>Ga0156409_150_pt1 | contig 6472 bp, 6 predicted proteins | sample RifOxyA2_FD_108052 | JGI IMG/M metagenome (GOLD analysis project Ga0156409, IMG submission 108052) | Elusimicrobia bacterium RIFOXYA2_FULL_53_38 | reverse complement strand
AGAAAGTCGTAATCTGGCCGCTCGCCGTTATGCTGCCGACGTTCACAATATCAAAACCGGACATGTCCAGCGTGGTCGTGGCGACATGATTGCCCAGATCGTCCAGAATGGACTGAATATTCCGCAGTTGTGACGCGTCGGCGTAAAGCACTCCTGACGCGGTCATGGAGGCTTGTATCACTCCCGAAGAATCGCGCCAGAACTGCGCGTACGTGTCACCGCCGGCCGCCTGCACGTCAAGCCGCGTAGACGCGGAAGCCAGGCCGAAAGCCGAGTTCCCCACATCCAACATGCCGCGCCCGCCCGCGTCCGAACCCGCCCCGAGCGTGTCAAACAAGTTGTCTATAAGATTGCCGGTCCCGTCGCCTGTCTGATCAGGAGAACAGACGACGCTGCCGCCGGCGTCGACCGTCAGTTTGTCTGTGCCGGAGCAGGTGAAATTGGTGAACTTAAGGCCGCTGGTCGCGGCGTTCGCGTCACTATCGTTGATTTCAAGCCTTGAGCCGGGAGAATTTGTGCCTACTCCCACATTTCCGGTGCCGCCCACATAAATGCCTTCATCGGCCCCGTCCCCAGATATCCAGAAAGTCCCGGTTAAGAGGTTCTGCGAAAGAGTATGGTTCCCGAGATTGTCGGAACCGCTCACGCCGGTAAGAGCCGAACCGTCTCCGTAATACCTGGCGGCCGAACTGAAGCCCACGATATACACATTACTCGATACACGCACACCGCCGCCAAGGGCCTCGCTGGTTTCCGAAGAAATCTCCACATTCGGCTCAAAACGGATCTGCTTGGCGCTTATACCGAGCGCGCTTGCCACCGTCATGCTGGAGAAAGTCGTAATCTGGCCGCTCGCCGTTATGCTGCCGACGTTCACAATATCAAAACCGGACATGTCCAGCGTGGTCGTGGCGACATGATTGCCTAGGCTGTCGCCGATTGGCTGTAAGCCGGTCAAAGCGGAGCCGTCGCCATAAAACATATTGGCGTATATCCCGCCGGCTCCGGTCATACGAATGACGTTCGAGGAACCGGTTGAGAGAACCAGCATATTCCCGGATTCGCCAGCGCCGCTTGAAATTACCAGCAGATAAGCCGGGGCGGTAGTACCGACACCGACATTGCCGCCGGTTATTATCAGATTCGTGGAAACTATAACTCCGCTTTGATTCGGAGCGGCTGTCAGCGCGGAAGCGGAAGCGGCATAAATGGCATAAGGCACGCTTGTAAGCTGCTCTCTCGGAAGATAGACATTCCCTCCCACGTTTACTTCTAAATACCATACCCCGGTCGTCATATTTATGGAAGATGGAACGGTAAAAGTAGATTTAAAAAGCCCGTTAGACACGCTCACGTCCTGTGTTACAGGCATCGTATTAAAACAGGCGGCGCCGCCGGAATCGGCGCACAACCTGATCTGAACCGTACGGGGGCCGCTGGCCGGCTGCCCCGCTTCCTTAAGCCGGCCCTGATACGTTAGAATATTAGGGACTTCCCCAAATACCGACGCAGACCAGAAAACGAGCAATGCGGCAAAATTTATAATCATGCCTCGTGAACTTTTAACCATGTATATGTCCATAAAATAATTCCTCTTAAGTCGCCTTTGCAATTGACTTCTATTAAAATCGTGCGGCTAATATTATCTTTTGATTTGTTTTTGTATTGATATAGAGACTGGCCCACGATTCCCCAAACCATTCGGGAGCCAATTCGTATAATTGAAACATATTTAGAGCATTAAATCAGTTGAGATTTCACCCTTAAAGGGAATCCACATATAAATGGGTGACGACAATAGCCGTTCAGTCGCCCCATTGCCGGACGCTTGGACATCGGATTTTGACTCCCTGAGGTGAAAGTAATTATAATGTGTTAAATTAGATTTTCATAAGGCAAAGGAGGATATATGAAAAAGAAATTGGTTTTAACGGCGATTGCGATAGCGGTTTCGATTTCGGGAAGGGCATTTGCGGGAGAGATGGAGTTTTTTTCAGCCGGCGCGGAACACGCGTTTCTGAATGCGGTTTCCGTTGAAAATTTGCTAACCGTACCCGCTCCGGCGCCCCGAACGCCGGCCAACGAATATAAAAAGCTTGCGGCGGCTTTTGAAAAAGGAACTGCGCCTGGAAGGGAAGAGCTGGCCGGCTGGCATGCCGGACGCGTGATCGAAGAGGAATTTCCCGAATATCCCGGATCAATACTCTTAGCCGGCGGAGAACCGCAGGGACCTGGCGAGAATACCGGATTTAACGATAGGGTTTACAAACTTGTTCCCCTGACGCTGGATGGTTCCGCTGATTTTTTTGAAACCATGTCCATGGAGCTCGCAGAAAGCATAAAAATCGTCATAAAAGAATCGCGGGCAAAATGGACACCCCCGCAGTTCAGCGCGGCAGGCGTCACCTTTGAAAAAATTATGGCATCCTATGAAAAGGGGTTTTCGCGCTATGAAGTGAGAAAATCCACGGATAACAGGATTCTGCTGAAACACACCTGGAGCAGCGATCTGGGCGGCACTATTATCGCCGGCACAGCTTACGCTTTTTTCACCAAGACCGTCACGCCGCAATAGCCCCGGTTAAACACGGCCGATTTCGTACCCCCTGAACCTCTCAGTGAATTGCATGGGGCCGGAGGAACACTGAGTGCGAGCGGGGGGAAACAGGATGATAAGATGAATAAAAAACTCTTGTTTATGATCTTTACCGATGAGGCATGCAAACAGAACCATGCGTTCATGTACGCGCTGGAATGCCATAAAAAAGGAAACAAGGTCAGAATAATATTGGAAGGGCCCGCCGCGGCATGCCTGAACAGGCTTCCGGAAGACGGCAAATTCTCCGGGCTTTTCAAGCTGGCAAAGAAAAACGGTTTGATTGAAGGCGTCTGCAAAACCGCCGCTGGCGGCTGCTCCACCAATAAAAAGGCCCGCAATGTCGCCAGAATGACTGAAGCCGAAGGACTTGAACTTATTTCAGATTTGAACGGCCATGCCGGTATCGGACGGTTCATTAAAAACGGCTATCAGGTCCTGGTTTTTTAAGGACCTGTCCGGAATAAAGCCCGCGTGATAAAATAGGGCGTCAATGTGTCAGGTTCTCAAAACGTATATGCGTTACCTCGGCCAGCGCGTCTTTGACATATCCTCTTAGATGTTTCAATACTTTTCCGTCCGAACTTTTGAATTTACCAAGGGCGAGGGCGTCTGAGATATCATACCACCGCTCATCGCCTTTAAACTTGAAGGATGTAACCCCGGTTCCTGCCCTCACCCCCTGAAAAAACAACGGATACGCCCCATCGATCCCCATATCGTAACGTTTAAGGTGGGGAGGATCCTGGATAGGTCCGACTACCAGATAGACGTATGGATGGTCTCCCCCGCTATTCATGGAACGGTCCCGATAATGGTGCGAAGGAAGAATCTGGAAGCCGCCGCGGAGTTCATTTATAAGCTCCGCCGGTATCGGATGAGTGATCTCAGTATCCAGATTGACATCGGTCGTACCGATACAGAAAACTCCGGGATGGTTCGCGCGGACAGTGCCCATCTTCGGTATAAATTCAGAGCCCTCAAACCGGCCGATCCCGCTCACGGGCTGCACTACTTTGGCGGCCTGAAAGGGGTCTTCGCCGGCCCTCTTCAAGGTGACCTTGCCGCCCGCATGGTTTTCAAATTCCAGCGATTCTATCTCGGGATTCATCCGCTCAGTGATGATCAGAATATGAGACCGTTCCAAAACCTTGTTGTCCGGGCCATAATCATATGGGATCGGCTTGAAAGTCACACCGTCGCCCATCAGAACCTTTGAACCGACTTTTGGGCTCCACTCGGGTCCGAACAAGGAAGTTCCGGGCGGGATATCGGTCAAAGCCACTCTTGTCATATCCGTATCCGAACCCGATGAGGTTGAAGATTTTTTAGGCATCAGCGAAACCGCGTGAGGCGCGACCAAAGGGGCCTCCGGGTCCTCAGGCAGTTGATATCCCGCCGGATCCGAAAACCTGAGATGGATCGCGTTTACCGCGGTGGCAAAGGTCTGGCTGTCGCCCCGCAAAAAATTGAAAGCTAATACGCCGCCATCAATGGTCGGCCGCCATACTCCGCCGCTGATGGGAGACATGACCCTGCCCAGCTTCACCCAAGTCACCCCGCCGTCCCGGCTTCCTAAAATCTCTCCGCCGGCCACATTGTGGACCCAGACACGCTGGGATTCTATGCCCGGAGGAGGTTGAAGCCGGCCAGGATCGTATGAGGCGGCGGTTGTCCGGGCCGCGACAGGCTCCGGCGGCACAACCGCCGAAGAAGACGCGGAAGGTTCCGGAATTGTTTGGGCCAGAGTTGGAACCGGGGCCGCAGGCCCCGCCGAAGTCATCGACGCCGTACACCCCGCAAATAGAAGACAGACAACTGGAATAGCGGTTCGCATATTTTCCCCTCTTCATTACAAATGCCGCAACTATCCGATCGAAAACCACTAACAACCGTAAGGGTTACGCGCTAACAACACACATGTTTCCCGAAATATAAATAATGCCTTAGCCGGTAAAGGCGCGGCGGCGTTTTCTCCGCCATCCCACGTTTATCCGCCTCCGTTTAACTTTATCAATTTTCACACTGTTTACCAATAGCAATTGCCCTCCGGTTTCGGAGCCTATTTTGTATAATTTATCAATTGTTAAAAACAGGGGAAATACGCATTTAATATTATGAAACGTGAAATTTCCATATCACTCGCTATAGTTTTTTCTTTTTTCGCCGCTACCGTCTCAAAAGCCCGGCAGGCTCCGGATTGCGCCGCTTTTAAAACAACCGGCTGCTACTTCAATGGAGCGAAACCTGGAGCTAAAGCCCCCTTACTTATTTATTACCGAGGCCATCTCTCAGCTCAGAATTACCCTACGGGCGGCCTTTATGGCGGCCATATCACCGGTCCGGCAAACATACTGAGTTCAGCCAGGTCCGCTTTAACCTTTTATGGGCTAAAACAGCTGGCGTTGGACAAGGGCCTTGTGGTTCTGGTGACAGGGTCCAGTGACATCTCCGTCCTTCAGATAGAAGTGGACGATTTGCAGTCCGAACTTGGTTATGTCTTCCCCCGCGTATCGTTGGCGGCGCACAGCGGCGGATATGTGGGGCTAAGCAGGTCAATAGGAACCCTGAACAGAGTTGACGATATCATCCTGCTGGACCCTTTTTATACGGATTTTGCCGCCAAAATCCGCCCGCGTATCCTTGAAGGGGCGGCTTGTTCCGGCTTTTACACTCCTCATAATGCAAAACGTTACAAGCAATATTTTTCCGGTCTGGGCTGCCAGGTTGAGGCGCGGACCGGCGCGGCAGACCACGAGAACTGGGTAGCTCCCTGCCTGGAACATGCTTTTTCTAAAGACAATACCCCTACGCCGGCCGCAGCGCCCTGAACCTATTTTAGTTCTCAAGGAACCTTATCGGACTTTCAACTCCGACTGATGAACCGCGAGCGAGGAATATAAAGCGCAATGGCGGCTGTGTATCCATAAAATTCAAAAACGCCCCGATATGGGGCGTTCTTAAATGTGTCTGCAATGCCGATTTATTTGGCGTACATCCCGTTGAGGATCGACACCATAGCGGCTATCATACCGATACCTTTTTTAGGAAGAAAGAAGGTGCTGACGGTGCCGGTAATCCCCTGGCGGGTTATGGTAAGTTCGGCCCCCACCTCTTTTATCTCATAAATCCCATCTCCGGTCTTTTTCATTGAAAACTTATAATAGCGATTTTCTCCGCCTTCGCGTATATGGCCGCTGAAATCGTAATATTTACCTATACGCTCTACCCCCATGGAAGAATCCGCTGCGGTGCCCCGTAACAGGCGCTCATATTTGAAGAATGAAGTGTCCGCCTTTATTACTTCGCTGGAACCGCCGTCGCTTATTACGAATGTATGCGTCACGTCGCGTTCCCAGCGGGTAATTTGTCCGGACACTACGATGTTATTGACCGAATCTATCGCTTCAAATTCACGTTCCTTGTCGTCATTGGCGCGAAATACCACATTAACGGTTATATCCTGCGCGTTGAACACGCCTTTTGAAGCCTTCGCTTCCGGCAGGTTCACCCCGGCACCGGAGGCTTTAATATCGGCAGCCGTAAGGACCGGCAGGGTGGAGAAATCCGCCGCATAACCACCGCAAGCCATCACCGTGAGAAGCACCGCCATTATAATTTTTTTCATAATATTTCCTCCGCATGATCCCTAATTCTTCAGAAATTGCCCGCTCTTTACCGCCTGCTTATATATAGTATAGGCGCCCCCTGTGCGTTATGCATGGGCGCAAGTGCCCATAACCCGGCAGTTTTAGACCTATTTCGGCTTGGGTCCATTGGTCCAGGCCTGTCCCAAGAAAAAAGACGAAAACGAGAGAACCCTCCGTTAATGGTAAGATGTTTTTGCTTAGAAAACAGTCTTTCCCGACGGAGGAT
>Ga0156409_103_pt1 | contig 22103 bp, 24 predicted proteins | sample RifOxyA2_FD_108052 | JGI IMG/M metagenome (GOLD analysis project Ga0156409, IMG submission 108052) | Elusimicrobia bacterium RIFOXYA2_FULL_53_38 | reverse complement strand
TTACGCATCATAATGGCCTCCTACTGGTGTATTTTACTGCTTTTTTACACCTTAGGTCGGCCTAAAAAGCGGTCCAGTTTTTCCCGCCTATTATAGGTATTGGTGGCTATTTATACCCGCAAGTCTGGGGATGAGAATCTGGTTGGCGCGGTGACGTCTATCGAAAATCAAAAAGAAGTATGCCGCAATTATATCGGCATTTTTAAGGAAATGGGATGGAAGGAATATCCTGTGCCTTATGACGATCCTGCCGAATCGGGTAAGGACCTGGAGCGGCCGGCCATGCAACGGCTTCTGGAGGCTGTGAAGGGCGGCCGCGTGCAGGCGGTGGTTGTTTATAAGTTGGATCGTTTAACGAGAAACAGTAAGGACTTTCACGGTCTGGTGGACCTTTTTGAAAAGCACGAGGTCGGACTGGTTTCGGCCACTGAGCAGCTGGACACTAAAAGCCCTCAGGGCCGGCTCATGACTTACATTATGGCCCAGTTCGCCCAGTATGACCGGGAATTGGACCAGGAACGGGCCAAAGACTTTCATCTGGCCCGGGCCCGCAAGGGGTTCTGGTGCGGCGGGCTGCCGCCGCTGGGCTATAACAGCAAGGATAAAAAATTAACGGTCAATGAGGAAGGTGCCAAGCTGGTTCGGCGTATATTTGATCTATACCTGGAATTCCGCTCTGCAGCCCGCGTGGCGGAGGAATTGAACCGCCTGGGCTTTCGGCGTCCAAGCTATGACACTAAGAAAGGCCGGCATTATGGCGGACAGCAATTTGACGAATATAGCGTTACTAGAACTCTTCAGCAAAAGATTTATGTGGGCAAAATCGTCAATAGCCGCACTGGTATGGAATTCCCCAGCCAGTACCCGGCTATTATTGAGCCTGAAGTCTTTGACCAGGTCCAGAAACTTATGGAGGAGCATGAACGGCACGAAAGGACGGAATACTGCACAAACAAGAACGGCTTCCTGCTTAAGCATCTGCCGCGATGCGGCAAATGCGGCAGCGCTTTGGTCGGATATGTGCGCCCTAAAAAGAACAAGGTTTACAGGTACTATCGGTGCATGGCCAATGTGGAAGGAAAACCTGTGCCCTGCGATTTTCTGAGTATTCCTGCGGAAAAGCTCGAAGAGATGGTCCTTAGCCGGTTGGATAACGTAAGCTGGGACCGGACTGCCTTGAAACTGTCTGTCGGCGAGGCAGAGCAGCATTCCAAAGAGAAGATCGCTGAGCTTGAAGCCGAGAAAAAGGATTTGGACGTCAATTTGCGCAAGACACGCCGGGAAATTGAGAATTTCCGGTTAAATGCAAAGGATTGCGGGCATATAGAGGCTGTTCAGAAAGAATTGGCCAGGCTGGAAACAGTTGAGAGGGAACTGGCGGCCTATATACCAAAGCTGGAGGCACGGATTGCGAACCAAAAAGTCGCCGGTTATGACGCAAATTCCGCCCAGAAAGTTTTTCAACAGGTTAACCAAAAATTAAAGAACTTACCTGTTCCACAGCAGGTTAAAATTATCCGGACGTTAGTGAAGGGCGTAAAAGTCTGGAAGGATCGTGTTCAATTGGACTTGAACGAATTATCAGAGGCAGACCTTAAGCAATGCCTGGTTGGAATCTGAATCGAATGGAAATATTTAAGGATTAATAAGACTGCGTAAGAAATTTTGATCAGGGGATTCAAATTTCCAGGGAAAAAACTTCATAGGGGCATTCAAATCAGATTGCCCCAAATCATATAGTCTGCTATATGTGTGATAAAGCCTTTTGGTCCGATGGTGCCTATAATGTGCGGCAAAGTAGAATAGCCATCGCTTTTGCTTGCGTAAAGAATCTTTTTTGTATTGATTGTATTGCGCTGGTAAAGACTTTAAGTCGAATCCGGGAATAGTTCCTAAGTTGAAATCCTTCTTCTCTTTTTTTAATTTATCAATTTTTAAGAAGTCGTAAATTGATAAAGACTGAACAATATCGTTAAGTCCAGTTGTTGGTTGAAACGTCGCATGAAATGAAATTAAATCTATTTTAATGTCATCAATCTCTGATGGCCCAAAATTTTCTATTGATAAGTAAGTGGACGTTCCTAGTGTAACAATCCAGTTGTATTCTTGTGGCCCAATTATATCAATGCCTATGTTGGGGTCAAGATTCTTTTTGTTCCACTCTCCCGTCAACCATACGGTGAATAGTGCTATGATTGCGCCTGACAATAAAGGGATGAAGAGGTCTTTTCGTCTTTGTTTTTGATCATGTATTCGGTTTTGCCGAAGATTCTCAATCATTACGGAGCATCTATTTTTTAGCACGTTTGAAGACGCTTGCAATATTTCCTTGCCAGAGCGAAGAATATCTTCCGTAGGATTAATTCCATTCTTTCTTAAAATATTGGAAATCTCTGTGTGAACAAGATCTTGTTCGTTTTGAATAATGTCATTGATATCGTTTTTGTCTTGTTCGGCAGCTTTGTTGGGATCACGAGATGGTCGCTGCCAGGAGCCTTGCAGAATATCGCGCCACATAATATTAAGGTCTCCTAAATTTTGTGTCGCGACTTGATATAGTTGGATCGGTGTGGCTCCCGATGTCACTATCCCCTTGGCTTGTAATTCAATTAGGCACCGGCGATAATCATCAGCCCGGATTTGGCGTTTCTGTTCGAGCTTTGAGTGCCAAAGTTCTAGTTCATCAGCATCCATAATTTATTTCTAAAATTCGAATGTTATCCTTAAAGTGTTCCGCGGCCTCATGCCCACTAGTTGTGCAAAAAAGATTTTTTCATGAGTCCACTTGCGGAGAGTTAATAACGATCAACAGGCTCTATTCCTAAAAAAGTTGGAGGCCCGAGTAATGCAGGATCGTGAATCCGCCATTTTTGGTCGACCATCACAAGACGAACTATAATAGACTTGGAACGAACTTCTGGAGTGGAGAGCCCATTCGAGTTAAATCCGAATCGAATCCGAAGCGATCGAATTGTCGAGAACCCATGGCGAATTACTGAGCCAACAGGTTCTTGTAATAAAACCTCCTCCCAGTTGGGGTTAGTGTATGTGCGAATTAGTGCCTTAGCGGTAACACTCGTGCCAGGAGGTGTTATTTGGTCCCATTGGAATAACCATGCGGGTTGTAGTGAATGGACTGCAAGTTCTTTACCATAGCCTGCTCGAATAGTACGGGCAAGAAGTTCCCCTAAGGATCGGTTATTCGAATCGTAGTTCCCCATCGCAATAATTTCAAATTGTTCACGGGCCATAGCGAATCGTCCTGACCGCAGAAAAGCATCGGCCAAAGAAATTCGTTGTGTAAGAGATGGATTCTTGATCGTTTCCTGTTCGAGACGTAACATTTCAGAAGGAAAATTTTTTCGCTCTTCATCCATTTGCCCGGCAAATAGATTTCGAACAGAGGTGGTATCGGTAGGGTTCTTTTGAGGAGTTGGGTTAGAAAAGTTTGTCCAGAATCGTAAATTCATTTCCTCGAATTTGTCAAATCTTTGTGTAAGCGCGTCTATTTTTCCTTCGGTCCTAATGTTATGCTTCTGATCATCAATAGCCTTGCGGTTTCCTTCTCTCTCTTTAACGAAATCCCTTCCTGCCAATAGAAATGCGCACGCAAAGAGCACAAGTGCGGGCCATTTAGGGTGTTTTTTCTCATGCCAAGAAAGCACTAAGTCGGCGACTGCTCCTACCACTAACAGAGTGGGCAATATCCACGGTGAGAGCAGTAACTGCATTAACATAATTCTTTTGTTGATTGTTCCTAAGCTATAACTATTGACTGGTTATACAGTCTTGCTTTCTCCTTTGAAAGAAGGTAATCCTTCCTTAAAGAGGAGGTTGTATAAATATGCAGGACAAAATCCCTTCGTTGAGTTCAGCGCCTGACACAGAAGTTGCGGTAGGATTCAGCCCCCATTCGCTTCAAAAACAACGCCCGGCTGCAATCGCCGGGCGTTTTAACGACCCTTTGCCACTCGCTCGACGACGATTCGGAACAGTGGTAAGGGAATTACCGAGTATGAAACGGGGTCGACGGGATTCGAACCCGCGGTCTTCGCCTTGACAGGGCGACGTGTTAAACCAGGCTACACCACGACCCCACACAAATATGTCGTACTACATGGATAGGATATCAAAAAAAAATATAACTTTCCAGAGGTCTGTTTATTTCAGCAGGCCGGTGGACATCAAAAGCGCTATGACGATGCCGATAATGGACTCGCCGGCGATTATGCCGGAGCTGGCCGGGATTATGTATTTATCCGCCATGGTTTTCCAGTTTTTCTCCATCATAAGGGCTATTGCGCCGCCGATGAACATGGAGAGCGAATTGTAGAATGGTATGACCATGGCGAGTCCCAGGCCCATGGCCGAAGGAATATACTTTCGGCGTTTGGGCATGGCGAGTTCCAGCATCGGGATCACGATCCCCACTATGCCGCCAACGATGAGGCCCATCTTGGCGGTCGGGTGCAGGGAATGAATGCCGTTTGACAGGAGCCGCGCCACCGCCGCCCAGACCTGCGCCGAGGGAGCGGGCCACTGGTCCGTGCCTAGCGAGGCGGCCGTGGGTACCAAAATATAGAAGGCGGGAACTACTACGAGCGTGCCGGCAAAGATCCCGAAGAATTGAGCCAGAAACTGCTGGCGGGGGTTGGCGCCTAGCAGATAACCGCTCTTGAGATCTGTCAGCAGGTCCGCAGTGGAACCGGCCGCGCCCGCCGTGACCGAGGCCGTCATGAGGTTGGTGGTCATATTGGTGGGCGCGAGGATGCCGAACGTAAGCTGGGTTATCTTGCCCATCGCTCCTATCGGAGTGATGTCCGATTCCCCGGTGGCCCTGGCCGCCACTATAGCCAAAAAGAAGGTCAGAACAACGGCCACCACCCCCATCCACCAGGAGGTCTGGAAGGCATAGTGCAGCACCATTATGCAGCCCAGGCCTGAAAGGGCGGTGCCGGTTATGAACCAGGAGCCGGGGACTTCGATATGCGCCAGAGGGTCGGCCGCGGTGTCCGCGCGTTTATGAAAAATATTGGTGATGCCGCCGAAGGCCCGCAATACGGTTTTCCACTGAAGGGCGAACATGAATAGTCCAGATGTTACCATGATGGAAGCGCCGGCCCAGGTGCTCCACTGGACTATGGCCCTGTAGCCGAGTTTAGTGGTGTCTATGGCGCCGGCCTGGGCGGCCCAGGGCGCCAGTACGCCGAAGTTCACGATGGCGCCCAGGAGCATAGACCAGGCCACTTTCCATCCTATGATGGCTCCGGCGGCTATCATCATGGCGCTCATATCAAAGGAAAAGGTCCATTGCGAGAGGGGGAACCCCTTAAGCGTGCCGGGGAAAGCGAGGGAGGCGGGCAGCGCGATCTTTTCCGCCATCCACGAGGGGGTTCCAAACCAGGATGCCTGTATTCCGGCATCTCTCACCCAGGCAATGAGCGCTCCGAAAGCGCCGGCGATCCCGAGTGATTTGGCTTTATCAGCGGCTTCCGCGCCTTTGGCGTGCAGGCTCTTGAGCGTTTCCGCGGCCGCGATGCCGCTGGGAAATTTGAGCTGTTCGATGTTGATCATCTGCCGCTTCATCGGTATGGCGATGAACACGCCCAGCGCCGCCAGGAAAATGGTCCAGAGCGTTAATATCATCCACGGCATATGGACGCCGGTGATGATAAGGTAGGCTGAGATGGCCGAGACCATTGTGCCGCCGGTGGAGTACCCGGCCGCGGAGGCGGTGGATTGCATGCAATTGTTTTCAAGGATGCTCATGTCCGTCTTGAAAAGGAACGGCAGGAGCGTCATGAGGGTTTTCCAGATCGTGTAAGACAGGATGCACGCGGTGATGGCCACACCCATTCCCCAGCCGGTTTTCAGACCCACATAAAGGTTAGATAGCGACATGAAACCGCCCAGAAGGGCGCCCATGATGACGGACCTCAGAGTGAGCTGCTTCATGGTGTCGCCCTGATAGACCTCGCGGTACCACTTGAGTTCTATTTCTTCGGGCGTCATGCCGGCCACGTGCGGCGCTTCTTTAGGTTCGGTTATGAGTTCTATGCCTTCTTCCGAGCGTATATCTTCTAAAGGCAGGTCCTGGCGTTCTTCGTCTGACATTAAATGCTCCTTGTTATTATGGTGGTCATTAGCCGGGGGGGGCAAATAGCTGATACTGGTCAAATATAGTGAAAAATGTTTGCGCGGTACAGGATTTGAACCTGTGACATCCTCTGTGTAAGAGAGGCGCTCTACCGCTGAGCTAACCGCGCGATTGTCTTTAATTATACTAGATAATTTGCATGTTTACGAAAGCTAAGTGCCGTAATGGCTTGGCGTCCACTATAACCAGCATACAGTTTAAAGGTGGCACTCTTCTATAAAGAGTTGAGTTGGCCAATTGGTTGAGGCCGAAGTCTCCAAAAAGGTCAAAAGATATACATGTCCAACCCATTCAACTCGCTCCGTTTGTTATAAAGGTGAAATTTTGTAGAATTAGATAAATCCGTAGAAAAGCCGAAATCGTGTCGGCAAGCAGGACCAGATGAAAATATATAATTCGTTGACCAGGGGAAAGGAAGATTTTAAACAGATAACTCCTGGGGAAGTTAAAATGTACGCCTGCGGTATTACCGTATATGACGAGTGCCATATAGGACATGCCATGCAAGCAATTTTTTTTGATGTCATACGAAGGTACCTGGAATATCTTGGGAATAAGGTCACCTATGTAAGGAATTATACAGATGTCGACGATAAAATAATTGCCAAAGGAATCGAACTTGGGCTTGATCCTCTGGACGTATCCTCCAAATACATTACTGAGGCAGAAAAGGATATGCGCGCGCTGAAGGTGCGGCCGGCGACGTATCAACCGAAGGTGTCGGATAATATACCGGAAATACAGGATTTTATTATCGGCCTATTGGATAAAGGCGCCGCTTATGTTTCCAACGGCGAGGTTTTTTTTGACGTCCCTAAATTCAAGGATTATGGGAGGCTATCCGGCCGAAAGACGGAAGAGCTTTTATCTGAAGACGGCCCAACTACCAATAAAAGATCGCCTTTTGATTTTTCACTATGGAAACCGGCCAAACCCGGTGAGCCGGTCTGGGATTCCCCATGGGGTCAGGGGCGCCCAGGTTGGCACATAGAGTGCTCGGCCCTTGCTAATAAATTCCTTGGTAAAACCTTGGATATACATGGCGGTGGATTGGATATTATTTTCCCTCACCATGAAAATGAGATTGCGCAAAGCGAAGCTCTGAATTCCTGCAAATTCGCGAACTATTGGATACACAACGGGTTGGTCATGGTCGACAACCGCAAGATGTCAAAGAGCCTGAAGAACTTCTACACTATCAAAGATGCTCTTGCAAAATACCAAGCAGATGTTATCCGCTACATGATACTATCGTTTTCGGTGTCATCGAATGTGAATTTCAGCGAGGATAACCTTTCCGCCGCAAACAAACGCGTTTATCTTTACTATCAGATTCTTCAGCAAATCGATGAGTTCCTGGCTAAATATCCAGCTGAAACCACTGGTAAACCCACTGGGGTTCAGGCGGTTGATTCTCTTAAAAACGACTTTACAGCTTCGATGGACGATTTTTTTAATTCCGCCAAGGTTCTTTCAACGTTGCCTGCAGTATTCAAAGCTATACAAGAGGTGCTGCTTGCAAAAACAACTCCTTCAGGAGAAAAAGCCGGGATACTCAGGGAATTCCGGCACAATCTTGGTGATATAACCGGCGTTTTAGGGATACTTGATGAAACGCCCGCCGATTACACCATTGAATTTAAAAACAGGTACATACGGAACAATGAAATTGACATATCGTTTATTGCGTCCAAAATCAAAGAGCGAGCGACTGCTAGGGGCGCCGGCGATTACATAAAGGCCGATGCCATCAGGGAAGAACTTTTCCGATTAAATATTTTAATTCAGGATAAACCTAATGGAACAGACTGGACTGTCGCGTCTTAATGCGAGCGAATATAAATAATACCGACCGCTTTAGCTGATTTTTTTAGAGCCAAATTCCTCCTGCGTGTCATGGATAAGCCAAAAGACCCACACGTTGGATGCGGTTAATGAATGGGGAATTCAAACCATATGCTAAATAATGATAAATTGTCTAAATATGTGTTCGCTGTTCCCTTTGATAACGAACGGACAATACTATACAACTCCGTAAACAGTGCTGTCGTTTTGGTTGAAAACAACCGTATTAACAACAACTTCGACAAATTAACACTGGAAGACAATCAGCAATTAGAGAAGATGGGTTTTTTGAAAAGCGCTGTGGATATTGATAGGGAGATAAAAGAAACATATATAAATTTTAAGTCTGACATTTTGACCATTCTTATAGAACTAACCCAAGCCTGTAATTTGCAGTGTCCGTATTGCTATCAAAGTGATTGGAAGAAGACGAGTTCGATTTCTGATGAGACCATTGAAAGAACGTTGATATATATAAAAAACTGCATAGGTACGGGGAAGTATCTCGGTTTGGACCTCGGTTTGTTCGGAGGTGAGGCGTTACTTGAACAAGACAAGATACTTACAATTTACGAAAAGTTAAAAAAGCTGTGCCGTGAAACCAATGTTGTATTAAGGCCCGGTATTGACACTAACGGTGTTCTGTTAAAAGACAAATTTCTCAAAAACTTTGACGCTCTTCAGGTAAATATTTCACTAACACCTCAAAAAGATCATGATGCCAAGAGGCCAATGAGGGACAACAGTGGCACTTATAAACTCATACTGGACAATTTAAGGTCCTGCAGGGGGATATTCAACTCGGGTGGACAGCACACTTTAGGCATCAGATATAATACGGACCATGAAAATAAGGATTATTTTGCGGATTTTGTAAATACTATAGCTGCGGAAAATATTCAATGCACCATTAAAACGGCCTACACACATGAGCACACATATAATCCATACAAAAATCTGCTTCCACTCACGGATTATAAAATCTGGAATTCTTCAGAAGTGATTGATGTTCTGGTTAATAAAGGTTTTAAAATACGGCACAAGCCAAGCACAATAAGAACCCCGTGCACGGGGTATGCTATGCACAATCTTAAAATATTCTCGGACGGCTATTTAGGAATGTGTAACGGATATTTCCCAGCTCAAAAAAAGGTTAAGATAGAGACGGTTGCCGAAGACATTGACCGAGTAGTTGAGTTTTTTCCTGAAAAACAAGAGACGCCTTTTGACAATGAGAACTGCGCCCCTTGTAAAGAGCTTGTTTTATGTGGCGGAATCAGATTTTGTAAGCAAAAACCCTGTGAGTACAGTCTTGTTGATTTGCCGACATATTTAAGAACTTATGTGAAACACATGATAACGGGCAATTCGAAGTATTTTGATTTTTTCAAGTATTAGGCCCAACGTGGCGTAGGCCTTTGGACCCTGGTGGCATCTAGCATTTTAAGGTAAGATACATTATGGGTTTATATCTTAATTAAATGGGGAGAACTAAAATGACTGTCATTAAAGAACCGATTAAAAAGATAGGCGCCTGCTGCGGTAGCTGCTCGGGAACCGGGAGTACCTCGATTGTTGACACAGCGCCCCTTTCTTAATTAAAAGAAAATAGCCGCTGAATGTTTTCACTTTAGCGGCTATTTTATTGGGGGAAATAGATGCTGCTGATTCGAGGGTGGGTAGGGTCACGCTGTTTGCCATATTAAAAGTCAAACGACGCTGGACCCCCAATTTTACGCCACCACACAACCGCCTCCGGCGGCTCGTGGCTGCACTTTCCTAGCCTAAACGATTTCACCTTCTTAAAGTTTTCAATACTCCAACTTCTGTATTAAATTCTGGTGTCTACCTGGGTGTCTATCGGCCACTAAAAACGGGTAATGCCGGATAAAGTGGAGGAGGGCTGAAAAGTGGATTTAACGACGAGGGATAAAATCTGATAAGACCGGGTAAAGTCGCCAGGCTTCTGTGTAAGAGAGGCGCTCTACCGCTGAGCTAACCGCGCGATAATACTTAATTATACTAGATAATTTGCACTTTCAGGGAATCGCTGAAATGGCTTGGTGTCCACCTGGGTGTCCATCCAAAGTTAAAATTGGGGCTGAAATCTGCGGTTTTATCGGGATAGCGGATTCAAAAGTCTTCATGTTGGCTGCCAGGTGTCCGCTGCTCAAATGTGCGTAGCGCATGGTCATAGCGGGGGTAGAATGCCCAAGGATGCCCTGCAGGGCGGGTAGGTCGTGTGTTCGCATGATGTAGTGGCTGGCGAACGTGTGGCGGGTATCGTGGAAGCGGAAGCCGGATATGCTGGCTTCATTGATGGTCTTCTTGAAAAGCCGGCAAAGTGTAATAACCGGGAGGGGGAAAATGACCCCGCTTTCCATCGGCCCAAGGGTCAATAGCTCATCTCTGAGTTGGCTCGCCATGGGGATTTCACGCGGCCGGCCCGATTTGGATTGGAGGATATAAATTATTCCTCTTTCTAAATCTATGTGTTCCCATCGAAGATTCAGTATCTCACCGCGCCGCATTCCAGTCAGTAAGGCGCAAACCAACACGGGGTACAGGCGGGGAGGGGCGCTTTTAAGCAGTATTCGAATTTCACCCAGAGTGAGATAGCGCATACGGTTCGCGGCCTGTGGCCCTTTTCTTACTCCGATGCATGGGTTCCTGCCGTAAAAGTCCCCCCAAGCCAGCGCTTTATTGAAAATAGCGCTGATAACTACTAGGTGCCGGGTTGCATTGGCTGTGCTGGTTCGATCTGTTATCTCGTTATAAAACTGCTGGATTTCCCCTGGCTTGATATCGGTAACTTTTCTCTTTCCGAAGGCGGCGTTTATTTTGGGAAGCATCCATTGCCAAGTGCGGGACTTAAGATATTGCCCATGCAATTCCACGTATTTATCTGCTATTTTTTGGAATGTTGTGTTATTGGTGGTCCGCTCTGGGAAAAACTTGTTCTCGCTTCTTTCTTTTAACCGTCTATGCAATACTTCTTTGGCAAGGCTCCACGTGGGGCCGACTTTTTCCCGCAAGCGGCGGCCATCGACCCTGTAGTCGATCCACCAGACCCCTTGTTTCTTAAAAATCGCCATATTAGGTTATACGACACAACAATGCATAACAACCTTGTCGACAGTCAACTATTACTTTAAGAGGCTTTCTGCGTGTCCAGCCAGGCATCTATCGCCGTCCGCTCAAAACGCAGTGATCTGCCAAGTTTAACGACGCAGTGCTGCGGTATCTTCCGCAGGCAGACCATGGTATAGAGGGATCCTTTGGTGGTTCCTAGGTATACGCTCAGTTCCCTGACATTAAGTAATCGTTTTTCCATAACTGCCTCCTATTTCGTATCAGTATTTTCAAATTTAATTACTCGGCTGCCGGGGAACACTTTCTTAAAGTTGGCGAGACCCGCTAGATCTTCTTGGGGGCAATCTTTGAGTAGTTCTTGCTCGCAGGGGGCAAATATAGCTTTGCCTTCTGACGGCTTACTAAGACTAAGGTATGCGATAGCGTTGGCTTTTTGGCTCTTGACCTCTGCGAAAAGAACCCTGGCCACCTGCGGTGGCGGAGGAGTACCATGGAATTGGTATGAGATTTTGCCGCCGGCGCGGACGCTAAAGGTGTAACCCAATTCCTTTAATCGTTCGATGGCGATCATAGGTCGCCGCCCATAAGGTAGATATCCGGCTCAGTCGGTTGAGAACAAATTTCTACGGCTTTGGGTTGGCTTTGAGAATCGGGGGCGAGGGTTTGAGTTGCTGATAAAGTTTTGTCAGCACCAATAAGACGAGCGCCAGGGGGGACAGGGGGGTTATGAGGGTTAGAATCCCCCCGTATATAACTCACATCTTTTAATTTTCCATCCCCAAGAGTTGTTGAGAGCTGAAAATGACCCCCCTGACCCTCCTGCCCCCCCGTGTTCGCACTAATAACGCGCCAGGTTTGTACGCCATGACTTTTTTCCAGTCCGCGGACAAGCTTGATGCCGCCAACGGGGCGGTCGACACTACGCCGACACCACCAACCAAGCCGTTTTGCGTCAATACTCCCGCCCTTATATGATCCAACCTGGACGAGAGCCTCCCGAAGTTGTTGAAGTTTGGTGTTGAGTTCGGGGTTTTTCACCTTATCCAGCGCTTCGTGGAGAGTGAACGGTTCTTCATCGAACACAGCGCGTAGGGTTTCCAGAACTTGCTGCGTACCTTCCCTGATAGGATCTTCTTCTACAAGCCGTTCACGCGTGAGACAGGGGTCTGCCAACCCAAGCCAAACCAAGGGTTCCCTCACCCGAGCGCTCCAATCCTCAAAACTGCCGAAAGAAGGAAGCTTTTGTTTGGGGCGACCAGCAGTGTGAAAAGCCTTTAAAATGGTTATTGCCGCGGTCACCAACTCCGTGCGCTTGCTGGCCACATATCCGCGTAGGTCATCCCTTGAAAACTCCTGTTGGTCAGGGTGTTCCTTTCCGGAATCAATTCGACACATTAGGCCCCGGCGAACCATATCTCCAGAGAAACTGATATTGTTTCCTGTCGCTAACCAAAGAACGGTTGTGCTAAGTTTTACGGTCTTATTGCCTCCAAGCAACCGGTCTGAGATATTTTCCTGCGTTAAGGCAGAGCATAGCGTATCTCCGGAAAGAGGATGCTCGATATTATCGATGTTAACAATTAGGTCACCAGAGAGTAGAATGCTTATAATTCGTTTTCGGAGTTCTTCCTCGCCATTGCCACCCTGTGGCATTGCAGGGGCGTTATGCCCCGTCGCGATCAAGGACACTATATCTGCGAGTAGCCCCTTGCCTGTTCCCGCTGTCGGAGAAGAGATGGCAAACAAAGGAGCATTCTTTAACACACGCCGAATTATTGCCGTCAGAACCGCCGCCAGAATAGCGGAACGGTCTGCATCAGTAACGAAAGGGAATTCACTGAATGGGTCGCGGAGTATTCTTAATGCCGCCTCCGCGTCAGCTTTGGTGGGCGCTTCGTTAATAGCGGGCCATGCGAAGTCGGATAGTAGGGCCAATCCCGTTTTGTCATCGTAGCCGGGCCTGTTTAATACTGATCCATCGGGTCTGAGTGTTGGAGCTCCAATTATCCCCAATAGTGGCGGAAGTTTCCAATGCCCAGAACGATCCAACAGGCTTTCTGCTACTTCTTTGGGACAATTTTGAGATATAGGCTTTTCCCCTTCCTTGGTTGATATCCAATGAGCTGCACGGGTGAGTAAATCACGGAGGTATGTTTTTGTAACGGACACAATCAGTGGGCTTCCAGCTGGTCTCAGAACACCAGATTCCGTCATCGGCCGAGGGATAGAGACGAGGCGGACTATCATGCCACCGCGCTGGAATATCCCCCAGCGATCATTGCTTAAAATGATAGCACGTTCCGCCTCATCTACCATCTCAGGAAGGCGCCCGCCTTTGATCGCTATCTTCGGGCGTGGTTTTAGTAATATGGCTTTTGCTAAACACTGGCGAACCGCATCTAACCCCTCAAGATGGGCAAGGTCATTAAAATCAGTCGGTTTAGTGTCGAGATCGAAGAACTCGGGCACAGCCATGTTGGCGCTGATGGTTTCTGCAGCGGCCTCCGCTTTGCGGAGTCCAGGATTTTGCTCTGTCCATACGTCGTTGTCGGCACAAATAATAATCCGCGCTTCGGGATATTGATCCCGTACTAATCTGGCGATCGGCATCAAATTTACCGCACTGATAGCAGCTAAGACGTATCCCCCCGTAGCCATGTGAACACTGGCTGCCGTGGCGAAACCCTCTGTAATATAAATGGGCTCGCTAAGACGCCAAGCCCCTATTGGAAAGAAGAGTCCCTTAGTCCTGCCTCCTCCAAGAAAGCGCTTCTCGCCGTTTTGGTTAATGAACTGTAGGCTGTGCACCTGCCGATCAAAATCAGTCAGGGGAATTACAAGGCTTTCCTTATATAACTGGGATCCACAGGTGTGAATGCCCTTTCGCTGAAGATATGGGTGTTCTGAAGATGCCTCTATGGTGCTGCCCAAAATGCGTTGGGCCTTTCGTCGGGCATGCTCGTGCAACCGACTTTCATTTTCCAGGCATGCGGCATTTATCTGTTTTAGGAGTAGTTCTCGTTCTGTTCCTGTTAGAGTTGTCGGGGCGGATGCGGACCAAGTCCGTTTAATGTCACGTTTCCAGCAACCATAAAAACCGGTTACAACAACATTATTGTGTGAATGGATGATGTACCAACCATTCTTGCTTCCACTTCGGTCGCCTTCAACGTGGAAGCGGTGGCGTTTTTCATCTGGTGTTATGGAATCGGTGGTGATAATCCCCTCATCCGCCATTGCGGCTCTGAAGCTCTCGATTATTTCGTGCTCTAGCATTGCGATCTCCTCTGTCAATTAAACGCCCGATACTGTTTTTGGATATTCAGGAGACCTTTTAATGGTAGGCGCAGCCTGCAAAATCTGGTAAATTCTGCGTTCTGATAAGCCAAAACGCGAAGCAATTTTCGTGATTGTTGCCCCAGATTTGCGCAGCATTTTTATTTTTAACACATCAGCGGTGGCGCGCCCTTTAGGAATATAGATTAATCTTCCTGTTCGGACGTGCGTTCGCACCATCGTGTGGCAGTGCTCACACAGATGGTTTACGATGTAACTTCCAATTCCTTGTGGTGACATTTTTCCTCCAGGCTGCGGTAGGATAAAAATACCGGAGCCTCTTAAGATTTCACTTTAAGATGCTCCGGCTCACAGCCCTGGAGTGGTGTCGTGTACTAGCCGTTTGCAGGCATGTTTACAGCCTTTGGCATGTTCACACGTCGTACCAAGAATAGTATAGCACAATATAGAAAACTTGCAATCCTGAAATTGCTGCTTAGAAATATTTCAAAATAAACGTATCAGTCTAGACAAGCAAGATGTTGAATAATATGATTATGGCATGGAACAAAAGAAAGCCCTGGAGATGAAAGACCCGCGTAATCCCAAAGGCGCAGGCCGCAAGTGGTTTGATGGCAAACCATACGATGTGGTTATTACGCAATTGAAGGTTGCCTGGGGACTCGGATGCCCTGATGTCGAGGCTGCGGCTCTCGCCGACGTTTCCACGGCCAGCCTATCCAGGTTCTTAAAGAACCACCCCTTAATTGCGGAACAAAAAGAGCGCCTTTTACAAAAGCCATTCCTGTCTTGCAGGAACGCGATTTTAAAGGCTATTGCTGGGGGGGACGCCGACATGGCGCTGCGCTTTTTAGAAAGGAAGAAGAAGGCGGAATTTTCAACACGGCAGGAACTTGAGGTGTCCGAGCAGGAAGTGTATAAAGAGCTCACGGACGAGCAGTTGGCCCAGATCATAGCCGGGAAAGCCACTCCAGCGGATTTCCTCACTTGTGAGCCCCGGCCATAATCCCCCCATCATTTAATTATCTCAGTTACCAAACGCCTTCCGTCGGTTCTCAATAAAGCCCTCAATATCCACCTTCGCGTAACGCAGCGACCGCCCCACCTTGAACGCTTTAATCTCACCGCGTTTCGTCATGCGACTGATTGTCAGTGGCGACACACGCAGAATACCAGCCAACTCCTTTTGTGTCATAAACTCCGGTAACGTCATCATTCCTCCTATCCACCGATAATTGCGGCGTCAACGTCGCTCTCAGCGAACGAGAGATATGCGACGGTCGAGGTGATTGCCTTGTGGCCCAGGGCGCGTTGCGTTTTTATCAAGTCCCGGCCCAACCGTTCATAAACCCGCGAGGCGAAGGTTTTACGGAGCCCATGGGTTCCAAGCCGCCCAAAAACCCCTGCACGGCTGTAGGCGGTGGTCAGGACCTTCCAGGCTTGCGTCCTGGTAATGGCCCCGCCTTTGCGGGAGAGGAACAGTGGGAAAGTGGCCGTGGCGCCGGCGGCGTTTAATTCCGTGACCCACATCTCTAACGCGGCCCGGGCTTCCTCATGCAGTGGAATGGTCCGCCCCTCTATCTTTCCTTTCATGTTGCGGCGGGCGACGCTCACCGAGTGGGCAATTTCGCCTCCCTGGACAACATCCCCGACCTTTAGGGATAGAAGCTCCGATATCCGGAACCCTGTACGGATCCCAAGGAAAAACAGGGCGCGGTCCCGTTTGGAGGTAAAACCCGCCGCTATCCTGGTGACCTCATCATCTGTCAATGGCCTCATACCGTTCATTTTGGCCTCCTTATTTTGCTCAACGCAGTATGGAACACTTTTCAGGAGATATCTAGCGATATCAAGGCCTATCTTTAAGGCCCTTATGTGACGATTGCACAGATTGTTGCGTTCGCGGGTGTGCGGGGAATGGGGGATATACGCGTATCTCCTGCCTTTAGGGGCGTTGGCGCGCCCTGGGTGGCTCTACGTGTAAGGGGTTGGGGTGATGCGGCAATCAGGGCTTCTGACTGCGGGACGGGGTAATGGTCAGCGTGGAAGCTATTCGCTGGTCGATTAGGCTCCATCTGGGCCGGAGTAGAAGACTTTTCCGGTTTCCCTAGAGATAATGATTATATGGCTGCCACCAAAGTGGAGACTGTTGGGCGTTTGGGCACGTTTAAGATAAACGATCCAGCACTTATCCAAGTCGATTGGCTCAGGATGGTAGAATGCTGGCTCGCGGGATCCTGGCTCCCCATGCGCCAGGACTTTCGCAACCCCGTCAACATCCTTTACTGGGTGCTCCACCAAGTATTTTGTTACTAATTCTCTGGCCGCCGACCTGGTCACTGGAGCAGTTTCGCGTTCAATTAGCTTTTCCCATAAAGTTTGTGTGGGGGCGGACTTCTTGATGCCGCTCTTCTGCTTTTCGAACTCTTTTACCATTTCGCTTATTCTCTTATCAGTTTTTCTGGCTTCTTCGCGTTCTTCTATTACTTTGGTTTGTAATTCTTTTATAAAAAGTTCCTTCTCAAACGAAGAGTCTTTTAGTATCAATTCTTTACCAACCCTCTTAGCGAACGCTTTATCATCAGGCTCTCTGCCTATCATGGCGACTAGAATGATTAGGATTATCCAATTTATCAACAATGCTGTTACTAGATTATTTAGATATTTATCTAACGCGTAAAACAGGGGTGGAGATCCAATTATAGAATGTGAAAATTTAAACAGCAAACCAATACCTATCAAAAACAAACAACCGGTGTTAATCAAATGGAAATCATTTTTGGATTTTAAATACTCTTTGATTTGATCGTTAAAAGCCCCATACCCCGCGGATGCGGCTAGGAGTATGATTATCCAACCAATTGTCTGTGTCTCCGTCTGTGCTTCCAATGCCACGCCCACAGACAAAGTCGTGAACAATACTAACTTGATTGCTGTTAGTGCGCGATACAACATTTAGCCTCCACTCCTTAAGTATCCGATTTTGGGATATCCCAAGTAAGGATATTAAACTTACCTGTCGATATCAAGTTGGACGTAGAGGTGGGTAATGTCAAATATTCATTCAAAAGGGTATCAAGAGTTTTTGAAGAAGTTTCGGAAGGCAAGGGAAGATGCGAAACTGACCCAGGCCCAGGTGGCGGAGAAGTTGAAAAAGCCGCAGTCTTTTGTGTCTAAGTGCGAATCCGGAGAGCGCCGGGTGGATTTTATCGAGTTGCGCCGGTTTGCGGAGCTTTACAGAAAGCCAACAGGGTATTTTGAGCCTATGAGGGATCGTTAGGTGGGGCAGAACCGCCAGCATCTTCCCTTTGGGTGAGGGGTCTTTCCTTCGAATATCGTGTTCTTAGGTATCCCTCGATGTTTCGTGCAAGATCCCGCATCTCATTCGTAACCGAGCGGTAGGTTGGCAGACGCTCCCGGTAAAAGGCTCCACCGATAGGGAAGTTGCCACCGGCTGGAGGAAACTGGACTGCGAGGGCAACAATTGTCGGATGTGCCATCTTATGCAGCCGATCATACACGCGAAGTAACTGCTCTCCTGCCTCGCTCTTTACAAGGTCTTTTCGGTGTGCAAAGCGCTTCACGGCCTTGTTAACGGAAAATTTGCCATCATGATAGTCGTCGAACGTCTGTTTATCCACGTCAATTAGGACCGCCGTACAGAAGCCTTCGAGAGCGCTTCGTAGGATGCTCTGGCATAAATCGAAATATCCTGCGCGGAGATTCTCAACACACCCAAGGAGATCGTTAATCACCTTCCGGAAAGCGGCAAGAACAAACGCCTTCCGTTTTAGGTCTTGGGCAGCCCAAGCGGAAAGCTGCGCGTCTTCTGCGATTTCGGCGTCGAGAGCGGAATCGATTGCATCATACACTGCCCCAAGGTCTCTTAAGAGGGCTTGATCGAACTCCAACCGAACTGACGGGGCATCCTCCTCTATTACTTTGTGGGCGAATCGTTGCATAAAATCGCGTCAGTGAGATGATTGGAACATTTCTATTTTTTCGCTTTCAACTTCCCTGCCTGCCGGTATTTCCAGGGCGGAGTGAGCGCGGAATCCTGCCAAAGGCCTAATTCTCTATCAGGCGTTCCTCACCCATCGAGTGAAGTTAAGTTTGCTTTCGCCGCGCTTGTCCACAAAAGCCCCATGCGACATGGAAAGATGTAACCGATATATGCGATTAGAATATGATGTCTTGCTTTTATTCTTGCGCAACCATTTCTGGGGCACACTTAGTATCCAAAACCCTTCACCAGACTGCTTCTTGCAAAGGAATATAAAGCGGTCCCAGTTGGAAGTGGCCATTTTTGATGCTGATATGTCATGCCACCAGCAGCCCTGCGGGCTGTGGAACTTGGAGACTAGGATGCGGCCGTTGAACGGCTGGCTAAAAACCTGCTCTGGCATTAGGCCTAGTTGCGACCTTAGACTGCCATGGGCGGCCAGTTGATCCCGTAGGAAGTTTAGGCCCAGCCGACGGATACCGGTGCCTGCATGGGCCGCGTCGCGGTGTGCTAGTTTTTTTTCTCGCGGCCAGATACAAGTTCCAATCGATTTAAATTTGGACACGGCTAACGCGCCACGTTCATTCCTTGCCCTGGAGCCGGGCTTGGTTAGAGCAGCAATAATAGCGGGTTTTAGCGCCTCATGTATCTCAACCGCTCGGTATGATTCATCAAGAAGCACCAGCATCACCGAGTCCCAATCTTTTTCTATACGGATCCTGCCTAAACGTTGGCCAGGCTTTGAGGATTCCAATAGTCGCCGGCCCTTAATCTGGATTCGCCTTGGGGTGCCAACTTGTCGAAGGGCATCATAGCCTTCTTGTCTTGCGCTGCAGAGCTGTAGGCCAAGGATTGTAGATGCCTCGAACTCCGCCATTTCTCCAGTTACGCCAAGCGGTTTGCCTGTTTCTTTGTAATACTGGATGGCCAGGTTGCGAACACTGTTGAGAATGGTCGATATACGGGACATGTTTGGATTTGTCATAAGCTAATTATACCATGCTGTCTAAAGTATCGCCCGTGTGTAGCAGAATGCTTGGAAACAGAGCAGTAGAACTGATAAAGTTAAGCGTGGGCTGGCCGGGAAAGTGACCAACAGGTTTAGGCCGAAGTCTCTCAAAAGGGCGAAAGACATACAAAAAAAGGGGGATATCAAAAATGGTAAATGGAAACGATGATGGGAACCCAAAGCTACCTACTTTCTCTTACCCTGAAGTACAGTCAAAGACACGCTTAGAATTGCAGACAAAGACAAAGATTTCCTGGTGGCGGAGAAAAAGTTGGGCATTCCGAACATGGATTTTTGTTTCTACTATTTGGATTGTGTGTGTTTTTCTGTACATTCAACTATTTGAGCCGTGGGGGAATAGTTATGGCCTTGTAAAGGAAGGTGTGAGGCGGGGGATGGGAGACCGGGAATATATGCAAATGTACTCCCTTTATGGGCTTCCGCTATTGGGTGGCGCAATATTGTGGGCTTACAATAGATTGGTGAAGTAGGGTGAGGGGGGGCCTCCCCGAGAACGAGACAGGTTAAAACTTATTAAAATGATTCTGTGGGTGGTCGGGTGTCCAACAGGTTTAGGCCGAAGTATCAAAAGGGCGAAAGATATACACAACTAAATAGAAAGGGGGATTTGTGATAGGTGCTATTGCCGGGGATATTATCGGTTCGGCATTCGAGGATGAGGGTCTAAAAACCGAGGTTTTCCCATTATTTGCAATTTACTCTCGTCCAACGGATGACTCTGTTCTAACTATTGCGACAGCTGATAAGCTGCTTCATGGCGGAAGCTATGCCGCCGTTTACCGCAAGTGGGCTAGGAACTATCCTAACGCTGGTTACGGAGGCGGGTTCTATAATTGGTTTAGAGATGACGCCGCCGGGCCCTATTACAGTTTCGGCAACGGGGCTGCTATGCGGGTTAGTCCTATCGGGTTCCTTTGTGATACTTTAGAAGAGGTGTTGGCGGAGGCGCGCAAAAGCGCTGAACCTACACATAACCACCCGGAGGGTGTTAAAGGAGCGCAGGCAACGGCCGCCGCTGTCTTCCTTGCACGTAGGGGCAAGACAAAACAAGAGATAGCTGAGTATGTCACCACTACTTTCGGTTATACTCTCACTGAGTCTGTAACTGAAATCCGCAAGCATTATGAATTTGACGTAACCTGCCAAGGCACGGTTCCGCAGGCGCTCATCTGTTTCCTAGAGTCTCAAGACTACGAAGATGCTGTCAGAAAAGCTATTTCGCTTGGCGGTGATGCAGATACTCTAGCGTGCATTACAGGTGGAATCGCCCAGGCATTCTACGGCGGAGTGCCGACAGAGATTGTACGCAAAGCCAGGACCATGCTGACCACGGAAATGCTTGCCGTACTGGATGAGTTTGAGGGAAAGTTTAAAGGTGATACTCTTCCATAAACGGTTGAGTTGGCCAATCGTTTTAGGCCGAAGTCTCCAGAAAGGTCAAAAGATATACACTGCTCGAGCTAAGAACTCATTATAAATGCGGCGAGGGTGGGTCAATTTTCGTTGCAACTAGAGGGTCAATATTGGTTGCAACTTTACAAAGAGATACTGAATCAACAATTTGGAGGATTATGAATACAAAAAACATAGCTAGCATACTTATATTCTTATTGGGATTATCTGGCTGTGGCATGAGATACAAAATAAATCGCGAGGAAATATTGAAGACGTCAACAGAGGCGGATTTTGGCCCACGTCTGACACCGCACCTTATTGGAGTCCTTTGTGTAATTGAAATGGTATGATAAGACTATACTGGTTAACCGGGGGGAACAAAATGTATAAATTGCTTGCAGGTATGCTTGTCTGTATAATTTGCGGATCAGGTTATGCGGGGGACGTAAAGGTCAAAGGCTATACTAAAAAAGACGGGACTTATGTCGCACCCGATGAGAGAAGTCGCCTCAATGCTTTCAAGTGGGACAATAAAAGTTATACCCCATCGCAAAATCCTTACAATGAGTCGTATTCGCAGCCCACAAAGAAACACAACTCTAATTGGACCACGCCCAGCGAAACAAGATTCTCTGATTCCAACCCTAATAATGACAGCCAACCCTCATACTATACCGCGCCTGCTCGAAAAGCAGCGCCCCAAAGCAATTACGCCGATCCCTACACGCTACCAAAAGCAAAAACCTACGAAACCCCAACACACACCAACACATATTCTGCACCGAAGATTAACCCCTATGAACCCCCTACCTATACAAATTCTTACACAGCACCAAAAGTGAAGACCTTCGAACATGCGACTTATACGAATCCGTATTCTGCGCCCAAAACAAACACATATCAGGCCCCAACCTATACAAATCCCTACTCGGCACCAAAAACCAACCCCTACACCAATCCCTACGCGCCAAAAAGCAATTATGGCTTTGGAGCCGATGATAGCAGCGATGATAGCGATACGAGTGGTGATACCGGGTGGTAATCGTATTAAGGGTGTGGGAAACAACTTACAATCTCACAAAGGATCCTAACCAATGAAAAAAACAAACTGGCTGTTGCTGGGGTTGATGGTTTTCGCTTCTGGCTGTAGCACAATTGTTAAAGGGCGTTATCAAGAAGTTTCTTTAAAGTAGGCGGGGTTGTCTAGACCAGTTCTAGGCACGCCCTAAGGTGAAATTGTCAAAGCCTTCCAATCTCCCTGCTACTAGCGGCAACCTGCCGCA
>Ga0156409_102_pt1 | contig 24256 bp, 26 predicted proteins | sample RifOxyA2_FD_108052 | JGI IMG/M metagenome (GOLD analysis project Ga0156409, IMG submission 108052) | Elusimicrobia bacterium RIFOXYA2_FULL_53_38 | reverse complement strand
CTGGCGGTGTGGGTGGAAGGAAGCAAGTCAGAGGCGGCACAAAAAATGCCGCCAGGGGGAGTGCATCCTCTTGACTTCCCTTTTCATAGATGAGTATCTTTCCCCTTTTCCCACCGGGCACCTTATAATAGCGCGTTCACCTGCCGCAGTCGCGGGGACAGCGGCCCGGCCCCGTCTTTTCTCTCACTGCGCATACCCCATCCCCGCAAAAGTCGCGCTTCTGAGGCCGCTTTCCGGGCACGTCCGGCCCAAAACGCAGTTTTTTCATCTGGGTGTACGGGTTATGTATCCGTTTAAGGCGCGGAGGATCCTTTTTTGGGGCGGCGGTATGCGTGGAAATGTTCTGTTGTTCCGCCTCCCCGCCCGACAGCGGATCGGCCGGAATCTTCTTTTCAGGTAGAAGATGGTTTTCCACTATTTCCGATACCGTGCGGCTGCGCAACCCTTGCGGATCCCGGCGCTTTAAGAATTTGAGCCAGGCAAAAAACGCCCCGAACCCGGAAGGCGAACTATCGAACGACGCGCCGTAAACGCCGGTCTCCATTCCGGAAAAAGCTTTTTTAGCCGCCTCTACTCCGCCCCGGTCGGAAGGGTGAGAGCATGAAAGCCTCTTTTTCCCCTCCCCCCGGCCGGTGTCGGAAATTAGGGAATAATTAATGCCGGAGCCGCTATCCGAACGCCCTGCCGGATATTCGAGGCTGTTGTCCGGGGCAAAACAGGTTTCGTACGCAGGAGCCGCGGCCAGGAATTTTTTATCCACCCTATCCATCATGCAGCCTGTTTTTATTTCAGAAGCCAGACGGCCAAGCGCCGCGAAATAATCCGGGCGTCCGGCGCGCGCCCCCGGCGACGCATCACGGTCCTTGCGTACTCGCGACAGGGCCTTTTCAGGCAGATCGGAATAGCCGTCCCAGTCCTTCATCTCCGGCCCCTGATGATAAGCCCCGATTTCATGCCCGGTCGCTTTCCAGTTTTCCAGCTCTATAGTCCGCGTAGGCGAGGACGAAATATAAAGCGCGTATTTCGCGCCGAACAGAAGCGTAAGCCGGATATGCTGGGCATCGGCCAGCTTGACCATTTCCCGGAGCACCTTATGGGATTCTTCCGGCTGTTCCAGGCCGCCGCGAACCGTAACAAAATAATATGCCCCGGCATCAGCTATGGCCGGGATCAGCAGCATCAAACCGATAATTATCCGCGCCATAAATTTAATTTTTATTTGTAAAACCTTTTGGCTTCGTTTTGAAAATTCACCAGATAAGGTATATAATGTTCCAACGCTTTTCTGCCCGGCACCTCTTTGTAATCCGCATTGTAAAGCTTAAGGCCGCCCCTGTAGGCTTCAAGCGGCAGCACTAACGCCTGTCCGTCTTTTATGAGCGCGGAAGTATCCCAGGAAAAAGACGCGATAAAGGGATGTCCGGCCCTGTCAAAAATATCGATCCCGCTGGAATAGTCCGCCGGTGGATTTTTTACTCCGATCAGCTTCATGAGGGCCGGAACTATATCCATATGGCTGGTGGGAGACTTCACCGCCGCCGGCGCTCGGCCTGGCACATAAAATACCAGCGGCACTTTTATTTCCTCGGCGCTGTAAGCCCGGTTATGCCCATGATAACCTTTTTCAAAGAACGCTTCGCCGTGATCACCCATCACAAGCACGGCCGTGTCCTTAAGGCCGCCGCCGCGCTCCACGGATTTCAGAACATTGCCCACAAGCGAGTCTTCAAAACGGATAGAGTTCCGGTATTTATTGAAAAGCGGTAAAGTGGTAGCCCTGTCCAGGGTTAAATAATTGACCTGGCCGCTGGCGGGTGTAAATTTCTCAAACCCCGGCGGGTATTCATAGCCGCCGTGCGAGGCGTCGTAAAAAATAAAGGCGAAGTAAGGCTTGCCGTTTTTCCTGTTATTGACAAAGTCAATAAACCTGGCGTTTATTTCTATATCTTTGTCCGCCTGGCTTTTACCTTTGGGTTCGTCATATATCCCCTCTCTAGGCACATTAACGAAGCAGGTTTTGTTAAATTCCGGGAAACTCAGGCTCGCGCTGGCGAACAAGCGCAGATCATATCCCTGGTCCTTAAGCGCATCTATCAGCACGGGGCTGCGGCGTTCGCCCAACATCGAGAACCAATAATTGCCGTACACGCCGTAAATAATGGAGAAGATGCCGAACCGCGTGCAATTGCCGCCGCTGTAATGATTCCCGAAGACCGCGGCCCTCTTTGAAAACGCCCATAGATTCGGAGTGACCTCCTTATTCATCACATCGTAACGGAAGGAGTCCACCACTATTATGAGGATATTAAAAGGTTTCTTAGGCGGCTTCACTTCCAGCGGCCGCTTAGGGTAATCCAGCTTGGAATATTCCTTGCTGATCTCAACCTTTACCTCTTCGTCCAGCTTAAAGCCCAGGTGTTTAGCGGCGAAACTTCTTATATTCAGCTGCTGGTATAATGGAAAAAGTTTTGAATTTCCGGTGATATAAATATTGTCGTAAAGCATGCCCCACGCGCATATGCCTTTGTCAAGCGCCACAAGAAAAAGCACAGCCGCCAGCAGAGGCTTCCATTTTCGGCTCAACAAGCCGGCGATCCCCTTTTTATCCGCGGCTGAACGCAACGCCCGCTTATACAGCCATGCCTCCAGGCCCAGCAGGGAAGCGGCAATGACAAAAAACAACAGCTGCGTGGCCGGCCCCTGACCTAAAGTTTTCAGCCCCCCGGGAGTGATCAACAAATTTACAACCATGGAGTTGACATGGAAACGGAATATTTTATAAACGACCACATCCAGAACCAGCATCAGCTGCACAAAAGCGAATATCGGAACGTAAAACGCCAGCCCGGCACGGGCGAAATAAAGTCCCAGCGCCGGGATAAGCAGAGCGGCATAGAGTATGAAAGTGTTTGAAAGGTAGGCCGCTATGGAAAAGGCTATCTCGGCGGGGTGGGAACCGACGAACATAAAATACCCAAGCCCTATGGCCAGAGAAAGGAGAAAATTAAAACCTAGAAAAGCCGCCAGAGACAAAAAACCGTATCTTTTCATAATGATATAATACCTAGGACCATTTCATACTACAGTATTTTAGCGCATTATAGACCATAAATTAAATCAGATTTAGAAACCGACCAAACCTATGGACCTAAAAAAAATAGCCGCCTGGCTGTCCGATAACGGCCACCCCGAATTCCGCCTGCAACAGATCACCGACGCCGTCTACAAGAAAGGCTCCGCCTCTTTTGAGGAAATTACAGCGCTGCCGGAGCCGCTCCGTAACGCGATAAAATACAAATTCCGCATCCTGGCGATAGAGCCTGAAACCATCCTCGAGTCCAAAGCGGGCGACGCCGTGAAAGGCTCGTTCTGGCTGAAGGATAAACACAAAGTGGAATCCGTCCTGCTTAACCTTTTCCCCGGCAAGTGGAGCATCTGCGTGTCCACCCAGGTGGGCTGCCCCGTACAGTGCGTTTTCTGCGCCACCGGCCGCAGAGGCCTTAAGCGCAATCTCTCTCCTGATGAGATAATCTCACAACACCTTTTCTGGGCCAATTACCTGAAAAAACACCGGCCGGGCGAAAAAATAGGCGGCGTGATTTATATGGGCATGGGCGAGCCTTTCCTTAACTATGAGAGCGTGGCCGAAAGTCTGAGAATAATGACCGATCCGGACCTTATCGGCCTGGGCGACAGGCATATCTCGGTTTCCACGGTCGGACACGTACCCGGGATACGGCGTTTCGCAAAAGATTTTCCTCAAATCAACTTAGCCGTCTCGCTGCACGCGGTGGAGAATGAATTGCGGTCGAAACTGGTGCCTCTTAACGACAAATATCCGTTGGATCAGATCTCCAAGGCGCTTAAAGACTACATTTACGCGACCAAACGGAAGGTTTTCATCGAGTATGTCATGCTGGGCGGTGTAAACGACTCACAATCTTCGGCCAGACGGTTAAGCGAATGGCTTAAAGGAGTGGCCTCGCCTAAATATTTCACCGTAAATATTATCCCCTATAATGCGACCGCATACGATTTTAAGGCCCCCACCAAAGAACGCGTCGCCGCCTTCTCAAACCTCCTGCTTACGCTTAATATTTCCAGCACTGTCCGTAAAAGCCTGGGGGCGGACATCATCGGTGCCTGCGGCCAGTTAGCGGATAAATAAATTTGCCATGGTTTTCACGCTTGAACGCTTACGCTATGCTGCAATAAATCACCCGCATCGGGCTTGATTTAACCCTGTCATGTTGTATAATATTTTATAGTTAACATAAGTTAACCTTTACCGGCAGGCGGCAACAGATTCCCTTGCGGAGCTTCAGTCATTGCCGGGCCCTGCTGGCAGGGGGCGATCTCCCGCAATGGACTGAGTTCCCCCCCTCCGCGGCGGACAGGCGGCGCGCTTACGCGAAATGTCAGCAAGTATCAGATTATGGCCGAACAAAGAGTGTTTTTTTCAATACCCGAAGCCGCGGCGCATATAGGCATATCGCGGATCGCCGTTTTTAAAAAAGTTAAAAAGGGTCAATTGACCGCCATAAGAATAGGCCGAAATTGGGCGATCCCCGCCGCCGCGCTACAAGGCCTGACACCACACCCTGTCCCCCTCCCCTCAGAAGCTACGGCACGAAAACCTTGTCCCCCCAAAAAAAGCGGCGTCTTGCCGCGTCCCGTTCTTGTTGAGAAATCTCCCCCCCGGAGGGACTCTCTGGATGAGATGGGGTGGGATTAGCCCGAATCCTGCAATTCAAGCCGGTGTCCATTGGAAGATCCTGTGAACAAAAAAAGAAATACCTGCGTAGGTGCCGTATAAGGGCCTATGGCCATCAGACGGCCAGGATTCCCCGCAGCAGCGGGTCGTGAATTTTCAGCGCTATGCGCGGAAATTCACGAGGGTGTATCCGTCGCGAAGTGGCCCCTGAGCACTGCGAAGGGGAAAAATGCAACTGCATTTTTCGGGTTAGCCTGGATTCACGGATGGTTTCCCGCCGGATATACAACTCCTTATCAATTTAAAATTTAATGACAATTCGGCGAGGTTTGTTGCCGTCTCCGGGGGATATCTGGCCGGCTGCTTCCTTCCGGTTTTTTATTGCGGTTCGGAAAGATTCAGCCGGGTCGATTGTATATAATGGTAGGAGGGGAATATGGATGAAACCGACACAGAAATAGTTGACCGTGTATTATCCGGCGAAACCGACGCTTTTAAACACCTGGTATGGCGTCACCAACAGCTTCTTTACGACCTATCCTTCCGTCTGACCGGAGACACGGCGGAAGCGGAGGATATCGCGCAGGCGGCTTTTATAAAAATGTTTTCCAGTTTAAGTTCCTATAAAAAAGAGCTTGCTTTCAGAAACTGGGCATATACCATAACCCTTAACATTGCCCGCAACCGGCTTAAGCGGAGAGCGATCCTGCGGTTTCTTCCGCTGGGAATTTTTTCACCCGCGGATGGCAAAGAAGAGGAGCGACACATACAGGAGCCAATGGAGGAGGAGGGGGGGCGCCACGACGCCGGTTGCGCCGCACAAGATCTATCCAATGCCCTTGAAAAGGCCATATCCGCCTTACCCGAGGAACTTAAAACCGCATTTGTTATGTGCCACATCCATAAAAATCAGGTTAAGGATATTTCCGGAATACTCGGGATTACGCCGAACGCCGTAAGTATTCGCATTTACAAAGCGCGCGAGAAGCTGATGAAAGAATTAGCGTCCAAATACCAGGAACATTTTTGCTAACGTGTATTTACAGGAGAAATTATGAAAAACAATGATCTTGAAAAAAATTTTGATATCGCCTGCGGCAATATCCCGCTCAAACAACCGCGCGACCTGTGGCCGGGAGTCTTTTCCGGGACAAAAGAACACCGCAAACACAAACGCCCGGCAAAGACATTCTGGGCAGTGGGATTTTCCACCGCAGCCGTACTGCTTGTTCTTTCCATTCCCGGAGCATCGGAAAGCATAAAGAATGGGCTTAAGCTGATATTTTCAAGCGCCTATTCGCTACAGATGGGCGGCAAGACGCCAGAGAGCGGCACTCTTTTTTCGGCTGACGGCGAGGTGAAGGAGATACGCGCCGGGGATATACTGTTGGAGGTGCGTATCATGAATATGGACGAATATGGCGCCAAGATAGAAGTTTCTGTTTTTGACACAAGCCGCCAGCCGGACGGCTCGGTCAAAAAACTGCTGCAAAAACCAATGCTGGCGACCAGGAAGGGCTCGAAGGCGAAGATCATGGTAGCCGACAATCAGGGCAACCCGGTATATATATTTACAATCACGCCTTCGGAAAAAGATCCGAATGCCTATACCGGCAGTCTTGCCCCGATAAGCCCCGCCCCCACGGGGAGGTGAATTTTCCGCAGGCTCCTGGACATCATTGAAAACCCGACTCTTTTAAATAATCAGCACACTTCAGCCACCGGCAGCCATCCGAACAACCGTGAAATGGCGGGCAAAAAACAAAGCTCATCCGATATGTGAGCCAGGCTCCCGACCTGTACACGTTCCGTCCCGGCTTCTCATGGTTCGGGAGCAACCGTGCGTCCCATATTGTTATGGGTGACTGTAGCCGCTGTCATGCCTGTATTTTTTAGATTTCAGCCTCCTTGGGGACCTTACATAGTGCAATATCGGCATTGAGTCTCTCCCGCCGCCACTAACCTGAAAAATTCAGTTGAATTTTTCCCTTCGCGGAGCTCAGGTGCGCTTCGCGCGGCATACACCCTAGAAAACCTGGCGCGCATTGCGCTTGGTTTTCGACCCGCTGCTGCGGGGAATCCCGGCCGTCTGATGGCCATAGGCCCTTATGCGGCACCTACGCAGGTATTGCTTTTTTTGTTCATTTGATCTTCCAATGGAAAGCAAGTTGAACTGCAGGATTAGGGCTAATTTTCACTATGAGGCATTTTCACATCTCAATCTTTTAGGAATATATATAATATCTATTGACTTCCTAAAATGCTTATATTATAATTAAAATAGTTGATTTAAATATTGATAACTTTAATAACTGGATTAATAAAATGAATATCCCCAACAAATGCCCTTCTTGCAGCGGCAGAGTTATAGTAACCGAACTATGCTGCGATGATTGTAAAACTTCAATTAAAGGAAATTTCAAATTACCGGAATTGGCCTGCATGGAAGACGGAGACGACCGGTTCCTTAAAGTTTTTTTGTCGGCACGAGGGAACATAAAAGAAGTGGAGCGGTGCCTGGGCATCTCCTACCCAACGGTCAAGTCGCGTCTTGAAGCCCTGCTTGGCAAACTTGGCCTGAGCCAGTTGGATAGCGAAGTTAAGCGCCGGCGGTCGGAAATCGTGGAAAAGCTGGACAAAGGGGGATTATCGGCTAAGGAAGCCATAAAGATGTTGCGGGAGCTGGAGGGATAAATATTATGAACGAAGAAAAAAGCAAAGTGCTCAAAATGCTTGAGGGGGGGAAGATCTCGGCGGCCGAGGCAATGGAAGTGCTGGAAGCCCTATCCCGTCTTGAGGGGAAAGAGGGCCGTGCCGCCAGGAGCAGGGGGCGGCTCCTCAAGATAAGGGTTTACGAGGACGGCGCATCCACGGCGAAGGTTAACGTAAATATTCCTTTGGCCTGGTCCAAATTTATTGCGCCATTCATAGAGCAGAAGATCGGAGAGAAACTTGGGGAAAAGGGCTGCGGAATAGATATGGGGCAAATTAGAGAGGCCCTCGAATCAGGAGATGTGGGAAAGATCATAGACATTAATGATGGCGGAAACAGGGTAGAGATATCAATAGAATAGAGCGGTTTAAAGGAGGGGGATATGTTCGCATTCAGTCTGAGGAAGTTTTTCTGGGGCCTTCTGGTGGTGGCTATGGGCCTGGCGATATGGGCACATAATTACGGGCTTATTGCTTTATCGTTTAATTTTTCCAGAGACTGGCCGATAATAATTGTTATTGCCGGATTAATGAGCATCTGGAAAGCCGTTTTCGGCCGCCACTGGTGGGCCAAGTGCGGCCGCGCTTCAAATGACCACATTCCAGCCAAGGCCAGGAAAATACTAGAAGACGTGGAGAATGGCAATATGAGCGCCGAAGAAGCCATCAAAAAAATGGATGAAAAATAGTTTCCACGTGAAAACGCGGCGATTTACAGTGACCCCAAAACACCATGAAAGGATGCTGGCACGGCTGAGGGGGGGCGAGAAGGGGTTAGGCATATTCAGCCCCCCTTGCGCGGATAAGGCGCCGACACTCAGATCTGATAGCCTATCTGGGTCCAAATAAATGAGCCTGTAGTTTCCACGTGAAAACATGCAACGATACCGCCAAGCGGTTGACCGGTCGGCATGAATGGTGTAAAATAGAATGGGCGGGGATTTTAGACCAAAAAAACAAATAAAAGGTATAAAATATGGCTGAAATAATAGCAATAGCTAATCAGAAGGGAGGGGTGGGGAAAACCACCACCACCATCAACCTGGCTGTAGCCCTTGCGGCTTTCGACTATGAAACGCTTCTTATTGATTTTGACCCGCAAAGCAATTCGACATCCGGACTGGGCGTGGATATAACCAAAAAGAATAACAACATATACGACGTATTATGCGGCAAGGCCCCGATAGAGAGTGCCGTCAGGCAGACTTCAGTGGAATGGCTGGACATGATCCCCACAAGCCACAATCTGGCCGGCGCCGAAATAGAATTAGTGAGCGAATTTTCCAGGGAATCGGTGCTTAAACGTTCACTGGATAAACTGCGGGATATGTATAAGTTCATCATTATAGATTGTCCGCCCTCCCTGGGTCTTCTTACGGTCAACGCCCTCAACGCCTCAGACACGGTCATCACCCCGGTCCAGTGCGAATACTACGCCATGGAGGGGCTCGCATACTTTATGAACACCGTGGAGAAGATCCGGCAGGCCCTTAACCCCAAGCTTAAAATAGACGGCGGCATTATTACCATGTATGACTCCCGCATAAATCTGGCCAACCAGGTACAGCGCGAGATCTCGAAGTACTATGGGGAGAAACTCTATAAGACGGTCATACCGAGAAATGTGCGCCTGGCGGAGGCGCCAAGCTTCGGCCAGTCCATCTTCGTTTACGACCCCAGTTCCCGGGGCGCGCTGGCCTATAAAGACCTGGCGCTGGAATTTCTTAGCCGCCGCGGCATCAATACAGACGCCTATAGAGACTCGGCGCTCTGCGTGACGGAAGAGTCTCAGACGGATTACGATTTTGGCGGATAATTACCTATCCGATCCGGGGCTGGCGCTATTTGAACCGGCCCCGAAATTACGACCGTAACCATTTTTATCGGGAAGGGCAGATATAGCAGCATCCATACCATTTCCGGGTTAATTCAAACTCGGCGGAGGATAATCATGAGGCAGGCATTGGGAAAAGGAATAGACGCTTTGATTTCAAAAGTGCAGAATAACGATATTTCGCACGACATGGTGCGCAAGATCCCGATAGACTCCGTCCGGCCCAACCGCTGGCAGCCCCGGAAAGCTTTTGATGAAAATGCCATGGCCGAACTTGTCCAGTCCATAAAGGAACACGGCCTTCTCCAGCCGATAAGCGTTTGGAGGGATGCCGACGGCGCTTTTGAACTTATAGCCGGAGAGCGCCGCTGGCGCGCCTGCAAGGCGGCCGGCCTGAAGGAAGTGGAAGCTATAATAAAAAAAGACCTCACAGACCAGCAGAAATTCGGACTGTCCCTCATAGAGAATATTCAGCGCGAAGATCTGAACGCCATAGACCATGCTCTGGCGTATAGGCAGCTTATGGACGAGTTTTCCATCTCACAGACCGACATCGCCAAAAAGCTGGGCAAGTCCAAATCCGCCGTTTCCAACACCTTAAGACTGCTGGAACTGGAAGAAGATATTCAAAAAGGCGTCCAGACCGGCGCCGTCAGCGAAGGGCATGCCCGCGCTCTGATCTCCATCCCGGACAAGGGCAAGCGCAAGGAGGCTTACGAACGGATCCTTACGGAAAAGATCTCGGTACGCGAATTAGAAGCCTACGCGCAGAACTTTCACGCGCGGCGGCCGCGCGCCAAAATCTCCGGGGAAAGCCGGCGCAAAACCCCGGAAATGACGGATATGGAAGCCCGTCTGGAAAAACATCTTGGCACAAAGGTTGAGATAATGTCAGGAGGCGCCCCGGAGAATGGTAAAATAACCATACATTACTATTCCCTGGATGATTTCGACCGGATAATACGAATTTTAAAAAAATAACATGAAAATTATTTTCTCACTGCTGTTCCTGCTGCGCGGGCCAGCGTCCGCACAATCCGGGCCGGTCGAAGTTGACAAAGCCACCGCCACCGCGGTCTGGACCGAAAAGAGCACGGCTTACTCCGCAAAATCGCCCGTGCCGGTGTATGCCGCCCTCACAAAGGATATCAGCCGGTTCTACATGTACGCCAACGGCGGATTCAATGCCGACTGGTACGTAGGCTATAATAACAGCTGGATAGTCAAACTGCCGCCGATACCGGTCGGGACATACGCCAAGGCATATATCGGCGCGAAGATAGGCCGCGCCAAGATCAAATCGTGGCCGCAGGGCTGGGACAAGACACCCATACCCGGGAAGATATACATGGCGGTGAATCAGGAACCGAGATTCGCTTCGGACAACATGTATTTTCTTGTGGACGCGGCCGATCTCCCTCTCGAGCCCCTGCCCAACGATTCTCTGGAAGGAGTGGACTCCGCAAAATGGTTCTGGGCCGAGATCCCGCTCTCCCGCGTTTCGACCGAGAAATCCAATTACCTGGCCCTGTGGTCTGTTTCCCGCTATTTCATGTCCAGCTCCAGCTCCCCCATCATTGCGGCCGCTCTTTCCGACGACAAGGAAGCGAACGTCTGGTTGAACCGTTCCATCCGCGGCAATCCGCCGTCTGGAGAAGACGTGCTGGAGACACCAATTTCGGGCATAAAGCCGGCTCTCGCTTTTAAACTGGTGCCCCAGAACGATTATAAAGTGCTCATCAAGGGTTTTATGGGGGAAGTGGGGCCGGCGGACATCCTTGTTTCATTTTCAGCCATAGGCGAGGACATCCGCGCCGCCTGGATAGAAATGTCCTACGACAAATTCGAGTGGCAGAGGGTCAGCCGCTACATGTTCCGCGCGCCATATTTTTACGCCTTTAAGCGTGAAGCCCTTTCAAAGGACATGTTTTATCTGCGCGCGGCGGCCATGGATGGCCTTGAGAACACCGGTTACTCCAAAGAAATAGCCATCCCCGCCGCGCAAGCGCCGGCGCCGATGCCTTGACATGAATTGCCATTGCAATAGCTTTATATAGGCAGAGGCCGGATCCTTGGATGAAAACATTAACCCGAATCCTGCAGTTCAACTTGGTTTCCATTGGAAGATCCTGTGAACAAAAAATGCAATACCTGCGTAGGTGCCGTATAAGGGCCTATGGCCATCAGACGACCAGGGTGTGTGCCGCGCGAAGCGCACCTGAGCTCCGCGAAGGGGAAAATTAAACTGAATTTTTCAAGTTAACGGTAATTTTAGGAGAATTAAGGGATGAGGTGGAAATTGTCCGGAACCGATAAGATAAACATCGCCGTCGTAGGAGCATCGGGTTTGGTGGGGGGGGAACTGCTCAGCCTGCTTGAAACGCGCAAGTTCCCCGTCGCGGAATTCCTGCCGTTCAATTCCGGCAGGAATGCGGCGGCCGTGACCTTCAACGGCGGGAAACACGTCTGTCTGAAGCCCTCGTTTTCGGCGCTCAAAAACTCCGGCCTGGTTTTTTTTGTTTCTACCGACGAGATTTCCGGCCGCTTCGCCGGAAAGCTGGCCGACGCCGGCGTGTGGTGCATAGACGACTCTTCACGCTTCCGGCTGGATAAAGGAGTGCCTCTGGTCATTCCGGAAGTTAACGCGGCCGAGCTCAAGCCCGGTAGGCGGCTGATAGCCGGACCCAATTGCACGCTGACGGGCGCGGCCGTGGCGCTGCATGAAGTCCATAAAAAATTTAAGATACAAGAACTGAGGATAGCCACCTACCAGGCGGTTTCCGGCGCAGGCCGGTCCGCCATGAACCAGTTGGAAGAAGAACTCGGATATTATTTAAAGCACGGCAGGGTTCCGCTCCTGAAGGACCGGAAATTCCCGCGTGCCATCGCTTTCAACCTGTTCCCGCAGGTAGGTGATTTCGACAAGAGCGGTATGAGCGTAGAAGAGGCCAAAGTGGAGGCCGAGCTTAAAAAGATCTGGTCTTCACCCGGACTGAAGATAAGCTCAACAGCCGTCAGAGTTCCCGTTCTCAGGGGGCACTCGCTAAGCATTTGGGCCAAGACGGCTAAAAAATGGAGCCTGGAACGGCTTGAAAATATTCTTACCGCGACACCGGGCCTTGAATTCATAAAAGACCCGTATAAATACCCGACCCCGCTGGATGTCGTGAAAACTACGGGTGTAAAGGCCGGCCGTTTGAGGTTGTCAAAGACCTCGCCGAATGAATTTCAGCTCTGGATAGTTTCGGACAACCTATATAAGGGTGCCGCTCTTAACTCGGTGGAGATAGCCGAATGTCTTTTACGGCGCGGACTATTAAAACCCGGATCGCGCGTGTTCTAAAACGAAATCATCAGGTATTTTTTTGCAGATAGAGATAGGCAGGGAATCCTTTGTGGCCATTGGTCTGGAGCCCAGGCAAGCATTATGCTGACGCCTTTGACGGCATGGATTAACCTGAAAAATTCAGTTGAATTTTTCCCTTCGCGGAGCTCAGGTGCGCTTCGCGCGGCATACACCCCCGAAAACCTGGCGCGCATTGCGCTTGGTTTTCGCCCGCTGCTGCGGGGAATCCCGGCCGTCTGATGGCCATAGGCCCTTATACGGCACCTGCGCGGGTATTGCTTTTTTTGTCCACCTAATTTTCCAATGGAAACCAAGTTGAACTGTAGGATTCGGGTTAATAAAAACAAGAGCGATTTAAGAATCCCCTCTGAAAAACGGCGCTTGATGAGCAGCCGGCCATTGCGTATAGCATTGCGCACGGTGCATATACTGGGTTTTTCCGTATTGTTCGGCGGACATTGGTTCAATTTGCCGCGCGAAGCGCTCCTTCCCTGGCTGTACTGGACCATTTTTTCCGGAGCCGGGATAACGGCCCTGGAAATTTATGCGGGCTTTGATTGGTTTTTGCAGTTGGCGGGCGTAATGGTTCTGGGCAAACTTGTTATCCTGAGCCTAATCCCCCTATTCTGGGAGCAACGGTTGACGCTGTTATCTTTTGTAATGATAATCGGTTCGGTCGGGTCCCATATGCCGGGCTCACTGCGGCATTTCCGCCTCTTCCCACTCCGTAAAAGATCCGTATAAAAACGCGAGCCCCCACCAAAAGGCGGGGGCTCGTCACTAGTCGTTACACCAGTAAGGGATGGACCACGGCGACCGGTGCGCGTTTCAAACGCGGACACGGCGGCCGGACCATCCACCCGGAAAGGCCGCCGCAAGGCGAGCGCCAGCCGGGCACACACGCGTCGAGGATGAAGAACGCCGCCGCAACCACCCCGGGGGCCAGAAGGCCGCCGGCCCGACGCAACCGATATAAAGAGCAAGACTGCATATTGAGTATAGCACGCACATGTTGACCTGTCAAGGCCTAATTTACTGGCTGTCGAAATTTTTTTAAAATGTCCTGATTGCGGTTTTTAGAAATGTCCTGGTTAAAGTGCTAAAACCTCAATGCCTGCGCCGGGGCCGTTCCGGAGCCTATGGCCTCCAGACGGCCTCTTTACGGCATCCAGCCGGGAGGTTTATGGAGCAAGCGCTAACCATGAGTAATCGGGAAATAGACAGGCTTGGCATCATAAACAATGCAATAGCAGGGAGCTACTTCGCGCCTGAGCTATGCGAAGGGGAAAAATGCACCGTATTTTTTAAATTAGAGCTGATCTTCATTATAGAGTATTGGTTAACCTGTGTTAACCTGGCCGATACTCGGGACAAAAAACATATTCACCACACACTTAGACCGTTACTCACAAGAGAACCAGCCTAAATCCTCAATCGGACCCCAGCCATGCGGGCTTCGGACTGGACAAAGATTGAATAGATCAATTTTAACCTGGTAATTCAGTTGAATTTTTCCCTTCGCGGAGCTCAGGTGCGCTTCGCGCAGCATACACCCTGGCCGTCTTGATGGCCATAGGCCTTTGTATGGTCCGCGCAGGCAAGTATCGAATGCCTACGGAACGACATCCGCCGCGTGGCAAACCCAAAATGTTGTGAGCAATAAAATTCGATTGTATTTTTCAGGTTTAAGGAAGAAAATTTATATACTATAAAGACTTTAGCGCGGGGAAACCATGAAAATATTAATATTGGGCGGAACAAGTTTTTTCGGCAAGGAAACCGCCAGACTGCTTTTAAAAGGCGGCAACGAGGTGACGGTTTTCTCAAGACGGGCGCCGATAGACGGCCTGCCGCTGGATATAGTCCAGAGCCGCGGCGACCGGACGGTGGAAATAGATCTCGCCCGTATGGCTACCCAGGTTTGGGACGCGGTCATAGACAATATCTGCTATACGGCCGAAGACGCCCAAAAAGCCGTAAGAGTTTTTAACGGGAGGACCGGCCTCTACATCTTCACCAGTTCGGCCTCGGTTTACTCGGCGCTGCAGGGCGCCTCGGCGCCTTTCCGTGAAATACAGGCCGACCTCTTGCCGGTGAAACCGGATCTCAAAGCGACACCGTATTACACCTATGCGATCGGTAAATACGCGGCTGAAAAAATCTTCCTTACGGCTTACAAAGAAAAGAAATTTCCGGCTATCATAGTCAGGCCGCCGGTAGTTATCGGCCCGGGAGACTCCACCCTGCGGGCCTATTCCTACTGGCTGCGATTGAGTGACGGTGGCCCTCTGATCCTGCCAAATCCCGCGGTTTCGGCAAGGTATATTTTCTCAAAAGACATGGCCCGGGCCTTTGAGCTGCTCATCTCCGCGAAGGATCTCTACGGGCAAGCCTTTAATTTCGGGGATTCCAGCGTCATAAGCCTGGGGGATTTCATAAAACTTTCCGCGCGCATATTGCACAAGGACCCGGAAATAGCGGTCCCGGACCACGCGTGGCTAAAAACCTCCGGCTTCAATTTCGAAGCCTCTCCCTTCTCCGGATCTTCGGATTTCATAACTGACATCTCAAAGGCGGAAAAATGCCTGGATTGGCGTTCTACAGAGATGCACCTCTGGATGGAAGAGACCATAAATTACTTCTTCCTGAAATATACCGGCCCAATGCCAAAAAATTATACTTTCAGGAAAAACGAACTAGAGCTTGCCCGGCAATGGAAACTTAACCCGAATCCCGCGGTTAAAGCGGATTTGCATTAAAATCCGCCGTAGAATTAGGGGAGAACTAAAGCGCAAAGAATCGAACGGAGATTATCATGGATATAAATGAGAAGATAGCCAGGGCTAAAAAAATAAAAATCCTCCTTATGGACGTGGATGGAGTGCTCACCGACGGTAAAATGTATTATCTCCCCGGTCGAACGGGGGAAATGGTCGAGTTCAAGGCCTTCCATTCCCTTGACGGGATCGGCCTGCGGCTTTTAAACCAGTTCGGGATACTCACCGGGGTAATAACCGGTCGTGAATCCCCCGGCACCGAAGAACGCGCCAGGAACCTGGGCATGAGCTACGCCTATCAGGGTTTCCTGTCCAAACTGGATCCATTGATGGAAATATTAAAGGACACCGGTTTAAAAGCGGAAAATATGGCCTACATTGGTGACGACTGGACTGATATTCCCGTACTAAAGCGCGCCGGGTTGGCCTGCGCGCCCCAAAACGCCCTGCCGGAAGTAAAACGCGTTTCGCATATCATCACCAAAAAAGCGGGCGGCGAGGGAGCGGTGCGCGAAGCCTGCGATTTCATACTTAAAAGCCAGGGACACTGGAAGGAAATAATGCGGTATGTGGAAACGGCGCACTGGCCGTCCCCGGCTAAACCTCCGATGAAGGTGGTACTCAAGTCAAAACATAAAGCGTAATACTTTTCCATTAAGGAGATAAAATGAGAAAGCTGATTATTGTCTGCGCGCTGGCGGCGCTTGCCTGTCCGCAGGCCCGGGCGCTCCAGGATGACGACTTGGCCGAGGTTTCGCTCTCCACCGATACGACAAAAGCGGATTATGCTCCCGAAGATGAGGAGGCGCAGGGATATATTCAGGAATCCGAAGAAGACCTGTCGGGTTTTGTGCAGGACTATGTAAAAAAGGACACCTCCCTGAAAGGAGCCTTTTTACTGGACGCCCCCGCTTCCGGCAAGATTCTGAAGCTGGTTATGGAGACGGCGCCGAAAAAATCCGCCGATGGCCCCAATAACACCAAGGTTCTGGAAGCGGTTTTTAAAGATTCCGTCGGAAAAAAATACACGGTTCTCTTCCACATTCAGAGCGCCGGGTTCGGCGGCATAGACATTTTCAGGATAGCGCTGAAGAAAGAAACCAAATCCGGGCAGAAAGACAAACCCAAAAAGAAATAAGGTCTCAAAGATGCTGCAATACTTCACCGCTTTCGGGGCAGGCGTCATGTCGTTTTTCTCGCCCTGCGTACTGCCGCTGCTGCCGGGCTACCTTTCCATGCTATCTGGCTTTTCGGCGGTCGAACTGCTCAAAGGCGACGCGAAGGTTGCCACAAAAAAAGTCGTTCTAAACGCCCTGCTCTTCGTGACGGGATTCTCGCTGGCGTTTTCCGTGATGGGCGCGGCCGCCTCATCCGTAGGCGATTTACTGGCCGCCTATAAATCCATCCTTCTGAAAATCTTCGGCGTGATCATGGCGCTCCTGGGCGCGCACATGACCGGCTTGGTCAATCTCAATCTTTTGAATTATGAGAAACGTTTTTCAATGCGTACGCTGGGCGGGAATTATTGGGGCTCTTTCCTGATGGGATTCGCGTTCGCGCTGGGCTGGTCGCCCTGCATAGGGCCGATACTGGCCGGAATACTCTCCATTGCGGCGGTTTCCGGCGAAGCAAACAAGGGAGTATCCCTGCTGCTGGCCTATTCCGCCGGGCTGGCCGTCCCGTTCATGATAGCGGCTTTCCTTACGGCCAGATTCTTCACGCTCGTCGGCAGATTTAAGAAAACTTTACGCAGGGTGGAGATAGCCGCGGGCATCATGCTCATCGCGGCCGGCGCCCTCCTCTTTTTCGACCGCCTGATGTTCCTAGGCTGAAATCAGCCGCCAAGGATATCAGGCGCCAGGGAACCGCAGGCAACAGCTGAGAATATTCAGCAACGGGGCGTATAAAAAGCAGGTCTTGGATTTAAGCACGGTTGGAGAGACTTGGAAAAGCCGCCGCCATGCGCGGCTTTCACTTCTCCCATTATTGGCGTTTGTCAGCGCCCAACGCCGCCTTCCGCGGTTTCCGGCGGTTTCAGGTCTTTCACGCAGCGCCAACCGAGATCTCCGCCGCGGCGGCCAGCCATTTTAGAGGAGCATTTTCCACAGGTTGAGTTCCAGCGCCCCAAGCGCATAGAACCGCCTTTATCATACTCGCCGGACGTCATCTCCCGCACATTTCCCAGCATATCATAAAGCCCATACGGATTCTTTTTTTGGTACCTACGGGATAATAATAACGTTGATTTACTAATTTTTCAATGGTCCACTCATACTCGTTATCGTTCCCCGGCCATTCATCTCCCCAATAATACCTTGTTTCGGTCCCGCCGCGCACGGCTTTTTCCCATTCTTGCTCAGTGGGAAGGCGGTTTGTCCATATGTTTACAGTAAGCCGCGACCACTTCGTAATCCCTGGTTATTACCGGCGTATCCAGCGCTTCGGGTAGGATATCTACACCATAAGATTTCTTCTTTAAGACATACCTGTGGTACGCAATGTATTGCCGCCAGGTGGTTTCGCATTTATCAATAAGAAAGGTTCCAATGGTAACCCGTGAAGGCGGATTGCCAGGTAAACTATTTTTGGCTGCATCCGGGTCGCCGAAAAAAATTCTCCCGCCGGTATTTTCACCATACCGCGGCATTGCTTCGGAGCCAGTTCCTCCAAATTCACGGCCTTCCGTTCCGGGACCGCTCCGGCGGCGACCGAAGCGGACAGGAAAAGAAAAAGAGCGGTTAAATACCACATATGTTTTCCCTTAAACCTTTCTTGAGCCGGGCTTTACCAGCGGGATCTTTTTAGCACAGAGGGGGCATTCGGCCGGAGTGTGGATATTAAGATCCAGATTCAAGAGACTGGCCGAGGGGAAATAAAAAGACCGGTCACCCATGCGGTTGATAATGGAAAGGGCGCCCAGCACCTCTGCGCGGGCCCTTTTAGCCGCCTCGAACACTTCCATAGTGGACTTGCCGGTGGTGAATACGTCCTCCACGATTATAATTTTGGCTCCCTCCGGCAGGGAAAACCCCCTGCGCAGGATCATGGCGTTATTCTCTCTTTCGGCGAACATAAAATCCACGCCGAAAGCGCGCGCGACTTCATGCCCGATGATAAGGCCGCCGAGGGCCGGAGATAGTATGAGGTTCGGCTTGCCGCCCTTCCAGCATTTCTTCAGCGCCGCACCCAACGAGGCGGCCAGACCGGTGTCTTTAAGCGCTAGGGCGCACTGAACATAATTAGGGCTGTGCAGACCGGAAGAAAGCAGAAAATGCCCCTCCAGCAGTGCCCCGCTCTTTTTCAGATAACCGTGGATTTTTTTCTCTTGAGCCGTCATTGTATCGCCTCCAGTATATTGCGGACCGCCGCGGCCGGATCCGTCGCTTTCAGGACCGGCCTGCCCACCACTATAAAATCAGCCCCCGCGGATGCGGCCCCGGCTGGTGTCAGGGTGCGTTTCTGATCGTCGCCGCCGGCTTCAAGCCTGATGCCGGGAGTAATGATCTGAAGAGTCGCGCCGAAACGCTTTTTTACGGCGGCGGCCTCCCGGGGAGAACATACTACGCCGTCGGCCCCGTTTTCCGCGCCCAGGGCGGCCAGATTAAAAACCGTCCTCTCTATCTTATTTTTAAAACCTGTCCGGGAGAACGACTTTTCATCGAAGCTGGTAAGCACTGTTATGCCCCAGAGTAACGGCCTTTTTTTAAGGGAAACAGCGGCCTTCAGCATCTCCGCCCCCCCTGAGAGGTGAAAGGAAACGGAATATACTCCAAGCCGAGCAGCGCTTTCTACGGCGTTACGGACGGTGTTGGGAATATCGTGGAACTTGAGGTCCAGGAATATTTTACCGCCGTATTTATGCGCCAGGTCCACGGCGCGGGGGCCGGCGAAGGTGAAAAGACCGGAACCCACCTTATAGATAAGCGGCAACCCCTTGAGCTTTTTGAGCAATATCTCTGCGGCCTTAAGATCCGGAGTATCGAGCGCCACTATCAGACGGGTTTTTGACATAAGCGTATGAATATTACTATTTCCCGGGGGCCGGCACGCGCTTCCACGGAAGTTTCTCCAGATATGTCAGGATGTCTCTCACCAAAAAAGGGCCTTCGTAAATGAGGCCTGAGTATATCTGCACAAGATCCGCGCCCAGGCTGAACTTCTCCGCGGCCGAGGGACCGTCCGACACGCCTCCCACCCCGATCAGCGGCACACGTCCGTCGGCAAGTTCGGAAACCTTTTTAAGCATCTCGTTGGAGATGGTGCGCAGCGGCAGCCCGCTGAGACCGCCCTCATAGGAGCGCCAACGCGCGGGGAGGTGTTCGCGCCGGACCGTGGTGTTGGTGGCGATGAGCCCAAGGCCCCGCTCCACGGCGGCGGCAACCAGCTCTTCAAGGTGCGAATCGTCCAACTCCGGAGCTATCTTTACAAAAAGCGGTTTTTTCATGTTGGCGCCGTTTATAAAATCCAGCACCGGGTCCAGAAGACGCGCCAGACGATCCTTCTCATGCAGCTCCCGCAGCTGCAAAGTGTTGGGAGAGCTGATGTTCAGCGCCACATAATCGCAGAAGGGGTAAACGACCTTGAGCGTATCAAGGTAATTTTTCGGAGCGTCTTCAAGCGAACAGTCCGCGTTCTTGCCGATATTAATGCCCAGCGGCACGCCGACAGGGCCGAGCTTCTCAAGCCTGCGGGAGGCTTCATAGGCGCCGACATTATTAAATCCCATCCGGTTTATGATCCCCCTATGCGCTCCCAGGCGGAAGACGCGTGGACGTGGATTACCATTCTGGGCCCGGAAAGTAATTGTCCCCATCTCAAGGAACCCGAACCCGAGTTTGGCCAGCATAAGCGGGACCTCGCAGTTCTTATCAAAACCCGCCGCGAGTCCTATGGGATTTTTAAACCGGATACCGGCCACGGTCACAGGCCTGTCCTTAACCCTTGCGATCAGTTCTATCGCAAGCCGCGCTGCCCCGATGCTTTGAAGGGTCCGGACGCCCTTTATGACGGCGTCATGGACCGTTTCCGGGTCGAAGGTGAAAAAAAATTTGCGTAGAAGTTTTCTATACAAGAAGCCCATAGGTTACACGGATCATGCCTTAAAGTTAAGCGAAATAATTTTACCTTTAAAATGGCCTCTATTGGAATTATCAAACGGCGCGGGCCCTGAACACAAAACGGCCGCCGACTATCGTCGCGGCACAGCGGCCTTTAAGCCGGCGGCCGATAAAGGGGGAGTTGGCGGATTTGGAATAAAACCGGGGACCGACGCGGTATTCTGCGCGCGGATCTATTATCGTGATGTCGGCGTCCATCCCGGGCGCGAGACAACCCTTATTCTTCAGGCCCAGTATGCGGGCCGGATTGGCGCTCATCAGCTCGGCCAGGCGCAGCCTGGAAATAACGCCCTTATGGACCAACTCGGTGAGGGCCAGGCCGAGCATGGTCTCAAGGCCTATAACGCCGAACGGGGCTTTTAAAAGACCTTTCGCCTTTTCCGCGGCGGCATGCGGGGCGTGGTCGGAAGCTATTACATCTATTGTCGCGGCCAGACCTTTTTTCAGCGCCGCGCGGTCGGCGCGCTCACGCAGGGGCGGCTTCATCTTGAAGGCGGAGTTTTTTACGTCTTCGCAGGTGAGTGTGAAATAATGGGGGCAGGTCTCGGCTGTGACTTTAATTCCGGACTTTTTAGCGGCCGCGACCAAGTCCACGCTTTCAAGGCAGCTCAGGTGCTGAAGGTGTATCGGCGCGCCCGCGGCGCCGGCAAGCATAAGATCGCGCAGAACCATAAAAATTTCCGCCTCGCGCGGGATACCCGGGACTTTCAACCGGCGCGCTTGAAGGCAGTCATGCATTACCCCGGAACCGGTCAGATAAAGCGACTCCGAATGTTCAAGCAACGGAACTTTCAGGGCTTTAGCCAGTCTGAGCGCCCGGTTGAGAAGTCCGGAATCGGCCACGCAGAAACCGTCGTCCGTGAAAGCCCTGGCGCCGGCTTTTTTCAAGGCTTTGAGATCGGCCAGTTTATGGCCTGCGCGCCTCAGAGTTACGGCTGCTGAAAAATAAACATTCACCGGCAGGCACAGGGCCTTCGCGGAAAGGCGGCGGATAAGCGCCGGATTGTCCACCGGAGGCTCGGTATTGGGCATGGCGAGCATGGAGGTTATGCCGCCGGCGGCCGCCGCCAGGGCGGCGCTTGAGAGATCTTCGGCAAGCTCCGGACCCGGTTCTCGGGTGTGAACATGCATATCTATCAGCCCGGGCAACAGCCAAAGTCCTTCGGCATCGTAGATTTCAGCCCCGCCGCGGGCATCCGCCTTTAATCCAGGAGCCACAGCTTTTATATGGCCGTCTTCTATGAGCAGGTCCAGTTTTTTTTCAAGCTTTCGCGCGGGATCAATTACCAGCGCGTTTCGGATGAGGAGTCTTGGCATTTTTTTTCGCGGCATCGGCCGGGACGGCCCTCGCGGGGATCATTGCCGCCGGCTGCAGACTGACTATGTGAAGATCAAAAGCGCCTTTTATTTCCCTGTAGCTCAGGAGTTGAAAAGCGGTCATCAGCAGCAGGATTATCCAGCCCAGATACAGGGCCCGGCGCGGACGAAAACCGTACAGGAATTTAAAAACAACGGCGGCAAGCAATGTAATACCCAGCGCAGAATGATACAGCGCGACTTCGGCGGCGGCCGCGGGGGCGGCTCTCTGGGCCACGTTGAAATATAGGACGGCGATAACCGCGAGAAAAAGTAAAAACAGATAATACCAGCCGCGGCTTCTTTCGTCGGAAGAGATAAAAGTCAGCTGGCTCAACCCCGCGGAAGCGTAAAAGCAGGAGAAAGAAACGAAAATAAAGAAGCCGTTCTTCATCTTTAAAGCGGCAAGAGCGTTTTCCATGCTCCAGCCTCCGAGAAAGTAAAGAATAGCCAGCGCCATAGCGATTCCGCTGAGCAGAAAAGCCAGTGGGGAAAATAACTTTATCCGACGGCCGGGCTTAAGCCCGGCGTATGCCTCGGTAAGGCCCAGGACCAGCAAAGCGCACCCCTGGGCAATGTGAATGGCTGTGGATGCGGCATTATAGCTGTCAATATTAAGCGTCATGCGCGTTTTTTCTTTTTCCCATCTTTCAGAAAATAATACAACCCGCCGAGGAATGCTGCTACCGCGAGCAGCCAGGCTGGTTGTGAAAGCGCCTCTTTTTTTACCGGTGGCTCCGCCGCAATGATGTCGGCGGAATTGCCTTCCATAACCGCTTCAGCGGCTGACGCCGGAATTGCGGCCGCCAACGCCGCTTTAGGTTCGCCCTGTTCAAGCGCTATCTCCCGTACGGCTCCTTGTTTCAGTTCAGGCGGCTTTTCCGCTTTTTTAAGCGCGGCCATGAAAGGCGTAATCTTTTTTATCTGCGGTTTGCAGGCCTCCGCGGACTTGGCGCATTCATCTCCGGCCCAAAGCCCTGAAGCCAAAAAGAACATGAATACGGATGGAAGCATGATCTTGTTCATATTAATGACGCTATCTCCTCCATGGATTTCCTCTTGCGCGCGGGCGGAGTTTCATCCGCGTAACCCACGCTCAACATGACTTCGGCTTTGGATCCGGAAGGCAGGGTAAGCGTCTTTGCGGCGGCTTTGGCGTTGAACCAGCCAAGCCAGCAGGTAGCAAGGCCCTGTTCCTCGGCCGCCAGTACGAAATGCTCGGCCGCGATACCAATATCCATGAGGCGAAAATTCGTGTCGCGCATCTGGTTCCCCAGCCAGGCGGCGGCGCTGCCTTTTTGCGACACCACTACCACCAAAGCGCCGGCACCGGCGGCGAATTTGCAGGGGGAATAGATCCCGGAGAAAGCGGCCCCGGACAGCCTATCCTTTGCCGCGGGATCACTTACGACTATAAATTTATACGGTTGGCCGTTGCAGGCCGAAGGGGCAAGCCGCGCCGCCTCAAGGCAAACCAGAAGTTTTTCCTTTTCCACCGGCTGTGGTTTATACTTGCGCACGCTGCGCCTCCGGGAGACAAGTTTAAGGAACGGTGTTTCCTGCATAATCATATTGTATAAAAAAGAAGTTATAATAAATAATATCCCTGACACCGCCTTTTATGGAGACATTATGAACGACTGGATAAAAGAAGCGCCCCTGGCAGTGACCGTCTGCGACGAAAAAGGCAAGATCACCGAAATGAACCTAAAATCCGCCAAAACCTTTGAAAAATACGGCGGCCTGGACCTGATAGGCTCCGACCTTTTTGAGTGCCACCCTGAACCTTCAAAAACCAAGTTAAAGACCATGCTGTCCGCCGCCGCTCCAGCCATAAACGCCTACACCATAGAAAAGAACGGCATAAAAAAGCTCATCTACCAGTTCCCCTGGAAAAAAGACGGCAAGCCCGCTGGCCTGGTAGAACTCTCCCTCGAAATCCCTTTCGACATGCCCCACTTCATACGGAAGTAAGGCTTGGCTAATCGGCTTTGGGTTCAGAGCCGCGAGATGTCGAGTCGGGGGCCTGCCGAGGGTTTGCCCCTACGCCGCGTAGGAAACCCTCCCGTGGTTTCCCCCCGAAGCGGGGCCCCCCATCCGCTATGCGGCTCCAGGGTAACCCCTCGGCACCCCTCCGTAAAACTTACACGTAATATGGTTGCTCAGCGCTTATTTATGCTCAGCAATAGACCTGCATTCCAACAATAGCGTTCTGGTAGTCCAGGATGAAGTCGCCCGGGTAATACTCGAACAACGCCTGCCGAATGAGCTCCCAATCATTCTGGCGCAGTTGGTTCCATACAGGCCTGTCCCAAGAAAAAAGACGAAAACGAGAGAACCCTCCGTTAATGGTAAGATGTTTTTGCTTAGAAAACAGTCTTTCCCGACGGAGGATTCTCT
>Ga0156409_152_pt1 | contig 39493 bp, 36 predicted proteins | sample RifOxyA2_FD_108052 | JGI IMG/M metagenome (GOLD analysis project Ga0156409, IMG submission 108052) | Elusimicrobia bacterium RIFOXYA2_FULL_53_38 | reverse complement strand
GTGCTGCCGAATGATTTTCTATTGGGATAATCGCGACTTCGTTGCAGTTGAAAGCGGATAGAAAGTGGCCGGGGAAAAGGAGGATTATCGGACGATAAAACAGGGCAGAAAATGCGGGACAGAATTATCCCCGGCTTTCATTGACGAAAGCACGGGCAACTGGGATTTTTAGGTTAAAACGTAAATCGATTAAAAACTGTGCACTTTTAATTTGTAATTGACACAACTTCCTTGGGGCCATTGACAAACAACCGTTGCCCCCTTATACTGTATGTAAGAGATGCAAAAGCATGATTATGCGGTTTGCTTCTTTGGGGTTTGTGTTTTTCTTAGCCGGTACTGAGATTGTCGGGGGAGGAGTTTATGAAAACTAATAAAATCGCAATGGTAGCGTGTGTATCACTTTGTACGGCATTTTTGGCGGGACAGAATCTTTCGGTTGCCACCCCTGCTCGCGATCAACTCGGGGGCAAGTCGCAAACTAAATTGTCAACGCCAGGGGCTGTGTCGTATGGAGGGCCAAAAATAATCAAGATAGACGGTTATAAGCCGACAGCTCATCCCAAAGCTTGTCCACCAAAGCAGGTAGGCTCTCTGATACAGCATCTTATGAAAGAGCAAGCGTTCTGGGGATGGCGCGTCGCCGGCCCAGGCAAGCAGTGGGGGTTCGGTACTTATCAATCCCGGATGATTCCTTATTGGAAGGCGTATGACAGTGCTCTTAACGGCATTAAGCGTCCCGGCACTAGCAAGTCGAAGACTTGGCGCACTCTGACGGATGACTATTATGTCGAGGTGTCTAAAGAACGTTCCGCGAGTCAGCGGCAACATATTTACAATTACAGCATGGAAAATGTTCCCCCGAATCAAGTGCTTATCGCTCTTTCGGATTTGGCGCTTACGCGATGTAACGAAGTAGCGGATATAGCGGATAAAACCAACGTATCGGACAAAACGTCGCAAATGAGACGCTGGACAATCGCGGACCTTATACTCCAGCTGACAAACCTCGTAGCAAAAAAACCTGATGGTAAAACTTTTGTGGTTAACGCCCAGCCTCGCATGATTGCTCTTGATGCTTGGGGATATAACGATAAGGTAAAACAGTTTGAGAAACTTGCAGTAATCTCCGAAGCTTTATTAGGCAGCAAGCGGGATTGCGCTAAGATTAACAAAATGTCGGCGGATATTAAGAAAATCCTAAAAGCGGAACATTCCAAAGCATTGCTTGACTTGTGTAGTGGTAAGTTGGGCACGTTTCCGACTGTTCAAGCTCTGCGAGCAGCCAGTAAGAAGGCTGACCGCCCCAAGTTTAAAAACGTGACGCATAATGATGTCGCAAGGCGAAAGGCCAAGATCGAGCAACTGAAAGCAGAGATAGCAGAAATGAAGGTGTTTCGCTGTGAGTCCAGTGATAGTATGTTAAGTGTGATGGGTGCTTTGGAATATGATAATGAGGTGTTGGAGGACCCAAAGTCCTCAAAACTCGCAAAACTGGGCGCTTTTTTGAGTGCGGGTATAATTCGTCAATCCAAACTTGCGGAATACGAGTGTTCGTCGCAGAAATTGGGTTGGGACTCGACAGGTATAATGGGTAAAGAGGGTCACCTCAGGCGTCTGACGCAGGACTCACTGGGGCTTTTCCTTAACGGGGTCAATGTCGTTTCGTCAATATATGCTGTGGGCGGGGCAAATCCGGTCGCCGACATGGTAACAATGGTGGTTGAGCCTGCGGCTGGTGGCATAAATAAAGCCAATGGGACATGTGTGGAATTTCCGAAAGGCACACAGATCGTGGGGTATGGCATCGATGGCCTTGGAATGGTAAAGCATATGTCATCAGAAATGCTTAAAAAAGGCTTCGTAACGGTTTATTTGACAGTAAACAAGGGCGTTGCCAAAGACGTCCTTAAGGAAATGACAGGGGGAGCGGTGGATTACGCTGTAAGCAAAGGCACTGTCTATGCTATTGAGAAGATGAGTACAAATTGTGTAAATCTGCAAGGCAAAGGTGGTGAAGGTGAGTAAATTGATGGGTGTATAAGACTTTAATGCGGGCGTGGGTTGTTAAATCCGCGCCCGTTTAATTTGTGTCCCCGGCATACAATTACGTGTGCACAAAGGTTAAATATCCGTACATCAGCTTTAGTCCTTTTGCTGGGGAAGAGCCGGTAATTCAAAAAAGAAGCTGGAGCCTTTGCCTTTTTCGCTGGAGATCTCCAGGTGGCTGTTGTGGAGGGGGAGGAGAGCGCGACTGTTATAAGCAGAAAAAAAGCGGATATTAAGGCTTTGGCCGGGGTGTCTGTTAACCGGTATAAATTTTCAAACATGTGTTTTTATAAAGGCACCGCCGCTGAATTCATTGAAGCGGAGTAGCTGGAGTTTTTAATAAATTTGACGCAATTCTTTGTCTCACGGAAGTTTTTTTCCCGTAAGGCGGGATCGTTAATGGCCGCCTGGAAATCATTAAGCGCGCCGGCCAGCCATCCGGGCCGCGGGCCGTCGGAGAATCGCTCCTTGAATTTTATCGTCTCCGGAGCAAGATCTCTCAGGTCAAGCGTCAGTGTGTCTTCGTCCAGTTGCGCCGTACCGTTATCGCCGCAGAGCAGCGCCTTTGTCCGGTCGGAGTGGCTGCCGGCCGCAAGGCGGATGTGGGCCGCGCCTCCGGGGAAATGGATTTGGCAGGCGGCCGCGGCGCCGAAGCCGCCCGCCTCTACGGTTTCCGGGGGCTGTAAGCTGGCGGCGAGAGAACAAGGTTCCTTGCCAAGTAACATGCAGGCAAGATAGGCCGCCTGCCAGCCGCAAGGCGTCAGAATTCCGGTATCCGGGGACCGGCGTCTAAGGAAAACCAGCGCGGCGTAAGAAATACGCCCCAGGATTTTTTCCCCGAGTATCCGTTTAAGGGTCAGGATCTGGGGGGAGTGTTCAAGACCATGGAAGGTGAAAACACAGCGGTCGGCCCGGACGGATTCCGACCAGAGGTTATCCAAATCCCTCATGGAAAGACAAAGCGGGGCCTCGCAAAGGACATGTAGGCGGTTGCCCAGCGCCATTGCGGCGTGTTCCGCGTGATGTCCGGCGGCGGAGGCGATAAGGGCAAAATCCAAACGCTCTTCTTTGGAAAATAATTCCTGGGGGGATTTGTAGAGGCGCGCGCCGGGCATCAGCGTTTTGGCCTTTTCAAGCTTTTCAGCGGAAGGGTCGCAGATAGCGCAAATGTCGAAAGCTCCTTTTGGGGCCGTAAAAGCCGGAAGATACGCTGTTTCAACCGCAGTTCCAAACCCCAGGATAACGCCCTTTAACATAATTACATTGTATCAGTTTTGATATTTTCAAGGTCCTTCTAAAAGCGCTGCCGGCCATTTTGGGGCTATTTCGGCCTTGACAATACTCCGCATTACCTGTAATAATAATATAATATAAATTCGCTATGTTATTTTCGCATGCGATATTAATGCGGGAGTATGCTTGGCGATTTGGAGGATTTTAAAATTCAATGGGCCTAAGCCTGAAAAAACTGTTGTTTCCCCCAAGGGAAATAATAGGCATAGATATCGGAAATTACGCGGTCAAGATAGTCTGCTTTGTGGAGGAGAAAAAGCAGATCAGGCTCAAGGAATGGGGGTATATACCCCTGTCGATAAAACCCGATCTTCCGCCGGAAGAAAAAAAAGCCGTCATAGCCCAGGAGATCAGGAACTATATCAAAAAGAAAGGGATCCAGGCCACCTATGCCGCCGCGGCCATTTCCGGCAATGCTGTTATCGTGCGGTATGTAAAACTGCCCAAGCTTTCTAAAAAAGAATTAGCGCTCACCCTGAACGTGGAAGCGGAGCCCTTTATCCCTTTCGACATCAAGGATGTCAATCTCACCTATTATGTTCTTAACGACGTTATGGAAGAGGGCCAGCCCAAGATGGAAACCGTGCTTGTCGCGGCCAAAAAAGACGCCATACGGGATAAAATAGATATCCTGAGCGACGCCGGCCTGGATCCCCTCGTGATAGACGTTGACTCGTTCGCCCTGGAAACTCTGTATGGCAAGTTGACTCCCGCGGCCGACAATAACGCCGTTTTGATCCTGAACATCGGCCACAAAGTAACCAATCTTTCCATAATTTCCCAGGGTATGACGCGCGTTGTCAGGGATATTTTTATCGCCGGCTCCACTTTTGAAAAAGCCGTGCAGAAGATCCTTAAGCTGGAAACGCCCGGCGCAGGGGCTGACGCTATAAAAAAGTCCAAAGGCCTGCTTGTTTCCGACGAGGAAAAAGAGGCCGCCATAACCGAATTTGACAAAGAGGGTATAGCGGTCTCCAAGGCCGCGGCCGGGGTTTTGAAGGACCTGCACACCGAGGTCTCAAGATCCATTGATTTTTATCTGTCCCAGGGCATGGAACATTCCATCTCCAAGATCATGCTGTCCGGCGGGATCGCCAACCTGGGGAATATCTCCAAATTCATTACGAGCGAGTTCAAGGTGCCGGTGGAGATAGCCGATCCGTTCGGTTTTTTGCCGGAGCATGGCAATGTGCCTAAGGATGTTTTGCCTTCGCTGGCGGTGGCGGCCGGCCTGGCTTTGAGAAAGCTCAAGGACTGGGAATAATTTCCTGATATGATAAAGATCAATTTAATCCCGCCGGAGTATATTGAGAAGCTTAACAACAGGGCTATCATTGCCAAGGCGGTGGCTGCGGGCGTGATCACGGTGGCGTTAATAGTGCTGCTTTCCGGCTGGCATATAGCCAGGGCGACCGCTATGGAGCTTAAGATGAACCGCCTGGAGGTGGAACTTAAGACTCTCCAGGCCGATGTGGACAGGGTCAAGGCTATAGAGGCGCAGATAGCCGAAGTCCAGCGCTATCTGGATTCCATTAACGGCATTGCGAAGGGCAGGCTTGTTTATACGCATTTTATGCAGGACCTGGCCGTTAACCTGCCCGGGACTATCTGGTTCGGCGCCATAAACACTTCCCTGAGTGGCTCCACGCTTTCCCTTACGTTTACCGTCAAGTCCAATTCCGCTTATGACCTGGCCTATTGGATAAACGCGCTTGAGACAAACGCTAAATATTCGGATGTCGGAGTCACCGCGATATCCGCGGCAGATTCCGAATCAGGCAGGACTTTATCCACGACCATAACCGTAAAGTATATTTATAAATAGGCCGGGCGTTCTATGAACAAACTACAGCAGCTGACAAAAGAACAATTGGCTAAAATAGGCGCGGGGGTGCTTTTCGGCGCCCTGTTCATATATGGGTACACCGTTTATTTTTGGATCCCCACCGCCCGTAAAATAGAGGGTAATTCCCAGAAAGTGGCTTCCATGGAAAGCGATATCTTCAAAGCAAAGATGCAGAAGGCAAAATATAAGGATCTGGAAGCCAAGCTGGTCTCGCTCAAAGAAGAGAAGGAAGCGGCCCAGAAAAAACTGCCCAGGGAACGTAAGCTCCCCGACCTCCTTAAGACATTGACGGCGTTGAGCGCAAAGTATAAGGTCAGTATCCAGTCCATAACGCCGGCCGGGAATACGAAAGGGGAATACTTTACGAAGGCTTCGTATCAGATAAGCCTGACGGGAGATTATCACGCCCTGGGGCGATTCTTGACGGCTTTAGGGCTTGAGGAGAGGATCCTGACCATGGAGAACCTTGTGATTTCCGGGACTCCGGGGGCTGCCGCTTCCACCTCCGCCACCTTCACGCTTTTAGCGTATCAGTACAACGGCTGACGATCAGGAGTAAGAAAGGCTATGGGTACTAGAACATCCGGGTATATTAGGCCGCGGGATTTAACGCAACATCCCTCTTTTCCCCGCTTGCTCCCCGCGCGGGTTAAGCTGGCTTTGTCTGCGGTCTGCGCCCTTGTGCTTTTGTGCGGTTCCGGGGCAGGCGCCCAGAGCGGTCCGGTTGTGGCCGTTTCCACCCCGGTTTTGACCGTGGAACAGCTGTATCGGCCGGCCAATATGAGGGACCCCCTCAAGGTTTCCACCGTGTTTGGCGATGAGCATTCCCCCAAGTCCCAGGTCGCGCTCTCCGATTTGTCAAAATCTACTTTCAGCGTCTACAACCTTTCTCTCACCGGCATCATGGAGGATAGCCGCTCCAAGGAAGCGATGCTTGCGGATAAAACTACCGGATCGATATACCTCCTCAAGGGCGGCAGGCTTATGGACTCTAAGAAAAAACTGCTGCCCGGAGTAACCGGCGTTATAAAAGGAAAGCAGGTGATACTGCTGACGGAAGATAAAAAAGTCCATCAGCTGAATCTGCGCGAGAAAGAATAACCGATACAAAAATAGGAATTAAGATATGAAAAAAATGACAGCTTTGATCATAACCGCCCTTTTTCTGGCGCAGAATCCCATCTTCATCTACGCCGCGGAAAACGTTATTGTCAAATCGGTGAGGGTCTCGTCCGAGAGTGTTTATATAACAACGGACAAGCCGGTGAAATATAAAACTTTTACCATGAGCGCGCCTCCCAAACTGGTGGTGGAACTGGAAGACTCCAGGCTTAAGACGCTGGAGGAGATCCCGGTCAATAGCGTGTTCATCCGAAAGGTCCGGACCGGGCAGTTCAAGACCACCCCTGTGAGCGTATCCAGGATCGTTATCGAGCTGACCCAGAAAGCCGTTTACGACATAACCCAGAAGGGCACCGAACTGATGGTGGTTATCGGCGGAAAGCTCAGCGCCCCGAAGCCGGGTCTTAAAGACGCCCCTGCCGGCGCCGCGCCGGTCCCCGAAGGCATAAAAGTAATACCCCCAAGTTCCCAGACCAAGGCGGAGTCCGTGGTTGAGCCTGTAGCCGTAAAACCGGCCGGCAAACCTGAAACCGCGCCTGTCATTGTCCCCCGGAAAACCGTCCCGGTATCAGCCGGCAGGCGTTCAAAGAGCATCATGGGCGGTCTGCCTACCGAGCCCATAAACCTGGACTATCCCTCCGCCGAGATCCGGGACATTATAAGCATGCTGGCCGCCAAAGCCGGCATCAATATTATTTATTCCGAAGATGTGACCGGCACCACGAGCGTTAATCTGAACAAGGTTCCTTTCGACGAGGCCTTCAGGACTATTTTGAGCGTGAACGGTTTAGCGGCGCAGCAGGTGGGTGATAATATCCTCAGGATAGCGACTCCGCAGACTTTCCTGGCCGAGCAGAAAAAGGCCTATCAGCAGACCCGTGTCTTTTTTCTTAACTATTCCAAGGCCGTGGACGTTAAGACGCAGTTGGATTCCGTGGCTTCCGCGGAGAAACGCACGGCCAACTGCGCTATCGATGATGCGAACAACGCCCTTATCGTGACTGATTCCGCCGCGGGGCTCGAAAATACGGCCCTGCTTATAAGAGACCTTGACCGCATACCCAGGCAGGTGGTTATAGAGGCCAAATTCGTGGAAGTGTCCCTTCAGGACGATTATCATATGGGGATACAGTGGTATGCCGGCCGCTTGAGAAACGGAGTGATAGCCCAGGCCGCGAATATAATTCCATTTGCTGAAACCATTTACGGCCAGTTTAATCTGGGCAAAGTGACGGCTAATTCCACGCTTGACGCCACCATCATGGCCGCGGCGCAGCAAGGAAAGGCCAAAATCCTGTCCGATCCGAAGGTCACCACGCTGAACAATAAAGAAGCGGTTATCAATATTACCCAGCAGATCCCGTACACTACTGAGGAATGGTCGGCCACCACGCCTCCCGTAAGAAGCATTAAATCCGTGTATGTGACTACCGGTATCACGCTTAAGGTTACGCCCGTCATCAATACCGACGGCAGGATCTTAATGAAAATAGCTCCTTCCGTAAGCCAGGCGTCCGCTAATACCACTATTATCGGCGGCGCGCCGGGCATAGACACAAGAGAGGCGAATACCAATGTCATCATCAAAAACGGAGAAACAATCGTCATAGGCGGTCTGATACATGACACGCAGTCCAATACTGTTTTTAAAATTCCGCTGCTTGGTGATATCCCTCTTATAGGCTGGTTGTTCAGGAAAAAAAGCGTCGTAAGGAACCGGATGGAACTTCTGATATTCGTGACGCCCAAGATCATGGAAGACTGACGGTCCGTTGAAATCCCTCCTTTCGGGGGGGCGATTTTTGCCCAAAATTGCTTCCTAGTGCTGCTGCGGGCAAATTATGCGGCATTAGCCCTCGGCCTTCCTGGAATATGCTTGTTTTTATTTTGTCTTCCTTATTGCTGCTTGCGCCCGCCTTGCAGGGGGTTTGGGATTTTCAGACGCAATTCATCTTCGAGGCCGCCGTCTTTCTGACCGGCGGCCTTTGGCTTTTTAGCGGCGGCCTGGCCGTACGGCCGTTTTGGGGTGGAGCGCCGCGGCTGTTTTCATCCGCGGAGCAATCCCCGGGAAGGGTGGACGCCTTTCTGTCCGAAAAGCGGAACATGCCGTTGTTCCTCGCGGCTTTCTTCTCATTGCTGGCGGCTGTTTTGAGTCCGGTGCGCGCCCTGGTAGTTCCGGAATGGTGGACTTTTGCGACGGGGATTTTTGTCATAATGCTAGCCGGCTGCTTGAAAGCCGAGGAGCGGCGCTGGGCCGATCTCGCTTTGCGGTTTTCCGCCTGGTTTATCGCCCTGTTAAGTCTTTACCAGGCATTCATCCTTAAAAGTTCCGATATATCGGCTTCGCTCGCTAATCCCAATTCTCTCGCCCTATTCACGCTTTTGCTGCTGCCGATGGCCATGATATGGAAAGATTTTTTTCTTATGGGCGCGCTTGTTATTTCATTGGTGTGGACTCAGTCCGCGGCCGCCCTGCTGGCTCTGCTGGTCGCGGCCGGGTTTTACGCCCGGGATAATATGAAAGCGGAAGGTGTTAGGAAAAATTGGCCGGTCCTGCTTCTGATGTCGGTGGTGGCGGCGCTGGCGTTCTCCCAGCTTGAGTTCCGTTCTTTACTTGACCGGCTTGGCTGGTGGCACGCGGCCTTAAAAATGTTCGCCGAACGCCCCGCTCTGGGTTTCGGTCCCGGGTCTTTCGCTTATGTTTATCCGGCCTATCATGGCTATCAAAGCCAGGGCTTGTCCACCACTTACGTGCATAATTATTACATTGAATTTCTGGCGGAAAACGGTTTTTTCGCCTTTGCGTTTTGGGGCTGGGCGGTCGCGTCGCGTTTTAAAGATGTATGCGGACTGAAAAAATACGCGCTTATTGCCGCGCTGACGCATTCTTTGGCGGATTTCGGCCTGGCCGTCCCGGCTAATTTTTTCGTATTCTGCTATCTCTTAAGCGGTCCGGAGTCGCAAGTTTCATACGCCTCCGAGCCGGATCGGGCTTCCCCGCGGGGGATAACTAAAACATGGGCCGCCGCGGCCGCACTGGCTTTGACCTGTTTCGCGGCCCTCTGCTCCGTTTTTTCCTCCCAGTTGAAACTTGAGAGTCTTCGCGCCGGGGCGCTTACGGCTTTATTGGCGGGCGATTATGCCAGGGCCGAAGTGTTCCTGGAGGACGCGGCGCGTCTGGCTCCCCGTAATCCGCTTGTTCCCAGGCTGCTTGGCCAGGTCCGTATGCGCTCAGGATTTGATAAAAATAATACAGGCGGGCTCTTCGCCGCGGCGGCCGATCTTGAGCGGGCGGTGATCATGGACCCGTATAACGCCGGCGTCTGGCGCGAGCTTGAAGGGCTTTATTCCGCGGTCGGGGAGAAATCCCTGCTGGACGGCCTCCTGAAAAGAAAGGCGGAGGTGTTCAGGTGAACCGGAACTCACAGGCGTCTTTGCTGCCGGCCCTGTTCCTGGCGCTGGCCGCGGCTTTGGGCGGCTTAAGGGCGTGGGAGGCTTTATCCGTTTTTTCGGCGGTGTTCTTTCTATGCCTCGCTTTTTTAGACGAGGACTTTTCGGTTTCAGGCCTGGGAGTTTGGGGGCTGTTGGCGTTGTGGCTGGCCGTCGGACTGGCATTTTCCCCCGAACCGCTGAATAGTTTCGGGCACTTTTCCAGGTATTTATTGTTTTTTTCTTTTTTTATTTTTTCCAGCCGGCGGGCGCCGTCTGCCGGCCGGCTTTGGGCGGGGGCCGTATTTCTACTGAGCGCTCTTGCCTCGGTGTTTTCGGTCGCGGAGGCTCTTCTGGGTATGGGGCCGGGCGGTATTCTGGGCGTTAATCCTAATTACGCCGCCGCCTTTATGGCGGCGGCATTGGCCGGTTCCGCCGCCTTGCTGGCCGTGGCGGCGGGAAAAGCGGAAAAACTACGCGCCGTGGCGGGCCTTATTCTTTTTTCCGCGGGCCTTCTGGCCGCAAATTCCAGGGGAGGGCTTTTGGGCGCGCTGGCCGCGGTGTTCTATCTTTTATGGCTGAGGAGAGCCTTGCGCCCGGCTCTGTATTTAACGGCAGGGCTTCTGCTTATCGCCGCCCTGCTGCCTAAAGAGCAGTTCGGCTGGATTTTAAAACTGGACGACCCGTATTCACTGGAGCGGCTCAAGATCTGGAGGACCGCTCTGGACGCTATAGTCGCCAGTCCGTTTTTTGGCTCCGCTCCGGGTCTTTTTGAGCGGGCTTTTGAGGTTTTTAAATTCCCTTTTTATAACGGCATTTCATATTATGGCCATTCCACTCCGCATGCCCACAGCGAACTTTTAAATATCGCCGCCGAAGCCGGTATACCGGCGGCCTGCCTTATGATCTGGGGCTGGGGACGCGCGGTATTCGCGGCGGACGATGCCGGGCGGTGGGGGCCGGTGCTTAAAGTTTTTGCCGTCTCGCTGTTCGTGCAGGCCGCGGTGGATATTATTTTCTATTCAGGCGCCGTGCAGTTGTTCTTTTTCGGGACGCTGGGGCTGTTGGCCGCCGATGGCAAGCGGACGGCCGAAGTTCCCGGCTCCCGCGTCAGGGCGCTGTCGTTTCTGCTGGTCTGCTGGTGCGCGGCGTTCGTGTTGCGCTCCGGATTCGAGCACGATAAAACCTGCGCTTTGGACGCGGACAAGCCGCCGGTCATGAGAGAGGCGTGTCTTAAGACCGCCGTTGTTTTTGCTCCCGGCGACGCCGCCCTGCTTGAGGCTGCTGTTCCTCTTTCACTGGCCGTTTATGGTAATTACGCACATACCGCGGCATTGGCCGAAGAATCGGCTTTGAAACGTCCCAGGGATCCTTTTCCATTGTTCGCCCGTGCCGAAGCGTTTTACAAGGCGGGAGCTAGCCAGCCCGCTAAAACGGAATTATACCGCGCTCTTGCGCTGGAACCGGCCTTTCTTCGCGCGCGTCTGCGCCTCGCCGGTATACTGGCCGAAGAAAAGTATTACCGGGGCGCGGCGGCTGAACTGTCCAGGCTGGAAGCTGAACTCGGTAAAAACAGGGCGGCGCCGGGGTGTAATTATGACCGCGATCTGCTTGCCATGCCGGAAGGACCGTACGCGGAGCTTAGGAAAAAGATGCGCCAGGTACCGGGGCGGTTACCGTAGCGGGTCCGGCGGGGATCCGTCCCGCGCGTGTGTTATGTGAGGCTTAATAAGCGCGGGATGTGAAGATGGGACGCGGCAGTGCAACTGAAAAATATGGAAGAAAATGTGCGCTGGCAGGACTATTGCTTTAAACCGGAAACCGCGTTATGCGGCAACGCCGTCCGGCTGCTGAAGAACGGGGATGAGGCTTTTGCGGAGATCTTTAATGTGCTGCGCGCGGCCAAAGAATATATCCTGCTGGAATTCTACTGTTTCGCCGACGATTCCGTGGGGCGGATGTTGCGGGATCTGCTGTTGGAAAAAGTAAGACAGGGCGTGGGCGTTTATCTGATCTACGACTCCGTCGGTTCCATTCTGACCGATAAGGATTTTTTTTCAGCCATGTCAGCCGGCGGGATAAAAGTGGGGGAATTCAGGCCGGTGGTGCTTTGGAAGCCGTATTGGAACTGGATCAAGCGCGATCACCGCAAGATCATTTGCGTCGATGGCGAAACGGCCCTTGTGGGCGGGTTCAATATAACGGTTTACGACGCGCCTGTGTCGCTTGGCGGCCGCGGCTGGAAGGATGCGCAGGTTCGCGTGGAAGGGCCTGTGGTTGGCGAGGTGGAAAGACTTTTTTGGGGATCCTGGGAAGCCAGCGCCTCCGCGCCCGGAGCGGCCCCGCCCGCTATTCCCCGTTCCGGCGCGATGTGGGAAAAAGTGCTGCAACGCTGTCCGCCTATTGCGCAATATTTGAGCGGGCGCCGGAATAAGCAGGGAGCGGCTCAAAACATGCGGGCAGGTCCCTCTAATGCGCCCGCCCGCGGCGTAATCGCCCATAAGCCGGCGGGCAAAGTCTACGGAAAAAGGCCCGCCAATATTTATGCGGCGGTCCTGTCGGCATCCGGTATGCGGAACTTAAGGTCCATAAGGCGGGGATACAGCTATGCCATAGACAGGGCCAAAAGATATATCTATATTACGAACGCGTATTTCCTCCCGGATCGGTTCGTTTACCGGCGTCTTATAAAGGCGGTCAGGCGCGGCGTGGATGTGCGTATTATCGGGCCCTATAAGACTGATCATCCATATATTCGCTGGGCCACTTTGTCCATATACCCGCACATGATAAAGAACGGCATCAAAGTATATGAATGGCAGGGTGGGATCCTGCACTCAAAGACGGCTGTGATAGATGGGGTCTGGGCCTCGATAGGCAGCCATAACCTCGATCACAGGAGCCTGCAATATAATCTGGAAGTAAATATCAACATCTACGATCATCAATTCGGTTGTGAGATGGCCAGGGTTTTCAAAGATGACCTTAAAGGTTCCAGGCTGGTGACGCTTGCCGAAATTAAAAACCGGCCGTTTCTTTCCATAGCGTCCAGCAAGCTGTTATATCTTTTCAGGTCATTGCTTTAACAGCGCAAGGTATAAGGTATACAGGGAATATGCTTTGAAAAATACTTTACAGCTCAGGATTATGAAAACAGGAATTTTTGCGCTGATCTTGATCCCGATTCTTTTTTTGCCTGGTTCTTTGAAAGTCAGGGCGGAGAATTCTGAGATCCCGCCCTCCTCCGCCGACGCCGAAGAGCTGCGTGTCATCAGCGACAGGCTGGCCACCGGTCTTTTTTTCAGGGGAGAGTTGGCCGATCGTATAATGGATGCCGGTTTCCAGGCCCGGTTTGTAAGGTTGACCGGGCGGGAAACCCGCGCAGATGTCCGGCTGGCCTTGCTTGATTGGATCGGGAAAAATACGGAAGAGGCCGCCAGGCTCTACTTTTATTTTAAGGGGAGGGGTTCTTCTCCCGTGCGGCCGCCGGAAGCCGCGGTATATAGGATTCCGTCCTGGGAAATAAACCCTAATTTCATAGAACTGGTGCGGGGTGTGAACAAGGCCGCAAAAGACTCCGCGGCCGGTGATGAGGAGATCAGCCTTATAGCTCAAAGGCTTTTTGAGGGCCCCCAGGCTCCTCCGGAAGCTTACTCTCCCTGGCTCCCCGGGGGTTCCGGTGGGGCCGCGGCTCAGGGGGCGGGCAGCGCCGCGGGTATTAAGTATGCCGATTACAAATTGGATCCGGCCCGGGTGGAGCGTGAGAGCCGGGCTTTGGGCGTCTGGTTTGAACTCCTGAGCGCGGCGCTGGAGGCTGAGTTCGGGAATAAAGAAAAAAGCTACGGACTAAGCCGGTCCCACCGCCTTTTAGACGAGACATTTTATCTTTACGGGAAATTTGTGGTGGCGCTGTCCGGTTTGAAAGGCCGAAGCAGGATAACGGAAAAGGAAGCCGCGGGCCTGGAAGCTTTCCGGCGCGCTCTAAGAAAAAATCTTGGAGAACTGGAAGCGTTGCGTTTGATGCGCAGGATAAATAAACTCGCCGGCGCTTTGCGGGCGGATGCTCCCGGCGCAAAAGCCCTGAGGGCAGATGCGCTCCGCATAGAAGAGGGTGTTAAGGCGTTCCTTGCCGAACTTGAGGGAAATCCGGAAAGTTTTAAATCTTCCGGACGCAGCTTGTACGAGATAAACACCGCTTCGGATTTTTGGATGCTCAGATTCTCCGCCCACGGGCGTCTTTCGGACCTGAAAAAAAGAATGGAGACCAGGTTTTTTTCCTGCGTACTTGATAAAATTGTTTTCACCTATTTATCCCGGTTCTACCGCTCGGCAGATTACGTGAGGCTGGCCGCCGCGCAGGCTGGGCGCGTGAAGGCGATAGATGTCTCGCTTGAGGGTATTGCCGCGGGCGACTATAACAAGACCGCCGCTTTTTCCCCGGATGGCGGAAGAAAACTGTTGATACGGGAGATCTCCGAGGCTGAAGCCGACGCCGGCCGGATCGAGGCCTACTCCAGATTCAACCGGCGGCTGCAATTTTTTTTATGGGACGTTTTCGTGAATCCGTTCGGCCTGGAGCCGGGGCCAAGGCTTATAAGCGCGGAAAATAAACTTATATTTTAATGAAGAAAGTAAAGACCCTCATCATAGCTTCCTTCGGTCTGGAGCCTAAACATATAACTCTGGAGACGCTGGCCGCCTTGAAAAAATGCGACGCCGTGTTCTCGGACTGCCTTGATGGTGCGGGTGGCGCTGGGGAATTTATACGCAGAGCCTGCGTTAATTTTGAATTTTTGCGGGGATTTCCGGGGCGCGGGATAGCCGCCAGGTTGAATGAAGCTTTTATCCGTCACGATACCGTCGGCTTTCTTACCTATGGGAATCCTTGTTTTTTAAATCCCGCCACGACATTGATAAGCGGTATTATGGCCGCGGCCAAGGTTAAGGTCAGCATCCTGCCGGCTGTTTCTTCTTTTGATTCAATCGTGAATCTGCTGGACCTTAATAAATTTTCGTTGAGCGGACTGCGGCTGGTGCGGTCTGTGGAAGACATGGAGGAAATGTTGTTCGTTCCGGAGATGGAAACGTTATTGTTCCTGCCGGGGCATCTGAACAGGAAGGAAAACGAAAAACACAAAAAACGATTTTTAAACAGCCTGCGCTCCGCTTACCCCGGTGAACATGCGGTTTTTCTGATAAACCGGCCCTGTATGGATAGCGGCGGCGGCCTGATAAAAACGACCGTATCCGGGTTTGAAAATATTTTTGATAAAGTGGATAAAGCCACCACGGTTTTTCTGCCGGCGGCGGCCGAAAATACAAAGTATGACCGGCTGCTCCCGCCCGGAGCCGATGCCGGATCGCTTCCGGATAAATGTTTAAAAAAAGAAAAAACGCTGATCATCGCCTCTTACGGTCTCAAACCGAAACAGATCACGCTTGAAACTTTATCCGCCCTTAAAAAATGCGGCATGGTTTTTTCGCACAGCCTGGAAAGCGGATGCGGGGATTTTATTGCGCAGTCCTGCGCGGGATTCGAATCTTTGCGGCTGCTCACCGGGGCCGCAATAGCGGCCAGGCTTGAGAAAGCTTTTATAGACCATGATGTCGTAGGTTTTCTCACTTGCGGAAACCCTTTTTTCCTGAACGCCACCACAGCGCTGATAAAAAACAGTATGGCCGCGGCCAAGGTTCAGGTCCACGTCCTGCCGGCTGTTTCTTCTTTTGATTCAATCGTGAATCTGCTGGATCTTAATAAGTTTTCGTTGAACGGACTGCGGGTGGTGGATACGGCGGCCTCCATGGAGGATATGCGGTTCACTCCAGAGATGGATACGCTGTTCTTTGTGGCGGGGGATCTGAATCTGAAAGGGAATAATAAGCCTCGCGCGGCTTTCCTTAAGGGGGTGGCGTCGGTTTATCCAGGAGCTCATCCGGTAAACATCATCAATTGCCCCTCCATAGATGATGCTCCCGGACGATTGATAAACACAACGGTTGCCGAATTTGCGGGAGTTTTTTCAAAAGTCAATAAAGCGTCCACCATTTTGGTTCCCGCCGTAACCGGAAAACAGAATAAATAATGTTATAAAACCGGAAAAAGTGGAAAGACGATTTGCTCTTCATGCCGGTACGCGGACGAATATTTAAATCGCCTCAGATCTATTCTTTTGCGCGTTCGATCCTGTTTTCCAATAGCTCCAGTATCCTGAGGTCGCTCTTGTAGCGCAGGAGTCCGCGGGCTTCCGAAAGCGGCCGCCACTGTATGCCGAAGATCTCTTCCGGCGTTTTTACCGCCCCGTCTCCGCCCACGCGCTTCATCAGATACCAGCGCACGTCCTTGTCCACGGGGCGGCCGTTCCTGACAAAAGAATACTCGGCTGTGTACAATTCGCTTATTATTTCGCAGTCAAAGCCGGTTTCTTCCGCCACTTCCCGGCATGCGGCGGTCCTGGGCGTTTCTCCCAACTCCAGGTGGCCTTTGGGGAAAGTCCATACTTTAACGCCTTTCAGGTCCCGCATCAATATCAAAAGTACGCACCCATCCTCAAGGATGATCCCGCCGGCGGCATGTTCGCGGTCCCTTTCAGCCTGCACGGGCGAGCTCCCCGGCGAGCGTGAACAACGCGGCCTCGTTGAAAGGCCTGGCCATAAACTGGACGCCTATGGGCAAACCGTCTTTTGACTTGCCGGCGGGAAAAGACCTGCCGCATAGCCCGGCCAGATTGCAGGGGATGGTGAAGATGTCGGACAGGTACATTTCATCCATCCAGGCAAAAATATTTTTCAGCTGTTCAGTGTATGGTTTTTTTTCTTCGGGCAGGAGTTCAAGTCTCGCCAGCTCGGCTATATCGCCCACATCTTTTTCGGTTATTTTCACAAAAAGCTCCCCCGGAACCTCATCCCTTTTATATCGGCTGCAACGGCGCGTATTTAAGCATGAAGGTCTGTCTGACGCCGCTGTCGAAGACAACGGTCACCTTGGCGAACTCGCCCGATCCTATCTGGTCCACCACCCGCCCGGGCCCGTATACAGGATGGGCCACTTTGCGGCCTTTGCCTACCCGTGGTATGGAAGCCGGGGGCGGATAGGCTGCCGTCTCCGGCGCGTCGTCCATGTCCCGTTTCCGGGCGGACTCTTTGGCTATACGGCTTTCAAAGATGAATCTGGAGGCCATATTCGGGTAAGTGGTGCCGAAGATCTTTCTGGTGCAGGCCCAGGTCAGGTAAAGCCGGTCTTTGGCGCGGGTCATGCCCACATAGGCCAGGCGCCGTTCCTCTTCCATGTGCTCGTCCGAGGAGTTGGCGGAGTTTATCGGGAAAAGTCCCTCTTCCAGGCCGGTCAGAAAGGCCGCGGGGAATTCCAGGCCTTTAGCCAGATGCACGGTCATAAGCGTTACGGCGTGGGTGTCGGTGTTGAGGCTGTCCACCTGCGAAGCCAGCATCACTTCCTCAAGATATTTGTGCAGTGTGGGCGCTTCGCCCTCTTTACGCGCTTTGTCCTCGAATTCTTTGACCGCGTTGACCAGTTCCTGCAGGTTGCCCAGGCGGTTCAGCGTTCCTTCGGGGTCTTTCTGCGATTCCTCCTCAATGGATTGCCAGTAACCGGATTTGCTCAGGATTTTCTCCAGCATCAAAGTGGGGGTGTTGGTGAACATGTCGGACTTTACGTCGTCCAGCATGGCGATGAACTCCCGCATGCCGCGCCTTGCCGCGGGGGTCAGATCGGGGATCTGATCTTCCGTGAGCATGGCGTCGTAGATGGTGATTTCCTTCAGGCGGGCGTAGGCCATGAGCTTTTCTAACGCGGTCTTGCCTATGCCGCGGGTCGGAGTGTTTATTACGCGCAGCAGGCTTACCGTGTCGGCCGGGTTGACCAGGATCTTCAGGTAACTTATAGTGTCCTTTATTTCCTTGCGGTCGTAGAACCTGACCGAGCCTATGAGCCGGTACGGGATCCGGCCCCGGCGGAACATCTCTTCAAAAGAGCGGCTCTGGGCGTTGGTGCGGTAGAAGACCGCGATATCGTTATAGCCGAGGCCCGCGCGGGCGGTCAGCCATTTCACTTTCTCCATTATGCCTTTGGCCTCTTCCATTTCGTTGGCGAATTCCAGCAGCTCCACGGCTTCGCCTTCGGGCTTTTCTGTCCAGAGATCTTTCGGTTTGCGGCCTTTGTTGTGCTTTATCACTTCATTGGAGGCGTTTAGAATTCTGGAGGTGGAACGGTAGTTCTGCTCAAGGACGATGGTTTTGGCGTCGGTGAAATCTTTCTCAAATTCCAGGATGTTTCGTATATCCGCGCCGCGCCAGCCGTACACCGATTGATCGGGATCGCCGACCACGCAGAGGTTCCGCTGTTTTGCGGAAAGCGTTTTGACCAGCACATATTGGGCGTGGTTGGTGTCCTGGTACTCGTCCACCAGTACATATTGGAAATATTCCTGGAAGTATTCCCGGATATCATCTTTTTCCTTTAAAAGTTCGGCGGTCCTTAAGATCAGGTCGCCGAAATCCAGCGCGCCCGCCTCGTTGAGTTTTTTCTGGTAGCGGTGATAGATCTGGGCGGCTTTCAGGCGGTTCGGTTCTCCCGAGGCCTGCGCGTTTATAAGGTAAGAGCCCGCATCCAGCAGATCGTCTTTGGCTCTTGAGATGATGGAGACATAGAGCCCGGCCTTGGTTTTTTCGCTCTCAAGTCCCAACTCCTCCAGAGAGAGCTGGATCAGTTTCTTCTGGTCGTCCTCGTCGTAAATCACAAAATCCGGTTTTATATTTATAAGGCGGCCGTGGGTGCGCAGCATTCTGGCGCCGAAGGCATGGAAAGTGTGTATCCACATGCCGCCGGAGTAGGGGACTATTTTGGCTATCCGGTGCTGCATTTCCTGGGCGGCCTTATTGGTGAACGTGATGGCCAGTATCCGGGCCGGGGGGACTCCGGAGGCTATCAAAAGCGCGATCTTGGAGGTGAGAGTCTTGGTCTTGCCGGTTCCGGCGCCGGCAAGTATCAGCACCGGGCCGCCGAAATACCGCACGGCCTCAAGCTGCTTGGGGTTCAGGCCCAATTTGGGTAAAATGGCGGGGTCCAGCTGAATGTCCAGTACGTTCATGATACATAGATTTTATATTTTTTAGCCCCGCTTATGCCGGACTATTATCTTTTGACCGGGTGGCGCTCTGTTCATGAGCCGGCAAACTTGCGAAATCATCCGGGCGCGGCACAGCCATAGGCTAGTGCTTTGTGACGGCACCTACGCAAGTATTGGCCGTCTGTGGCACATAGTGCTTTGTGACGGCACCTACGCAAGTATTGTATTATAGGTGAAATGAACGGCGGATGAGCGTTTTTAAGGGTTCGGGGCGTATGGGCTGGGATAATTCATGATAATTGGCCGGGTGTTTTCTCCAGATTGAAAAAAGGTGATTTTAAATATGGATTTTACAGGAGTGGCAAAATGACGCGTTGCCCGCTATGCGGTGGAGATGTCTCCGCCTTAAAAACCGAGCCTCTTGAATGTGGCGCATGCGGACTCGCTTTTAATGTTAAAAGGTGTTTTTGCGCCCCTGTTTACGAGCCCGGCCTTGAGACCGGTATTTACCGTATAGCCAAGGAAAGGCTGTTTTCTTTGGCGCTGGATTTTTTGGAACGGGTTTTGCCGGGGAAAGGCCATCTTTTGGATATAGGATGCGCCGTGGGAGAGTTTCTTAAAGCCGCTGCGGCGCGGGGGTGGAAGGCCGAAGGAGTGGAGATAGACCCGGTGCTGGCTATTAAGTCTTCCGAACTGGGCTTTGAGGTCTCAACAAGGTCCGTGGAGGAAGCCGGACTGAAAGGTGATTGTTATTCGGCGGTGACGGTTTTTGAAACTTTCAGCCAGATGAACGACCCGGCTGCGGCTGCGGCCGAAATATACAGGCTGCTTGCGCCCGGCGGAATTATTTATCTGCGTGAATTTAACGCGGCCTTCCATCTGCCGCTTTACCGTCTGGAGTGCCGGGGTCTTTTCAAAGTTCTGGGCGCCAGCCCTTCAGTGCTGCATGATTTGAATTTTAGGCCCAAAACCCTGCGCTTCATGCTTGAGCGCGCCGGCTTTCGTGACATAAACTTGCGGAATTCTCCGCCCACCTCCGGCGACCCCTACCGCACCGGCGGCCGGCTGGGAGGAATTTTTACCCGCAGTTTTAAGATTCTATACTATATGCTGGCGCAGGCGTTGTGGGTGATCACTTTCGGGCGCGGTTACGCCGGTTCAACCCTGATAGGCACCGCGCGCAAATAGCCGTCTGATGGCCACAGGCCTTGATACATCTTTTGTGCCGGTCCCTTTTCCCCTGCAATTTATTTCGGCGGACTTTATACGTTGAACTTGAAGAAGCAGATATCCCCGTCCCGCATGGCGTATTCCTTGCCTTCCGAGCGTATGAGGCCTTTTTCCTTCAGAACCTTCTCCTCCCGGTGGAGCTCTATGTCGGAGAAAGAATAGACTTCGGCGCGGATGAAACCGCGTTCTATGTCGGAATGGATCTTGCCGGCGGCTTGCGGCGCCTTGGTTCCGGCGGGGATGGTCCAGGAGCGGACTTCGTCCTCGGAGCCGGCGGTGAAGAAAGAGATGAGCTTCAAAAGTTCGGTGGAAGCGCGGATTATCTTTTCAAGACCCGTGTATGTTTCCCCCAGGTCTTTGAGAAAGACCGCCCTTTCCTCGTCGGCCAGCTCTATGAGTTCGGATTCTATTTTGGCGGAGATCTGCACGAAACCGGCGCCGCGCCCTTCGGCAAAAGCCTTGAATTTATTCACCACGGACATGTCGGGAGTTTCGGCCGTGTTGGCCACGTAGAGGATGGGTTTGTTCGTCAGTAAATTAAAATCCCGGAGTTCTTCCTTGGTATAGCCGGCGGCCGAGGCGGGCTGTCCGGCGCCCAGAAGATCGTGGAGTTTCTGGAGTTTTTCCATCTTCTCTTTTGCTTCCTTGTTGCCGCTCCGGACCATGCCGGTGTTCTTGTCTATCATCTTATCCACGGCTTCCAGGTCCGAAAGCATCAGTTCCGTTTCTATGACTTCCACGTCCCTGACGGGATCTATTTCGCCCAGGACATGCACCACGTCGGGGTCCGCGAAACAGCGGACCACCTGCACGAGGGCGTCAACCTCGCGGATATTGGCTAAAAATTTATTGCCCAGGCCCTCTCCCTTGGAGGCGCCTTTGACCAGGCCGGCGATATCCACGAACTTTATATAAGAAGGTGTTTTCTTCGGCGGCTTGAATATGTCGTACAGCCTGTCCAACCGTTTGTCCGGGATGGAAACCACTCCCACATTGGGCTCTATGGTGGTGAAGGGGTAATTCGAACTGGCGGCGTGGGCCCTTGTCAGAGCGTTGAAGAGAGTGGATTTTCCCACATTCGGCAGGCCTACGATTCCTATTTCCATGGTTTTCCTGTATCCGGGACCGGGTGATCAGAATTCGTCCGCTATTTCAGCGGACGTTTGTTGAATAAATCTAGGAGCCTGTCCGACATAAGGCTTTCATGACGAAATTGCCGATTTTGAAGCCGAGCCGAAGCGATGCGAAACGAGCAGGCTCCAATGAACCTGTAAGTTGAGCAGCGCGATGGCGCAGGCAAAAAGCGGCAATTGCAGACGAAATTGCTTATGTCGGACAGGCTCCAGATAATAATACCACTTTCCCGGCGAGGCCTACAAACCCGGCTTCCCGGGAAGGAATCTGGAGGGAAAGAATCTGCCGCCCGGAGAAAATGCGGCGGCGGCCCGTTGAACGCCCGCGGCGCAGAGGATGAAAAAGAACGGGGCCGCGTGGAAGAGGAGGCGCGGCTCCCTGAATTCGTCCTGTAAGGCCGGGAGGGCGCTTAAAAAAAGGAGCGGCAGCCAGAGAGAGCTCCGCCTTTTAGCGTCGGAAATAAAGGTCCACAGCCCGGCCCAGAAAAACGGGAGCAGCAACAGATTCCATGCTTTTGAGTAGTGCGAGTTGAGGAAGATTTTATTGAAGGGATTGAAGGGGTTGAACAGTATCTGGAAATAGCCTTCCACCGTTTTCAAGGCCAGGCGGGGGAGGGCGCCCCGTGAAAACAGATATTTCCCAAGCGTCATGTTTTCGGAGCCTTTTACTATTTCCGGATCGCCGTTGATCTCTGCGGCGGTGTAGTAGCGGGCGGCGTGGTCCAGGTTCCCAGTGAAGCTGCCTGTATTTATTTTGGCGGTTACCAGCAGAACGGCTAACGCCGCCGCCGGTAGAATAAAATACGGCATAATTTTGCGCGTGGGCCGGCCGGATCTCCAGGCGGAGAGGAGGACAAGGGGAAATACCGCGGCCGCGGACTGTATCCGGGTGAGTATGAGCGCGGCGCCGGCGGCGCCGGAAGCGGCGGTGCGGCCGTCAAGCCACAGCGCGGCAAATGCGAGAATGAGAAAGGTGAACAATTCCAGCTGGAGGCCCTGTGCCGACATGAATATGGAAAAAGGGTTGAACGCCGCCAGGCACGCCGCTATAAGACAGGTCGCGGTCCCTAGCCGCATGCGTTGTACCAGAAGCCAGGTCATGGGGATGAGCGAACAGGAAAAAAGCAGGGAAACTAATCTGGAGCTTCTTTCCGAATCACCGAACAAGTTCTTTGCTAACCAGAGCAGCCAGACAAAAACCGGCTCCCTGGTCCCGTTGGCAAAAGGATTCAAGAGTTTTAAAGAGGAGGCTAGTCCCCAGTATCCGGCCGCATCGCCTTCCAGCGGGACGTTCCAGTAATTGCGGAGAGTGTTCCACCGCAGGATAAGCCCCGCGGCGGTCAAAAGGGCCAGGCAGATGGTGCGGGGCTCCCGCAGCGCCAGGCCCCTGCAAAGAATGAGCGTCAGGCAGAATAACGCAAGTATCATGGCCTTCCCAGAAATTCCGGGTTCACGCGGCTGGCGAAATTTTACCCCGGATAGAAGCGCGTTCTGCCCCTCAAATCTCACTGAAAAAGATTGCAGGCCTCTGATCTTGTCCTGAAAATCAAGAGCCCTCTCGTGCAGAGGAAGGTTTTCGCAGAGGGGAATCCGCCCGCCTTCACCCGTCAGCAGATAGACTCCCGAAGGGTATTCCGGGTCGGGAAGGAAGTATGGTTGTACGGTGGACGGAAGCGGTCCCGGGGCTGAAAAATTCCATTGCCCGAAGCCGGGCCCGCCCGTCCCGAGGACAGTTCCCGCCGCGGAAAGTCCGGTTGTTCCGGCTGAGACATTTCTGTAAGAGGGTCTTTTCAGATCCTTAAGGTCTTCAACAAGGGTCCAGACGTTGTCCACCGGTCGGAAAAGAGGCCCGGTCGTCAAATGTTGGAAAGCGAAGAAAAGCGCTGTCAGGAGGGCTATTCCCCGCCAGGAGAGAGCGGATCTTGCTGAAAGCGGAGGCATCCTTTTATAATACAAAAAATAAGGGCGCCGGGCCGTGGATGGTCAGAGCGTTTAAGTACGGTATAAATATACCCCTAAATGAATTACTATAATACCGTGATGCAACAGGCCGAAGAACTTCCGGAAAATATAAAATGCCCGTATTGCGGCGCGGCCAATTCTACCGACAGCGAATTTTGCGGGGTCTGTTTTAAGAATCTGCGCATACCGGCAGGAAGAGGCGCGGAAACTGAAAACCGGAAAATATTTAATGCCGGTCCGTCCGCCGGCCTGGCCGAAAACATCCCCGCCGTCGCTCATCCGGCCCGCCTCTGGGTACGGCTTATCCTGGCAGCCGGGCTCTTCCTGTATTATCTGCAATGGTGCAGGCATGAAAATTATTTTTCCATGCTGGATTTCGTGAACCTGGCTTTCCATGAAGCCGGCCATGTGTTCCTCGGTTTGTTCCCGCGTTTTATCGCGATGGCCGGAGGCACTATATTCCAGCTGGCCATCCCGGCGGTTTGTCTGGCGCATCTGTCGCGGCTCGGGGCCAATCTGGGTTGGCAATTGTGCCTTTTCTGGCTGGGAGAAAATCTGTTGAACATCAGCATCTACGCGGGCGATGCGATCAGGCAGGAGTTGCCTCTGGTGGGCGGCAGCGAACACGATTGGACCTACCTGCTTACCGAAATCGGCCTCATCGCGCATACCACCGGTACGGCCAAAGCGATCTTTTTTGCCGGTTCGGCGGTTATCTTTTTGAGCCTTTTTCTTATTTGCAGGGACGCTATCAGGCATGAAAGCCTTGAAGTGTGAAACGGTTCCTGGTGAAGTAAGGAAGTATGGAGTATTAGCGCGGTCCCCTATCCCGGCGGCCTTCCGAATACCCGGAAAACAGGTCCCCTTTTTCGAACTTAACACATATAACTGTTCAACCCGGCCAAGGGTCTTCTGCCCACCAAACAACGTGGCTGGAGGCTTAAGGAGGTGTTCGGCCTAAACGACTTCCACCCCATTCCCCAACCCCTAAACCCCTTAAAACCGCATTTTAGTGAAACCGCCGTTTTAAAACGCGCAGGAATGCCACAGGCGTGTTCTTTCTCGGGTCTCCGGCATAGCGGGAGCCCCTCATTTCTCCTACGATAATCTAAAATAGGCCCTTTGGTCCAAACAAAAATTCCCTTAATGCCCTTGTTCCGTTAAGTCTTGCGTGGTACACTATAATCGTAGCAGTAGTATCCTTGTAAGCTGGGGGATTGGCCCTGGCGTATCCACAACCGGACCGTAATCCGGTATATCCAGGGAAAGCAAAATTAAATTTGCTTTCCCTTTTTGACTTGCGGAAACCAGGGGAGGACGACATGAGAAATAAAATAGGGACAGTAATACTCGGTGTTGCCAGCCTGTTCATATGCGCCGGGTTTGGAATAGCGGGAGACGGAGAACTATTGGCCTTTGATAAAGTATACGAAAGCCCACTATTAGCCGTTAACAGTAACGCAAAAAAAGTGGCGCTTCCGGTTGCATCGCAGGAAATAGCACGACAGGAATCGTCAGACACCCACGTAAGCCAACAAAACGACCGCCTGCTTGTAATGAAAGACTGGCTGAAAAATGTGCCTTCTGCGGATCGTGCTGAGTTTTTGGGCGGACTGGTTGTTTTGGACGGTGAAGTGGTATCAATATATACTGCGCCGCTGAAACGAACGATGTCTCGAGGAGGCATGGATAAAATACTAGCCGGTTTTGATTCTCCGGCCGGAGCCGCTAAAGCGACTTCTCCAAAAAAGCAGAAATCCTTTTCCCCGCTGATTAAACTGTCAGAACTCCTTAAAGATGTTCCCGCTGCTGTACGGACTGAGTTCCTGGAAAAAATGGTGCTTAAAAACGGCGCAATTGTTTCTATGTATACCGGAGGATTAAAAAAGGCCCTCCCTACTTCCAAGATGATAGATATCCTCAATTCTCTGGAGCCGGTAGAGAGCGAATCACAGAAGCACCCGAAAACTCTTTGCGGCAACGGCGAGTGTTATGAGGCTATCTGCAGCGGAGAACCAGGCCATCGGTATTGCATAGACCAAAAAGAATATAAGTGCACCACTAAGTGCTACAGCATAAAGTAATTGTCGGTAATATTTACTTCGGGGAATAACCAATGCCCCGGAGTAAAGTCATTTTTTACTTATGAAGCTAACACGATTTTTAAGGTTTTGCGCTATAGTGACGCTGCTTCCTTTTATGTCCGGGTGTGAAGGGGCGAAAACCAAGGCGCTGAAGTGCGCGGATGAAATAAATAAGGTCGCTTCAAAACCGGGCGAGAATCTTACTGTAATACCCGGCCTGGCCAAAGGAATAATATCTAATGACTTTTCTGCGAAGAAAATTAAACAATATTCAGACGCGGAACTAACACAGCTCTGCGAGGCTTTGTCCAACATCACGTTCTATTTCCCCGAGTATGAAAGTCATGTGCTGATGCAGGAAAAAGTCTTTCAGGAGAAAGTTGCCCGGCACATACAAAACGACCATGATATCACGGATGTATTTAAAGCCTTCATCGGGGCCAGGATGTTTGAGAAGGCGGCAGCGATAAAGAAACAGTTCCCGGCCATTAAGCGCTTCTCCATGCCGGAAAAGATAATTTCCGACAACCCGACTGGGGCAGCGCGTTGGCGCGTTTACACCGTGCCGGATAGCGGAAAAACAATAGAACTGAAAGCGCTGCCGCTTGATAAGGGGCCAAGGGTTGTTATGGTTATGCTCCCCGGCTGTGCCATGGGCGAGGCCGCTATGGAAGAGATAATGGCGGCTTCCGATTTGGCGCCCGCCTTCAGGAAATATGGGACCGTATTAACCAATCGCGTCAACGCCGAAAGTGTTGCGCTATGGAAGAGCCACTTTAAATTCCCGGAAGTCTATCTGGCGTATAGGGCAAGCGACTTTCCGGGTTTTGATTTCCACATCTCTCCACATTTCTACTTTTTAAAAGACGGAAAAATCATCTCGCAGCTTGAAGGCTGGGGCGGCCCAAACCACCGGGAAGAAAATAAAAATAATTTACTAAAAGCCTTCCAGGGAATTTCAATCCATTTGCGAAAGTGATATGGCCGCACAACTAAAATCATATTAAACAATGGAAGCGGGGCAAAACAACGTTCCGGGAATTGCGCGCGGCGGGAATCAGTATTAGAGCCGCCGCCTCGGTCGCGGCTTGCTCTCGCAGCTGGGGGCGGCATCTCGCGGATAAGATCGGCATACCTTTCTAAAGATTACGGGGAAGTGAAATTTGGCGGTCTTTTCAGGATGAAGTTCGAAACTTCTTTGCGCAACATCCTGAGGTAACCTTATAAATACCGCTTTCTAGCCGTTAGAGCAGCGGTAGGCGGATCTTATCCGCGAGATGTCGTCGCAGGCGTGGCCACGAAGCGCGGCCCCGCACTGCTCCTTGCCGCGAGAAGGCGGTTCGCAGGGCTCCGGCACTATGCGCCGTCGCACCTGCTCCCAAGGAGGTCTGCATCTTATCAACACCCCCTATGCGCGGCCGGCCGGCCCCCAACAGGGCCTTACCCGGCCGCTCCCGTCCGCCTTCGGCGGCCGTACAACGCAGAAAATTATTTCCCGCGCCCACTGCAAAGAGCAAATTGAACAGTTTAATTCTATAAAGTATCTGCCCTCGCTCGCCAGCGGTGCGCCGCGCACCGCTCGCGGCTCGGGCCTGTTTTTGTTATCTATCTTAGGCTGACCGGTGGCCGCAGTAATTAAGAAAAACCACCCCGGCGTCCGCTGCTGCGGCCGCCGCGGTGGTCTTTCCTGTTAATGTTCGGCAGCCACCGGGGGGAAAGCTGCGGGGAAATAAGGTAGCAGAGGGCCAGGCCGGGAGCGTCTTGCGCTCGGGAGGCGCCGCCGCCCCCGGCCTGGCCCGCCTGAACTGTCCCCGCCCATTCATGATACAGCGTAATGACCCACCCGGGAAATATATTTCAAAATACCCCTTGACAACTCATCCTACACATGGTAAGATATTCTTACCAAAGCAACGGAGGGTTTATGGACGAGCGTCGGAAAAAGGTAAAACAGATTTTAGTGGAAACGCTTCAAGAGGCGTGCGACCACGATATAGGGAAAACCATCCCCGATTCCGAAAAGCCCAGCGACCTTGGGCTTGAAAGCGCTGATGGCGTAATGGTTGCTCCTAGTCTGGGGACCAAGCTTGGTATAACCATACCGAACAGGTTGAATCCTTTAGTCAATGACCAGGAAAACCGTGAGCGCAATATCGGAGAAATTGTCGACTTTTTGCTTACATTGATGCCTTCAGAGGAGAGGAAACATGTTAAAAAATGATCCGGAACGGATGGAAATAGCCAAACGGCTTCGAGCCGCGCGGGAGCAGTGCGGGTTGTCTCAAGGACAGGTAGCCGATATGATGGGGATGCAGCGCCCGTCTGTCTCGGAACTGGAGGCGGGGCGGCGCGGTGTTTCTGCTGAGGAACTAGTTAAATTTGCAAAAATCTATGCCGTTAGTACTGCCTGGCTGACAAAGTCCAAGTCGGATGTAGACGACCCCTCCGTGGAGTTAGCAGCTCGCGAACTTACTAAGTTGAATACAAAAGACTTGGAACGTGTTTTACAACTGCTTAAAACTCTTAAAAAGGCGAATGGCCCCAAGATATGATAAACCGAACTATCTTGGCGCGTGAGGCATTGAGGGCGGCTGTGGAGCTGCGCGGTAAGTTATCAATCCCTGTTGACGTGCCTGTCTGTATATACGATGTCGCCAAGAAGTTGGATGTGGATGTGCGCTTTATCGAAGGGGACTCCTTTGATGGAATGTACTCAAAGGACTTTGGGGTCATCCTGGTTCCTTCGTTTCGCCCGTATGGGCGCCAGGCTTTCAGTTGCGCACATGAGTTGGGGCACTGGCATTTCAAACACGGTGCTCGCCTTGACCTTCTGCTTGATAATACTCTGTGTGCTGTTAAAAGTGACGAGGAGTTTCTTGCTGATACTTTTGCAGGCCACATGCTTATGCCGACATGGGCTGTTAAGCGGATGTTCCTCTCTAGGGGGCTGCGCCCGGATACCTGCTCCCATATAGAACTTTACAGAATTTCTTGTCAGCTGGGCGTGGGCTACGAAACCCTTATAGATCACCTTTATTACTCACTGAAGAAGCTTAGTCCAGAGGCGCGTGAGCGCCTGTTAAAGGCAACGCCTAAAAGTATCCGCGAAGAGATACTGGGGAGAGAAGCCGCAGGAGTAAGGCATTTGGCGCTTGTTGATGCCGCGTGGGAAACTGTGGCTGTGGACCTGCAAGTTGGTGATGTGGCTGTCGTTGAACGCTCTGAGCGGGTGGATGGCGTCAGTGTTGTTCCTGGTGGGCGTGTTCGCATGGGCCAAGTTATTAAAGCTGTCCGGCCCGGGGTTTCAACGATATCTTCCGAAGATGGTTCTTGGTCCGCATATATCCGTGTCTCAAGAAAGGATTTTGTGGGACGTAGTGACTATAGGCATTTAGGAGATCCCGATGTCGACTAAACCTCCGACAGTAATATCCGCTAACAACCTATCGGTTGCATGGGCAAAAGCTTTTTTGGAAGCCATGTCTCGCTCTGGTGGAGAACTAGCCCCGCTAAACGTAAGTATAGGCGGCTTTTCCGGTGCCCCAATAGAAGATGGAAAAATCCGGAAACTTTTGGATGATGCGATACTTGGCATACGCAAAAAGAAAGTGTTTAGTTGTGACGTTTCTGCCTCGACTATTTTTCCGTGGAAATACTGGAAAATGAACGGTTGTCCGGATTGCGACGAGTTCTCAAAGCAGTATTTAGCGGATATTTTGCCTAGATTGTTGGCCAGGGACGCACGTCACAACAAATATGGGACATATTTTGGGCGCATGGTGGACTTTGGGGCCTCTCCCAAAGAAGCAGGCCGTGGGAAGAATCAGTTGAAGCACATAATTGATATGTGGCATCAGTATGGAAAAAGCGGCAACCATCCCAGGCATTCCGCCATGGTTGCTGCCTGCTTTGACCCGCTAAAAGATCATGGCTTTCAGCCCATGAGGGGGTTCCCGTGTCTCCAGCAGGTTAGTTTCGGTTATGACACCGCCGGCGGCTTATCGGTCTCTGCCTACTACCCGACCCAATATATTTTTGACAGGGCATACGGGAATTACCTGGGTTTAGGCCATCTAGGGCAATTCATGGCATCGCAACTTGGAGTTAAGCTGGTTAGAATTAATGTGTTCGTTGGCCGTCCCGAATTAGGCTCACCTGGGAAAAGGGAGTTGAAATCAGTTGCCGCCGCGGTCGCTAAGCGGCTTGAGCAGCTTGTGTAATGTGTACGGCTATAATGTTGCCGCACTGGAGTTGGGAATGAGAAAAGCAGGTCGCCTTATTGTTTTTGAAGGCCCCGATGGTTCAGGGAAATCAACACTTTCCCGCCGGCTTGTTGCTGCCTTAAGAAAATCCGGAAAATCATGTGTTCATCTTGCGTTTCCAGGGAATGAGCGTGGCACACTTGGACATTTAGTTTATCGGTTGCACCATAAACCCACAGAATTTGGGATCGCAAGGCCGAATCCCGCCAGTCTGCAGTTGTTGCATTTAGCTGCTCACATAGAGGCAATCAATAAGAAAATACTGCCCGCATTAAAGAAGGGGCACTGGGTTATTCTTGACAGGTATTGGTGGTCACTTTGGGTGTATGGTCGCGTTGGCGGCATCGCCCCGGAAGTTATAGTGCAGATGATTGAGATAGAGAAAGATTATTGGGGGGATATTTCCCCATTGGTCTTTCTAATTGTGCGAAAAAATAAATTATCCTCTTTGGGAAAGAAACTATTAAAAGAGTATACCGAGTTGGCGGCTATCGAAGGGCAGGTTTCCCCGGTTCATATTATCGACAACTCTAAAACCATTGAAAATACCATGCAAAATCTTAAAAATATTGTTGAGGCGGTGCCGAATGTTTCCGCAGGTGTATCACGCGGCAAAGCAAGCATAAAGGTCTCGCCATTGGGGCCAGCTGTTCCGACTGTAGTATATGACACCTATTGGCGATTTGCGGCAGAAAGGCAGAGTATTTTCTTTAAAAGACTTAAATCGGAACCTCAGCCGTGGACCAATGATCCAATATTAAGTGAATTCAAGTTTACCAACGCATATAGAGCATCTGATCGTGTTAGTCAGTATTTGATAAAGAATGTTATTTATTCCGGTGAACAAACATTTGAGGAGGTCTTCTTTAGGACAATTCTCTTTAAATTTTTTAATCGGATTGAAACCTGGGAATTGTTAGAAAAGAAAATTGGAGAAATTAAATTTAAAGGCTTTTCGATTGAAAAGTATAATCGTGTACTGAGTGAGGCCATGCAGTCGGGCTCCAGGGTATATTCCCCTGCCTATATCATGCCATCCGGGGGGCCAAACTCTCCATGGCCCAGGAAGCACTCTATGCATCTCCAGCTATTGCAGAGAATGATGCGTGAAGACCTTCCGGCCCAGATTGCTGACACGAAATACATGTCTGAAGGATTTGAGTTGCTTCGTGGATATCCCACGATTGGCGACTTCCTCGCGTACCAATACATTACAGACCTGAATTATAGTGCTTTTCTGAAATATTCAGAGATGGAGTTCACGATTCCTGGACCAGGGGCGAAAGACGGGATTCGCAAGTGCTTCAGCAATCTAGGCGGGTTAACTGAGGCAGAAATAATTCAGCTGGTGGCTAAGCGACAGGAAATGGAGTTCGCAAGACTTGGATTGGACTTCAAAAGTCTATGGGGCAGGCCATTGCAACTTATTGACTGTCAGAATCTTTTTTGCGAAGTAGATAAATACTCCCGGGTTAAACATCCGGAGTTTTCGGGAAATACCGGAAGGACGAGGATTAAGCAGAAATTTTCCCCAACTAAAGAGCCGGTACGCTTTTGGTATCCGCCCAAGTGGGGCATAAATGAGAAAATAGCTTCCGAGGTCTAGCATGTTTAAAACATTTCATGCGAGTAATGCGAATTCTGTTTGGCACAAGATTGCCACGGAATTTACTGGAGGCAATACTTCCGCGCAGATTAGCCGTGCGGGGGACACTCAAGAGATATTGCACGCTGCCATTTCAATCTCCAATCCGCGTGAACGGTGGGTGGTTTCTAAGACTCCGTCAATCAATCCCGCGCTCGCTATAGCGGAGGTGATTTGGATAATGAATGGGCGGAATGATTCCTCGTTTCTTAATTATTTCTGCTCCATCCTGCCCAGGTTCGCAGGAAAAGGCCGGACATACCATGGGGCATACGGATATAGGCTAAGACGCCAATTCGGTATCGACCAACTTGATCGTGCATACAATGCACTAAAACATAAGCCTGAAAGTCGTCAAGTAGTTCTTCAGATATGGGATGGCAGACTAGACCTGCCGCGCGTTAAGGGCAAGGTGATGGCGGCGGATATTCCCTGCAACTTGATTTCCATGCTTAAGGTGAGGAGTGGGAAACTGGAATGGACACAAATTCTAAGGAGTAATGATGTGTTCAGGGGATTGCCCTACAATTTTGTTCAGTTTACTACGATGCAGGAAATTGTTGCTGGATGGCTTGGCCTAGAGATCGGCAGTTACAATCAGATTAGTGATAGCTTGCATGTGTATGACGAGAATATGTCGGACATTAAGCGTTCGTCGTATGTGGTTGCGGCGCGCAATACTGACTTCCTTTGTTTATCAAAGGGGCAATCACGGAAAGTCTTTCTTGAAATGGCAGAGATGACAGATAAATTGGTTGGCAGTAGGATAAATGTTCAGCAGTTGAGTGCTTTGTTGCGGGCTTTCAGGGGCCCACAGGCGTATAGAAACATGATGGCCGTTTTATGCGCAGAAGTCGCGCGGAGACATAAAGAAACTGGTGCCATGTGGGAACTTATAGGCAACTGCACCAATCAAATTTATGCGCAGTTATTCCGCGGGTGGGTTCTAGCAACAGCAAAAAGCCTTAAAAAGTAATTTTTTGCCCGACACGCCGTTGTCGGGTTGCTCTGCTAGACTATTCATATCAATTATGCCGAATACTTGGCTTTGTTGAAAAAACTATCGTCGAGAAAGCTGCATTATTGGGGTCTATTTTGTATAATTTCAAGGGGAAAATATGAGCCTTACAAACACAATCAATAATCAAAAAAAATCCTTAAAAAATAAGCCCAAAATCACGACTTTTAGGCTGGGCGAGCTTTTTTCCGGGCCTGGCGGTATAGCAATTGGTGCCTCTTCTGCCACGGTTATCAACTCCAAGAAAGAAACCTATAAAATTGAACATCAGTGGGCTAATGATTACGATGAGGACACTTGCAATACGTATCGCAAGAATATCTGCCCTGATTCCCCTGAAAGTGTAATCTGGAAAGATGTCCGCAAACTGGAAATCAACAAGCTGGAAGAAATAGACGCTTTGGCTTTTGGTTTTCCGTGCAACGATTATAGCGTTGTCGGAGAGCAGAAAGGCATGGACGGCGTTTTTGGCCCTCTCTACTCCTACGGTATAAAAGTCTTAAAACAGTTCTCTCCTCAATGGTTCCTGGCGGAGAATGTCGGCGGTCTTCGGAACGCTAACGACGGCAAGTCTTTTGAGACGATCATAAAAGAAATGCACAAATGCGGCTATAATGTCGTGCCGCATCTGTATAAATTCGAGAAGTACGGTGTGCCTCAGGCGCGCCACCGCATCATTATTGTGGGCATTCGCAAGGACTTGGGGAAGACTTTTGCCGTCCCGGCTCCGGTGCCTGGAATGGTTACAAGCCGGGAAGCGATTGAAATTCCGCCGATTCCTAAAAACGCAAAGAACAATGAGTTCACAAAGCAGTCGGCGCATGTAATAGAGCGGCTTTCTTATATAAAGCCTGGTGAAAATGCGTTTACCGCAAATCTGCCTTCGCATTTGGCTTTGCAGATAGTTGGGGCCAAGATCAGTCAAATTTATAAGCGCTTAGACCCGAAAAAGCCCGCTTATACCATCACGGGAAGCGGCGGCGGCGGTACGCATGTGTACCATTGGGAAGCAAACAGGGCATTAACCAACCGGGAGCGCGCCCGACTTCAGACGTTCCCTGACACATTTGTTTTCGAGGGTTCAAAGGAAAGTGTGCGAAAACAAATTGGGATGGCTGTTCCGCCCAAGGGCGTCAAAGTGATATTTGAGGCCATATTAAAAACTTTTGCCGACGTTGAGTATGCTTCAGTGCCTTCCTCCTTTCCGGCAATGACGCACAAATAAAATGTTTAGCGAGAAGCTTTACAAAAAAATCCTCGTTGACCCGATCGGCGCGGGCGCGGATGAATTGTGCATTATTTCTGGTTATGCGACTGCGGCGATGGCGGTCTCCCATATAAAAGTGCTCAATAAAAAGGCGAAAAGAGACATTAAGATTCGGCTAATTATCGGAATGGGGATTAAGGATGGCTTGTCGGTCAGCAATCATTCCGGTCTGAAAGCCGCGGTCTCGACCTACAGTAACTTTGAGTGTAGATATCACGTAAACTCCCCTGCGGTGCATTCAAAAGTGTATACGTGGCTGAAGAAGGGGAAGCCGATAAGGGCTTTTGTTGGTTCTGCGAATTATACGCATACGGCGTTCTCTAAAAGGCAAGGCGAGTGCCTTGCCGCTGCAAGCCCGGTAAAGTCGCTGAAGTATTTCAATCGGTTTTTGCACGGGTCAATTAGGTGCGACGATCACTTTGCAGAGCGTAAAATTAAAATTTATCCCGATGCGGTTTTTGCAAGATTAAAAAATCCGCCCAAGGGAAAAGGAACCGGATCTGGGAACGTGTTGCGGCCTAAAATCGCCGCTGCCCCCAGCATTCGGATTTCATTGCTTGATAAGAAGAACCGCTTGCCGAAAATTTCAGGCTTGAATTGGGGGCAACGACCAAAGAGAGAACGCAACCAGGCGTATATTCATCTGCCGGCAAGTGTCTATAAAACGGATTTCTTTCCGGCAATAGGCGTAGATTTTACGGTTCGCACTGATGATAAAAAAATATTCTACTGTCATCGAGCGCAAGCCAACGGCAAAGGCATTCATACTGAAAATAATAGTACGCTTGGGAAATATTTCCGCGAGAGATTGGGCGTGCCGTTGGGGCAAATGGTTGAAAAATCCGATTTGTCGCGGTATGGGCGCACCCATGTCGATTTTTATAAAATCGAAGACGAAACCTATTACATGGATTTCTCAAAGCCCTAATCGTGGATAACCTGACCAAAGCACAACGCCGAAAGAACATGAGAAATATCCGGTCGAAGAATACTCGGCCGGAAAAAGAAGTAGCAAGAGAATTAAGACGCAGAAAGATATATTTCTCAACGCACTCACAAACAGTCCTCGGCAAACCTGATTTCCTTTTCCGCAGAAAAAAAGTGGCAGTCTTTATCGATTCGGATTTTTGGCACGGGAATCCAGGCCATTTTAAAATGCCGAAATCGAATGTCCGTTATTGGAAAGCGAAAATAACCAGGAATAGAGAGCGGGATGAAGAAGTAAATGCCGGACTAAAAAAAACCGGCTGGCGGGTTGTCCGGATTTGGGAGCATATTGTCTACAAAGACCTATCTAAAAGTGTCGCGCGAATCGTAAAATATCTATAGCAGACGGGTTTGGGTAAGCTAATCATGCAAGCGCCGCGATTTGTCAGTCATAATCCAAAGTATCGACGATTGTGGATGTTCCCTCGCAACGTCAGGAAGATTGAGCCATGGAAAGTGGCTCAGGGGCTTTCGTTCTTGGAGCCGCTGAAGGGATTGGTTTGGGTCGGGAACCAAAGCCTTCAAAATGAATTTCGCGGGAAAATGGTGTCTTGCGGCATGGTCCGGGATTACGGCCCGTATGATCCGCACAGCGGCGGGCCGCGTACTTATGAGGCGCAGCTCCGTTGCCTCGGCGTAGTTTATAAGACAGTCAGCGGCGGCATAGATTTTACAATCGCGGGAGACGATATTTGTGAAACGGGCGCCCCGTTGAAAATTCTTCAACGGCAATTGTTGCATCTTCAATATCCAAGTCCGTATTCTCTCGGGACTCAGGTTAAAATTCATCCTGAAATAAAAGTTAAGCCGCTTTTGTTTGTTTTGAATCTGCTCAAGCGGCCGGAAATCTCCTGGCTTACTGCCGAGGAAATGGCGGTTCCGGTTGTTTACGGCCACAACCATTCCTGCGAGGACTATTGCGTAGAAAAGATTCTGAAACTGCGTGCTGGGGCAGCTTTGCGGGATATTATCGAAAACCCTGCTGAAGATTTGTATACCCCGCGTACTGCTGGCAATACGATAGAATCCAGGCTGGAAGATGTTTTAACGATAGCGAATACTTGTAAGAATTATTTGGAATCCTGCCTGCTTATTGTCCCCGTCGAGCAACCCCGCAGCGCATATGTGTTTAATCCGGAGATAGAGGCCGCATATCAATCGGCTTTTGCAGAAGCTGATAAATATTTTGCGAACCCTGAGAATGAGGAAAGTTTTCAGCGCGCATTCGGAGCGTGGGACAGGAACAAGGATATACGGCGTGCCGCCCCGGAGTCAAAGGGCCCAGCGGTCCTTAAGGAATCGCTTATTAAAGCGGCTTTCTATGAATATTGCGGCACGAATGTGGTTACAGCGGCATCAGAGCCGTTGGTCTCTTATATTATCGAACGAATCGGTGGGCCTAAGGATGAGGTTTCGGCAGTAATTGACAAGCTCATTCCGCGCTCTCTCGACGTTTTTGAAACCAAATATCTTGAATTGTCAGTCGGCGGGGTAGTCTCAGCCTCTGAATTTGAACAGGCAACGAATAACTTGATTAATTCTGGGCTTGGCCTGGATGCTCAGTGGATCGGGAGTAAACGAAAGAGCCGGGCCGAGAAAGGCGCATTTACGGATATTCTTGTTTATTCTCCCGCCCAAAATAGTTGCGGCATTGTCGACACCAAGGCCACGGCAAGGTATAACCTCCCGTCGACCGATTATGCCAAAATGATTTCGAATTATATCCCGAATTACCGGACAGTAGCGGGGCAGGATGTAACCCTTGGTTTCTGCTCATATATAGCCGGAGGATTTGCCGAAGGTTTTCCTGGGGAAGCGATTAAAATATTTAATGCGACAAGCACGCCTTGTTCTGGGGTACGGGCCACCGATATCTTAAAAATGTCTAAGAATAAAAAGCCTTCCCATGAAAATTGGGAGATGCTCTGTCGTAACGGGGTATTGGGGTAGTATTGGTGGTGGAGTCCAGGAGAGGTCAGGGTAAAAGCACTCTTTAGTGAGGTGTCAGTTAAGCGGGGGATATATGCCTAAGGTCTTGGGGTTTTCATTTGGGGCCAATGAAATCCAAACAGTTTGCCTTTCTGGTACAAAAGCAACTCCTTGCTTTGAGGGCAGAGAGCGTGTCCTTTTTCCGCACGCTATGGATGTTGGCGATGTTAGTATTTGGTCGGAAAGCCAGCTCGGACTTCTTTTAGATAGATTTTCTCCCGAAGTAATCGCATATAAACTGACTCGCGGCGCTCCTACTGTCAAAGAGATATCCAGGGTATATTTCTCAATCGGCATACTCAATCTTTTGGCGAATAAAAGGCAGATTCCTATTTCGCATCATAACAGCCCGTTAAGCCACTGCAAAATGGGGGTTGCCCGGGGCACAGATTTGCGTGAGCATATTACCTTACGAATTGGTGAACATTCGCCTTACTGGAATGATCACGCAAAAGATTCGGCCATAGTGGCATTTTGTGAGTTGAATTGATGCCGTTACATTCTTATACAAATGTTGGTAAGTTTCAGCGGGAACACCTGCTCGGTGAGGGATGTTTTGGTCAGGTTTTTAAGGCATTTGATACAAACCTGTTGCAGTATAGAGCGTTGAAAATAATAAATCCGCCTCAAGACAAAAACGAGTATGCAAAACAGTTAAGCGAAGCCCAGACCCTTGTTTCCTGTAGTCATCGTAATGTTGTGGCAGTTAAGGAAGCCGACTATTTTAATGTCGATGGAGAAAAACGTGTTTGTATCGCATATGAGTTGATAGATGGCGGCTCTATTGAGGGGGCGTTAAAGGCTGGCCGGCTGTATTCTCCATACGCAGCATGTTGTGCTATTGTGGATGCCATTTTTGGGCTTGAGTATCTTCATGTTAAAACCCCACCAATATTACACCGAGATATTAAACCCGGGAATTTGTTGATATCAAGTGGCGGGACGACTAAGCTTTCGGATTTTGGGCTGGCAACTATATCTGCTCAAGGCATGGCTACCCCAATAGGGTACCACATACACATGGCCCCAGAATGTCTTTCTGGTGGACCGGCTTCAAAATTGGCGGATATTTATGCGATGGGCGTAACGTTTTATCGAATTTTAAATCGCAAGACAGAAATGTTTAAAAATGCACCTGCAGATTTTCAAAAGCGTATATTGCGGGGCACTTTCCCTGATCGCAAAGATTACGCACCATATGTCCCCGACGTGATACAGCGCATATGTAATAAGGCTATGCATCCGGATCCTGCCAAGCGATTTCAGACGGCCACACAATTCAGACAACAACTGGAGCGAATTAAGTGGAATATTAAATGGGAGGCTCTCTCTCCGTTTGAGTGGACAGGAAGGGCGGATGATGCTTCGTATGTTTTGAACATTACATCGAATAGTCGATACTGGGGAATAACGTTTTTAAAGAACGACAGGCATGTCTGGGACAGGTGTAAGAAGGGTATAGCGACTGAAGCAGACGCTGTTGCCATGGTCGCTGAAATCATCAGGGAAACGAGCATGCATTTGTTGTGAGTCACCGCAATGAAAATTAAAACATTGTTGTTCTTTTGTTGGGGGATAGTATGTTGTGGAGCAGTTGCATTTGCTGCAGAACCTAAACCTGTCTATAAATGGATGGCCGCCAACGAGTATTACATGATAATGCCGACGGCGCAGACCTTGAATATCTCTGGCGGCGGAAGTGAAAGCGTGAATCCCTGGGGCTTTGGCTTTCGTGCCGTCGGGAATAACGAGACAATCTCCAAGACCGGCGGATTGCAATTCCAAAGCATCAAGGTTGATAACCCGCACACCGGCAAGGATACATTCTATTTGTTTGATCTCCTGCTCGGCTTGGAATTCATGACGCCAAAGGTGCAGGGCAAGCCGCTCCGCTTTACCGCGCAGGCTTTCGCTGACCTGGGCCTGTCCGACACGACGCTTTACGCGGCGCCCATGATTTCTGCGGGGTTTCTCTACACGACCAAAGAGTTCACCGATACGCCTACCGGCCTGACCTTTGACGTATTCTACAGGCTCATCGACCTCGACTTGGACAATGTCGGCGGCGGCAAAGCCGGCACGCTTAAACCAGCGCTCGGGTTTAAGATCGGTTATATATTTGAAGGGTTCTGGACAATTAAAGAGACAAAGTAGCGGGAGGCGGTCATGGCAGATTCTTCATATTTGATCCGTGTCGTTGAGCCCTTTGTTGTAAATTGGGTTTCCAAAAAGATTGGCATCCCTTTGCGCCCTCGTAAAATTCCTGTGGGTAAGAAAATGGACGGCGCTAACGCGCACTTTGCGTTTGATGGAGTCTCTGATGATGGTAAGGTTGGCTTGCTGGTTTCAACTAGCCATACTTTAAAGCCTGGTGGGACGCGCAAGCTGCACGTGGATGCTTCTGTAATTTTACAGGCCCCCTTTAAACGGCGGATAATGGCTTTTATTAATTCCGACGCGATGAAAAACTTTGTGAATAAATGTGATGGGTTGCTGCCGCTGGCCGGAATTGAAATGGTTGTGTGTTCTCCGCTACCGCCTGAGATGATGAGGGAGATAGAAAGATTTCAGGCGATTTCAAAGAAAGAAGTCGGGGATAAAGGTAAGCAATGGAAGGTCGGTGGACAAAGGCGGTAATTCTCCCTCATTAGTGCAGGAAGTTATTCAAAAAAATCTCTAATCGGTAATCCCAAGGCTTTCGCGATTCTCGCTATATTCACTATCGAGATGTTGCGGCGGCCGCGTTCCACTTCGCTGATGTAGGTCCTGTGCAGAGAGGATTTGAAGCCCAACTCTTCCTGGGACAGGCCCTGCTTCTTCCTGAAATCTTTAAGCTTTTCGCCGTATAGTATGCGTATATCTTTCATGTTAATATGTCACTTATTGACTACATTTTAGGTTTTTGGGTAAAATCTATCTACACTCTTTAAGTGACATTCTTGGGGCGGGGGAAACGGACGAAAGGTGTTCTGCGTCTTATAACAGTGGGGATTTATGGGCGCGGGAAATAATTTTCTGCGTTGTACGGCCGCCGAAGGCGGACGGGAGCGGCCGGGTAAGGCCCTGTTGGGGGCCGGCCGGCCGCGCATAGGGG
>Ga0156409_143_pt1 | contig 62102 bp, 52 predicted proteins | sample RifOxyA2_FD_108052 | JGI IMG/M metagenome (GOLD analysis project Ga0156409, IMG submission 108052) | Elusimicrobia bacterium RIFOXYA2_FULL_53_38 | reverse complement strand
AACGGGATTGTTACGGGTTATGTGGCGTCGCAGAGCACCTCGACCAAAGCCAACATGCCCGCGTCTCCCGTATTCAGCAGTGTGAGCGAAGGGGTGATCCAGTTCGGGTGGGATCGTAACAATAATCCTGAATATGTAACGCGTTACCGGGTGCTTAGCTCAACGGTGCCAGACCCGTCCACGTTCCCGGCCGGCGCTGTGGTGGTGTCTTCTGACACGTACAACTTGTCGTTGAGTTCATCCGGGCTTTCGCTCAACACCACGTACTATTTTGCTGTGGCCGGCATTAGCAAGAACAACATATTGACGGATTATACCGCGGCCGTTGGGACAGCCACGCTGACTAACATCCCCCTTTCCTCCGTTTCAACTTTCAGCGCGGTGACCGATGAGGGCTTTATCGTGTTTTGGGACAACAATTCAAATCCTTTGCCCGGTACCACATATAGGGTGCAGGTTTCTACGGCCTCTAACTTCAACTCCGGAGTTGTCGATCAGGCCACTGTTTCCACAGCTCCCCTTTCCGGGCCCTCGTACACATTTACAGGACTGACTTTTTCCACAGTCTATTATTTACGGGTTCGGGCGGAAAATCACAATGGCGTTTATACCGACTATGTCCCGCTTGGCTCTACAAAGACCTTTCAAGGGTTGTGGATCAACGAGGTTTATCCTACCGGTGCGTCCGCCCCGGATGATTGGGTGGAGCTTTACAATAATGCCAGCAGAACAATTCCCCTTGCCGGCTGGAAACTTTACTATACCGAGAATATCATAGATTCGGGTGAGACTCCGCATCTTTACTGGACGGGGCAGGGCGGAGATGTTATAAATGCAAAGTCCACTTTTACCGTCACTAACCAGACGCTGATCTTGAATGGAGGCTTACAACACCATGTGAAGCTTCAGAACGGAGCCGGCGCTGTGGTGGATCAGGTGCAGTGGCCGGGCCCAGGCCTGCTTTCACAGGGTCAGTCTTTTGCGAGGATGTCGGACGGCAACCCTGAATACTTTGAGATAGATCCGACCCCCACTAGAAACTACGCCAATTCCATCGCCACGGATACGCTCAGGATCAACGAGGTGGCCTATGGGCCGCTTAACCGGCAATTTGTCGAAATATATAATACTTCAGCGATCACCACTCAAATCCTTAGCAACTATGTTTTAAGGAACTCTAACGGGGTGAAGTTTAAGTTCACCAGGAAAATATATCCCCAGAGTTACACTGTGCTGGATTTTTCCTCCATAAGCGGCGATGGCGTGAGCTATGCCGGCCAGACCGGCGCTTTTGGAACTGACGGGCTGAATGCCGCCGGTGATTTTCTCGCGCTTGAAAATTCCACGGGTTCGACGGTAGACCAGGTCACATGGGAGTCTGGAACGCCTTATTCCAGATATAGCTATGCGGGTGTGAAGGTCCCTTATGCCGGCCCCGCGCCGGTGAATGCCGTCTATTCCATAGGCAGGCGGCCCACGGAAGGCGCTGATACGGATAATGACTCGGAGGACTTTACCGGAGCGGGTTCCACCACCACCCTTGCGTCGAGGAACAATACGCCGGGCACCGCCGAGGCGAACGTCCTCATATATCCGTCAAGTACGACCGCCTCGCCCCAGTTCCTGGGCCGGAAGTTCCCCATAACCATGATCATCAAGGAAGATTCCACCGCCGGAGCCGCGGACAACATTGTGTTCGAACGAACCGGCGGGAGCAGCGACCCCCGCTCCCCCCATATATACAGGCTTCAGGATATGGGTTTTGATCCGGCCGTCCTTACTCAGCAGACAACGGTCCAGACAGGTTTATCATTTGACGATCAGGACGGCTATCCGCTGGTTTCCAGCGCCGTGTACAGGGTGACCTTTAATACCGATACGGAGTTAAAATCAGCGCCCCAGATAATATTGGGCACGGTCACTTATGACGCCAGCTTGCATGCGGTAAGCGCGAGCACAAGCGCTCCATTATGGATGAACAATGCCTCGCGCGACAGCGCTATCAAACTGGAGATAGCCAACAACAGCCCCGCCGGGTTTAATGATCTGGAGTTGAGTACCGTGACCTTTAAAGTGATGAGTTCCGATCTGTTGGCCCCTCCCCTTACCACTGAGGAGGCGAAGAATCTGTTTAACGCCATCATGCTGGTAAGAGATTCCACCACCAGCGGGACCGACGGAGTATATGAATCCGGCATAGACGTGAGTACTGTCGCGTACGTCCCGATGGACTCTATCTCTCTTGAGGCAGGTACCGGCATCTCCACTTTGACCGTGCTTTCTCCGGGTTTGCCGTCCGCCTCCATTCCCGCGGCTTCAACCGGGACGTTCTTTCTGGTCTTCGAATCCACCCAGGACGCTTCCGGCCGGACGCCGAAGGTTTTCAGGGTGAGATTGGACCCTGTGAGCGCGATCACGGTAAGGGATGGCCCCAGCGATCTGCCGGAGGATTTTAACGCGGCCTCGCAGGTGGATACGTCTTCAATCACGCTGATAGACCCGGCCCGGCCGCCCGCAAACAGCAGCTGGCCGTATAATCCGCCGGCGGCGACTACCATCCAGTCTCCGGTCGGGTACTATACCAATTGGGGCGAGACGACGGTCAGTTCGTCCGTCTATATCGGATACACCGACGGGTATTTAAGGGCGGTTAAGAAAGACGGTTCATTTAAATGGGCGTATCCGACGGTCCCGCTTTCGGCGATAAGGACCAGCCCTCTGGTGGTTGTGGAGGACGGCAGTCTGTATATCTATTTCGCGAACGATAACGGCGATATTTACAAGGTGCGTGATGACAACGACCACGCGGAGCCGATCTGGTCCACATATACCACACATACCGCCATCAGGTCCAATTTAACGTGTTCGGATATAAGTTGTTCGGGTCCCAACTTGTATTTCGGCGCGGACGATAAAAAGGTATATTGCCTGCAAAAGGCGTCCGGAGAAGATTGCGCGGACTGGTATCACCCATTGGCGATAGACGGGAAGATCTCCGGCACTATTTCCATAGACGACCGCGATACCGTCAAAAGCGGCTGGGTCGGGCTTGAGAACGGGAAAATCGTCGCGCTGAATACCGGCGACGGCACTTCTCCGACAAGCTTCGATACGCCCTTAGGCATGCCGATAAAATCCTCGCCATATCTTGACGGGCGGGTCGCGTCGCTGAATAATAAACTTTACTTCACCTCTCCGGACGGGAAGCTTTACGCCAGGGTTTCCTCCAACCTTACCCAGCTTCCCACCAATTGGCCGGTTGGGGACTATAACGCCATCTGGCCTATTTATACTTCGCCCTTCTCGATAGCCGGCTATACCGACTATATTTATTTCGGGGACGATGCGGGCAGGCTGCATAAAGTGGATAAAACATACGGGACCAGCGCCCCGGGCTGGCCTTTCCAGGCCGGCGGCGCTATCAGGTCTTCTCCGGTGCTGGTGCCTGACTCTTATATAAACCAGGGCGGCCAGGATTATGTCTATTTCGGCTGCGACGACGGTTATGTTTACTCTGTCAGCGCGGGCGACGGCGTTTTAAGGTCGAAATGGCCGGTGGCGACGGGTGGACCTGTGCGCGCCGACCTGGTGATAGATCCGGATAGCGGTACTTTGGTCGTAGGCTCCACAGATGGGAAGACCTATGTCCTCAATCTAGCGCCGTAGGGTTCGCTAATGAGAGATGGATATCAGAGAGGGGATTATGAGACAGAAACTTGCCGGAAGATTTTTAAAATTCGGTAAAAATGCCGTAACAAGCATTTCGGCTGTTCTTTTGCCACTTTTATGGTTCACTCTCCATCATTCAAGCTTTCTTTATGCCGCAGATTGGCCCGTGTTCCGGGGCAATATCCAAAGGACAGGTTTCACGGCGGAGCAGGCTTATCCGCCCCTTACACAAGCCTGGGAATACCTGGTCGGGGGGGGGATCATCTCCAGCCCGGTCATTTTCGATGATACGGTCTATTTCGGTTCCAGGGATAGCAATATCTATGCCCTGAACGCGAGGACAGGCGTCATGGTGTGGCAGTATGCCGCCGGCGGTTTGGTGGATGCCGCGCCCGCGGTATCAAGCAGCGCCGTTTATGTCCCATCCCTGGACGGGTATTTGTACGCCTTGGACCGGCTGACTGGGAATCTGATCTGGAAAGCGGGGCTTGGAGCCTCCTCCGTTTCGTCCCCGCTGCTCCTGGACGGCAAGGTTTTTGTGGGGACGGGGTCGCCGGAAAAGAAACTGAAAGTGTTTGACGCGGCCGGCGGCGGCCGGTTACGCGAATACCAGGCAAATCAGCCGGTGGATTCCGCGCCTTCCACGGACGGCGATAATATATACTTCGGGGCGAACGACGGCAAGATCTACGCTTTTGGCAAGAACGACCTTTCCACGTGGTCGTTATACCAGACGATGGGAGGCAGATACGGTATGAACGCCGTGGCGGTTTCAAGCGGAACCATATACGCTCTGCCGGGCTATGATGAAAATAAACTCCTGGCGCTTAATGCCTCCGACGGTACGCTTCTTAACCCTTTATCCGAGCCGTTTGATGAGAACACCTCCTGGGAACAGGTCGGTTCCCCTGTGGTGACTAAGGACAGGATCTACTTCTCCGGCGGCGCTACGGAGAACACCTTGTATGCGATGGACAAGCAGATATCCGGCCAGGCCCTGGCTTCGGTGTGGCCAAGTTCCCCGACCCTGGGAGATATTTCGGGCATCGGGATACTTGCCTCGCCCGCGATGGCCAATGAAATAATATACGCGGGGACCATCGACGGGGAAATTCTCGCTTTCAACTCCGACGGCGCTCCGGTGTTCCTGAACGCGGATGTGTATGGTCCGGATCATATCTATTCTTCCCCGTGTATTTCCAACGGCGTGATAATAGTGGCCACTTCCGGAGGCAAGATCATAGGATATACCGCGGAAAAGATAACTGCGGTCTCCAGTCCTAAAAAGGACGAAATTTTAAGCGGCACAGTGCCGGTGCGCGGATATATCGCCAACCCGAATTTGACCGGATACACCCTTGAATATGGCCAAGGGGACGATCCCTCGGTCTGGCACAATATAACTTCGAGCGGCACCGTGCAGCCGGTGGAAAACGGATTTTTGGCCGGCTGGGACGTATCCGGGTACGCGAACGGGCTTTATACCTTAAGGCTTACCGCGTTGGAAGATCCGGTCTCGGGGTCCGATAATACCGCGCTTTTAACCGTAAGGGTCAACGCCTCTCCGTACGCTCCCTCGGACCTGAGCGCGGCAGATGTAGCCAATGACTCTGGCAACCGGCTAAGACTGGCCTGGAGCGCGTCCCCTTCCGGCGGCGTGTCCTCATATAGAATATACCGGAGTACCGGCGGCGCCTCCAGGCTGATAGCCGAGGTCGGTTCCGGTGTCTTGACCTATATCGACACGGCGGCGGTGACCGGTATCTCTTTTACATACGCGGTGCGGGCGTACGACGGATATGTTGAGTCCATAGAGTCGAATCTGGTTTCGGCCGCTTCAATAAATAATTCCGGGGACAATATCCCGCCTTCGAAAATAAACGATCTGGCCGCGGTTTCAGGGACGCTGCCCGGTTTCATCCGGCTGTCCTGGACCGCCCCCGGCAACGACGACGGCCTTGGCACCGCGGCGCAATATGTGATCAAATGCTCATCCGTTTCAGCTTACGACTGCGGCAACTTCGACGGCGCGGATCTGCTGAGTTATGCCATGGCCGTGAAGGGGCCGGCCGGTGACAATGCGGTCGAAGAACTAGGCGGCCTGTTCGGCGGCGTTACTTATTATTGCGCGGTAAAAACCGCCGACTTCGTTCCGAATTTAAGCCAGCTGTCCAATATCACTACAGCCTGGACGACCATAGATCTTGTCCCTCCGCTTCCTCCGTCCGGGCTGACGGCGGCGGATACTCTTGGCGACGATGGAGGCAGTCTTACGCTGAACTGGGAACTCTCCACGGATGACGGCGCCGGGGATATTTACGGGTACAAATTGTACAGGCGCAGGCAGAATGCCGCTTATACTCCGGATACGCCCTATGCGACGCTTTCAAGGGGTACGAACAGCTATATCGATAACGCCGCCGACACGAACGTCCGGTTCCACTATTCCCTGGCCGCTTTCGACAGCAGTAATAATTCTCAGTTTTCAAATGAGGCGTCCGCGGTGTCGGCCGATAACTGGCGGTTTTTCGACGCTTCGCAGGGCGGGTCCATCAGGCTGCCGGACGGGGCTAAAGTCGATATCCCGGAAAATTCAGCTTCGCAGAGCGACAATATTATGGTCTCCAAACTGGATCCCCGGACCTACCAGCCGCTTTTTAAAGTGAAGGCCAATACGCAGGTCAACTCCACGGGCATCGTTTATGAGATAAAATTTAAAAAAGCGGCCACTAAACTTTTAAAACCGGCCGTTCTGACCCTGCCCTATACCGACGCGGCCGTGGCCGGTATGAACCGGGAAAACCTGCGGATCTACACTTTGTCGGGCGGGGTTTGGCTTCTGGTCAACACTTCCATGGTGGATATGCAGGCGAATAAAGTGAGCGCCGAAGTCAGCCATTTTTCCGTATATGCGATCATGGAATATGTGCCTTCCGGCGACCTCCTGAACAAAGACGAAGTCTACACCTATCCTAATCCCGCCAAAGGTTCCTCGCTTACTTTTAAATTCAAGCCCGCGGATAAAGCGTATGTGAAGATAGACGTTTATAATATAGCCGGTGAAAAAATGGCGAGGTTTGAAAAACAGGACTGCCCGGCCGGCCTGACCTCGGAGATAGTCTGGGAGATGGAAAATATCGCCAGCGGGGTTTATCAATACAAAGTGGAGGCCGCCAGCGCGTCGGGAGATAAAACCATCATAAAAAGACTGGCGATAATACATTAACGGGATAGAGCAGGGGCCGGCGGAGAGGGATGGTTATGAAAAAAGCGATTGTGAGAAATAAAACAGGGAAGCGGGCATGGTCTATCGCCCTGCTTTCCCTGGTTTGTATTATCTGCGTCCGAGCTCCCGCCGCTTACGCCGCCGAAATTTATCATGCCGCCGGGACGACTTCGGCCGCTTTTCTGAAGCTGGGAGTCGGCGCGCGGGCCGTAGCCATGGGAGGGGCTTTCGTGGGCGTCGCGGACGATCCGTACGCCATTTACTGGAATCCCGCCGGGCTCGCTTCGCTGGAAGGCGAAAAGAACATCGGTTTTTTTCATAACGATTATTTTCAGGGCTTGAAACAGGATTTTTTGCTTTATACCGCGCCGGCGGAAGGCCTCGCGTTCCTTAAGGCGCGCGAACTGCGTTCGGGGATCTGGGGACTGGGTTTTGATTATTTCTACACGCCAAAGGATATGGAACGCAGGAGCGGCCTGAACGAAAACGATCCGTTGGCCCCGATATCGCCGTCGGAGGGGAAATTCGGGGCTTACGACATGGCGTTTTCCGTCGGTTACGGCTGGAAACCTCAAAAAGGTCTGAGTTTTGGCGCCGCGGTGAAGATGATACGCCAGAGCATTGATAATAAATCGGCCGCTTCCGCGGCTTTGGACCTTGGCGTTTTGAAAGATTTTAACTGGCTGGGAGAGGATTTTACGGCCGGGTTATCCGTGCAGAACATGGGGCCGGGGATAAAATTCATATCAAGGCGCTACGACCTCCCGCTTGTCTTTAAAGCGGGATTAAGCCGGCGCCTGCCCGGTTCCGGCGCGCTCATGTCGCTGGAGGCGGATAAGCCTATAGATAACTATCCGTCGTTTATTCTGGGCGCGGAGTATCCTTTGATATCCAAATTAGCGCTGAGGACCGGCTACAAATATAGGCATACCGGAAACGAACTCGGGCCGTGGTCGGGTTTCTCGGCCGGAGCCGGGCTTACGTTCAACCGGTTCTCTTTTGATTATTGCTTCAGTCCGTTCGGCGATATGGGGAATTCGCACAGGTTCTCCCTGAACGCCAGGTTCGGGAGGAGCGGCGGGACTTCGCTTAAGGGTTTCAAAGGCGCGGCGCAGCCCGGAGGGGCCATGATGAATTCCATTATGGTGGCCTATGAGGTCTCTCCAAAGGCGCTGATGCTCTCCCAGCGCGGAGTAAAATACGAGATCAAAGCTGTTTCCGCCGCTTCGGACCTTTATTCTTTTTCTTTCAGGATGATGGTGCGGGGGCCTGTAGCGGCGGGTATTTCCGTGGCCGAGGGTGAACTGCCGCAGACGCTGTTGTCCCGCCTGCCGGCCGGCGCGCGGCCGGTGAAGGCGTGGGAATTTTTCTCAGGTATAGGGGATATCCAGGGGGATATAGCTTTTGAATTAAAGGCCGTTAAAGCCGGCGCCGAAGAAGCGGCGTATTCGTTCTTCTATCTGGACAGGAAGGGTTGGAAAGAAGCCGCGCCGGCGCGGGTAAGGGAAGAGGCGGGGAATATTTACCTTTCCGTGTCCGCCCCCTTCAGCACTCATTACGCGCTGGTTGTTAAAAAATAATCTAATATTATTTTTTATCCATTGCCTTGTGTGGTTTTCGGATCGTCAATACTGTCCCAGAGTCCCGTCTTTCCGGGCTTTATTCAGGGAGAGCTTGAAGGCCGCCACGCTCAGGGGAGCAAGCGCGAGGGTGAAAATTGAAAGCGCCAGCAGTTCGGACTTTATCTCCGCGAACCCCGCGCCCCTGTGGAACGTCAGTTCCATCGCCCGGACGGCATAGGTTACCGGCAGAAATTTGGAGAACCACCGCAGCCAGAGGGGCAGGACCGCCACGGGGAAATATACTCCGCCCAGCAGTCCCTCAAAATTATTGAGAACCCAGGCCGCCGGGTTGCCGCGCTTGAACAGCAGGATAAAGCAGGATGAAAATATGCCCAGAGCCGCGAAGGAAAGGGCCGAAAGAAGGAAGACGGCCGTCAGGGCGAAAAAATTGACGTTGGAAAAATCCAGTTTGAAAATAAAAGCGCCGGCCAGCGCGTAAACGCCCAGTTCAAAAGTGGCGAAGAGAAAATTCCAGGCCGTTAAAGCCGTCAGGAAAATTTCCGGCCTGACGGGCGCGGCCAGAGACGTCTCCAAAGTACCCTGCAGTTGTTCGGCGCGCAGGCGCTCCGCGTAGGAACCGGCCCCCGTGCCGATATAACCGAAAAAAGCCGTCGCTGTGAACACATAATGGAAATAGCCCGCGCCGTATTCCGCCAGGTAGGGGCTGAGGGCGCGCCCGAAAAGTTTGTCGATAAAGTAAAAAACAGCCATGCCTGTGAAGGTTGAGACGGTTCCCATCAGGAAAGAGAGTTTGTAGCTCTTTTCTATCAGGAAATCTTTCCGCAGGAAAGCGCAGATCTGTCGTATCATGGGGCTGTCCGGAAATCGGCCGATTGAGGCGCATCGCGCTTCATGCGGCCCCCGCCCGGGCATCGCGGTTGAAGATCGGTTTTTCTCTGAATCCTGTGCATGAAAATCTCCATGGCTGTTTATTGAGCGCATGCGGCGGCTATGGCCGCCTCCGCCTTACCGGGCCCGGCCGCCGCGGCTTTTTTAAGTTCAGGCCCGGTAAGTTCGGCTGTCAGGACGCCGTCTTTAAGTATGAGTACCCGGTCGCAGATTCGCGCCAGTTCCCCGGGATCGTGGCTTGTGTAGAATACCGCGGCCCCCTCTTCCGCCGCCAGTTTTTTTATGTAAGTGAAAAAGGAGGCTGACGACTTCCGGTCCAGGTTCCGGGCGGGTTCGTCCAAAAACAGCAAAGGCGCCCTGAGCATCAGCGCCCGCGCCAGTGAGAATTTCTGGGCCGCTCCTTCGCTGAGCGCGTCAAAGCGTTTTGCCGGGTCTTCTTCCCGGATGTTGAGGAGTTCCCGGAAAATGTCCGTTTTCCCCCGGATTTCCGCGCGGCTCATGCCGTAAAGCGCTCCCCAAAAAAACAGGTTTTCTTCGGCGGTGAGGCGCAGATAGAAACTTCTGGCTCCCGTTTCGGCCAGGGCGCCGGCTTTCCGTAGCCTGGAATCGTCCGCCTTCAGGCCGTCCAGCGTGACGTAGCCGGTGTCAGGGGTCAGGCGGCCGGCCAGGACGCGTAAAAGCGTGCTTTTGCCGGCTCCGTTCGGTCCGCCCAGGCCCGTTACGGTTCCGGGAGTCAGTGTCAGGTTCACCCCCGCCAGTGCCCTGGTTCCTCCCCTGGTTTTCCCTAAGAGCGCAAGCCGCCAGCCTGACGGGTAGGTTTTCCCGAGATCGAAAGTTTTTGCCAGCATATAAATGAATAATACTATTGATGGGGAAGATTTGTAAAACTTAATTTTCCCGGTAAAGCCGGTTTTTTCGGCGCTCCGGGATTTGAAAAAGGGCTTATAAAGTGATTAAATATATATATATAGGTTCCGCTTGGGCAGTCTTTGATGACACGTTTTGGCGGCATCCGGTCCCAGGGACACCGTGCTTGAAACGACACCTGCGCAGGGATCGGCTGTCTTATATGCATGTAGCCCTATACGGCGCCTGCGCGAATATTGTTTCGGCGGGCGGAAAAATCACGGGGAGGAAAAGATGAAAGTACACTTAGTGGCCAGAAAGATGAAACTTACCCAGCCAATAAAGGATTTCATAGAATCCAGACTCGCCAAGATGCAGGGATTCGTGGATAATATCGTCTGGGCGCAGGTTATAATCAGCGTGGAGAAGAAGATCCATGGCGCGGAAGTGATCCTGCACGCCGGCCATCAGACCATGAAAGCCGCGGCCGAATCGGACGATCTGTACGCCGCTATAGACAAGGCCATGACCAAGATGGAGTCCCAGGTCAAGAAATATAAGGAAAAATTCTCCGAGCATCGGGGGATCTCCGGTTCGGAAATGAGCGAGTTCTCCACTTTAGTCGGGCCGCAGGTGGTCTTTTCCGTTATAAAGGACGTTCCGATAAAACCCATGAACAGGGAAGAAGCCGTTAAAGAAATGGAAAAACTGGGGTATAACTTCTGGATGTTCATGGAGAAAGACGCTAAACAGGTGCAGGTCGTTTTCAAGAGGCTGGACAGCACCTATGGCCTTCTCTTGCCGGTAAAAAGATAAACCGGTGCCGGGACACAAGGCTTAAAAAGCTCGGGTACGGATATTGTTTTGCCGCCTAACCCGCCGCACCTGCAGCTTAAGACGCGGAGATCAGATGCCGGACACGAAAGCCAGCGCTAAGGCCATAACCGTACGGGAACTCCTTAAGTCCCGGGGCCGAGTCCTGGGGCTTAAGGTGGTTGCGGGAGCTAAGAACCTGTCCGGTAAGATCACGGTCAGCGAGATCAACCGCCCCGGTCTGGCTATTGCGGGCCACCTGGAACAGTTCCGTTCGGAACGCATCCAGATCATAGGCCAGGGGGAATACGCCTACTGCCTGAAGGAGGAGGAGAAAAAGGTCCATGCCAGCCTCCAGAAGATGTTCGCGTATTCCGATATCCCCTGCGTTATCGTCACCGGAGGCCTGAAGCCCCTGCCGGCCATAAAGGAGGCTTGCCGCAAAGCCGGTATTCCCCTGCTGGCTACGAGTTTCGATACCTCTTCCTTCATCCGCGAACTGACCATTTTTCTGGATGATAAGCTTGCCGCCATCACCTACGCCCATGGCGTGCTGGTCAGTGTTTACGGCCTGGGGGTGCTTATTCAGGGCGATTCAGGGGTGGGAAAATCCGAATGCGCGCTGGAACTTCTCAAGCGCGGCCATATACTCATCGCCGATGATGTAGTGGAGATAAAGCGCCGTATAGGCTACATGCTGGTGGGGAATTCCCCCAAGAATATCAAGCATTACATGGAAGTCCGCGGCCTGGGCATCATAGATGTGGAACTCCTTTTCGGTATAGGCTCCATCCTGGACCAATCGCTTATAGAGATGCATGTCAAGCTGGAAAGCGTCGCCGGCGGTACCAACCTGGCCACTTACGACCGCACCGGTCTTCAGTCAAGCGAAGTTGTGATCCTGGACGTGCCGGTGCCCTCGCTGCGTCTGCCGGTGACCCCCGGCCGGAACCTGGCGGTGCTTATAGAGGTCGCCTCTCTTAACCAGCGGCTTAAGAATCAGGGATATTTCACGGCGAAGAAATTTAATGAGAAGCTGATACGTGAAATGGGAAACAAATAATGAGATCCAACAAGGGCAAAATATTTATTATAACCGGAATGTCCGGCGCCGGCAAAAGCCAGGCGCTCAAGTGTTTTGAGGATCTGGGGTTTTACTGCATAGATAATCTCCCCGTAGCCCTTATCCCCGCTTTTTCCGAGCTGGTCAAGACGAATAGGCATTTTAAGAACGTGGCTTTGGGGATAGATATAAGGGAGGGCCGGTTCTTCAAGGGTTTCGTTAAGTCTTTGGACACGCTGGGCAGGCTCGGCCTGGACTATAAGGTGATCTTCATGGACGCTTCGGATCCGGCGATCCTTCAGCGTTTTTCCGAAACCCGCCACCGCCATCCGCTGGGCAAGAATATTTCCCAGGCGGTCAGGGAAGAACGGAAAATACTCTTTGAGCTGAAAGAGCGGGCCAATAAAGTCATAGACACCTCCAATCTTACCCTTGGCGAATTGAAGGAGATCCTTGCTGGAGCGCTTGAGCTCAAGCGCTCCACCGAGATGAAACTCACGGTTATCTCCTTCGGGTATAAGTACGGCATCCCGCTTGACGCGGACCTTGTCATGGATGTGCGATTCCTGCCCAACCCCAATTATATCCCACGCCTCAAACATCGGACCGGTCTGGATAAGCCGGTTGGATTCTACATCAGTAGCCGGCCCGGTTTTAAAAGGTTCATCGCGGACTATACGGGGCAGATAAAACACCTCCTGCCGCTTTACATCAAAGAGGGCAAGTCTTACCTCACCATCGCCATCGGCTGCACCGGCGGAAAACACCGGAGCGTATTCATCGCCAGCCAGCTTGCGCAGAACCTTTCCAGGTTCGGCTTCTCCGTTTCGGAATATCACCGGGACATCAGGAAGTGAGCAAAGGAGATAATGTATAGGGTGGAGGGGATAGGCCGGCGTTTTCGGAAATAAGACTTCCGTTTCCCGGGATCCTCCGTCATTCGGGCAATTATGATCAACATAATCGTTATCACCCATGGAGAATTCGGAGCCTACCTCATAGAGGCGGCGGAAGGTATTGTCGGAGCGCAGCACGAGGGGCTGAAGAGTATCGCCGTTTCCCAGCGGATGTCGTTGGAGAGGGTGAAAAGCGCCACGGAAGCCGCGATCGCGGACATGCGTTCGGAGGACGGCCTGCTCTTCCTGATAGATATGCCGGGCGGCACCCCCATGAATGTCGCGCTTCCGCTTGCCGGAGACATCGCTAAAAGCGCCGTGATCTGCGGCGTTAATATCAATATGCTGACCTCGGCTTTCGCCTACCGTAAAGACCTGGACTTTGACGGGTTGGTCAAAAAGGTCCTGGAAGACGGCAGAAAAGCCGTTTGCGAGGTGAAAAGCCTGCTTCTCCGCGGCGGCGGAGCAAAGGATTGAAATCGGAGAATTGCGAACCTTCTAAAAACGGCACGCGTATTTTAACTTGGTTGCGGTAAAGCATTACGGTTATTTTCTTAATCCACGGGTTTGCCAGTCATCGCTTTGCGGGTTTTCGAGGTTCCTTATGCCAGTTACTTTGTTCAGGATAGACGACAGACTTATTCACGGCCAGGTGGTGGAAGCCTGGGTGCCGCACCTTAAGACGGATGAGATCGTGGTGGTTTCCGACGAAATCGCCTCGGACGAGATGCGGCGCGCCATTATGCGGTTTTCCACTCCGGAAGGAATTGAGCTTAAGATCCTCCGTATCGAGGAAGCATTCGAATATCTTAACGGCGCTCCGTCCGCCGGCAATATCCTGGTCCTGCTGCCCGGCCTCAAGGAAGCGGCCGATATGATCTCCAGGGGACTGAAGATACGGTCTCTCAATATAGGCGGCATGCATTATTCCGCCGGCAAGAATTTTTCCATAGGCAAGGCGATATTTTTAAGCGAAGAGGACCGCGGCTATCTTAAGTTTATTTCCGGCGCCGGAGTGGAGCTTGAGGGGCGCGGGGTTCCCACGGATAAGCCGATAAACCTGATGGAAGCGCTGGCGTAGGTTCGGGCCAGGTACGGGGTTGCCCGTTCCGCCACGTAGGAAACCCCGTTTACCGAGACTCTTCGGAGTCATCCCTCTCGCTTCGGCTCGGCTCAAAATCGATAGGCCAGATGATGCATAATTTCTTTGTCGCAACACTAGTACACCGTAAACTTAATCATTAGTGGCATTGCGGGAGCCAACGAACTATTAAAAATCAGCTTGACAGCGTACTAGTCCCGAATGATGATGATTCTTAAAGCCCTTATTTCCAGTTTGTTCGCCGGGCTGCTTGAATTGGATAATGTGCAGGCCGGGCAGTTCCTGATCTCAAGGCCTGCTTTAGCTGGCCCGCTGCTGGGATGGCTCAACGGTTGTCCGTTGGAAGGGGCGAAGATAGGTCTTCTTACGGAGCTCATTTATATGGAGTTCATCCCGATCGGCGGAGTGGTCCCGCCTAACGGGCTTGTGGCCGCGGCTATCGGCGTTTTAGGGGTTGCCTGGTCCGGTCTGCCGGAATCGGCCGCTTTCTTTTTCGGTATCCTGGCCGGTTTTCTGTATGGCGGCGTGGAATACCGCTTAAGGGGAGCGCGTACCGGCTGGATAACGGGCATAGAAGCCGAAGTTAAAAATGGGGCGGTAGTGCGCCTGGGCAGCCGCCTAGCCGGTTCATTGCTGACGGAGAGCGCGGTGTCCGGATCGTATATTTTCCTGTTTTCCGGGCTGCTCTCGCTTTCGGCCGCCCTGGCCTCCGGATTGGATCTGAAAACGTTGTTTCGCGCCTCGGATTTCGCTTATTCCCTGATGCCCTGGCTGGGGTTGAGCGGACTTTACTTCAGGTTCAGAACGCAGGTGTATAAAAAAGGGTAGAAGAGGAACGGCGCGTTTAAAGTGTTTTAGAGTTATGATATGAATAATGTCTGTGAAAAGTCCCGGCCCTCCGCCGCCCGCCCAGGCTACTCCGCGCTGCCGGAGGTGTTTGTCAGGTCTTTTTTTATCCAGGCCGGTTGGAATTCGGAGAGGTTCCAGAACCTGGGGTTCGCGTTCTCTATTATGCCGGCGCTCAGGAAAATATACGAGCCCGGCGAAAGGTTTAACGCCGCGGTCCTGCGCCACCTGGGCATCGTTAATACCCAGCCGTATATGGCGGGTTTTGTGATCGGTAATATCGTCAGTATGGAAGAGGAGATGGCCGGCCGGCCGGGGGACGCTGAATTTGAAAAAAAAATGCTGGGAGTCAAGGCCGCTATGGCTTCTGGATTCGCCGCCATAGGCGACCGGATTTTCTGGGGCCGGCTTAAGCCGCTCACCACCCAGCTTTGCATAGTCGTCTGGCTTATGTCCGGCTTTTACGGCTGGCTGTTCACGGGGGCGGCGTTCCGGCCCTCCATGGCGGTGCTGTTCGGCGGGCCGCTGGCCGGGGTCGCGGTCTATGGCGCTTTTGCCGTTTATATGCGGTGGGTCGGGATTAAGAAGGGGTATTCCTGCGGCGGCGGCTCCAACTGCGGGTTTGACGCGGTAAACTGGTCCGGACTCATAAGGCTGCTTAGTGTGACCGGTTTCGCTTTTTCGCTTTTGATCGCAATCGGAGCCTTCGGTCTGCTTGTCGCGCATAACTGGTCGGGGGAGGATACCGGCGGTCAGGCGCTGAAGGCCGCGCTGGCTCTGGGCGTGATGGCGTTGCAGCGTGTCACGAGAAAGTCCGGCCGTTCCGTCTTTTTCGCCGTGGGGCTCATCCTTGCCGTTTCGACGGCGCTTTTTATGGCGGCGGAAAAATTTCAAATATACCTATGACGAAAAAAGACATCAAAATTATAAATGAACTCGGGATCCATGCGCGTCCGGCGGGCATGATAGCCAATACCTCCGCGCGCTTCGCCTGCGATGTTAAAATAGTAAAAGACAGGATGGAGGTAAACGCTAAAAGCATTATGGGCATTATGACGCTGGCCGCCGGAAAAGGGTCGCTTATAACCATAATTGCAAACGGCGTTGATGAGGCGCAGGCCCTGGCGGCGATAGTTGATCTGTTTTCGCGGAAGTTCGACGAGGAGTAGTGAAGCGGCCGCCGCTGGAAGGCCAAGCGGCGTGGCTGCCGGGCAGCTTGGAGCTCTCCGGCCGTCTATAATGAGGGAATTATGCTGATAAAAAAAGGTATTGCGGCAAGCCTGGGGATAGCCATAGGCAGGGCCCATATCGTCAAGGAAGAGAACATCCTTATAGAGCAGAAAGAGATCCCGAAGGAAAAGCTTAAGGCCGAGATAAAACGCTTCAAAGAGGCGCTTGAGAACACCAAGCTGGACCTGGACGCCATACGCATCAAGGTTTTAAACGTTCTTGGCAAGCAGCATGCCAAGCTTATAGACGCGCATCACATGATCCTGCAGGACCCGCTCATCACCAAGGAGGTCCCGAAGCTTATCGCCGCAAAGGGCGTGAACGCCGAATTCGCGCTTTCGGAGATCCTGGACAAGGCGGAAGAAGAATTTGAAAAGATAGACGACGAGTTCTTTCACGAGCGCAAACACGATCTCTTTGATGTCGGCAAGAAAATACTTTCCAATCTGGTCAACCGCGAGAAGACGAATCTTAAGGACCTTAAGGAACCGGTCGTTATTATAGCCCACAATCTCTATCCGTCCGACACCCTGCACATCCGGGAGTCCAACAAGGTACTGGGGTTTTGCATGGATCTGGGGTCCAAGTCCAGCCATACGGCTATTTTCGCGCAGAGCATGGGCATCCCTGCGGTTGTGGGGCTTTCGGATATCAGCCGCCAGCTTAACAGCGGCGACACCATTATTGTGGACGGCGAACAGGGGATGGTTATCATCGCCCCTACGGCCGAGATCATAGAGAAATACAGGCTGCGTCAGGAGGAGCTGCATAAGCAGGAGCATTTCTTTCTGCGTCTCAAAGGTCTGCCGGCTACCACCCGCGACGGGCATAAGATAGGCTTAATGTGTAATGTGGACTCGGCTGAGGATTCAGCCGAGCTGGCCAATATTAAATCCGAGGGCGTGGGGCTTTTCCGGACCGAATTTCTCTATATGAACCGCGAGTCCGTGCCGACGGAAGCGGAACAGATAAAATTCTATTCCACCGTGGTTAACGCCATTCCCCATCTGCCGGTGACCATCAGGACCGCCGATATCGGCGGGGATAGGGCCACCCAATTGGGCATAAAAGGTCTGAAGGACGAACGGAACCCGTTCATGGGGTTCCGCGGCATCCGGCTGTTCATAAAATATCCGGAGCTCCTGAAGACCCAGCTCAAGGCTATATATAAGGCCAATCTCGGTGGCAATATAAAGATCATGATCCCCATGCTTTCCTCCGTGGATGAACTGCTTACGGTCAAAAAGATAGCCAATGACGTAAAGACCGAGCTCATTGAGGAGGGGTACAGGATAAAGACCAACCCGGAGTTCGGTATTATGATAGAGATCCCGGCCGCGGCCATTATCCTGGATTCGCTGCTGAGCGAGATAGATTTCGTTTCCATCGGCACCAATGACCTGGTGCAGTACACGCTGGCGGTGGACCGCATTAACCAGTATGTTTCCGAACTTTACGAACCTTTCCATCCGGCGGTTCTGCGGCTGATCAATCTGGTGGTTCAGACCGCTCATAAGAAAGGCAAGCCGGTTTCTGTTTGCGGAGAGATGGCTTCCGATCCGTACGCAATCCCAGTGCTGGTTGGCTTGGGCGTGGACATGCTTTCCGTCCCCATTAAAATGTATCTGCGGTCAAAATATGCGGTGCGTTCCATGAACTTTGAAAAGTTCTCGGCCCTTTCCCAGCACCTGCTCGGGCTTTCTACGGCTGATGAGATACGGAAAATAATAGAAGAAGAGGTGAAATAGATAAACAGCCGGCAGTTGGCGGTGAATGGTTGCCGGGGGAAACACTTTCCCGCAACCGGCGACTGTCAACTAACCTGAAAAATTCAGTTGCATTTTTCCCTTCGCGGAGCTCAGGTGCGCTTCGCGCGGCATACACCCTAGAAAACCTGGCGCGCATTGCGCTTGGTTTTCGACCCGCTGCTGCGGGGAATCCCGGCCGTTTGATGGCCATAGGCCCTTATACGGCACCTACGCAGGTATTGCTTTTTTTGTTCACCTGATTTTCCAGTGGAAACCAAGTTGAACTGCAGGATTCGGGCTAACAATCAGCAAGAAAGGTTTTCTTTACTTATGAACATCAGGAATTTCTCCATCATCGCCCATATAGACCACGGTAAATCCACGCTGGCCGACCGTTTTATACAGCTCACCAATACCATTCCGGAACGGCAGATGAAGGAGCAGTTCCTGGACGGGATGGAACTGGAACGGGAGCGCGGCATTACCATAAAAGCCAAGGCCGTCAGGATGCTTTACAAGTCGGAAGCGGACGGTAAAGCTTATATCCTGAACCTGATAGATACGCCCGGCCATGTGGATTTTTCTTACGAAGTTTCGCGCGCCATGGCCGCCTGCGAGGGGGCGATACTTCTGGTGGACGCATCCCAGGGCGTGGAAGCGCAAACTCTGGCCCACGCGCACCTGGCGCAGTCGCTGGGGCTGACCATAATCCCCGTTATAAATAAAATAGACCTGGAACACGCGGACCCCGACGCGACCGAAGAACAGATCTGGGAAGTGCTGAAAAATCCGTCCGATTCCTCCCGCATCAGCGCCAAGGACGGGCGCGGCGCCCGCGAGGTGCTCGAACGCGTCATCAGTGAAATTCCCGCGCCCGTAGGCGGCGCCGACAAACCGCTTAAGGCGCTGGTATTCGATTCCTTTTACGATGTGTATAAAGGCGTGATTATCTTCACCAGGGTGGTGGACGGGGCCATTTTTGCCGGCAGGCATATAACGTTCTATTCCAGCGGGAAAAGTTATAAGGTGGAGGAAGTCGGCTACCTGACGCCCAAGCTGGTGAAGTCGGACAGCATCCAGACAGGGGAAGTGGGGTATATTATCGCCGGCATCCGCGATATCCACGAGATAAAGATGGGCGATACGATGTATGAAAAGGGGAAACCCGTCGCGGAGCCGCTTGCCGGGTACAAGGACGTGAACCCGGTGGTCTTCGCCGGCTTTTACCCGGTCAACACCACGGACTATACCGCGCTGAAAACCGCGATAGAAAAATTGAATCTGACCGACTCCTCCTTCAACTTTCAGGGTGAAACTTCCAAAGCCCTGGGGTTCGGCTTCCGGCTGGGGTTTATGGGATTGCTGCACCTGGATATTATCAGAGAACGCATAGAGCGGGAATTCGATATCCCGCTTATCGCCACCAATCCGAACGTTATCTACAGAGTTCTGGCCAAGACTCATTCCTCCTCCAAGGAAAGCAAATACATCGAGGTCACCAATCCGTCGGATTTCCCGCATTACGGGGATGTTATGGATATCATGGAGCCTTATGTCCGCGCCAACATCATAGCCCCGCTCGCCTACATGGAAGGGATAATGAACCTGCTCAAGGAAAAACGCGGCGAGCATATAAAGATAGAGTATATTTCGTCAACGAGGGTGATAGTGGAGTATTTCCTGCCTTTGAGCGAGATCATTATAGATTTTTACGACAAACTTAAGTCCGTTTCAAAAGGCTATGCCTCTTTTGATTACGAACCTTATGATTACAGGTCTTCGGACATGGTAAAGATCGAGATACTTCTGCATTCCGAGCCGGTGGACGCGCTGTCGTTCATCGTTCATCGTTCAAGGGCACTCCATAATTCCCGCCTCCTCTGCGAGAAGCTTAAAGACCTTATACCGCGGCATATGTTCGAGATCGCGGTGCAGGCGCAGGTGGGCGGAAAGATCATAGCCAGGGAGACTATCGGCGCGATCCGCAAGGATGTTCTGGCCAAATGCTATGGTGGAGATATAACGCGTAAACGGAAGCTGTTGGAAGCTCAGAAGGAGGGGAAGCGGAAAATGAAGCTGCTCGGTTCCGTTGAGATCCCTCAGGAAGCTTTTATGTCGTTGCTTAAGATCAGCCAGAACAAGTAAGGAGCGCTTGATAGTTAGGCGGCTGGGCGGATTTTTAAGGAGTTCTGGATCTTAATTGTTTGCCGCCCACTGACGATTTTAATTAGGATGTCTAATAAAATGGAGAACAACTAATGGAAGAAAAACTTTTTTGGATCGGCATTCTGATGGGGCTGCACCTGTTCCTGACCCAGCATTTCAGTGAGAAGGGGAAATTTAAGTCCGATAAATTCTCACGCATATGGCACGCGGTATTTATCGCCATAGTCTCTTTTGTGGGTGTTTTGCTCCTGATGGTGAGCCTGGATAATCGCAAGGGGGAAGTGGTGACCGCCGTGTTGTTCTCTCAAAAACAGGTCGTCTATGGGCTTATCGCGGGCCTGTTCGGAGGACTCTGGGGGTATTTTAATTTCAGCCCTAAAAAGATCTCCGCCAAAGACGCTAAATCCGCCGCCAAAGCCTCCGCCAAAGCTCCGGCGGAACAGCCGGCCGCGATACAGGAGGATATGGAATGGTCCGAGACCATCTTCTCGGCCGTGGTTCTGGCTTCGATCGTAATGTTCCTTTTCGTACAGGCTTTCAAGATACCTTCCGGTTCCATGCGGACCACATTTTTGGAAGGCGACCATCTGTTTGTGAACAAGTTTATTTACGGTTTCAGGATCCCGTACACGCACAGGAAGATCCTGGATTTTAAGAAAATAAACCGGGGCGACATAGTGGTTTTCCAGTTCCCGTCGGTTGATCCAGCCGAGGAGCAATGCGGCGGGCGTCAATACGGCAAGGATTTTATAAAGCGCGTTATCGGCCTGCCGGGCGAGACCGTGGAGCTTAAGAACGGAGTGGCATTCATCGACGGCGTACGATTGCCGGACGAGCCATACACGCAGTATCTGGATCCCAGCCGCTATCCGAGGCCTCATAAAAGCCGGCTGTCCCCGGCCGACTATCAGGTTTTCTGGGAGAACAGGACGCTGGCTAAAATGGTTTCCGAACTGGTCCGGGACAATTTCGGCCCGGTGACGGTTCCTAAAGAGCATTACCTTGTAATGGGCGACAACAGGGACCGTTCCTGCGATTCGCGCTACTGGGGGCCGGTCCCGGCTTACCTTATAAAAGGCAAAGCCTGGTTCATCTACTGGCCGCCTTCCAGGATGGGGCTGCCGCAGTAGGAGGAGTCAGGCCCGCGGTCCCGGCTCTGGTGATGATGTGTGTGAGAATATTATGAAGATAACGGAAAGATTGAAAAAACCGGGTAAACTTTTCTCTTTTGAGTTTTACCCTCCCAAGACCGAGCAGGACGAGGAGAGATTGTTCGAAACCGTGAAGGACCTGAAAAGCCTTAAGCCGGATTTTATCTCCATAACCAATTCTTCCACCGGCGCGACCCCGTACCGGACCGTGGATTTGTCGGGGTCCATAAAGGAAAAGCTGGGATTGGAGGTTATGGCCCATCTTACCTGTATCGGCCACACGAGGGTGGAGATAAAAGCCATAGCGGAGCGGCTTAAGGTTCTGGGTATAGAGAATGTCCTGGCCCTGCGCGGAGATATCCACAATATCGACGGGCATAAGGCTAAACGGGAGTATCACTACGCCAGCGAACTGGCCGCGGACCTTAAGGCTATGGGGGGCTTTGCCATCGGCGGCGCCGGGTATCCCGAAAAGCATCCGGACGCGCCCGACTTCGACTCCGATATCAGGGCGTTGAAGACGAAGACTGCGGCCGGAATCGACTTTATCATTACACAGCTGTTCTTCGAGAACAGGTTTTATTTTGACTTTATGGAGAAAGCGCTTAAGGCGGGAGTGTCCGCGCCGATAATCCCCGGTCTCATGCCGCTGACCAGCTATAAACAACTTCAGGGTTTTGATAAATTCAGCGTATTCCTGCCGCAGATCATAAAAGACGGCGTGGAGAAATACGCGGAGGACAAGGATTCGCTTTTAAAATTCAGCGTGGAATACGCTTCCCGTCAGGCCGAAGACCTGCTCAAAAACGGGGCGCCGGGGGTGCACTTCTACACCCTGAACCGGTCAAAAGCCACGAAAGAGATACTTAATAATTTAGAGCACAAATGACCGAAGAAACCGGAAAAAATAAAAAGGTATTTTTTAGCGACTGGGAACTTAAGCGCAGAGTGGCCGGCGGCAAGGACGTCCGCCTCCCGGATAATGCTATCATCAGCCCGCTTTCCAGGGACTGGCTGGAATACGGGACGCAGGGGGAAAACCGGCGGTCACAGGCTGTAGGTTGCGGGGGCGCGCGGACGGAAGTGGCGCTGAGAATAAAGATAGCTGAGATCGGGCGCCGGCTCTACTCCCTCGGTTTTGTGCCGGCCACCGACGGTAATATCAGCGTAAGGCTGGCGGATGGCCTGGTTCTTATAACTCCCTCCGGCTTGGCGAAAGGAGGGTTGACTCCCGAAGACATAACGAAGACGGATATGGAGGGAAGGCTTATCAGCGGAAAAAAACCGTCTTCCGAATATCTTCTGCATTTATGTTTTTATAAACGGAGGCCGGACGTTATGGCCGTTATCCATGCCCATCCCCCCCTGGCCACCGGTTTGGCCTCCGCCGGCATGGCGTTGGACAAGCCTCTCACTTCGGAAATGGTCATCACCCTCGGCAAGGTGCCTTTGGCTGAGTACGCCACGCCCGGCACTACCGAGGTGACGGACTCCATATCGGGGCTGGTGAAGGAACATAACGCCATAATGCTGGCCAACCACGGGGTGGTGACCTGCGGCCGGGACCTGGAAACGGCTTTTCATCGCATGGAGACGGTGGAGCAGGCCGCCAAGATCACTTTGGTCGCGGAACATCTGGGCGGCGGCACGCTTATCCCTCCGGACAAGGTGAAGAAACTTGAAGAGATCCGGCGGAGGCTGGGACCGGCCGCTTGATTCCGCCGGTAAAATTGCGCGGCCGGGAACTATTGCCCGGAATATTTTATGGGCGCTGATCGGTAAGGCCGGCGGTTATCTTTGTCCGGTAAAAGAAAGAAGACCCAAAACATGTAATGGATGTTTTTGTACGGTGAGTTTTTAATAAAATGCGGTTCCGGATTAGCAATTTCGGGATAAAGGAAGAAAAAAATGAAGCTGATGCACACCACTGAAACAGGGGCTCTCATAACCCTTCAGACTAAGGATACGGCCATGGACGATCTGGTCAGGAAGATCGCTGCTATCCCGGCGGAGATCCGGGCGCTTGAGGGCGCTTTCGGAGAAAAAAAGAATTCCATGACCGCCGCCAGAGACACGCTGGTCAAACTTCAGGTGGAAAAAAAATCCAGGGAACTATCCATAGCGGAAAAAGAAGAGGAAATAAGGAAGCACCAGCGCGACCTTAACATGATAAAAGATAACGACGCTTTCAAGGCGCTTCTGTCCGAGATAGCGGGGGCGAAAAAACAACAGGACGACATCGAGACCGAGATCCTCGAATTTCTGGAAGCCATTGACAAGGCCGCCGCGGAGGACAAGAGGCTTCAGCAGGAAGTGAAAAAAATAGAAGAAGAAAAAAATCTGCGGATAAAAGACCTTGAGGCCGCCAAAAAAGATTGTGAAGCCGCGCTTGAAGCCGCTAAAACCGAACGCGCCGGTTTTGCCGCAAAAATAAGCGGGGAAATACTGGAGAAATACGAGTTTATAAGGGTTCAACGCAAGGGTCTGGCTATAGTGCGCGTTAAAGAGGATAAGACCGGAAAGATCTCCTGCGGCGGCTGCAATATGGGGCTTACGGCGCAAAAAATAGTGGACATTAAAACTCCGGATGCCCTGGTTTTCTGCGATAACTGCCAGAGAATGATATATCTGAATCAGGCGCCAGGGTAAAACATCCATGGCGGTTTTCGTAAGGCTCGGATTATAAATTTGATCGCGGACGGAGGGTCGCTTTTCCCGCTTGCGGGAGGAGAGGAACTTCCGAACTCCATAAGGCAAGGCGCCGGTTCAAAGCCGTTAAGCGGCCATAGGCCGGGAAGCCGGGGCTATATCCCCGGTTTACGGAAAGTGCCACAGAAAATATACCGCCCGCGGCCGAAAGGCCTCGGGTAAGGGTGAAAAGGTGCGGTAAGAGCGCACCGTTCGCCGGGCAACCGGCGATGCATGGCAAACCCCGTCCGGAGCAAGGCCAAACATGCGCGGTGGACTGCCCGTCCTTCGCCCGCAAGGGCGGAAGCGCAGAGTGGGCCGCACAAGATAAATGATCCTCTCTACGCCGTGAGGCGTAAAGACAGAATTCGGGGTACAGTCCGCGATCAAAAAATATATGCGTTGAGAAACCTGCGGGGAATTTTTGAGGTTGTGTAAGATGTTCCGTAAAATTGTGTTTCCGCTCTCTTACTTCCGGTTTTGGACAAGGAGTTATTAATGGACTCATTAGCAAAAAAAATACCGGAGATAAAATTCTCTTCCGACGCCGAAGAGATCCCCTGGGACAAAGCCGTAGTCTGGACCATAATGCCAAGGGTCGGCCCCAGGGTATATGAATGGCTTGATGCCGAGCACATCCGCTACGTAAGCTGGACCAACGGCATAGCCTCCATTTTGCCAGAGCCCGACTCCATCATAAGCAACCATTGCCAGTGCATAATCCTGCCTTCCGCCTTCATATGGATAGGCAAAAACGTAAAATCCGCATAAGGTATTATTTGTATAATATCGTATATTTGCTCCCTAAAATACCGGAGGTTTTTTCCTATGGCGAAACCTAAAATGAATCAGGAAGTGATTAAAAGGACGGCGGAACTCTGCGGGAAAAGAAAGATAACCATACCTACCTTCGCCCAGATGAAGGACCCCTCCCTTGTTCCGGCCAAAATACAGAGGGAAATGCGGAAGGTCGGACTCTGGGATGTCAACCCGCTGAACCTTTTCAGGATCAACTGGCATAACGACCTGAAGACCGGCCTCTATGGCGGCGTGAACTATCTGGAACTGCCCGAGGCCATCACCGGCATCAAGGCGCGCGTTATAGGCATTGTGGGCAAATATTTCCCCACGGGCGCTCACAAGGTCGGCGCGGCGTTCGGATGTCTTGCGCCCCGTTTAGTGACCGGGGAATTCGACCCCGCCCGGCAGAAAGCGGTGTGGCCTTCCACCGGCAATTATTGCCGGGGCGGCGCGTTCGACTCCGCCCTCCTTGGTACCACGGCCGTGGCCATCCTCCCGGAAGGCATGTCCAAAGAACGCTTTACTTGGCTTAAATCAATAGGCGCCGAGGTCATAGCGACCCCCGGCACCGAGTCCAACGTTAAAGAGATCTACGATAAGTGCTGGGAAATAAAGAAGACACGCAAAGACTGCGTCGTCTTCAACCAGTTCGAAGAGTTCGGCAATCCAACCTGGCATTATCATGTGACCGCGTCCGCCATCGAAGAGGTTTTTAACACGGTGAAGAAGCCCGGCTCCAGACTGTCTGCGTTCACTTCCGCCACGGGGTCGGCCGGCACCATCGCCGCCGGAGATTATCTTAAGAAAAAGTTCCCGGGCATGAAAATTGCCGCCTCCGAAGCCCTCCAGTGCCCCACTATCCTGATGAACGGCTTCGGCGAGCACCGTATCGAGGGCATAGGCGACAAACATATCCCCTGGGTGCATAACGTACGGAACACCGACGTGGTAACGGCCATAGACGACGAGTCCTGCATGCGCATCGTGCGGCTCTTTAATGAGCCGGCCGGCAGGAAGGTGCTGGCCGAATACGGCGTAAAAAAAGAGATCATAGACCAGCTCGGCCTCCTGGGTATTTCGGGCGTTTCCAATATGCTCAGCGCCATAAAGACCGCCAAGTACTACGAGATGGATTCCAATGATGTCGTCTTCACGGTCTTCACCGATTCCATGGAACTCTACGGCTCCAGGCTTGAAGAACTGAACAAGGAGCGCGGCGCTTACACGCGTGAGAACGCCCTCGTGGATATGGAGCGCCGCATCAAAGGCGAGACCACGGATCATATGCGCGAACTTAACTATTACGATCGGAAAGCCGTTCATAACCTGAAATATTTCACTTGGGTGGAACAGCAGGGCCGCACCTCCGAAGAACTGAGGAAACTCTGGGACCCGGAGTTCTGGGACGAGACCTTCGCCCGGGTCACGGAATGGGATAAATTGATAACGGAATTTAATAAACAGACGGGATTATAGGATGCCGAACGGCCCGCAGCGCCGCACGGCTTTTCGCCGTCAAGCTGCCCGCCAGTCCAGCCGTCCAGCAGATTTTATGTCCATAAAAGGAAGTTTTAAAGCCGAGTGCCCCTCCTGCAAAGAGCGGTTTGACGCCGATTTCTGGACCGTGATACGCGGAGACCGGGATCTGCAGCTTAAAGAGGCGCTTATCAGCGGGGAATTAGATCTGCTCATGTGCCCGGCTTGTTCGAATATTTTCCCCTGCGAAGAGACGTTGATCTATATGGACCCGGTAAAAGAGCTTCTGGCGTTCGTGATGCCGGCCGCCTATCTGGCGGAAAAGGAGAAATGGCTGGAGAAGATGCGCCTGGATTACGAAGCTTTGAAGCCTTCCTTGGTGAAAGAGAATTTCCTGGCCTTTGAACCGCTTTATTATTTCGGCGCCGGGATGCTCTCGGACCTGCTTCTGAGCGACCGTGACAGGGAAGAGGAGACCGAAGTTATGGAATTTATGGCCGGGGAGCAGGGCTTCAAAAGCGCGGCCATCCGGCCGGGTTTCGCGCGCGAGCACGATCTTCCTTTTTCCCTGCCGTACGCCGGCTGTCCCTGCAGGGACCACGCTCTTGAAGCCGCGCGCGCCGTTTCGTCAGCCAACGATGCCTTGGCCAGGATCAAAAACCTCATCAAGCTCCTGGAAGAGCTCAAAACGCAGGACCTGCCTTTTATTAAATCATGAAAATAACACCGTTAAACGATCTGCCGCTCATTAAAGAGACGGGCGCGCTGGCCGCGGCGCTCGGTTTGGAAAGCTATGCCGTAGGCGGCTGCGTGCGCGACTGGTCCATGGGGCTGCCTTCTTCCGACGTGGATTTCCTGCTCAGCGGCGACACTGTTCCGGTAGCCGAAAGTTTGGTGAAAAAACACGGCGGCGCTTTTACCCGGTTCGATAAATTCCTTACGACCAGGATCTTTCTGGAAGGCGGGCGCAGGGTGGACCTGGCCCGTTTCAGGAAGGAAACCTATCCCAGGCCCGCCGCCCTGCCCGACGTTTCCGCGGCTGCTTCGGTCCGGGAAGACCTGAAGCGGCGGGACTTCACCGTTAATGCCATGGCGGTGGCTATCCTGCCGGACAGTTTTGGTTCTGTGGCGGATCCTTTTGGCGGTCTTGAGGCTATCAAAGCCCGCCGGGTGCGGGTGCTGCATGCGGCCAGCTTCGTGGACGATCCCACGCGCCTTTTCAGGGCTGCGCGTTTTGCCGGCCGGTTTGACTGGCAGTTAGAGGAAGAGACCGAAGAGCTGGCCAGGAAGTGCGTTAAGGAAACTATGCCCGCCCTGTTATCGCGGGAGCGGGTCCGTAATGAGCTTTTTAAACTGCTTGAAGAAAAAGATCCCACAGAGGCGTTCACCATTCTGAGAAATCTGGACGCCTATAGGTTTTTTAACAAAGAATTCGTCTGGCCGGCCGGAGCAGTGGAGCTTGCCGGCGCTCTGCCTCGGCTTTCCTCCATAGCGGCCGCAATGGGCCGGGCCGGAGCTCCGTTCCTGGAAAGCCTCAAGCTGCCCGGCAAAACCATCGCGTCTATAAAAAGAACCGTTTCCGGAGTTTACGGAAAAAACCTTTAGCCCGGAAAATAAAATACGGTTTCGGCATCTCTGTATATTGATGATGCGGAAACCTCAATGCGGTTATCGGTAAATCCCTGTAATAGGGGATAAAAGAATCGGAGCGGGAAAAATGCCGGGAATATTTTTTATTGCGGGTTCTATGCCATACTTCTCTTTCCCGGACGTACGTCTAAATACCAGTTTGATATCTGTGTGCGGCGGCTTTATCGCACGGAGGACTTTTGAAAACTAATTTCACGCCGGTTTTATTCGCGGCATTATTGTTTTTGCGTGCGGCCGCTGCGGGCGCGGAAGGCAAGGGTTTTTCCTTCGTGGTTATAGGCGACACCCAGCGCCTCGGTCCCGTGCCTTATTACGGTATCTCTCCAGCGCTTGAAAAGATTACGGAGGAAATAGCCCTTGTGAACCCCGACATGATATTTCATCTCGGTGATGTGGCCTGGGGGTATGGCGAGGATGACGTCTCTTTCAGGCGGGATCTGGACGAGGCTTTCAAGCTTTTCTCGCGTTGGGATACGCGCGTCTATTATACCCCCGGCAACCATGATACGCTGACCAAAGAGAATGAAAATGAATTTTTCCGCCATTCACTCCAGGAACGTTACTATTCCATCGATTACAACGGCTATCATTTCATAGTTCTGAACACGCAGGAAACGTCCGGTTCGGAAAAAGGAGGTGTATCGGAGAAGCAGATGCTCTGGCTTAAAGCCGATATCTCCCTCGCGCGCGGCAATAAAGGCGTTTTTGTCTTCATGCACATACCGATAGTAACCGGGGGGCGGCTGCGGGCCCGGAAATATAAGGAACTTGCCGGGGTTTTCTCGGCTTACAAAGTGAAAGCGGTTTTCGCGGGGCATATACATGCTTTCGCGGAGAGCGAATATAAAGGCGTGAAATATATCATAACAGGCGGAGGAGGGGCAAAAACCGCCAGTCCGGAAAATGGCGGCTTTCACCACTATATCGTAATGGAAGCGGATGAAGCAGGCAATCTTAAATCCACGGTTGTGGAGCCTAACCGTTTGCAGATCAGCTACTCTTACCTCCAGGAAGGCGGCAAGACCATAGGCACAGCCATCGTAAGCTATGCGGGTTATAGTGGAGTGGTGCTTCCGGTGAAAGGCTTGCGGTTCACGTTGCCGAAAGGCGATTATGAAGTGGTGTTGGACCGCGTGCCGCCGCAGGACAGGATCAACGGCTGGGATGTGTGGAAAAAACAACCGCTTTTAGCCCGTATCACCAAAATAAAACCCAGCCAGAGCGACCCATCAAAGGCGGACATCTACGTGGAAGCCGAAGTGCCCAGCGTCTACGCCGTGTCGGTGACGCTTAAGCCCAAATAGGATGAACCGGGAGATGCAGGATTATAACTAAAACGTTTCCGGGCGTGGTTGTGCCCTGTTAACCTGAAAAATTCAGTTGAATTTTTCCCTTCGCGGAGCTCAGGTGCGCTTCGCGCGGCATACACCCTAGAAAACCTGGCGCGCATTGCGCTTGGTTTTCGACCCGCTGCTGCGGGGAATCCTGTATGTTTTTGTCCACCTGATTTTCCAATGGAAACCAAGTTGAACTGCAGGATTCGGGTTAATGCGTAACCGTCGATAATAGATTTTATGATTTCTTTCCGGTTCTGGAGTCGTAAGGCTGGAGGCGTTCGGTTATCGCCGCGGCCCGCTTTATGGCGTTCAAAATATGCGTTATTTCCGGTCTTACCGGATCCCCAGCCTTCAGGGTTTCCAGGATAAGCGCGGCGTAGCCGTTGATGGCCGCCAGAATATTGTTGAAATCGTGGGCGACAGGCTCCGTTATTTTGCTTACCACTTCCGCGGCTCTTGCTTCCACCAGCTGGGTCTGCAGCTTCTTTAATTCCGTAACGTCCCTGGAAACTCCGAGCACGCCGGTTGCCAGGCCGCCGGAAGCGCAAAGCTGGGTTTTTACCGAATTGAACGTGCGTATCTCGCCTTTTGCCGTAAGTATCTCGCTGTCACTGACCAGGCTGCCGCCGTTCCTGACCACCGACTGGTCCTTGTCGCTAAGGTTTCGCGCAAGTTCAGCGGGCATCAGGTCGTAATCGCTTTTGCCTTCCATTTGCCGGGGTGTCAGGCCGAAAAGCGCCGCGCAGAAACTATTTGTTTTTACATATCTGCCGTTCAAATCTTTTATGAAGATGGCGTCCTGGGCCGAATCAAATATCTTCCGCAGGGTTTCCTCATTTTCTCTGAGCTGGCTTTCGGCCTGCCTGCGCTTTTCCTCTATGCCCAGGGCTTTGGCAAGGATCGACATCACCTCTATTTCTGTCGCCGTAGCTTCCGTGGCTGTTTTAAATACCGCGCAAAGCGAACCTATCTTTTTGCCCGCCACTCTGACCGGGTATCCTATGTAGGTTTTAAGCTTGTATTTCCGCACGTTCGGGTCGCTGGCGGCATAGCGGGACTTATCCAGATCCCTCACTATAAATACCTTGTCCTTTGCGGTTAAGATCAGATCAAAACATATATGCCCCTTTGCCTTGTCCAACCGGGGCATATCCGGGGGGGCCTGCCAATCGCTCACCGTGCGAAGCAAGCTGCCCTCGATGCGGTTGTACAATACGCATGCGTCTTTGAATATTTCTCCCGCGGTCAGGGTGATGATCTCGATATTCTTATCCGGGTCGGGCCCGAATTTCAGAAAACATCGGGTTAATTGGGAGAGCGCCGAATCAAGCTCCCTGCGCTTTGTGATATCCCGTACGATGCAGGAGATGGTGAAGGGTTTCCCATCCTTCATAATGACGCCGCTTTTCTGCTCGGCGTAAAAATAAGAGCCGTCCTTTTTCTTTATCCTGAAGTGGAGCAGAGGCAGAGTCCTGCCGGTCTTTAATGTCCTTGCGAGAGCCTGCCTGAGTAAATATCTGTCGTCCGGATGGACGAATTCCAGCACATGGCGGCCCACCATCTCGTGCGGCGCATAACCGTAATTCTCAGCCTGCCGGCTCATGTAGGTAAATCGTCCCTCAATATTTATGGTGGCGATCGTATCCTGGGACGCTTCGATGATAGACCGGTATGTGCCCTCGCTTTCCTTAAGTTTATCCTCGGCGAGATGCCGCTGTATTATTATGGCGTAAACCCGGGCCAGTCTTTCGACCGCGGCCAGGTCGGAAGCTCCGTAGTCGCGCCATGGATTTGCCAGTGTTATAATGCCGGCCAGTTTTTTATTGAAGAGGGCCGGTGTGGCCATGAATTTGCCCGCTTTTATATTTTTCCGGAATGGGGCATTGGAACGCGGGTCGGAAGAGGCGGCGTTCGTCAGGAGAGGTTTCTTGTTTTCCAATACCCAGCCCCAGAGCCCGCCGAATTTTTTGACAACACGCGGCTCTCCGTTCGACGGGCGACCTTGATATGCGGTCCGGCGCAGCGCCGGGTCCGTCATGCGGCCGGTATGCGGGTCCAGGTAGGCCGCGAAGCCGTAGCGGCTGCCGGTGAAATTTTTAGCGGCTTTCAGCACCCTGGAGGACAGGTCTTTTATGGAAAACCTGGAGGAAACCAGGTAGGCGTTCTCTATGGAGTCAACGGCTTTTTCCAGATCTTTACTCCGCAAAGCTTCTGCGACTCCGGAGGCGGACATGATCCCGGGCGGCCGGGCGGGCCTGAGCTTTTTGTTTCTCTTTTTCATATCGAGCTGCTGTCCCGGAGCCTCCGGCTCTTTATTCAAATTTGTATCCGTGTCCCGAAACGGATTTTATGCGGGACGCAAGCTTGGCCCCCAGTTTTTTACGGAGGTTGGAGATATGGACCTCCACGGTGTGGGGGTTGTTGTAGTTGGCGGGATCGTATCCCCAGACCGTCTCAAGCAATTGGTTGAGACTGAGTATCCGGCCCGGCTTGGAAACTAAAAGCGCGAATAAGTCCAGCTCCTTTGAGGTTACTTTAATCTGCTTCCCGGATATTTTTAGCGTGCGTCCTCCCAGGTTCAATTCAAAGCCGTTCTTTTTTATAGCTGACGGTTCCAGAGCGGGGCGCTCCTTGGAGCGCCGGAGCACCGCATTGATCTTAGCCAGCAGCACGGGATAAGAGAACGGTTTGATCACATAGTCGTCGGCGCCTCTCTCATACCCGGAAATTATGTCGTTTTCGCCCATTTTCTTGCCGGACATTATGATTACCGGGATGGCGGCCAGGAAGCGGTTTTCCTTCAGTTTTTTACAGAAAGCGAAGCCGTCCATGCGCGGCATCTCGGCGTCGGTTATGATGATATCCGGCTTGGCGTTCTCAAGCAGGGCAAGCCCTTCGGTCCCGTCGGGGGCCGTAATCACGGAGAAGCCGTGATTGCCCAGGTATTTGCCCAGGATATCCAGCATTGTCTTGTCATCGTCCACTAGCAGGGTTTTTTTTTGCATGATAAAAAAAGACCGCCGCGGCTAAAAATCAACGGGGTCTTCATTAAAAAATGCCGACTGTGCCTATTATATAATATCGGGGCGGGAAGGGGGCGGCAAAAAATCGCCCCGCCGGTTTTTCAGGAGTCTGACGGGATGTGTTATATAATGTCTGACTGGTGATGCCGGCGGGGCTTTAAAAGGCCAGCGCTACAGATGCTAAGCATACGGTCGTTAAAGACTTTTTGCTTTTGGGGGGTTGGGTTAGGGGGCGCACCGTGCAGCGCTGGATATCCTTGAATTTTGAAAGATCGGGGACCTGTCTGTTATCTTTAAAAAGTATAGTATGTTGCGTTCAAGAATCGTTCAAGACTTGTTCAAATGAAATGCAAGAAATAGCCTGAAAACTTCAGTTGAAGTTTTCCGCCCGCATGGCGGGCGCCCTTCGGGAGGCATACACCTCCTCGGGCACGGCGCGCATAGCGCTTGGCCCTCGGCCCGCTTCGCGGGGAATCCTGCAGAATAATTCTGTCCGCCTGATTTGTCTATGGAAACCACTTCTAACTGCAGGATTCAGGATAATCCCGCGGATCATCCGCATCGGGAGGATGTTTATGGCGTTTACGGGAAATAAAATCCGGAACCGAATTTTCCTGGTTAATAGTTTTTCCAAATTTCTTAGAATATAGATAACATCTAAAAAGGAGAGATATGGGGCCTGTTGACAAATTTTTCGGGTTAAGCGGACATGGAACGGATATTCGCACCGAATTTTCCGCCGGATTGACCACCTTCCTGACCATGTCTTACATTATTTTTGTGCAGCCGGCGGTGCTTGGGGCGGCCGGCATGGATAAAGGCGCGGTCTTTACGGCTACCTGCCTTGCCTCGGCCCTGGCTTGCGTCATCATGGGCCTTTACGCAAATTATCCTATAGCGCAGGCTCCGCTGATGGGCGAGAATTTTTTCTTCGCCTATACCGTGGTGCTTTCCATGGGGTATTCCTGGGAAAAGGCCCTGGCTCTGGTTTTTATCTCCGGGTTGGCCTTCTTAGCGCTCACTTTGAGCAAACTGAGGGAAAAATTGGCGGACGCAGTGCCCGAAAATATAAAGTACGCCATAGCCGCCGGTATCGGGCTTTTTGTGGCGTTGATCGGTTTTAAAGAAGCCGGGCTTATAATCGCCTGTCCCGCCACGCTGGTCAAACTGGGCAGGATCACGTCCGCTCCCGTTTTGGTCGCCATGGCCGGGCTGACTACGATGGCGGCGCTGTCCGCTAAGAATGTCAAAGGGGCTATACTTACCGGCATCTTTGTTTCCGCGATCCTGGCTTACGCTTCCGGCCTGGGCAAATATGCCGGTTTCGTCAGCGTTCCCCCTAGCCTGGCCCCCACATTTTTCAAGCTGGACCTGAGAGGGCTTATGACGCCGGACGCCCTGGCCGTGGTCCTGATCTTTCTTTTTATGTCGTTGTTCGACACTCTCGGTACCTTGCTCGGTGTGGGCGTGCAGGCGGGCCTTATGAGGAACGGCCGGCTTGAACGTGTTTCAAAGGCCCTGCTTTCCGACGCAATCGCCACAACGGCGGGCGCAATTATGGGCACTTCCACCGTCTCAAGCTATATAGAAAGTTCCACAGGCGTGGCCCAAGGCGGACGCACCGGCCTCACGGCCGTGACCGTCGGCGTCTTTTTCCTCCTCTGTCTTTTCTTTTCGCCGCTGGTAGCCTCGGTCAATTCAGCGGTTCAGCTTGCCGACGGCTCCATAATACACCCCGTTACGGCCCCAGCGCTCATTCTGGTGGGCGCGCTGATGATGAACGCGGTCCGGCGCATAGACTGGGACGACCTCAGCGCCGCCATACCGGCTTTTATTACACTGGTACTCATCCCGTTCACTTTCAACATCGCGGACGGAATAGCTTTCGGATTTATGGCGTATGTTCTGATAAAAACGCTTTCGGGCCGGGTACGGGATATCCCGCCTTTGTTATGGGTGATTTCGTTTTTGCTTCTGTTAAGATACGCGTTTATCGAATAAGGCGGGACAACCTGACGGCTGGGCGGCTTTCAGAATTTTTTGTGCCGGCCTTACTGTCTTGTTTATTCGCCGGTTAATTGTCTTTGCCGTTCTGGCTGTCTAGCTGCCCAGCCGTCCAGCTGTCAAGCGGTTTTATTTTATGACTTCGATCCAATATCTTAAAGGGATAGGACCCGGACGCGCGGAACTTTTTCAAAAACTCGGGATTGTTACCGTGGATGACATGCTTTTCTATTTCCCGAAGAAATGGGAGGACCGCCGGCTGAACGCCAAAAAGGAACATCTGGACTATGTCGAGGATGTTTCCGTTATATTCGGAACGATCATTTCAGTGCGCGACCTGTATACTTCCAGTTCGCTGCGGATATTCAAGACCGTGATGGACGCCGGCGGCTACGAGGCCGAGGCCAGTTGGTTTAAGCGCCACAGTCCGCGCTTTGACATTTTCGCCCCCTTAAAGAAAGATGTAAAACCCGGCGGCAAGATCTGGCTGGTGGCGATCCCCGAGGACCCTCTTTTTAAAACCCGTCTTCGTGTGGAGGAATATTACCGCGCGGACGATCTATTGGCTCAGCGCGCGCACATTAACCGCATTGTTCCCGTTTATCCCCTCACCGAGGGCATAACCGCGAAGTTCATGCGCGAGGCGATGTTCAGGATCGTAATGGAGCACTCTTCGGACAAAGGGGAGTTTATGCCGGGCGGCCTCCTGGCCCGGCGCGCGCTGATAACGCGCGACATGGCGCTCAAGGCGCTGCATTTCCCCGAAAATTATTTTGAGCTTAAAGAATCACGGAAACGGTTTATTTACGAAGAACTGTTCCTCATGTCGCTGGCCTGGGCCATCAAGCGCCGGCAGACCCGCGCCATCGCCAAGGGCTTCACGTATAAAATTAAAAAACATCTCCTGACTCCGTTCAGGGAAAAACTCGGTTTTGAATTCACCGCTTCGCAGAAAAAAGCCATAAACGAGATATTGGCCGATATGTCCGCAGCGGCCCCCATGGCCCGCCTTTTGGAAGGCGATGTCGGTTCGGGTAAGACCGTGGTGGCGATAAGCGCTTTGCTCTTGGCGGTGGAGAACGGCTATCAGGGCGTTTTTATGGCGCCTACCGAGATCCTGGCCGAACAGCATTTCATCACATTCCGTGAATATCTGAAAGGCCTGAACGTTAAATTCGCCGTTCTTACTTCCAGCGTGAGACCCAAAGAAAAAAAAGAGATCATGGATAAGCTTGCCGGCGGGGAACTGGATATAGTCATCGGCACCCATGCCGTGCTTGAAGCGGACATAAAGTTCAGGAACCTGAAGCTGATAGTCGTGGACGAGCAGCACCGCTTCGGAGTGCGCCAGCGCGCGGCCCTCCGGCAGAAGGGGGATAAAGCGGATATGCTTATTATGACCGCCACCCCGATACCGCGTACGCTTTTCCTCGCCCTGTACGGCGATCTGGACCTGTCCGTGCTTACGGACATGCCTCCCGGCCGCGGGCCTGTCAAGACCGAAAGTGTGGATGAGGAAACCGCGCTGAAAGTGGTGCGTTCCGAGACTTCGAAGCGCCGTCAGGCGTATGTGGTGTACCCCGTTATTGAAGAGTCCGAGGCGCGAACCTTGAAATCGGTAAAGGCCGGGTTCGAGCGGTTGAAGGAAGTTTTCAAGGACCGGCGTCTGGCTATGCTGCACGGGGCAATGCCGGGTTTCGAAAAAGAACGGGTCATGAGCGATTTCTCGAAGGGTAAAATAGATATTCTGGTGGCCACCACGGTAATTGAAGTCGGTATCGACGTGCCCAATGCTACCGTAATGGTCATAAACAACGCGGAAAACTTCGGTCTGGCGAGCCTTCACCAGTTGAGAGGCCGGGTGGGCCGCGGCCGCTGGGCGTCCAGATGTCTGCTGGTGGCGCATGCGGCCACCTCGGACGGGGCCGGGCGCATAGAGGCCATGTGCTCCACCAATTCCGGTTTTGAGATAAGTGAAAAGGACAGTTATATACGGGGCGTGGGCGAAGTCCTGGGCGTGCGGCAGCATGGAGATATGGAGTTCAGGATAGCGGACCTGGCGCGCGATGGAGAACTGCTGAAGCTAGCCATGGAGGACCGCGACGCCCTGCTTGCCGAAGATCCCGATCTCCTGAAGCCGGAAAATGCAGGCCTTCGTCACAATCTCCTTAAATTGTACCGACATAAGTGGAATATAATCGATTTATCTTAAAAAGGAGTTTTGAGCCTGCGGCGGTTCCGGGATTCAGCCGGTGTATATTTTCTATCATATACGCTCACAAATTAAGCAGCTAAAGATGAATTGCCATAAAAATGCCCCTATTTCTACGTCTGTAAGCGGGTTCAAGCTGCAGTTTCAGCGATTTTAAGCGGTTATGGAATATTTGATATCATAGTAGCGGCGAACGTGAAAATTCCTTCCGAGGTGCTGAACAAATGAAAAATATTAAATGGATTTTCCCCGCGATTATTTCTGTTTTTATTTTCGGCTGCCAAGCCGGGAATAGCCCGCGCAATACCGTGCGTCTGGCAACCACCACCAGCGTTCAGGACACCGGTTTGCTGGACGTGCTTGCCGACGCCTTCCAGAAGGACGGCAGGTATAAATTGCAGGCCATAGCCGTGGGGTCCGGCCAGGCCCTACAGTTGGGGCAAACCGGCGAAGCCGACATCCTCTGGGTGCACAGCCCCGACGATGAAGCGCGATTCACGGCCGAAGGGTATGGTACGGACCGCACCACTTTCATGCATAACGATTTCGTCCTCCTCGGCCCCGCCATGGATCCCGCCGGGGCTAAAGGAGCGAAGACAGCCGTGGACGCGTTCAAGAAGATCGCCGCCTCCGGGACGCTCTTCATTTCCCGCGGAGACAAGTCCGGCACGCACAAGAAGGAACTTAAACTCTGGGACTCAGCCGGGATAAAGCCGGCCGCGGATAAATATATAGAAGCCGGGCAGGGCATGGCGGGAACGCTTACGCTCGCAAACGAGAAAAACGCCTATCTCCTTGCGGACCGATCCACCTACCTGGCTATGAAGAAGACCGCCGGTCTTGTTATCGTTTGCGAGGGCGGCGATGCGCTGTTTAACCGCTACAGCCTGATCCTGGTGAATCCGGCCAAATTTCCCAAAGTCAACGCCGCCGGCGGCAGGGCGTTCTTCGATTTTGTGCTGTCCGCACCGGCCAAAGAGTTGATCGAAAAGTTCGGCCTGGATAAATACGGCCGGCAGTTATTCTTCTACGACTATAAAATTTAGCCGGACAACCAGACGGCTGGACGCTTCCCGGATTGGCGGCTGATAAATGGATTTCATCGTTTCCGGTTTTCAAAAGGCAATAGCCTTAATACTTTCCGGCAATTCCGAGATTTTCGCGATAGCGCGGCTCTCGCTGACGATTTCCCTGCTTGCGACAAGCGCCGCCGCATTGGCGGGCGTGCCGCTGGGCGGCTGGATAGCCGTTAAGAAGTTCCCGCTGAAAAAACTGCTGATAACGCTGGCGAACACGGGTATGGGGCTGCCGCCGGTTGTAGCCGGCCTGGTGGTTATGCTCTTTCTGTCGCGCAACGGTCCGCTGGGTTTCCTGAATTTGCTCTACACTCCCTGCGGCATGGCGCTCGCGCAATTCATTATAGCGCTGCCGATAATAACGGCGCTGTCTATCTCCGCCATGCAGAGCGTGGATGCTGGGTTCTACCGGCAGGTGCTTACGCTGGGCGCCGGCGATTGGCAGGCCATAAAAGTCTGTCTGAAGGAAATACGCCCGGCCATATTTGCCGCCGTGATAGCCGGTTTCGGGCGTCTGACGGCCGAAGTCGGCGCGGTAATGATCGTGGGCGGCAATATGCGCTACCAGACACGCGTGCTTACCACGGCAACCGTGCTGGAAACGCAGAAAGGGAGTTTCGATATGGCCATAGCCCTGGGGCTCATACTGTTTCTGCTGAGTTTTACCGTGAACCTGGCGCTGACTTATATACAGCAGCGAAAGGCGGCGCCCAGATGGTAAAAGTGCGCGGACTGCGTTTATCGGTCAATCCGGAATTCACTCTCTCGGTCGAGTCGTTTAACGTCGCCGCGGGAGAGGTCTGCGCTGTTATAGGGCCTAACGGAGCCGGGAAAACTACGCTGCTTAACACTCTGGCGCTTCTTACGGAAGCCGACTCCGGCTCGATCGAAATAATGGGGCGCGACGCCCTAAACTCCGCACATAAAATGTTCCTGCGGCGCGCCATGTCGGTGGTTTTTTCGCAGCCGTATCTTGTTAATGATACGGTGTACGGGAATGTGGCACTGCCGCTGAAGCTGCGCGGTGTTAAAGACGGTCCGGCGGTGGAGGCGGCGCTGGAACTTTTCAAGATCGGCCATTTGAAAGACCGCAACGCCAGGACGCTGTCGCAGGGCGAGAGCCACCGCGCCGCGCTGGCCAGGGCTTTCGTAACCGGACCCAGATTGCTTCTTCTGGATGAACCTTTCGGGAGCCTGGACGCGCGGGTCAAGGAGACAATAGTCCGCGACCTGCGCCGCGCGTTGAAATCCGCCGGGGTTGCGGTGGCGCTGGTGACGCAGGACCAGGGAGAGGCGCTTGCTCTCTGCGACTCCATGGCCGTGATGGCCGGCGGGAAGATCGCGCAACGGGGCTCGGCGCAGGAGATATTCGCGCGGCCGGCCTCTAAAGAGGTGGCCGATTTTGTGGGCGTGGAAACCATACTGCCGGGCTCGGTGGTTAAGAAAGAGGCGAACCTCTGCTACATAGAGGCCGACGGTAAAACACTGGAAGTGATCTCCGATTGCGCCGAGGGGGACCGTGTTTTCGTCTGCGTGCGCCCCGAGGATGTGACGGTTTCCGGGAATCCGGATGCCGGAAGCATGCGCAACCATTTCGGCGCCAGAATAATTTCGGTGGAACCATGGCGGCTGGAGTTTAAGGTGGGGCTGGACTGCGGTTTCAGCCTGATGGCCGCGGTTACCAAGCAGTCGGTGGAGGGGCTGGGTTTGAAACCGGGGATGGACGTCTTCGCCTCGTTCAAAGCCACCGCCGCGCATTTGATAAAGAGGTAGATATGATAAGTTTTGAAGAAGCCGTTGAAACCGTGCTCAGGCACGCTAAGCCGTTGCCGGCGGAAAAAGTGCGGATAGAGGAAGCCGTGGGTCGCGCGCTGCTGGAGGATGTGCATTCCGGCATGGATATGCCGCCTTTCAACAAATCCGCGGTAGACGGTTACGCCGTGCGCGCGGTCGACCTGGGGGGGGACCGGGAACTGCGCCGCACCGGTCTTATACAGGCCGGCGAGACCTTCAAGGGAAAAGTGCGCGCCGGGGAATGCGTGAAAATAATGACCGGCGCTCCGGTTCCGGCCGGCGCCGACGCGGTGGTTATGGTGGAATACGCCTGCGAACGGGATGGCATGGTGAAGTTCGAGAAAGGCGCTATGAAAGGCGCCAATATAGCTATGCGCGCCGAGGATATAAAGAAAGGGCGGAAGATCTTGTCCAGAGGCACGGTCATTAATATCTCGCACATAGCGGCGCTGGCCGCGGTCGGCCGCGGCCATGTAAAGACCGGCGCGCTGCCGGAAGTGTCGCTTATAAACACCGGCGGAGAAATAGTCCCGCCCGGAGCCAAGCTCGCCGGAAACCGCATCTACAACAGCAATGGCCCGATGCTTGCGGCCATGCTGAATAGCGATAACATCCGCGCCGTTCCCGTTATTGTGCGGGACGACATGAAAAAAATGAAAGCGGCGCTGGCGCAGGCGCTGAAGGCGGACATCGCGCTTATTTCCGGCGGCGTCTCGATGGGGGACTACGATCTGGTGCCGGCCGCGCTTAAATCATTGGGCGTAAAAGAAGTTTTTCATAAGGTGCGCGTGAGGCCCGGCAAACCGATGTTCTTCGGCGTGAAAGGCCGTACGCTTGTCTTCGGCATACCCGGCAATCCGGTGGCCAACTTTTTAGCGTATCTGGCCTATGTGCGTCCGGCCATACGTAAAATGGGCGGCCGCCCCGACTTCGCGCCGGAATTTAAAACCGGAACCTGCGTTGTAAAGTTCGAACCGAATACTCCCCGCAAGGCGCTGGTGCTTGCGGCCGTTCGGGAGCGGGTGGAATATTCGCTGGCCGAAGTTTCCAACAACGGTTCCGCCGATATCCTGGCCCTGGCTGCGGCAAATGGCTTTACGGTGGTAAAAGAAGGCGGCTCCCTAAGGAAAAACGATAAGGCAAAGTTCATCTCATGGCTGTAGAGTACTTAAGACTTTCATTGACCGACAGGTGTAATTTAAACTGCATCTATTGCACCCCGCTGGAAAAAAACGGCTTTCTGCCGCGCGGAGAACTGCTTACCCATGAGGAGATCGCCCGTGCGGCGGGAGCTTTCGTGCGCGCCGGAATAAGAAAGATACGCCTGACCGGCGGAGAGCCGCTGATAAGAAAAGACGTAGTGGGGCTGGTGCGCATGATAAAGGCCGTATCCGGTCTTAAAGAACTGGCCCTTACCACCAACGGTCTTCGCCTGGGGGGGCTTGCGGCGGAATTGCGCGCGGCCGGCCTGGACCGGGTGAATATCAGCCTGGATACGCTGAAGGAAGAAACTTTCAGGAGGATCACTGGTTCCGGCGGTCTGGATAAAGTCTGGGACGGCGTAATAAATTCGCTCTCCGCCGGTTTTAGCCAGGTGAAACTGAACGTCATAATAATGAAGGGCATAAACGATTCCGAAGTGCCCGCTTTCGCTAAATTATCCGTGGACAGCGCCCTGACCGTGCGCTTTATAGAGTTTTTTCCGACCAACAAAAGATCCTCCGGCCTTTCCGATGCGCTTGTTACCACCGCTGAAACAAAAAAGAAGATAGAGGACGCTTACGGCCCGCTGGAACAGCTGCCTTCAGGCCCGGGCGATGGCCCGGCCTGTTTGTATAAACTTCGGAATGCCAAAGGCGGGATAGGCTTTATAAGCGGCCGCAGCGGATATTTCTGCGGCGCCTGCAACCGGGTGCGCATGGATTGTACCGGAAAGGTGTATCCCTGCCTGTTCTCGCCTTCCACCCACAATCTGCGCGGACTGCTGCGCGGCGGCGCGGACGACTCCGCTCTCATCGCCAATATTAAGAACATTTTTTTAGTAAAATCTGAATATAAGAAGGACTCCTCTACCGCCGGCCACGTGGAAATGAGCAGCCTTGGCGGATAAGCTTCTCCTTAAGGACCCAAAATGATAGATGTGGGCGCTAAAAAAGACACGAAACGGATGGCCAAAGCCAGGGCCTTTATAAAGCTTAATACGCAAATAATCGCCCTTATCCGCGGCAACAAGATCCCCAAGGGCAACGTTCTGGAAGCCGCGCGCTTCGCCGGTATACTGGCGGCCAAGAACACCGCCGGCATCATTCCTCTCTGCCACAACCTCCCGCTTAACTACGTGGGGGTGGAATTCAAAATAAAAGAAAACGGCGTCCTTATAGAATCCGAAGCCCGCTGCACCGGCAAGACGGGCGTGGAGATGGAGGCTCTGGTAGCCTGCACCGTGGCCGCGCTTACAATTTATGATATGTGCAAGATGTTCGCCCAGGATCTGGAAATAACCGGGGCCTGCTTGGCGGAGAAACGCGGCGGGAAAAGCGGGATATACAGGAAGAAAGGCTGAAGGAAGGCCGGGTTGGCGGCAAAGCGGACTAAAAAGTTATGTAAAGAATCTTCAGCCTTCAGTCTAAACCCCTTCAGCCTGACTATATGGGGAAAATTTTTTCAATAAATTCCAGCGCGGTCAAAGGCGTTCCCAAAGTACAGGTGCGGCGCGCTGTGCTGGTAAAGAACTCCGGCCTTGAAACCGATGCCCACGCAGGCGCCGGACCGCGCCAGGTAAGCCTTCTGCCCATGGAAAGCGTCCGCGGCCAGATAGAACTGGCAAAAATTAAAAAAGCCGGAGTGGAAATACGCCCCGGCATCTACGCGGAGAATATTACCACCGAAGGCGTAGATCTCGCCGTCCTCAAACTGGGGGACAAACTCCGCGTAGGCAAAACGGCGGTGCTCAAAATTTCAAAAATAGGCAAAGAGTGCCACAAACGCTGCGCCATCTACCACCAGGTAGGCGACTGCATAATGCCGCGCGAGGGCATCTTCGCCGAAGTGCTGGAAGGCGGGGACATAGCTGTGGGGGACAGTGTGGAGAAGTTAAGCTCCTAGCCGGTTGGGCGGCCGGATAAATTCGGAGAAGAAGAGTATGGGTGAAATAAAAAAAATAGAGGTCGCGGTGCTGACCTCAAGCGACCGTTGCTCACGGGGCGAAGCCGCGGATGAGAGTGGGAAGCTTATTTCCGAGATGGTGAAGGCCATTGGCGGACGCACTGTCGTGCGCGACATAGTGCCGGATGAAATAGCTGTAATAAAAGAAAAACTTCTGCATTACTGCGATATCCTGAAAGTAAACATTGTTTTCACCACCGGCGGCACTGGTTTCAGCGGCCGGGACGTGACCCCGGAGGCCACGGCGCAGGTACTCGAAAAAAATATTCCCGGTCTGCCTGAACTTATGCGGATGGAGGGCCTTAAGAAAACCAAAAAAGCCGTTCTCTCTCGCGGCATAAGCGGGATACGCAAGAATACCATAATAATCAACCTGCCGGGAAGTCCCAGGGCTGTTAAGGAGTCGCTTGAGGCTGTTCTGGAGCTTATCCCGCACGCCTTGGAAATGCTGGGGGGCGGCGGACACTAATCTCGAAACTGTCCGATTTCGTGATTTTTTCGGGATTCGCGCGGATATTTCTTCTATGCTATGGTTAGACGCAAGCGTAATATAAAGGTGCGGATTATGACTATGACAAGCGAGGCTGTAAATAAGGACTTTAAGGTATGGATGACCGTGACGCTCGGTCTTATAAAAGACGGCAAGATGGGCGTTTCCCAGGCCCGGGCCGACCGTATTAAAACCGCAATGGCCTACGCCAAAAAAAGTAATTAAAGGGCGTGTACAATTGTTAACCCCGGTTTTTGTTTACGGTGAGATGTCTGCCCGGCATGAATCCGAAGCCAGTGTAGTGTCCCATAAATAACCATACAAATGAAGGCTCAGATTTGAGCCGGATGCGAGGCGCGACGAGCGAGCATGCCCGTAGGCCTGTTAGTGAGGAGCAACGAAGCAGCCGGCCAAAGATGAGCCTCCCCCAGGGGGCTGGCGGGACCCCTTCCGGGGATTACCCACAGGTGGACACCGCGAAGCGGTTTCCCCTACGCTTTTGGCCGTCTGTGAGCCAGAGGCCCTTTATACGGCACCTGCGCAGGCATTGGGCTGCAACTGCGTCGCACGTTCGCTTACGTAGCGCTGCTGCGCCGCGCTCCGCGCTCCTTGTTTCACTCCAAAACTCGGCCAGTCAATTGTATGGTTATTTATGGGACACTACACTAGGGACTAAAAGTTTTCCCGCCAAAAAAATAAATTCCGAGTTGTCCGACGCTATTGCCTGCTAATCCACGTACAGGCAGAGGTAGGCGGTGTCTTCGGCTACTTTTAGCTGGAATTTGGAATTGGGCGGCACGGTGAAGGCGGAGCCCTTAAGGAAGTCGTTCCAGACGGTTTCTCCGGGCAGTTTGACCGTCAACTTGCCGCTCACTACCGTCATTATTTCCTTCTTTCCGGTGCCGAACTCGTAATCGCCTGGGGCCATCACTCCGACCGTCGCGGGGCATGAGGCCGCGGCGAAAGATATGGATTTAACCCTGCCGTCAAAATACTCGTTAATCTTGAACATGCTTCCCCCTTAATTTTATCAGAAGTTCCACCGCCAAGTTCGCCTGCATGTTGGCCACTATGGCTACGCGCGGCGCCATGGGGCTTATACCCGCCGGGCACTGGCTCTCTTCGTCGCCGCAGATATAAAGGTTGCCCAGCTTACGGGTGTGGAGCGTGCGGTTTTTCCCGTAACCCGCCAGGCCGGAAGCCGCTATGATAGGTTTGTCCGGGTGGAGCGACAGCCAGATGTTTATCAGCATGCCCTTTTCTTCGGCTTTGTCGAATGCTTCAACCATGATGTCCGCTTCACCGAAGATGCGCCCGGCATTGGCGCGGGTTATCTTTACATCGTGTACGATATATTCGGAAAAAGGGTTTATCTTCTTCAGATTCTCTCGCAGGGCTTCCACTTTCCGCCTGCCGATCTGATTTATGAAATACTGCTGCCTGTTCAGGTTGGAGGGTTCTATCTTGTCGAAATCCGCGATTATGAGACGCCCCGTGCCCGCCCGCGCCAGGGAAACCGCGACATTGGAACCGAGCCCACCGGCTCCCGCGATGCCGATGGTGGCATCTCTAAGGGCGGCGAGGATCCGCGGATCGCGGCTATCGAAGAGGTCTTTGAATAAATTTTGCGGAGGCTTGGAGGTTTTACGCACATCGTCACCCATGGCAGCCGCAACCGCCGCCGCAGGCGTGTCCGCCGGGATTCATGGGGCAGCCGCCTTCAGCGGGCGCGGAGCCCTTTTTGATCCCCACTATCTCGTCCGAGATCTTTACCACTTTGCCAAGTTTTTTGTCGTAAACATAGCGTCCGGTGTTTTTTTCTTTCCTGGTTTCTTCTTTATTCTCTGACATGGATTACTCCGCTATATCCAGCCCGCCGGCTGTTTTTTTGAAATTTGGTGCGCCCACCTGGAATCGAACCAGGATAACTAGCTTCGCAGGCTAGGACTCTATCCGTTGAGATATGGGCGCGTTATCTTTATTCTACAAATGTTTTTTGAGGTTCACAAGAAACGCTTTTTTGGGCTGGCGTCCATGCGGATGAAACGTTTTAGAATATTTATACTCTTCAGTGCTGTTCCGGTCGTGGCGAGACCGGATCGGGGATACTGTGGATTTCGTTGATGGATCGGCGTAGAATTTCCTTCGCTTCATCTTTGCGCCCAAGCTGATTCAGGAGTTTATAGCTGTACAATGAGGCTGTTTTAGCCAGTATCTCAAACCCCGGCAGCCTGTTGGCCCGGTCGCCATAAACGGCATTCGCCGCGCCTAAGCAGGCTTTAATCGCCTGCTCCTTTTTATCTTCCTTAGCTAGGATAACGCAAAGATCAATAAGGGCTTCGGGGTTGAGGGGGTCAAAGTCCAAAGCTTTAAGTAAAAGTTTTTTAGCCGCCTTGTAGTCGCTTATGCGCATTTTCTCAACAGCCGAATTAGACAAAACCCGTGATTCTTTTACGTCATTTGCGGAGGCTGGGTGTTTCTTATCGGCCGGAACAGTGATGGTAATGCCGTATGCCCGCCGGCGTGAATCGACTTGGGCGCCTGCTGAAGAGCCGGCCTGTAATTTCTGAAAAATCCTTTCGGCTTCATTTAACTCCTGCGCGTAAGCGGGAGCGCAATAAGCGGCAATGAGGAGCATTGGTATCGTTCCGAATCTGTGGAAAATGCAAGGCATGTTGTAGTTTTTCTCAACTTGGAACTTGAATCCGTCCGGAAAATTTGCAAAAGGTTTCCCTTACCGCTATCATACAAAAAGTCGGGGTATGTATATAAATTTTGAAAATCCTCCCCGCTTCCGGCTGTTGCCGGGAGCGGCATGAGGTGTGGCGGTGTTGGTTTTAGCGGCCAGGCGTGGGACATGGGCTGCAGTTTCGTTGCCTGCCCACTGGTCCGGTTGGCAGGGGTTCCCTCCGGAGGGGCACGGGCATCTTAATTTAACTACGCCTGAGAGGCTCTGCTTAAGTGTCGGGAATCCCGTCGGCGGCCCCGGAGGCATTAACCTGAAAAATTCAACTGAATTTTTCAGGTTAATACGCGTATTATCCTCGGTTTGGTTTATTTTATAATTCTTACCCCTACCGCCATGCTATTCCGGCTGTTCACAAAGAAACATGCGAATTCCCCCCGTACCGGGTTTGAAAAGACATACTTCCATATACGCGAGCATTCTTTTGCCGCATCAGATTTTGAGAAAATGTGGTAGGAAATGAAATAAATCACCCCGACAATTGGTAGTCGGGTGATTTATGCTTGTCAGGTGTGACCCGAAAAGTTTCTATTGCTTTTCCGCTATCAATGGTGCGGATGTCCTGATCTGCACATTCGGAGAGATTCTTCCTTTGTAAGACTGGTGCTGTAGGCCTGTTTAAAACATTCCGCGGGGCCTGTATCTCTCGCTCTAATGCACAGGCTGATAGACTCTTCCTTTGAAAGGATCGTTTTATAGGCATCACTGAAACAGTCCACAGGCCCAAGGTTTACAGCTCCCGCGCATAATTGCATGGATTCTTCGCGTGAAAGTATTGTCCTGTAGGCGGCATTGAAACATTCTACATTCGTGTAACCGTTGTTGATATTGTTGCCGGGGTTACTAGGATTGCCGTGATGTTGATTATTGCCGGGGTTGTTGGGATTGCCGTTAAGATGCCCTGATTTGCACATTTGTATAGATTCTTCTTTTGTAAGGTTGGTGCTGTAAGCCCGTTTAAAACATTCCGCGGGTCCAGTATCTCTCGCTCCGATGCAAAGGTTAACACAATCTCCGCTTTGAAGAATTGTGGTGTAGGCGTCTTTAAAACACTCCGACGGCCCCGTATTTTTCGCGCCACTGCACAGATCGACGGCTTGTCGCGCTGAAAGATTAGTTTTGTAAGCATCATTGAAGCAGTCCACGGGCGCAAGGTTTACAGCCCTCGCGCATAATCGTATAGATTCCTCGCGTGAGAGTATCGTTCGGTAGGCTGCTTCGAAACATTGCACGGTTTCAATATCTTTGGTTAAGCCTTGCCGCTCGGGAATTATTGTCGTCCCCTGCTGCATGGGAAGCGCTTGCATGTTGTCCGATGAAATATTCGCCGCTCTGATCAAGTCCTCAAAACCGGACGCCTGCGCGGTAAACGCGCATATGGCAAGTATTGCCGTCATAGCCATTATCTTTAGTGCTATTCCTCTCATAAGATGTCTTCCTCCTTTAAGTATAAGCGGTTCATAACCGCAAGCCCGGGGACTATTCTTTTTTTGGCTCCATTTTCCACTGATAACAGTTTACCCCATCCCGCATCCGGAGGCATGGGTAAAAGGGGCAATCCCGCCGGTTTTTTAGACCTATGCGGCAAATAGGCACAAGCGGATCGGGGGGGAATGAGAGGGGTATTCTGTGATCAACAAGCGGGCCGGGAGATGTGCTTTAACAACAGGGGGGGGGCTATATGCCCAGTATTTTTTTCCACCAGGATTTTTCTTCTTTTTTCCGTTCGGGGAGCTGTTCGAAGACCGGGGTATCCAGTTGTCCTCTGTATACGGGTATAGCCACGCGGAAAGTGGAGCCTCGGCCTTCTTCGCTTTCCACTATTATCCTGCCGCCCTGCATCACGGCCATGGCTTTGGTGATCGCCAGTCCCAGGCCGGTTCCTCCGACCTTTTCGCCTGCGGCCACTTGCACGAATTTGTCAAAGATCCTGGCTTGATCCGCTTTTTTCATGCCGCAGCCGGTATCTTTGACCGAAAAAAAGACGAAGCCCGCCTGCGCTTCGCGGCCGCCGTCCACGCTGACTTCTATGGAGCCGCCCTGGGGGGTAAATTTAATGGCGTTGGAGATCAGGTTTATGAGCACCTGCACGGTGCGGCGCTTGTCGGCGTAAACGCGGGGCACCCCGGGTTCCGTTTTTACAGTGAGGTTCAGGTTTTTGGAGCCGGCCCATGCTTTCATCGCGTCGGCCGCTTCCCTGGCGATATCTTCCGATGGCGTATTCTCCTGGTGGAAAACGAGCTTGCCGGATTGCAGTTTTGAGAAATCCAGGATATCGCTGATGATTGAGTTCAGGCGTTCAGAGTTCCTTATGGCGGCATTAAGGATGTTTTTTCCGGTGTCGTCCGGTTTGGAATCCCGCGCCAGCATATCCAGAGCCGCTTTTATGGAAGTTAAGGGGGAGCGGAGTTCATGCGTCATGTTTGCGATGAAATCCTGTTGCAGCTGTTCCATTTCCCGGAATTTAGCCTTGTCGGTGGGGACGGATACCGACCCCACTATCTTGCCGTCCTCGTTCTGGATTATGGCCGTGGATTTTTTTATAGCCTCGTTAAGGACATCCCTGCCCCGTTGTACAACGTCGATGGGGATGTCCCTGGTCCCGTCGCTTTTTATTTCTTTGGCCAGCGACAGAACCTGATTCTCCAGGTGCGTTACGTCGAAGATCTTCTGGCCGGAGAGTTCGCTCAAACCTTTGCCGGAGATGGCCTCGGCCTGGGCATTCATCATCAGGATCTTGCCGTCCTTGTCCACCACCACCACGCCTTCGGCAAGGTTTGAGACCACGGCTTCGGTTCGCGCTATATCGTTCTCCACTTTTTTCTTTTCCTGGCGTACCGACGTGAGGGCTTTGTTGATCTGTTCTTCCAGCTCGGCCTGGAACTTGCGCATCACGATCTCCATGATACGTTTCCGCTCGGCGGCGTCGGAAGTGGCCTTGGAAACGATCGTTTCCAAGGCGGTTTCAAAAGTCTGGGGCGCGATCAGTTCATCCGTCTTCCCTGCGGCATCCTGGCCGGAGCCGCTTTTTCCGGTATTACCGGCGGGGGCCCCCTCTGCTCCGGGGGCGGCGCCGGAAGCGTTCTGGGCCGGGCCGGGGGCCGTATTGTCGCTCCCCTCGTCCACTTTTGCATATACGGCATGGCTTAAGGTTATCCTGTCAACGTTGTTCTGTTTCAGATACTCGCGGCCGTCGCCCTTGAAGGATTGCATCTGGCACAGTATCCGGATATCGTCATGCGATACGCCGCTAAGGAAGGAGACGGTTTGTACCTGGAAGCGGGAGAACATATTCTTGAGGGAATTGGGCAGCTTGTCGGCCGTTAAAAGCGGGCAGCCGTTGACTATCAGCTTGTCGTTGTCCAGTGTCAGGGTGAACTCTTTATTGGGTGAGGCCGCTATTATGCCGCCCAGCAGGGAATGAGCTTCCTCCAGGACTTGTTTGACCTGCGGGTGGTCCGGCTTATAAAGGTTGATCTGTACCAGGCCGCGGGTAAAAGCCTTGAGGAAATTCAGCCATGCCACCTTTGTTTCTTTATCTTCGGTCATAGCCTGTGTATTTTTGGGCTCTTTATGTTCTTAGCGGCGTTCCTGGCGTCAAATACGAGCTTCGAGCCTCTGACCAGCGCCGGGTAGTCTATGCAGGAATGCGGCGTAATTATGATCACGCAGTCGTATTTTTTTAAATTTTTCAGCGCATTCCTCGCGCCTTTGTGGATCCTGCCGTCAATTTCAATGGACGGCACATATGGGTCATAGAAGTCCACTTCAGCTTGTGTTTTCTTAAGCAGTATGAAGACGTCTTTGGCCGGGGATTCGCGCGGGTCGGAGATGTCTGGCTTATAGGTCATGCCTATCATAAGCAGCTTTGAAGCCTTCATGGCTTTGCCCCGGGTATTAAGCAGTTCCGTTATCATTGAAACGGTGTGGTACGGCATGCTGGAGTTCACGGCGCCGGCCAATTCTATAAAGCGCGGCTCGAAATTAAGCGTTTTCATCTTCCAGCCGAGATAATGCGGGTCCAGGGGGATGCAGTGCCCGCCTATACCGGGGCCCGGGTAGAAAGGCATGAAGCCGAATGGCTTTGAAGCGGCCGCCGCGATGACTTCCCAGATGTTCAGGCCGAGTTTGCGGCACATGAGCGACATCTCGTTTATCATGGCGATGTTGACGGCGCGGAAGGTGTTTTCAAGAAGCTTGACTAGTTCGGCGGTTTCGGTGTTGGAAACCTCTATCACCGTATCTACTACCTGGCTGTAAAGTAGTCCGGCCAGTTTTGTGCAGGCGGGGGTGACGCCGCCGACTATTTTAGGCGTATTCTTCACGCCGTATTCGATGTTGCCCGGATCTACGCGTTCGGGGGAGAAAGCCAGGTGGAAATCCCGGCCGGCCTTCATGCCCGCGGCCTCAAGCATAGGCCGCACCAGTTCGCGGGTGGTGCCGGGATAGGTGGTGCTTTCAAGTATTATTATCTGGCCTTTGCGCAGGTTGTTTGCCACCTTTCCTGTGGCGTTCAAAATATATGAAACGTCCGGGTCCTTGCTCTTTCTCAAAGGGGTGGGGACGCAGATGATAACGGCGTCCTGGTTTTTAAGCAGGGAAAAATCCGCCGTCGCTTTAAGTTTACCGGACTTTGAGAATTCGCGCACCTCCGACGAGGGAATATCCGGGATATAGGAGGCTCCGCGGGCAATGGCCTTGACTTTTTCGGCATCCACTTCGAAGCCGGTAGTCGTAAAGCCGCTACGGGCGAATTCCATGGCCAGTGGCAGCCCCACATAACCAAGGCCGATGATGCCCACTTTATAGTTTCGTGTCTTTATAGCTTCTTTGATGATTTTCATATATATGGCGGATATTTCAGGATAGATCTTCCCCCCCGCGTATCCCCCCAGAACATGATTATACCAAAAGACAACCCGTGGAAGACAATGGCATTGCCGCGAAAATCAGCCGTCTTGGAGCCGGAGGCTTTTGAAACAGCGCCGGCAATATGTGGTGTAATTGAAATTTCTTTCAATTAAATTAAAACCGCATGTTGTGGATATCCGAATTCCACCCCGGAAATTTTCGGTGTAGTCCTGTTGCTCATCCGATGGTATATTAATATAATTAACATTCTATGGAATGGCTGATACAGTTCCCGGTGCTTCTTTTCTCTATTATTTTCCACGAGTTCGCTCATGGCGCGACCGCGTACAGAAGAGGCGATGATACCGCCTATCTTTCCGGCCGCCTGACTCTGAACCCGCTTCCGCATATAGATCCCATAGGTTCCATCCTTATTCCGTTCATCTGCGTTATGTCCCATTTTCCCGTGATCGGCTGGGCCAAGCCGGTGCCGATCAATCCCCTGCGTATGTCCCGTCCGCGCCGCGACATGGCCATAGTGGCACTGGGCGGGCCGGCCTCCAATATTGTTCTGGCCATTACGGCGTTTTTCGCTTATAAAATATTCGCTTTGGGTTTCCTGGGAGGGGATCTGACGCTGACGCTTTTAAAAGCCTGCCTTTGGGGGATCATAATAAATCTGCTCCTGGCCATGTTCAACCTGATCCCCATCTATCCTCTTGACGGCAGCCATGTGGCTCTGGAGTTTCTGCCGGATAAATGGCTTGAGGTGTACGAAAAGCACATTCCCTACGGTATGTACATAATACTGGGGCTCATGCTCACCGGAGCTGTCAGGATGATAATAGAGCCTTTTTTGGGGTTCGTTCTTTTTTTATTGTATAAATCCGGAGTAGCGATACAGATATTGGGGATTTGATAGAGAGCTTGCGATCCCTCGCGGGAGTAGCGCGCGAGGCGCGGGAAAGACTTATGGATAATAAGAAGATCGTTGTTTCGGGCATGCGTCCCACGGGCCGGCTTCACCTTGGGAATTACTGGGGCGCTTTGAAGAACTGGGTGGAGCTGCAGGATGAATACCTGTGTTATTTTTTCGTCGCCGATTGGCACGCTCTCACCACGGGCCACGATAAGGCCGACAACATCCCGGATAATACCAGGCTGATGGTAGAGGATTGGCTGGCCGCCGGCCTTGACCCCGCCAAATGCGTGATCTTCCGCCAGTCGGACATCAGGGAACACGCCGAACTTTACCTTCTTTTGGGCATGATAACGCCCGTCAGCTGGCTTTTGCGCAACCCCACTTTCAAGGAGCAGCTCCTGGAACTCCATAAGCAGAAGTATAAAGGCCAGGAAGACAAGATGAAGGCCGCAGAGGGGGCCAGTAAAAAACTGTTGGAAGCGCATGTCGGAGAAGGGGAAGATCTCGCGGTTCATTCCGAACTTTCCACCTATGGGTTCCTTGGGTACCCTATACTCCAGGCCGCCGATATCCTGCTTTATAAAGCCGATTATGTGCCTATAGGCAAAGACCAGTTGCCGCATCTGGAACTCACGCGCGAGATAGCGCGCCGCTTCAACCATTCGTTCGGTGCGCCGTCCGCGGAACCTGTTTTTATCGAACCCGGCGCGCTTTTGACCGGCGCGCCGTCCGTGCCCGGCCTGGACGGGCGCAAAATGTCCAAGTCCTACGGGAATACAATAGAGCTGGCCGAAGAGCCCCGCAGCCTTGAAGCCAAGATAAAGAAAATGTACACCGATCCCGCGAAGCTTAAGGTGGATGATAAGGGCCACCCTGAAGGCTGCGTGGTGTGCGCGTTCCATAAAATCTACAATTCCGGCTGGGCCGGAAGAGAGGAAGAATGCAAAACCGGCGCCTTAGGCTGCGGCGCCTGCAAGAAACAGCTTTTTGAACTGATGAATAAAGCTATGGAGGAATTCCGCGTCCGGCGCGGGGCGTACGAAGGCGGCCGGGCCGGCGTGGACAAGATCCTTGAAAACGGAAACGCCAGGGCCTCGGCCTCGGCCTCGGCCGTTATCGGAGAGGCAAATAAGATTATGGGGATAAAATGAACGAGTTGGATGTGCATTTGGATATCTTCGAAGGTCCCATAGATCTGCTGATGTACCTCATCAGGAAAAACAATCTGGATATCTACGATATCCCGATCTCGCAGATCACGCAGGAATATCTGGGCTATCTTGACGTAATGAAAAGCCTGAATCTGGAAGTGGCCGGAGAATTTCTGGTCATGGCTTCCACGCTGATGCAGATCAAGTCCAAGATGCTGCTGCCGTCAAAAGCCGAACCCGGAGAGGAAGGCGAAGGCCCCGATCCCCGGGGCAAGCTTATAGCCATGCTGGAGGACTACCAGCGCTATAAGCAGGCCTCCAAGATCCTGGAGACAGGCTTCGCGCGGTGCAAGGATGTTTTCTACCGGGGTTCCCCCGTTTTTTCCAATGATGAAAAGTTCCTGGAACTTGAATTCTTCACTTTGCTTGAGGCCGTAAAGCGCGCGTTCGAGCGGGTGGATGACTCCAAAGAAGTGCAGGCGGAAACCTTCCCCATAGAATCGCGGGTGGAGAAGATCCTGAACATGCTTAAATCCCGGGAGTGGATAGTCCTGGACGACGTGTTCGTGTCCGAGACCCGGCGGTTGGGGGTCATCACCTGTTTTATGGCGCTTCTGGAACTGATAAAACAGCGAAAAATAGTCGTGGCGCAGGACGAGGCTTACAGTGAGGTCCGCATCTACCGCGCGCCCGAGCCCGGCGAGCTGCCCCTGGGCGAACGGCCGGGAACGGCTTGAAGGCCGGTATAATAAGCCGCGGGAATTAAATAGCGCGGAAAACTACCGGACGCCCGCCGTTTGCCGGTTGCCGATTACTGTGTTTAACGAGGAGAATCATGGAAGATCTGGAATTAAGGAAAGCGCTTGAGACCCTTCTGTTCATTACCGACCATCCTTTACCGCCGGAACGTATCGCCCAGATCTGCGAGGTAAAGGACCTCGAACGCGTGAAAAACGCCGTGATCGAGCTGAAAGACCATCTTGACCGGAACGGCAGCGCCCTGCAGCTCATGCAGATAGCGGGCGGCTGGCAGATGGCTACCCGGGCGGAGAACAGTCTGTGGGTCAGAAAGCTTTACCATAACAAAATGACCGTGCGCCTGTCGCAGGCCGCCATAGAGACGCTCTGCATTATCGCCTACCGCCAGCCCATAACCCGCGCCGAGGTGGAAAGTATCCGAGGCGTGGAGGTGATCGGCCCGCTTGACACCTTGAGCGAACGCAAGCTTATCACCGTGGTGGGCAGGCGCGAAACCGTAGGCCGCCCGATACTTTACGGCACGACCGGAGAGTTCCTGCGGCAGTTCGGCCTTAATTCTCTGGACGACCTCCCCAAGCTTGAGAATATTTCGGTGGACACCCAGCCGCAGCCGCTTGTGCCCGGTCCCGAGCCGGCCCAGCCCGCGTTGTTCGAGGAATCCCTGCCGTCCGCTGAAATCAGCGCGGCCGCGGTTCCCGAAGCCGTCCCGCTGGCGGAGGCGTACGCGGAGGGCGCGCCGGTTCCGTTGCCGGAATCCGTGGAAGCGCAGCCGGACCCCGCTGAAGAGACCGTCGTAGAAGAAAAAAACAATTAATAACCGGATACGAAGAAGTGGCGGCGGGTGGATGTGCGCCGGAGAGATATGCCTGAAATAAGAAAAGATCCCGTTTTCGGCCGCTGGGTCATTATCGCTTCCGAGAGGGGGTTGCGCCCTAATGAATTCAGAGCCGGCGGCCCTGACGGAGCATATACCTGCCCTTTTTGCCCCGGCCACGAGAATGAAACCCCGCCCTCTATTTACACGCTTCCGGCCGGAGACGGCGGGAACTGGCGCCTGCGCGTCGTTCTGAACAAGTATCCAGCTTTGGCGGCCCGCGGCAGCGATGCGAACGTGCCGGACGGCATGTACGACCGCATGGACGGCATAGGCTCCCATGAGGTGGTTATAGAGACGCCGTTCCATGACCGGCAGCTGGAGGAGATGCCCGTTCAGGACATAGCCGATGTTTTTAAAACTTTCATTTTGCGCTCCAACGAAATAAAGCGGGATCCGCGGGTGAAATATATCATGATCTTCAAAAATTTCGGGCGTAACGCCGGGGCCAGTCTCGCGCACCCGCACTCGCAGATCATCGCCATGCCTATGGTGCCGATACGCGTGGTGCAGGAGATAGAAGGGGCCGAGGCATACCACGAGGAGAACGGAGACTGTGTTTTCTGCGATATTGTGTGGCAGGAAGCCGGGTTCGGCAAACGTGTGGTTGGCGAAAACGATAATTTCCTGGCCATAACTCCTTACGCCAGCCGTTTCTCATTCGAGACCTGGATCATTCCGAAAAAGCACGAAAGCCATTTCGAACGCATGGCGCCGGAACTGGCCGTTGACCTGGCCGCGATAGTGAAGGGTACGATAGGAAAACTCCATACCTCGCTGGAAGGCATCGCCTACAATCTTATAGTGCACAGCATGCCGGTGCAGGACCCCGAGGCGGAGTATTATCACTGGCACATTGAGATAATGCCGAAGCTGAATCATGTGGCCGGTTTTGAATGGGGCACGGGTTTTTATATAAACACCATCTCTCCGGAAGACGCGGCGGAGATGATGAATGCCGGAAAGAAGTGCAAAATATAGGCGGCAAGCGGAAAGGGACGGCCGGCGGAAAGATCGTTTTCCGCCTGTGATCTGGAAAGATTTTTTGGAGGAACTATGAAAATACTTGTGGCTGCCAGCGAAGCTTTTCCGTTCTGCAAGACGGGGGGCCTGGGCGACGTCGTAGGGGCGCTGGCACAGGTGTTTTCCCGGGCCGAAGGCAATGAAGTAGTGCTTTTTATGCCCCGCTACCGCAACATCGGCGGCAGCGCATTTTCGCTTAAAGCCGTGGGAGGCAGTTTCCTTATTCCGGTGGGTAACCGCGTTGAGACCGCCACCATGTCTCACGTTCAGTGGGGCAAGGTATCGGTCTATTTTATAGAAAATCCCAGGTATTTCGACCGGCCCGGCATATACCGCGCCAATTTCGGCGATTACGAGGATAACGATGAAAGGTTCATATTCTTCTCAAGGGCCGTGCTTGAAGGCGCCAAATTTATAGGCTTCAAGCCCGATGTTATCCACACGCATGACTGGCAGACCGGCCTGGTCAGCGCCTATCTGAAAACCCTCTACAGGATAGACTCGTTTTTTTCAAAGACCGCCAGCGTGTTCACCGTGAATAATATCGCCTATCAAGGGATGTTTCCCAAGGAAACGCTTCTGAAAGCCGGGTTTTCGTGGGTGGATTTTACTCCGGAAAAACTGGAGTTTTACGGCGGCTTGAATTATATGAAAGCCGGCATAGTTTTCGCGGATATAGTCACCACGGTCAGCCCCACGTATGCCAGCGAGATACAATTCAAGCCCGAATTCGGCAAAGGGCTTGAGGGGGTGCTGAAGGCCAGGAACCCGTCTTTCTTCGGCATACTTAACGGTATAGACGAGGAGATCTGGGATCCGGCCACCGATACTTTTATTGAAAGGGGCTATGACCTTAAAAGTTCCCTGAAAGGAAAGGCCGTCTGCAAAAAAGCGCTCCAGCACGCTCTCGGCCTGGAGGAATCAAAGGATCTCCCCCTGGCCGGCGTGGTCTCGCGCCTTGATTACCAGAAGGGGCTGGATCTTCTGGCCGGCATCATAGGCGGGCTCGCCGATAAGATGCAGTTCGTCATTCTGGGCGTGGGCGACCCCGCCCTTACCGAGGCTTTCGCGAATATCGCCAAGGCGCGCCCCAAGCAGATTTTCTTTAAAGCCGGCTTTGACGAGGCCTTCGCCCACAGGATCTACGCGGGTTCGGATATTTTTCTCATGCCGTCGCGCTTTGAGCCGTGCGGCCTTCCCCAGATGATCGCCATGCGCTACGGGTCTCTGCCCGTGGTCACGCGCACGGGAGGTTTGAAAGATACGGTCACATATACCAGCGAACCCAGGGACTCCAACGGATTCGCTATAGACGCCGCCGACGGGGAACAGCTTAGATCCCTGCTGGGACATATCGTTTCGCTGTTCGCCTGGAAGGAGAACTGGAATCTCATGGTGGCCAACGCCATGAAGGGCGACTATTCCTGGACCAGATCCTCCCAGGAGTATTTAAGGCTTTTCAACATAGCGTACCAGAAGAAGCAGTCGTGAACGGCCGTATGCCCTGCTGAAAATAAAGATGTGATTCTGAATATTCGGCCGGCCGCCTGATAAGCCGTCCCGGAGGTTTGTATGAAAGTGGTATTCTATACGAACGAGTATCCGCCCAACACCTATGGCGGCGCCGGAGTCGCGGTGGAATATCTAACGCGCGAACTCGCCAGGCTGATGGATGTGGAGGTGCGCTGCTTCGGGAACCAGCGTTCAAAAAAATCCCGCCTCCAGGTTACCGGTTATCAGCCATGGACCGCGCTCGCCCCGGGCGCTCATAAAGGTTTCGACAAGGCCCTTGAGGCGCTCAGCGTCAATCTTCAGTTCTGCAAGAACAATACGGCTGATATCGTCCATTGCCACACCTGGTACACGAATCTGGGCGGGTTTTTCGCGAAGCTCCTGCACAATATCCCTTTAGTCCTGACGACCCACTCGCTGGAGCCCCTGCGGCCCTGGAAACGCGAGCAGTTGGGCCGCGCCTACGACCTCAGCAGCTGGGTGGAGGGCAACGCGATAAAGGCCGCCGACGCCGTCATCGCGGTTTCGCAGGGCATGAAGAAAGATATCCTTTCCTGCTACGATATCCCGGCGGCCAGGGTGCACGTGATCCATAACGGCATCGATCTGGCCGAGTATCGGCGCGCCGACGGCATCAAGGCGCTTCGCCGCTGGGGAGTAGATCCGGATAAGCCCTATGTGCTTTTCGTGGGGCGCATAACCAGGCAGAAGGGGATCATTCACCTGGTCAACGCCATCCCGCATATCGACCCTGAGGCGCAGATCGTGCTTTGCGCGGGCGCTCCGGACACCGAAGAGATAGCGGCGGAGATGCGGGCCGGTGTCGCCAGGATCCAGAAGAAGCGTAAGAACGTGATCTGGATACAGAAAATGCTTGCGAAGAACGAGATCATAGAACTTTACAGCCATGCCGCGGCCTTCTGCTGCCCCTCAATCTACGAACCTTTCGGCATAATCAATGTCGAAGCCATGGCCTGCGGCGCGCCGGTGGTGGCCGCGGCCGTGGGCGGGATACTTGAAGTGGTCGTGCCGGAGAGGACAGGGCTGCTGGTGCCGTTTCAGACGCGCCGGGGCGGAGATTATGAGCCCGGCCGTCCGGATAAATTCTCCCGGGACCTGGCTGCGGCGCTAAACAGGGTGTTGCGCAATCCCTCCCTGCGAAAGCGGTTTGCGGCCGAGGGCAGGCGCCGGGTGGAAACGCAATTCAGCTGGGCCGGCGTCGCCAAAAAAACGCATGATCTTTATCGGAGCCTGGTCAGCTAGGCGGCTAGGCAGCTGGACGGCTGGACTGCTGGACGGCAAGATGGCTTTCGGAATAATTGTTTCCGTAAGTTTCCGGCGCAGACTAGCTGCCTAGCAGTCCAGCTGTCTAGCTGCCTAATAGTTTAGGCTTTTGGAGGAACCGTGAAAAAGAAAATAAATTTAAGCGCACAAGCAACGGCCGCGGCGCCGGAACGGGTCGCGGCGGAAAGTCCCGCGCGGGTTGTTATAGAGAACGTGCGCCCCGAGATAGACGGCGGCCGGTTCCCCGTCAAGCGCGTGGTGGGGGAGAAAGTAGCCGTTGAGGCGGATGTCTTCGCGGACGGGCACGACGAGATGGTATGCGAACTCCTCTATCGCAAAGAGGAGGAGACGGTCTGGACGAAGGTTCCGATGCTGCCTCTGGGCAACGACCGCTGGCGGGCCGAATTCACCGTAGCGGAACTGGGGCAGTACCGCTACACCGTGCGGGGCCGGATAGACTATTTTTCGACATGGCTGCGGGACCTGAAAAAACGGCTGGAGGCCGGACAGGATGTGAGGCCGGAACTTCCGGCCGGAGCCCAATTGGCCGCCGCGGCCGCGGCCAGGGCCGCCGGCGTCAAGACCGATGCCCGCAAACTCGCGGCGCTGGCGCGCGACCTCGAAGGCGCTGGTGATCCCCGCGAAAAGGCCGCCCGGCTGGCGGCGCCGGAGTTGACGGCGCTGGTTTCCCAGTGGGGCGACGAGAAAGATTTTATCCGGCACGGCAGCGAATTAGAGGTCTGGGTGGACCGCGTCAAGGCCCGCTTCGGCGCGTGGTACGAGCTTTTCCCCAGGTCTGCCGCGCTCAAGCCGGGGCGGCATGGCACGTTCGACGACCTTATCGCGCGGCTGCCGTATATTTCCGGGATGGGCTTCGATGTGCTTTATCTTCCGCCCATTCATCCCGTGGGCAGGACCCATCGCAAAGGCACGAACAATTCCCTTAAAGCGGGACCGAATGATCCCGGCAGCCCCTGGGCCATAGGCGACAAGACCGGCGGCCATAAGGCCATCCACCCCGAACTAGGGACCATCGAGGATTTTAAGCGGCTGGTTAAAGCGGCAAAAGGGCAAGGCCTGGAACTGGCGCTGGATGTCGCGCTTCAGTGCTCGCCCGACCATCCATATCTGCGCGAGCACCCGGAATGGTTCGTGCACCGGCCGGACGGGAGCCTGCGCTACGCCGAGAACCCGCCGAAAAAATACGAGGATATCTATCCTCTGGATTTCACCTGCCGGGACTGGAAGTCTTTGTGGGACGAGGTCAAAAGTATCTTCGAGTTCTGGATGGACCAGGGAGTGCGCGTTTTTCGTGTGGACAATCCTCACACCAAGCCGTTCGCGCTCTGGGAGTGGCTCATCCGGGACCTGCGAAAGGAAAATCCCGACCTGATCTTCCTCGCGGAAGCTTTCACCCGGCCGAAAGTCATGTGCCGCCTGGCCAAGGCGGGCTTCAGCCAGTCCTATAATTATTTCCCCTGGCGCAATTCCAAGTGGGAGCTGGAGAGCTACTTCACCGAACTGACCCGCACCGATGTGAAAGAGATACTCAGGCCCAACTTATGGCCCAATACGCCGGATATACTTACGGAGTATCTGCAGTTCGGCGGGCGTCCCGCGTTCATGATACGGCACGTCCTGGCGGCGACGCTTGGCGCCAGTTACGGGATCTATGGGCCGGCGTTCGAACTTTGCGAGGCCGCGCCCCGGACCCCGGGCCATGAGGAATATCTTAACTCTGAGAAGTATGAGGTTAAACATTGGGATCTGGACCGCAAGGAGAGCATTCGTGACCTCATTACGCGCGTCAACCGCATCCGCCGCTCTAATCCCGCGCTGCAGAACGACTCAAGCCTGCGGTTTTTCGGCGTGGACAACGAGCAGCTGCTGGCCTACGGGAAACAGTCCGGCGACGACCTGATCCTGATGGTGGTGAACCTGGACCCTAACCACAAGCAGTCCGGCTGGCTGGAGTTTCCGTTGCGTGAATTCGGTTTGCCGGAGGATAAGCCTTATCAGATGCACGACTTGCTCGCGGACCGGCACTTTATCTGGCGGGGCGCGCGGAATTATGTGGAATTGGACCCCCGCATTCTGCCGGCTCATATCTTCCGTCTGCGGCGCTATGTCAGAACCGAACGCGACTTTGATTACTTTCTATAGCCGGCGGCCGGAAATCGCTTCTTCTTATTTCTGAATTACCGAACCGCGTGTGAGTAATCTCACGTCGGAGACCTGCCTTTTAGGCCGCAATAGCGCCGCCGGTCCGCTTATGTGGCGTTTCCTCTCAGCGCTTAATGTTTCGCTCCAAAATCATCCCGGCCGGGCCGATTCTCCTCCCCAAGGCCTATATGGATTATAGGTCTAAAGCCTGGCCGATTCCCACAATACATTTTGGATTTGACCGGCTATACTATTAGGTATAGAAATTGCATCGCTCAAGGAGGCAAAGTATGAAGAAGTTCTTAGTGTCTGTAGTCGCAATGTGGATGACCGGTGGCGCGGCTTATGCCGGAACGGCTGCGAGCCAGCTTGGCCTGGATCAAATCTTGGCCGAGGGATTCGGTATAAGCTTACCGGCTGTTTCCAAAGGCTATGTGGAACCTGTGGAGCCTGCCACACCGATAGAGTGGATTTCTATCAGCGGCGGCAAGTTCACGATGGGAACCACCAGCATCGAGCAAGGTTTTGAAGATGCCAAGCCCGTTCGCGAAGTAACCATTAAAACCTTTGCGATGTCCAAAACGGATGTGACAGTGGCGCAATACGCGGAGTGCGTGATCAAAGGTGCTTGTATGGAACCGGCCACCGGCGCATATTGCAACTGGGGAAAAGCCGGCCGGGGAAATCACCCGGTTAACTGCGTTGACTGGAATCAGGCGAAGCAGTACGCCAAGTTCAAAGGCGCAAGGCTGCCCAGCGAGTCAGAGTGGGAATATGCGGCAACCAGCGGCGGCAGGAATCAGAAATATCCCTGGGGCAATGATAAGCCTACCGGCGAACTGGCGGTGTTTGACACCGACAGCACTATGCCGGTCTGTTCCAAACCCAAAGGTAATACGGCGCAGGGTTTATGCGATATGTCCGGTAATGTTTGGCAGTGGGTGCAGGACACTTATCAGAATTCGTATGCTGGTGCTCCTGTTGACGGTAGTGCGGTTGAAGGTACGGGTTCCCGCCGGGTATTACGTGGCGGCTCCTTCTTCCACTTTGTCGCCAGGTACCTGCGGGTCGATAACCGTAACTACTTCGATCCTGGCGTCCGCGACCTCAGCTTCGGGTTCCGCCTTGCGAGGTAATTGTTGTTGACCCTTGGACACTTGAACTCTTGGCCCTTGGGCTTGAAGTTGTTGTCGTAAATCAGTTTGCAGTCCGGGCGCGTGCGTAAGCCGCGCCCGGTTTGCGGCCGGGGCAGGGTTGTCCAAACCGGGAATCGCGGGGCGGAGAAATGAAGCTTAAGATTTTTACTCTGCGTTTGAACCCGGCGACGGGTTTTTTTGACGACGGGGAACTTACGAATTTTCAGTTGGGCAAAGATGTGATTGAGATTTCGGAACATTTCCTCGTCCACGAAAAAACGCCGACGCTTTTGTTGGTCCTGCGGTATAGAGATATCCCGGACAACGGCGCGAGAGCATCTCAGTCGCCGGAGGCGGCGCGCAAGGATTGGCGCGCGGAATTATGTGGAATTGGACCCGCGCATTCTGCCGGCTCATATCTTCCGTCTGCGGCGCTATGTCAGAACCGAACGCGACTTCGATTACTTTCTATAGCCGGCGGCCGGAAATCACTTCTTCTTATTTCTGAATTACCGAACCGCGTGCAAGTAATCTCACGTCGGAGACCTGCCTTTTGGGCCGCAATAACGCCGCCGGTCCGCTTGCGCGGGTTGCCGTTCAGCGTTTCATATTCCGCTTCGAGATCATCCCGGCCGGCCGATTCTACTCCCCAAGGCAGGCCTGTCCCAAGAAAAAAGACGAAAACGAGAGAACCCTCCGTTAATGGTAAGATGTTTTTGCTTAGAAAACAGTCTTTCC
>Ga0156409_125_pt1 | contig 77240 bp, 62 predicted proteins | sample RifOxyA2_FD_108052 | JGI IMG/M metagenome (GOLD analysis project Ga0156409, IMG submission 108052) | Elusimicrobia bacterium RIFOXYA2_FULL_53_38 | reverse complement strand
CGAGCCTGGTCGTATACCTGAACAAGGCCGACCTGGTGGATGACAAAGAATTACTGGACCTGGTGGAAGAGGAAGTCCGTGACCTGCTGAGGAAGTACGAATTCCCCGGCGACACTATTCCAATCATCAGAGGCTCCGCGATGAAGGCGCACGAAGGGGACACGGGTCCGCTGGGCGTGCCTTCCATCATTAAATTGCTGGAAGCTCTGGATAAGAGCATACCGGAACCGAAGCGCGAAACGGAGAAGCCGTTCCTGATGGCGGTCGAGGACGTGTTCTCGATCACCGGGCGCGGGACCGTGGCCACCGGCCGCGTGGAACAGGGCAAGATCCATGTGGGCGACGCGGTAGAGATCGTGGGCATCAAAGACACCCAGACTTCAGTGGCGACGGGCCTTGAGATGTTCAGGAAGCTTTTGGACGAGGCAATGGCCGGCGACAATATCGGTATGCTGCTGCGCGGTATCGACAAAGAGCAGATCGAGCGCGGGCAGGTCATCGCAACGCCGAAGTCGATAACGCCGCACAAGAAATTCAAAGCCGAGGTGTACGTGCTGACGAAGGACGAGGGCGGGCGTCATACGCCGTTCTTCAAGGGTTACAAGCCGCAGTTCTTCTTCAGGACGACGGACGTGACGGGGTCCATCTTTTTAAAGGACGGAGCCGAGATGATCATGCCTGGCGACCACACGGAGATAACGGTTGAGCTGATCTCGCCGGTTGCTATGACGAAGGGCCTGCGCTACGCGATCCGCGAGGGCGGGCATACGGTGGGCGCGGGCGTAGTGACGGAAATTATAGAGTAGGTGGCGGGCCGCGGGTAACGGCTACGGACGGAGATATACTGCCGTCTTAAATGTCTTATCCGGTGTCCGGTTACAAAAAGGAAATTATGGCAGATAGAATCACCATCATAATGGGCTGCACGGTTTGTAAGAATAAGAACTATCATTTTTCCAGAGGCAAGAAGAAGGAATTCAAGATAGAGCTCTCTAAGTTCTGCAGGGCTTGCGGCAAGCAGACTCCTCATAAAGAAGTAAAGTCCTGATTTACCTGGGAGCGTCGGTTAACTGGTAAACCAGCGGTCTCCAAAACCGCAACTGAAGGTTCGAGTCCTTCCGCTCCCGGAGCATTATTTGTGCGGGAGATGTATAAGCCCTGAAGCTGCGCCGCGGCAAAGGCCGTATAACCTGCGAAGGGCTGAGATTCGGGATAATTATCTCTGGATTAAGGTGAAAGTTATATGGAAAAAATCGCGGTTTTTTTCGGACAAGTGCCGAGTTTTCTTAAAGAGGCCTATCAGGAACTGACAAAGTGCGCCTGGCTGCCCCGTACGGACGTTGTGCGCTCCACCGTCGCTGTCAGCGTGGTGGTCATCCTAGTGGCCATCTACGTCAGCCTGGTGGATTTCGGACTTTCAGTAGTATTGGGCAGCATTCTGGGAGGTCGCTAAATGGCAAAAGGGTGGTACGTTATACACACGCGCACCGGTTTTGAGGAACGCGTTAACAAAATGCTCCAGCACAAGCTGGACACAAACGAGCTTACGGGCAAGCTTTTCCAGGTGCTTATCCCCACGGAAGACATTATTCAGGTGAAGCACAATAAAAAAGTGGTCAGTAAGAGAAAATTCTTCCCCGGTTATGTCCTCGCTAATATTGAACTGGATAATCAGACCTATTGGGCTATAAGGGGCATACAGGGAGTATCCGGATTTTTGGGAGATCCCAAGCCCGCTCCCATGGAAGAAAGCGAAGTTCAGCAGATCCTTGAACTGGTGAATTCGGCCGGCCTGGAAAAGCCTAAACCCGCCGTACAGTTCGAGAAAGGCGAGAATGTCCGCATTATAGAGGGTCCGTTCAAGCATTTTATGGGAGTGGTGGAAGAAGTGAACGAACAGAAGGCCAAGATAAAGGTTATTGTTACGGTCTTCGATCGCCCCACCCCCGTGGAGCTGGACTTTTTGCAGGTGGAAAAAGTCTAGCCTATGGCAGTGCCGCAACAGGGCCTATGGCCCTCAAACGGCCTAGCCTATGGCAGTGCCGCAGTTTAGGATGCTATACGTATCAAGCGGCTTAATCAGATGATGAATTATATAAACTTAAGGAGATTAAAGGAATATATGGTTCCTTTATATTTAAAATTATGGCTAAAGTAAAAGTGGTAAAGACAATGATAAAGCTGCAGATCCCCGCCGGCAGCGCCAATCCCGCGCCCCCCGTGGGTCCCGCGCTCGGCCAGCACGGCGTGAATATTATGGATTTCTGCAAGCAGTTCAATGAGAAGACCAAGAAGCTTGAGCAGGGGGTTCCGATCCCGGTAGTGATAACGGTCTTTGAAGACAGGACTTTTACGTTCATAACCAAGATGCCCCCTATGGCCGCTCTTATCAAGAAAGCGGCGGGCCTTGCAAAGGGTTCCGGCGAGCCGAACAAGAACAAGGTCGGCCGGATCACCCTCCAGCAGGTAGAGGAAGTCGCCAAACTGAAGCTTGTCGATCTCAACACCAAAGATATCAAACAGGCGATGGAGATGGTAAAGGGCACCGCGCGTTCTATGGGCGTGGATGTGATAGGCTGATTCGGGCGTTTAAACGGAAAAAGAGGGAGCGGGGACCGATGAAGGGCGCCGCGTTTGAACCTCAAGGAGACAACACAATGGGTAAGAGGATCGCGAACATAAAAAAAGGCCTGGATCTGGCCAAGAAATATAAGATCGAAGAAGCCGTGGCTATCATCAAAAAGAACGCCATCGCAAAATTCGACGAGACCGTGGAAGTTCACCTGAAACTGGGCATCGATGTCAAGCATTCGGATCAGCAGGTCCGCAGCACCGTCAGCCTGCCTCACGGCACCGGCAAGACCAAGAAAGTCGCTGTAATCGCCAAGGGCGAAAAGATCAAGGAAGCCGAGGCCGCCGGGGCCGACCTCATAGGCGGAATGGAGCTTGTGGATACTATATTTAAAGGCGCCATAGACTTCGACGTACTGGTTATCACGCCGGACATGATGAAAGACGCGGCCAAACTGGGCAAGGTGCTTGGTCCCAGGGGCCTTATGCCTAATCCGAAGAGCGGCACCGTGACCTTCGATCTGGCGAAGACCGTAAAGGAGCTCAAGGCCGGCAGAATAGAGTTCAAGGCCGATCCTCAGGGCATCGTTCACGCGCCCGCCGGTAAAGCGTCCTTTCCGGAAAAGAATCTTGCCGAGAACGTGCAGGCTATTATAGACGCGGTACTGAAGGTAAAACCGTCTTCTTCCAAAGGCGTTTACATGCAGTCGGTATATGTCTCTTCCACAATGGGGCCCGGGGTTCCGGTGGATGTTTCCGTCAAGGCCGCATAAATCAGGCATGGCGCCCCTCCAAGTTCCTTTTTTTTGGGGGGGGGCGCCGGTTTTTTACGGCGCGGACGCAAGAACAGCAGCGTGCTTTTTGGGAAATTAAACTACCTGAAGGGGTTAAACATGCTAAAACTTAGGTCTTTTTTTGCGGCGGCGGTTTGCTCGGTTGTGTCTTCCGGCACGGCTTTTGCCAGCGAAGCGGACCTCAGTATCCCGGACCTCTCTTCGGTTTCTTTTCTTGGTTTTACAGGCCATCATTTGCTGCTCGGCGGCTTGGTGATCTGCGTTCTGGGCATGCTTTTCGGTATTATCCAATCCGTACAGATCTCAAGACTCCCCGTCCACAAGTCCATGAAGGACATCTCCGAGCTTATTTATGAGACCTGTAAAACTTACCTTATAACCCAGGGGAAATTCCTGGCCATCCTCTGGACCTTCATTGCCGCCATAATGGTGTGGTATTTCAGTCTGAACCCCGCTATGACGGTTTTTAAGATCTTTATCATCGTCATTTTCTCCATCGTCGGCATTCTGGGATCCTACTCGGTGGCGTGGTTCGGCATACGCATCAACACCTACGCCAACTCCCGCACCGCTTTCGCGGGTCTTAAAGGCTTGCCCTTCCCGACCATGGCCATCCCGCTCAAGGCCGGCATGAGCATCGGTATGCTCCTTATCAGCGTAGAACTGGTGCTGATGCTGTTCATCCTGCTCTTCGTTCCCGGCGATTACGCCGGTCCCTGCTTTATCGGCTTCGCCATCGGAGAATCCCTGGGCGCGGCCGCTTTAAGGATAGCCGGCGGCATCTTCACCAAGATCGCCGACATCGGCTCGGACCTGATGAAGATCGTTTTCAAGATCAAGGAAGATGATATCCGGAACCCGGGCGTCATCGCCGACTGTACCGGAGACAACGCGGGCGACTCCGTGGGACCCACCGCCGACGGCTTTGAAACCTACGGAGTTACAGGCGTGGCTCTTATTACTTTCATTTTGCTCGCGGTTTCCCCGGAAGCGATGATGCAGGCCGACCCCATGCTGGCGGAAGACGCGGCCAGGGCGCTTTCCCAGACCACCCAGATACAACTGCTGGTCTGGATCTTTGTCATGCGCATCGGCATGATCGTTACCAGCGCTTTTTCCTACTGGGTGAACGGCATCATAGCTAAAGCGATGTACGGCACGGCTAAAAAGTTCAACTTCGAACACCCGCTGACCTCGCTGGTCTGGCTGACCTCATTCATTTCCATAGTGATGACCTATGTGTTGAGCTACCTGCTGGTCCCGGAGCTGGGTGACGGCACCCTCTGGTGGAAGCTTTCCACCATCATAACCTGCGGCACCATCGCCGGCGCGCTGATCCCCGAACTCGTGAAGGTCTTCACCTCCACTAATTCGGGCCACGTGCGCGAAGTGCTTGCGGCTTCCAAAGAGGGCGGGCCCTCGCTGAATATCCTGTCGGGCCTTGTGGCCGGCAACTTCAGTGCTTACTGGATGGGCATGGCTATCATCTTCCTGATGGGTACCGCTTACGAGGTCTCCACTCTGGGCCTGGGCGCCCTGATGGTCGCTCCCGCCATATTCTCTTTCGGCCTGGTGGCTTTCGGCTTCCTGGGCATGGGTCCTGTGACCATTGCCGTGGATTCCTACGGTCCCGTCACGGATAACGCGCAGTCGGTCTATGAACTTTCCGCGATAGAGACCATCCCCGGCATCAAGGAAGATATAAAGAAAGAATTCGGCTTCGACGTGGATTTTGAGAACGCCAAAAAATTCCTGGAAGAGAACGACGGCGCCGGCAACACCTTCAAGGCCACCGCGAAGCCAGTGCTGATCGGCACGGCCGTGGTGGGCGCCACGACCCTTATCTTCTCCATCATACAGCTGCTCCAGGCCAAGTTCGGTACTGTCGGGCCCCAGGGTATTTACGAGGGGTTGTCCATCATGAATCCGCGGTTCCTGCTAGGGCTCATCACCGGCGGCGCTATCATTTACTGGTTCACCGGCGCTTCCATCCAGGCCGTTTCCACCGGCGCTTACCGGGCGGTGGAGTTCATCAAGAAGAACATAAAACTGGAAGGCGGCGGTGAGCGGGCCTCCATCGCGGACTCCAAGAAAGTCGTGGAGATCTGCACGCAATACGCCCAGAAAGGCATGTTCAACATCTTCCTGGTGGTATTTTTCAGCACGCTGGCTTTCGCCTGCCTGAATCATTACTTCTTCATCGGCTACCTCATTTCAATCGCTATCTTCGGTCTGTACCAGGCCATCTTTATGGCCGACGCCGGCGGCGCGTGGGACAACGCGAAGAAGCTGGTTGAGACCGAACTGAATATGAAAGGCACGCCTCTGCACGATGCGAGCGTGGTAGGCGATACCGTGGGGGACCCCTTCAAGGACACCTCCTCGGTGGCTATGAATCCGATCATCAAATTCACCACGCTATTCGGCCTGCTGGCAGTGGAACTTGCTATCACCCTGGACCCGAAGGTCAGCAGGACGCTGGCCGTAGTTTTTTTCCTGATCAGTGTGGTCTTCGTGTGGCGTTCTTTCTATTGCATGCGCATAAAGAGCGAAGAGGGGAAATAACCGCTAAGTTTTTAGACAAAGCCCCGCGCGACCCGCGGGGCTTTTGTTTGGCGGATGGAATAATATGTTTCTTGGAATAACCATAGGGCTTGCTTTATCGGCGTCCGTATTCGCGGGCTGGCTGCTGTCGCGTGTTTCTGAAAGCGAAGAGGGAACTCCGGAGATGTCGGAATTTTCAAAAGCCGCCGAAGTGGTCTTTTTAGAAGCTTTAAAAAAGCAGGCCCTGGTCCTCGGCCAGGCCGCTTTGGCGGCGGGCGCGCTGGTTTATTTAGTCCTCGCATTTTTCACGTTCAAGGGTCAGGCCGGCGCCGTGCAAACAGGTTTCGCGTTCCTGGCCGGAGTTCTTTTTCAGGCTCTGGCCGGTTTCGCGGCCGCGCGGATTTTTTTTAGAAGCGCTCTGAAGACCGCCGCCGCAGTAAAGCGTTCCGGCGCCGAAGCTTTTACGCTGGCGCTGTGGTCCGCCGGCGCTTCGGCTGTTATCACGCTGGCGCTCAGTCTGGCGGGCGTAACGGCTTTATTTCTGCTTGTCGGCGGCTGGGATGCCGCCCGTAATGCTCCGTTGAAAATAGCCGGCTTTTGTTTCGGCTCCGTTTTCGCGGCGTTATTCTCCCGGTTGGCCGGCGGATTATATTCGGAAGCGGCTTGCGCGCTTGACAGCGCGGTTCCGGAAAACGCCGGCGCGGTCCTTGCCGGCAACAGCGCGCGTAACGCCGTCAACCTGGGTGCGGATATTTTCGACTCCGCCGCAGCCGAGAACCTGGCGGCTATGGCGCTTGGCGCCGCGCTTTGGCCTGTTTACGGTTCCAAAGCCATAGTGTTTCCGCTTTTTGCCCGGGCCTGCGGTCTTGCGGCCTGCACGGCAGGGGTCATGAGAGCCGGATCTTCCGGGGAAGGCGGACACATGGACGCGCTGGATAAAGGATTTGCTGCCGCCGGGGTTACGGCGCTGGCCGGCTTGTTCCTGGGCTGTAGTCTGGGACTAGACGGAAACATGTGGCTTTTCATGGCGACGGTGATCGGTGTGGTTTCCGCCGTCCTTTTCACTTCCGCGGCTCGATATTACGGAGGGCACAGGCATCGTCCCGCCCGCATGGTCGCCAAGGCAGCCTCCGGCGGCGCGGCCGCCGCTCTTATAAGGGCGCTTTCTTCCGGTTTTGAGAGCGTCGCGGCGCCGGTTGCGTTGGTGGCTGCGGCGGTCATGGGCTCCTATTACTGCGGTGTGAGGGGATTGGAATCCTGCTGCGCCTCCGGCTGGCTTACCGAGCGGACCTGCGGCCTTTACGGCGTAGCGGCCGCGATCGTAGGCATGATGTCGGTTTCCGGCTATATTCTAGGTTTGGGCGTTTTTGGGGCTGTAAGCGGGGGCGCCCAGGTCATTAACGATATGACTCATCAGGAGGAAACGGTTAGACTGGATACCGGCATCCTTGCCGCCGCAGGCCGGACGGCGCTGGCCGCCGCGGCCGGTTACTCCGGAGCGGCGGCGGTACTGGCCTCGGTCCTGTTGTTTTTCGCATATATGCTGAAGACTTCCGGCCTTATCAGCCGGCCTTTTGAGACCGTGGATTTTGCCGGCGCCGAGGGGTTGGCCGGCGGTCTGCTCGGGGCTATGCTGGTTTTCCTATTCTGCGCTTATTGTCTAAGAGCCTGCGCGGCTTTGAGAACCGAGGACGGGGCCTCGGTCGAACCGGCGGCGCTCTCTAACTTCGTCCTGAAGCGGCTCATAATCCCGGCTGCTTTGGTGATAGGCTTGCCCCTGGCTTCCGTGCTTATCTTCCGCCGTTCGGGCCTGAGTCCGGAAGTGCTCTCCGCAATGCTGATCTCGGTAGTGGGGAGCGGAGCGCTTATGTCCGCTTTCATCCGCAATACGGCCGCCTCGCTTGAAAACTCGCTGATTTTTATGGAGGAGACCGGCTCCTCCGGTCCGGGCGCGGAGGGGCATAAGGCGGCCTCGGAAGCTTGTTCGTCCGGTGTAGTCCTTAAAGATACGGTCGCCCCGGCGTTGAACGCGTTGATAAAGTTTCTGCCGGCTATGGCGCTGGTTTTGGCCGAGCTCTTCGTATAGTGCGATAGTATCAGGACAGATATAAGGAGAATAGAAACGGAGCAAGACACAGCTTCCTGACTTCTCAGTCTTCGGCGGCCGGTGCTTCAAATTTATGTTTATAATTAAAAAAATACTCACCCCGTTCCTGCTCCCGCCCGGCATATTCGCGGTGCTGGCTTTTTGTCTGGCCGCCCTGCAGTTCCGGAGAAATAGGAAACAAGCCCCGGCCTGGGCCGGATTTGCTTTGCTGCTGTGGGCGGCCGCCACGGCGCCGGTTGGAAATATGGCGCTTTCCGGGCTTGAATACGCCTTTCTGCCCCCGGCGGAAGTAAAGGCCGACGCGATCGTGGTCCTGAGCGCCGGGATACGGGAGGGGGTGCCTGAGCCTTCCGGGGAGCCCGCTCTTTCCGGGATATCTCTTGAGCGGGCCGTAGAAGCCGTCCGGCTTTACCGGCGCTATAAGCTTCCGCTGATAATTACGGGCGGGACGGTGTTTTCAAAAGGTCCGGAAGCGCCCGTGATAAAAAAATATATCGTCAGCCTCGGCGTGCCGGAAAGGGATGTTTTAGCGGAGGAGCGCGCGCGCGACACCTGGGAGAACGCCGTTTTTTCCAAAAAAATTTGCGATGAAAAAGGTTATAAAAAACCGTTGATAGTGACTTCGGCTTACCATATGAGGCGCGCGATCTGGAGCTTTAAAAGGGCGGGACTTGTGGGCGCGATCCCGTATCCCACGGCTTATAAAAGTTCAAAGTCCCGCCGCTGCGGCTGGGGCTCTTTCCTACCCGGCGGCTACGAGCCGCTCAGCCTGGCGCTGCACGAATATCTGGGTTTTATTTTTTATAGAATTACTTATGCGTAATTAGGAGTCTGTCCGACATAAGCAATTTCGTCTGCAATTGCCGCTTTTTGCCGGATGCGCCTGTTTTATCCTTCGTTTCCACAAAGTTCTGCTGCGGAGTCGCTGGGTTTGGATAAAAGGCGGCAAGGCTTCCCGGCCATTGACTAATGGCGGCAAAGTTTGTAAATTTAATGTCTATAGAAGTCAAAAGTCGGCGGCCGAAGATCGGAATTATAGGCGACAGCCCCTGTCGGGTTGGCGGCGTCCCGCTTCTGATTTCTAGGAGCCTGTCCGACATAAGGCTTTCATGACGAATCTAAGGTAACATAGGGAGAAATAATTGTACCACGATAATAAAAGGGTAAGGATAAACAGATTCATAAATGTTGCGCAGGTAAGATTGATCGCGACCGACGGTACCATGATAGGCGTGAAGCCGATCCTGGAGGCGCAGAACATGGCAAGATCCGCCGGTCTTGATCTGGTAGAGATCGCCCCCATGGCGAATCCGCCGGTCTGCAAAATAATGGATTTCTCCAAATATCTCTATGAGCTGGATAAGCAGGAGCGGGAGAACCGTAAGAAGCAGAAGGCGGGAGTCCTGAAAGAGATACGTTTTAATCCCAGAATAGCCAAACATGACCTTGAGACGAAGATAAAACATATAGAAACGTTCCTCAAGGAGCAGAACAAGGTGCGCGTGACCGTGGTATTCCACGGCCGGGAAAACCAGCACCGGAACCTGGGCGAAGAAATACTCATGAACGTGAAGAACACTCTGGCGGCTGTGGGCGTTGTTGAAGGCCGTTCCCAGATGATGGGCAACAGGATGAGTATAATGCTTACGCCGATAGCCGCTGTTTCGGTTAAGGCTCCGGCGGCGGCTAAGCCCCCGGCCTCCCCTAAATAGCACGCTCCGGGAGTCTGAACCTGAAATTCCGGTTTTTGTCCCGGTTCTAAGGTGATAGTCCGCCGCTTAAGATTTCCGGCGACTGCGCGCGGGATGCAGACGGGTTTGCAAGTGTGTCGCCATATTTAATACAATGTGTTGATGCCGGGCCACGGTGTCGTTGAATTTTGCTGCGGATACTGCACGGGAAAAATATTATGCCTAAAATGAAAAGCCACAGCGGTGCTAAGAAAAGATTCCGGAAATCCAAAAGCGGCAAATGGACGCATAGGAAAGCGGGTCTCCGCCACCTTCTGACGGGGATGTCGGCTAAAAGAGGCCGCCAGCTCAGGACCGCTAAAGTGGAAGAACCCACAAGCGTTGAAGGCAAGCTGCTTAAGAGTTATCTGCCGTACGAATAATATCGCGGCGCCGGAGACGGCCGGGACGCCGGGGCTTAGGCGCTCTCTTAATAATTAATTTCCAGGTTCTGACTCTAAAATCACGGTTCATCAGGAATTATCATGAGAATAAAATACAGCGTAGCAAGAAACAAGAGAAAGAAAAAAATATTTAAACTCGCCAAAGGTTTTTACGGCGATAAAAAACACCGCCTCAGGATGGCGACCCAGCAGGTGGCCAAATCCCTGACCGCCGCTTATACGCACCGCCGCGACAAGAAAGGCGATATCCGCCAGATGTGGATAGTTCGGCTGAACGCCGCCACGCGCGAAGAGGGAATGACCTACAGCACTTTCATTAACGGCCTTAAGAAAGCCAATATCCTGCTCAACAGGAAGATGCTTTCCGAGATCGCCATCAAAGATCCCGCGTCGTTCACGCGACTCGTAGAGCTTGCCAAGGCCTCTTTAACCAAAACCTCATGACCCCGGAAGACTGGAAAGCGAAACTATCCCTCACAAGGGATAGTTTTCTTTCCGCGCTTATAAAAACCGATTCCGCCGGCATCGCCGAATTCGAAACAAAATACCTCGGCAGGAAGGGGGAATTGACCCTGTTGCTGAGGGATCTTAAGGATTTTCCGATAGAGGACCGGAAGGCTCTGGGGGCTCTCGGCAACGCCCTGAAAACCGAACTTTCCGCCGCTCTGGACGCCCGCAAGACCGAAACCGGCGCCGGCGCCGTAAACCTTGAAAAATCCAAGTTCGATCTCACTTTGGCCGGCTACCCTTTTCCCAGGGGCGGCCTGCACCCGCTGACCATCGTCGCCGATAAAATGTACGACGGTTTCCAGAAGCTGGGTTTCTCCATAGCGGAAGGCCCGCTTATCGAGGAAGACTATTTCAATTTTGAAGCGCTTAATTTCGCGTCGGACCATCCCGCGCGGGACATGCAGGACACCTTCTACGTTGATCTTAAGGATTCGCGGGGCAAAGACCTGCTGCTGCGCACCCATACCTCTCCGGTACAGATCCGCACGCTGAAGAACCAGGAACCTCCTGTGCGGGTAGTTTCCGCGGGCCGCGTGTTCCGTTCCGAAGCCGTGGACGCCAGCCACTCTTTCGCCTTCCACCAGATGGAAGGTTTCTACGTTGACAAGAACGTCAGCATGGCGGATCTGAAGTGGACGCTTGAGGCGTTCATGAAGGACCTGTTCGGTTCGTCGGCCAAAATATCGTTTTCGCCGTCTTTTTTCCCCTTCGTCGAACCCGGCGCGCAGGTGGCGGTCTCCTGCGTGTTCTGCAAAGGTTCCGGCGCCGCCTGCCCGGTCTGCAAGGGCACCGGCTGGATCGAGCTGCTGGGCGCGGGCGTAATCCACCCCAATGTCATTAAGGCCTGCGGCTATGACCCGGAAAAGTGGAGCGGTTTCGCTTTCGGCGCGGGCATAGAGCGTTTCGCGATGCTGCTTTACGGCATCAGCGATATGCGCATGCTGTATGAGAATGATCTGCGGATATTGAAACAACTGTAAGTTCCGGATAATCGGGAATAGATCAAATGAAGATACAACACTCCTGGCTTATGGATTTTATCGGCGCTCCTTTGAGCGTCGAGGACCTTATCGTCAAACTTACCCGCCTGGGCTTCAACATTGAAGGGATTAAAAAAACCGGCGCTTCCTTCTCGGGGGTGGTAGTTGGGCAGATACTTGCCATAGAGAAACATCCGAACGCGGACAAACTCTCGCTGTGCGGGGTCGGAGACGGAACGACCGTTATGAAAGTGGTTTGCGGCGCGAAGAATATCGCCGTTGGCCAGAAGATACTTTTTGCCAGGGTCGGCGCCGTGCTGGCGGAAGGCACGCTTAAAAAAGCCAGGATACGCGGCGTAGAATCCGAAGGCATGATCTGCGCGGCGGAGGAACTTGGCCTGGAAGGTTACGATAATTCCGGCATTCTGGTCCTGCCGGAAAACACACAGCTCGGAGTTGACGCGGCCTCCCTTTTCGCCAAACCCGACTGCGTCCTGGAAGTGGAGATAACGCCGAATCTGGCTTATTGCCTGTCGCATTACGCATTAGCCAGAGAGCTTTGCGCTTTCTATAACCTTCCTTTCAAACAGCCGGCCGTGCCGGAACTTCCCGGCTCCGGCGATCTCCGCGTCCCCATAAAGATAGAGGATTCGGGGCTTTGCGGCCGGTACACAGCCGTGGTGGTGGAGAACGTGTCCGCGGCAAAAACTCCGGAATGGCTGGCCGGCCGTCTGCGCGCGATGGGCTCCAACCCCAAGAACAATATTTTGATAGACGTTTCCAACTATGTGATGTATGAGCTGGGCCAGCCCACCCATTGTTTCGACCTTGCGAAGCTCGCCGGCCCGGAAATAATAGTCCGGCCCGCGAAAGCGGGGGAGATCCTTAAGTCGCTGGACAATCAGGACCTGAAACTGGACGGGGCCATGCTGGTTATAGCCGACAAAGACAAGCCCGCGGCCCTGGCCGGCGTGATCGGCGGGATGGACTCGGCAGTTTCGGATACGACAAAGGCTGTTTTAATAGAATCCGCGTCCTTCAACCCTTCGGCAGTCAGGCTTTCTTCCAGGAAGGCCGGCGTTAAGACAGAGTCTTCCTATCGTTTTGAGCGCGGCACGGATCCGGAACTTACGGTCTTAGCGGCGCGGCGCATGGCGCAGATAATACTTGAGGCCGCGCCCGGCGCTAAAGTAATCCAGGTCACGGATAATTATCCTTCAAAATACGCGCCCAAGGTCATAGAAGTCAGGCCTGAGCGGGTCAATGCTATTTTGGGCGCGGAGATCCCTGAGAAGGAAATATTCGCCTGCCTCAAGGCCATCCAGCCGGAGCTTGTGGACGACAAGCCCTGGCGGTTCCCGGCGCCCAGTTACCGCCGGGATATAGACAGCGTTTGGGATATAGCCGAGGAAGCCGCCCGCTATATAGGTTACGACGTGATCCCGGCCAGGTCCAATATGCCTGTTATGCGCGCCTGCGCGACGCCGTCCTATGAGGTAACCAGGGAACTTAAGAACCGTCTGGCTTACCTGGGTTTCTCGGAAGTCTATAACTACGATTTTATTTCCCTGCGGGATTTCCGCAACTGCCTTCTGAACGAGGAAAACGCGGTGCCCCTGAAGAATCCTCTTTCAACCGATTTTCAGTTCATGCGCACCGCTATGGTCGCCGGCGCGTTGAAGACTTTGAAATTCAACTTAAACCGCGGCAGGAGTTCGGTCTCCGTCTTTGAGGTCGGCAATATATTCAGGAAGACCGATAAGGGCCATTCGGAGGAAACGATGTGCGCGGGTCTCATGTACGGGGCCTTCCCCGGAGAGGAATCCTGGCGCGGCGGCAGCGCCATGGCCGATTTCTACCATCTCAAGGGCGTGCTTAACTACATATTCTCCGGCTATGGCGGCTTCAGGTTCGAGAAGGCGAAGAATCCGCCGGCATATTTCCACCCGGGCGTGGTGTTGGAGATGAAATTAGGGAATTTGCAGGCTGGATATCTGGGCATGCTGAACCCCCAGGCGGCGATGAACAGCGACCTTAAAGACAACCAGATCTATTATTTTGAACTGCCTCTTAAGGCCCTTGTGTCCGCTTATAAACCCGAGTTCTGGGCGCGGCTGCCGCAGGTAAAGGCGGTGTCGTCGTTCCCTAATACCTGGCGGGACCTGTCGGTGGTCATGGACGATAAATTCGAATGGGCCGAAATTGAGAAAGAGATCTCCAAGGCGCCGGACCTTTCCGCGGTGAAGCTTATAGATGTTTACAAGGGCAAGAGCGTGGGTGAAAACTTAAAAAGCGTCACTATCAGATTTAATTTTTCCTCTATGGACAAGACTCTCACCGACACCGAGATAAACGCTCATATAGCCGCTATCCTGGCGAAGCTGGGCCTTAACTTCAACGCCAAACTCCGCGGTTAAGAAAATTCGCCCGGACACAGTTCCTGGCACATTCGAGCTTCCGAAAAAGATTAACGTTGCGGGGGGACTTTATCAACTCCGCCAGAACCCTCCAAAATTGAAAGCCTGGATTGCCACACTGGTCGGTTTTCTGAAAGAAATAAGTGTTGATAATTAACAGAGGCCGAAGCCAGTATAAAGCGGTTTTTATGAGAAATTACGCTGACATATTAATCAACGACTTGGCCTCACAATGCGGAATCCGACTCCTCCGTAGCCGCTGACGGGAAACATATCGTCGCGGTAATAGACTTGCATGTGGGTATCACTTTGGGCGAAAGAGCTCCCACGCACCACCCGGTTGGAGCCGAAGCATTCATACGCAGTGCCATCATTAGGCGCAAGGAAATATCCATAACTATACGCATCTTGTACCCACTGTCCTACATTTCCAGCCATATCGCATAAGCCCTGCTCAGTGTTTCCCGCAGTTTTCGAACACACAGGCATTGTACTTTCGTTACCACAACCTCCACCTATCACGGCCTTATCGCAGGTTGCAGCCGCATATCCCCAAGGGTATAACCGGTTCTTACCTCCACTCGTAGCCGCATATTCCCATTGAGCTTCGCTAGGCAGTCTTGCACCTTTAAATCCGGCATATTGATTTGCCTGGTCCCAGTCTACGCAGTTAATCGGATGAAGTTCTCGGCCTTCCACTCCCCAGTTGCAATAAGCGTCATTGGGTTTCGGTTTACTACACTTGCCTTTGCTCACACACTTCGCGTATTGTTCTACTGTCACCACTGTCTTGGATATTTCAAAGGTGCCGATATAGACCGTGTGGGCAGGAGAGGTGTTTCCGGTATCATTGGATCCCATGATAAACGACCCGCCTTTAATACGAACCCATTCGACATCGCTTTCATCCCCTGCGGCATCAACTATGCTGTCTGTCCACGAGATGATCGAACTGACTTTTCCATAAAGGGTGTATTTTCCGGGACCACCCCCACTCACCACGCCTACGAGTGTTGTGTTAGGTCCGGAGCCTATGAATACCGGTCCGCCGCTGTCGCCATGGAAGGCTCCCTTCTTGTTGGAACCGCCGCAGAGCATACGGGCAGTGAACTCCGGCCAGTCTTTCCGGCACTTTTCTTCAGAAACCAGCGGCACAGATACTGTCTTGAGAATGTTTGATGGCTGGCCACCCTCTTTAGTAAGGCCCCATCCCGCGATAGTTAAGGCAATTTTTCCGCTCAATTCTCCGCGATTCAGGGAGATGGGGGGGAACTTAGACTCTCCGTTCAGGCGTAACAATGCGAAATCATAATCCACTAATCCCGTGTTTGAATTATAGTTGGGATGTCGGATAACCTCGGACGGACTGAAACGCTCGATTCCAACTGTTTGCTTAAGTTCTCTAAGGTCGTGTGCTCCTACAAAAGCGGCCTTTACATTGCCATTTACGCAGTGCCCGGCAGTAAGCACCCAGTTTTTCCTGATTAAAGAACCGCCGCACATCTCTAACTGGTCGCCCTGTTGGGAAACAATGAGAACCATGAATGGAAATTCTCCTTTCACCGCGTCTATGCCGCCAATTATTTTTCCGGGCAGCAGCGGTATCTCAACGGCAGCCTCTGGTGTTGAAATGCCCGCGTAGGATGCTATATTTGCAGGGATAGCAGTGTTAAACTCCTGAGATTCTTCTCCTACGGCATCCCGAAAATCGGATGGTGGGTTTGATTTCCACGACCGTGCAATAGCAAATGCGCTAATGGTCACAACTAGGGCTATTAATGGAAATAGTGTTTTATCCACGGAATGTTCCTCGACTTTTAATTTTTTCACCTTGCGGAGCCCAGTCGATAATTTTGAACATATTTTTTTGGCAAGGTTAACTATAGAAAACTTATATTTAGAGTGTAGTGCAGACAATAATGTTTGTCAAGGGTCCGAATGTACAGGGGCCAATCCCCCCTTTGTCCCACTGCTTTCCCAATAAAATCCAGATACTTTCAGGCGGGTTAATTCCGCTTTATCGTAGTTAAGGGTAGGATAAATTATTTATTGAAACGCGAAGGCGAACCCCAATTATCTGCGCGGGTGACGGGGGATCTGGGTTAGCAAAACCCTACCGGACCGCGCCACTTGCGCAGCGTGGCGCGGGAGGTCGGGAAGGGCGGGCACGGTGTGCACGACCCTGGTTTTGCGTTCCAGGCCCCCGGCAGGCCCTGCGCCAATTTAAAATAAAGCAAACTTTCTTGGGAGGCTCTCCGGGGCTTGAAACTGCGACCGCACAAACCTGAAAATTGCGCTTCAAATCGCTTTATGTTTTAAAACAGGAATGGCCGCCAAAGTGATGAGGGGAAAGACGCGGGATTTTTAATATAATCTAACTAGATGCATACCAAGATAAAACGGCTTGAAGAATTGGTTAATAATTCCATCGCCATTGTGAAAAAGCTGGAAGAAGAGAACGCCGTTTTGAAGCAGCAGGTGGAAGCTTTGGCCGCCGACCGGCAGAAGATCGTTAAGGGGTCCGCCGCCGCCAGGGAACTGGCTGAGTTTAAAAGTAAAGTCAGGCAGAAACTTTCCCGCATAGCGGCCAGAATAGACAAAGCCATAACGCTGCAGGATACCCTTTTCCCGGAGGATTTAGATGACAGGCAATGAGGTTCAGGTAAAAATAAAAAGCAGGACCCTGACCCCTTCCGTGGACGGATTAGGGCCCCTTGAAATAACCACTATAGCCAATCAGGTGGAGAAAAAAATAGACGAGATAGAAAAAAAAACACAGATCCCGGACACCTCCAAACTGGCCCTTATGGCCGCTTTTGAATTTGCAACCGAACTTTATAACCTGAAACAGAAATCCGAGACCACCAAGGAAGCCGACTTGAGAAAGATAGATGAACTGGTGGAAAAACTTGAGAGTTCGCTGGATAAGCAGTTGTTCTGAAAAACCGTAAAGTAAAAAAATTAGGGAAGTACCTGTATTTATCCCCGATTTTGAAAATCCCGTATTCTCGTTTTGGCTTCTATTCTATGTCCGATTCCCTTTTTGAAGAACCCGCCGCCTCCGCGTCTCCGGAGGCGGCCGCGCCCCTGGCGGCCAGGCTGGCTCCCCTTGAGCTGGACGAATTCGCCGGTCAGGAGCATATTCTGGGCGCCGGCAAGCTTCTTCGGCGCGCCATAGAGGCCGACAGCCTTCAATCCGCCGTATTTTACGGCCCGTCCGGAGCCGGTAAGACAGCGCTCGCCGGGTATATCTCATCGAAGACCAAGGCCCGCACTTTTGAGCTTAACGCCGTGACCGCGGGCGTGGCGGAACTTAAAAAGATCCTGGAATTTTCCAAAGGCCTTTCCGGCGGCTTCGCAAAGAAACAGCGCATTCTGCTTATCCTGGACGAGATACATCATTTCAACCGCACACAGCAGGACGTGCTGCTGCCCTCGGTGGAAAAGGGCGAAGTCATCCTTATCGGCATGACCACGGAAAATCCGTTCTTTTACATAAACGGCGCTTTGCTTTCAAGGTCTATCGTGGTGGAATTTAAAGCGCTGGATGAAAGTCATTTGCGTAAGATCCTGGCCCGCGCTTTAAGCGAAGAGCGGGGGCTTAAAAATTTCAATGTCGAATTGAGCGCGGAAGCCGCGGATTACCTGGTCTCCAATTCCATGGGCGACGCCCGCCGGCTTCTGAACGCGCTTGAACTGGCCGTGGTGACCACCAGGCCGGACGCGGGGGGCAAACGGAGCCTGGACCTGGATATCGCAAGGGAATCCATACAGAAGCGCAGCCTGCGTTACGATAAAAGTTCCGACGAGCATTATGATCATATCTCGGCCTTCATAAAATCCATGCGCGGCTCCGATCCGGATGCCGCCGTTTACTGGCTGGCCAGGATGCTGCAAGCCGGGGAGGACCCCCGTTTCCTGGCCCGCAGGATACTTATCTGCGCCTCTGAGGACGTGGGGAACGCTAATCCCATGGCTCTGCTGGTGGCCCAGAGCGCTTTCAAATCGGTGGAGATGCTGGGAATGCCTGAAAGCCGCATAACTCTGGCCCAGGCGGCGATCTATGTCGCCGTCTCGCCCAAGTCCAACGCTTCGTACCTGGCCATAAGTAAGGCGATGGCGGAAGTGGCCAACGGCCCGGAACGGCCCGTGCCCATGCATCTGCGCGACGCGACAAAGGACGGGGAGGCGCTGGGCCACGGCAAAGGTTACAAATATCCGCACGATTTCCCCAATCACTATGTGAAACAGGAGTATATGCCAGAGCCCAAAAGGTTCTACAAACCTACCGAACAGGGTTTTGAGGCGGAAATAGGCAAACGATTAGCGCGGCTTAAGGAATCGGATAATAGAGAATAGAGGATGGCGGGGAATCAGCTGATTTTGATTATTGACTTTCCGGTAAATCCCTATGGACCCTAAAGTTTACACCGTCAGCGAGTTGAATCAAAGCATTAAATTCCTTCTGGACACCACTTACGGCACGCTATGGGTGGAGGGGGAGATATCGGGTTTCAAGGTCTCTTCGCTCGGCCATATGTATTTCGACCTCAAGGACGCCGATTCCCTTGTCTCGTGCGTCATCTATAAAGGCTTCGCGGCTCATATGGAGTTTGACCCGGAGAACGGCCTGCTGGTCAAAGTGCGCGCCTCGGTCACCATCTACGCCAAGCAGAGCAAATACCAGCTTAACGTCAAAGAGCTTATTCCCATGAAGATGGGGCCGCTTCAGATCGCTTTTGAACAGTTGAAGAAAAAATTGGAAGCCGAGGGGCTGTTTTCATCCTCGCGCAAGCGTATCCTGCCGAAGCTGCCGCGAAAGATCGGCATAGTCACATCAATGCAGGGCGCGGCCATCCGCGATATACTTTCCATCCTTAAAAGGCGTTACTCCAACCTGCACATCATTATCGCTCCCGTAAAAGTGCAGGGGCCTGGCGCCAAAGAGGAGATAGCCGAAGCGATAAGTACGTTGAACGATAATTTTAAGGACATGGACGTTCTGCTTGTGGGGCGCGGCGGCGGTTCCATGGAAGACCTCTGGGCATTCAACGAGGAGATCGTGGCCCGCGCCATAGCCGGTTCGCGGATCCCCGTGATTTCCTGCGTGGGGCATGAGACCGATTTTACCATAGCCGATTTTACGGCGGACTTACGCGCTCCCACCCCTTCGGCCGCGGCCGAACTGGTGGTGCAGAATAAGGAAGAGCTTGTGCGCCATATCCGCCAATTGAACACCCGTCTGGTGCAGTCGCTGCGCATCTTTTATGAGCATCTTAAGGGACGGTTTACCGGCCTGGCCGGCGGCAGGATGTTCAGGAATCCGGAGCTGATGCTGGAAGCCCGCCTGCGCCGCGTGGACGAAGCCGCTGAAGCTCTTTTTAATAATGCCGAGCGGCGGGCCCGCATCTTTGAAGAAAAGCTGAAGCTTGCCGGGGCCAAACTCAACGCTCTGAACCCGGAATTCCCGCTGAGCAAAGGCTATGCCATTGCGACGCTTGCCGACGGCTGGACCGTGGTCAAGGATGCCGGAACGCTTAAACAGGGGCAGATCCTTTCCGTCAGGTTCAGGAAAGGCAGGGCGGAAACCGAAGTTTTGAAAATGGAGGAATAGGTCCTTAATTTTATGGCAAAAAAAGAAAAGAACGGCAGTTTTGAAGAACAACTGGGCAGGCTGGAAGAGATCGTGGCCGGCCTTGAATCGGAGACCACGCCGCTGGAAGACTCTCTAGCGCTTTTTGAAGAAGGCGTGAAGATCTCCAAAGATCTCGCGGCCCGGCTTGAAGAAGTGAAGCGCAAGATAGAGGTGCTGAAAAAGAACGCCGCCAGCGAGATAAAGCTGGAAGAACTTAGCGAGGAAGAGGATAGATAACTGGAACTGGAAAATAGCGGATGGAAAGTGTGTTCCGTAAGCCCGGTTTCCCCGATATCCGTTCTCTTGCAGATATGAAACTCCGATTGGACATCGCCTGCGTGGAACGCGGCATCTTTGAATCCCGCGTGAAAGCCCAGGCTTCCATTATGGCGGGGCTGGTGCTGGTAAACGGCCTGCCGGCCGACAAAGCCGGGAAGCCGGTCAAAGACGCCGATGTTATCGAGATAGTTAAGTCCGGCTGCCCATATGTTTCCCGGGGCGGGCTCAAGCTTAAAGGCGCCATAGATAATTTTAAAATCGAAGTAAGAGGCCGGGTCTGCCTGGACGTCGGCGCGGCCACCGGCGGTTTTACCGATTGTTTCCTGCAGGAAGGCGCAAAAAAAGTTTACGCGGTGGATGTCGGCGAGGGGCAGTTCCATGAAAAAATAAAGAGTCATCCGCTGGTTGTCTTCATTCCCCGGACCAACGCACGGTTCTTAAAGCCGGACCTTTTCCCCGAGTTGCCGGAACTCGCCGCCATAGACGTATCGTTTATATCCCTGAAACTTATTCTTGGCCCTGTTTTTAATTCCACCGCGCAAAACGCCGGGATAATCGCGCTTATCAAGCCTCAGTTCGAACTGGCCCCCGGAGACCTTAAGCGCGGCATTGTTAAGACCGACGATTTAAGATCCAAGGCCGTGGAGGAACTGCGGAAATTCGTATCCGAGAGTATTAAAGGTTTTAAGGAAGCCGGCCTGATAGAGTCGCCCATCAAAGGCGCGAAAGGAAATACCGAGTTCCTATGGTATCTTCAGAAAAGCGAATAACAAATCCATTCTCCGCTTTCAGTCCCCGAATATATGGAAGCGTCTAAATATAAACTATCGTGCGCGGTCTGGGAGTTTACATTGCGGTGCAATCTGAGCTGCGTGCACTGCGGTTCTTCAGCAGGTAAGGCCCGTGCCGATGAATTAAATACCGAAGAAGCTCTTAAGCTTTGCGAAGACCTGAAAAGAACCGGTTGCCGCGGAGTGGCGCTGATGGGGGGCGAACCTCTTCTTCGAAAAGATTTTTGGGCCGTAGCCTCCAGAATAAAAGAGCTGGGGATGGAGCTATCCGTTATCACCAACGGCACGGTGTTCTCTGATGAAATATTCGGACAATTTAAAGCTTTAAAACCCAGAGCCGTGGCCGTCAGCCTGGATGCGGCCGCCGCGCGTTTGCACGACGAGATCCGCGGCGTGCCGGGCTCGTATAAAAAAACCAGTGCTTTCATGGACCGGGCGCTTGAACAAGGCTTGCCGCTCAGCGTCATCACCACGGTGCATAAACTTAATTTGAAGGAATTGCCCGCTATCCGCGACCTGTTAAAAGGCAGAGGGATAGCCTGGCAGGTTCAGACGGCCGGCGCCGAGGGCCGCAGGTTTTCAAAAGACCTTCTGCTGGATGAGGAAGAATTTTATTCCGTGGGGATCTTTATAGAAGCCTGCCGGCGGGGCAGCTGCGCCAAGGATCTGCCGATAATAGGCGCCCACGACCTGGGCTATAATTCCGGAATCCTGAAAAATATCTCGCTTTACGAAAAATGGGAAGGCTGCCAGGCCGGTGTTTCCGTGCTTGGCATACGAAGCAACGGCGATGTGCTGGGCTGTCTGGCCATGAACGAGGACGGGTACGTGGAGGGAAATGTCCGCAGCTGGGGCATCGCCGAGATCTGGAACGGCGCCTCAGCTTTCGGGTATACGCGGCATTTTAAAGCGGGGGATGCCGGCTCAAATTGCGCCGCCTGTCCCCACCTGTATGCTTGTAAAGGCGGTTGTAATGAGATGTCGCTTATGAAAAGTGGATCTCTTCACAACGATCCGTACTGTTTTTATAAACTTGAACGGCGGTTCTTCGCTGAGGAGCTCAGCGATCCCTTGCTGCGGCTCCGGTTCAGACTGAACGGCTGGATAAACGCCCGCAGCGGCGCGTTCGGTAGTCTAGGGCGCCGATTTTTCGGCGGGTAATGCGCCCCGCGCATGTGTTAAGCGCGGGGTGCGACAAGCATGAAAATATCTGCCTCCTTAGTATTCAGGAGATTTCCGCAGCAGGGGGTTCAGTGCGGCGACTGAGCCTTGGCGAAGGAAGCAAACGCGGAAGGGGGGCGGCGCCCCCCTCCGGGAGCACCGGACCGATAACCTTAAGAGGTCCGGCGTCATCCGCCCCGCGCATGTGTTAAGCGCGGGGTGCGACAAGCGGGGAGATTTGACTCCTTTTTATTAAAGATATTTCCGCTTCGGGAGGTTCAGCGCAACGACCAAGCGAAGCGCAGGGAGTAAGCGACGATGAAATGGAGGGCAGAGCCCTCCTTGTGGAGCACCGGGCGCCACATTATAAAGCCCGGCGTCATCCGCCCCGCGCATGTGTTAAGCGCGGGGTGCGACAAGCGGGTGTGCGACAGGTGGATGGAAATGAAACTAAACATCGGCTGCGGTTATAATTATCTCAAAGGCTACGTAAATATAGATTCCAGCGAGGAGTCCTTGGCCGACAGGCGGATGGAGGCGCACAGCCTTTATTTCGAGGACTGTTCCATAGAAGAGATAAAAGCCGCCCAGTTGATAGAGCACCTGGGATTTTTTAAAGCCCAATATTTTCTGACCGAATGCTATCGGGTGCTCAAGCCGGGGGGCTTGTTGATCGTGGAGACGCCTCACATAGAAAAGACCTTTAAAATCTTCCTGAAAGGAGATAGAGCCGTTCGCGAAACGGCGCTGGGCTGGGTCTACGGTAGCGAATCTACCGGGATGGAGCACCGTTACTGCTTTCCAGTGGAGCTGCTTGAGGAGGCGCTTGCCGGAGCCGGTTTTGAACTTGTGAAAAAGGACCTTTTTGACTACCAGGCTGATCGTCCGGCATTAAGGTTCTCGGCGCGTAAAAATGGGAGCGCCGCCGCCGATCTGGCGGCCGCCCTGCGGCGCGAACTCTCCGTTAGAGGCGCGCTATATTTCGGGGACGAATATGCGGCGGCGGAAATGGAAAAGCTCTTGAAAATAGCGGTGGCCCATGGCGTTTCAGCGGATGAGGCCGCGGTTTTTGAACTTGCGCTTTACGAGCCCAGGCTTGCCGAGGCATTTTTCAGGGTTAAAGGAACCGCAAGGTTTATGAAAGCCGCGGCCGGAGTGGCCGCCGTAAATTTTACGGCGCGCATGTACGGGACGCTTGCCAGGCAGCCGTTGGGGACAACTCAGAAGGACGCTTTTGCCGCCGCTCTGGAAGAAGGGCGGAGCGACCTGAAAGAAGCGCTGGCCGGCCGGCTGCCGCCGCTTGAAAAAACCGGTCCCCACGCGCTTTTCTCTTTCGAGATGGCGCGAATAGTTTCCGACAGGACTTTCCGGGCGGGACTGAAGGCTTATGCGAATGACGCCTTTGGAGAAGCCGCCGGCTCTTTTGCGGAGGCGCTGCGGTTGTGCCGGGATAATCCCTACGCCTGGCTTTATTTCGCCCGAAGTTTTGAAGCGCGCGGGGAATATAACGAATGTGGTGCCGCCTATGAAAGAGCTCTGGCAGTATTCGAGCGCGTCGGCCTAGCCGGCCCGGAAATGATCGGGGCCGTAAAAAAAGAGATCGAGACCTTCCGCCACAGGGGAGGCGCGTCTTCCTGAAAAGATGGCAGGAGCTTTTCCGGATACCTCCGCGAAGCCGGCTGAAAAGAAAGGCAAGCAAGTCTTTTTTATTAGTCTTGATCCGGCGGTCCTTAACCGGGCCGCCGGTTTTTTATGTAAAATAGGATGACTCACCGGGCCGCGCGAAGCGCACCTGAGCTCCGCGAAGGGAAAAATTCAACTGAATTTTTCGGGTTAAAATAATGCCGGGAATGGATTTATGAAAAAGTTTTACGAAATAGGCGCCAAGACCGGGTTGAGCGCCCGGGAAATGCATAAGGCGGCTCGGTTCGGATTATTCGGACTAATGGCCGCGGTTTTGACGGTTTTATCCGCCTGTTTTAAAAACAGCAAACCACCGGTCGCTGAAGCTCCCCGGCCCTCTCCGCAAACCGCTTCCGATATAGACGCCTCCGCTATCCGGCGCCTGGTAGATTCTCTGGATAAGAGCACCGGCACGGTCAAACCTGATGCCCGCGATAATTGCGGCCCTTATCCCGGATACCCATGCGGCACGCGCTACTATACCGTGAGCGTTTCTGATTTTTTCAAAAGAGCCCGGATTTATTGACCTACGCATAATAAATATTTACAAATGAAGAAGAGCCTGGTTTTTGTGGTTCCGTTTCTGCTGGCCGGCTGCGGCAATTATTCTTCCGTCAAAATCCCGTATTTTCTGCCGGCCGGCGGCGGAATTATAGAGACCAGGCGGGCGCTGTCTTCGCTTTATATTTCGCTTAAGTATCCTCCGCAGCCGGAGGAATCCTTCCTGGGGAATATTGTCGGCAATCTCCTCAACGACCCCGCCGCGGAATTCAATAATTACGCCCTTGCCGAGAAAATTGCCGGCGTATTTTCCGGACCCGGAGGCAAGGTCCTTGCATATCGTGTGTCCAGAAGCACCGGGGATGGAGATCCTTACGTTAAATATTTCAACCCTTCGGGCGTATTGGAGTTGAAGCTGTCGGACCCCCGGTTTTCGGTTGAGAAAGAAGACCGCTCCAGCGAGTATTACGATAAGAACAGGCAGCGGCAGACGGTCAAGAGCACGGTATGGGTGTATCAGGCTTACGTCGGCGCTGAGATAAAACTTTACTCCGGTTCCTACGTTAAAGCGCTAGACACTGCTCACGAAACTTTCGGTTGCGCCGAAGAACGCTCTGATGCCGAACTGTCCCCGGCCGAGTGGTATGCTGAAAATGAAGATAGGATATTGAACGACGCAGCCGTCAAACTTTACGCGCGCTATATCGGCAGGGAGGTCCTGCGGTCCCGGGTGCTGTTCAGGAAAAAAGGCGACAAAGAATCCGCAAAAGCCTCGGATCTGGCCAGGCGCGGCAAGTGGGCCGGGGCTGAAGAGATCTGGTCGCGGCGGTTGAGCGGGAAAAATGACTGGCGGGACGCGCTGGGCCTGGCGGTTTCGGCCGAAGTGCGCAAGGACTATTCCGCGGCGAGGGACTATTATCTGAGAGCGCGCGAGGCCTCCGCGGGGGACAAGGAAGCTTTATCCACGAAGTGGGGCGAGATCCTTGAGGATCTGGAAGTTATGCTTGATACCGGTTCCGCCGCCGCTCAGGCCTCGGGGGAAGACTGGTTCGCGCCGGAGGCCGCAGTTCTGCCGTTCACCGATGAGACCACAAGTATCGACGGGCCGCCCATGCTCAGGGCCATTATCGCCGACGCGCTTAAGACCGCCGGTTACCGGGTGCAGGCGCTTGAAGATACGGATAAAATTCTTCTGGCCCGCGGGTTTACCCAGGGCGGACAGCTTGGTGCGGCTGATCGTGCGGAGTTGTGCAAATGGCTGGGTGTGGAAAGGCTGTTTTACGGCGATATAACCGATTTCGGGGAAATTATGGCGGGTGTTTATAACCGCCGTATGATCAAAGGCTCGGTCACTCTCTGGGACCTGAAAGCCGGTGATTTTATATGGGGGATAAGTCCTTCCGTGGTAAGGGTTAGCACTTCCAAAAGTTTTTTTGGGGGGATATTTTTTCAGTTGGCGAAGGGCATGGCGGAGCGCATGAAAAACAAGCCGCTGGCCTATGAAGGGACCGTTTTCGCCGGTAAAGTAATCGAAGCCCTGCCGAATAAGATAAGGTAACGCCGGGCTGATGGGCTTTGGGTTAAAGAGCCGCACAGTAGTCCAGTCGGGCCGGTGGAGGGTTTCCTGTGCGTTCCGGGTCCGGGTTTTATTGGGAAGAAGACCGGGGGCTTCCGCCGGCTGTGGAACGCAACGGCCCGCATAGCGGGCCGTTTTGAACGGTCCTCGCCGTCGCTAATGATAGCGATGCGCTCCAGCCCCCGGTCTTAAAACCCTCCGAATGGAACGCACAGGAAACCTGAGATCACTGGAAACTTAACAAGGGCTGGCTATTAGGATGTATCGTCAAAGGGTGGGGTAAATGTATTTATAGTTTAAAAAACGCCGGATTAAAGGCGATAGAAATTTAATATACATCGTATTTTTGGAGGGCGGCCGGCGGATTTTCTGCGCGCTCCATTTAGGGTTTTAAGGCCGGGGGCTGGAGCGAATACCTATCATTGGTGTACGGCGGTGAATGTTTGAGCCTCGCACTGTGTGCGAGGCGAGTTCGCACGCCGGCGGAAGCCCTCGGCCTTCTTCTTGCAAAACCCGGTCTTGGAGCGCGCAGAAAATCCGGCGGCGGCCCGACTTGGCATCTCGCGGTTCTAAACCTAAAACCCATTAACCAGGCGTTACCTTAATACCTGCGGATCGTTTCAGATCAGTTCTTTTCGAAGACCAGCAGGGTTTCTACGTGGGGGGTGTTGGGGTAGAAGTCGAAGGCCGCGGAGCGGACAAGATTATACTTCTCCAGAAAGAACGCGGCGTCGCGGCCCTGGGTTATGGGGTTGCAGGATAAATAAATTATTTTCCCCGGCAGTAATTCCATTATATTCTTTACCACTTTCTGATGCAGGCCCGCCCTTGGCGGGTCAAGGACCAGAATATCCGCGCCCTTAAGCAGGGCCGCGTCGGCCTTTTCCATCATAGAGCAGAGTATCTCGAAATTAGCGGCGTTGTTCTGCGCGGCGTTAAGCTGGGCGTATTTAACCGAATTCGGTACCGCTTCCACGGCGTACACCTTGTCGGCCAGGTCTCTGAGCGCCAGGCCTATGGCGCCCACGCCGGAATACAGGTCTATGATCTTTTCGCATTTGAACGAAGCGGCCCGTATTTCCTGAAGCGCCGTTTCAAAAAGTTCCATGTTGTTCTGGAAAAAACAGTCGAAGCCGTAGGATAGAAGCGTGCCGCCGGCCTTCTCGGTGATGAAATCGTTGCCCCACGCGGAGATGACCTCGTCGGCGGTGCTCATCGGACTTAAAGGGTTGGAATAGGCGGCCATGAAGCCGGTAAGTCCCTCTACTTTGAATTCCGGCAGGGCGAGGTCTTTCCTTTTAAGGAAAAGCGCGGCCATGCATTCGCCGGTATTCTTAGCCTCTCTTAAGATAAGGGTTTTCAGATCGGCGGGGGTAAGGCCGGCCTGGTTGAGCCGTTCCAGTATCTCGAGGGCCAGGGCGTTCGTTTTGTCGCTCATGAGTGCGCAACCCCGCGGGAGCGCGTACATGTCCCGGTAGTTTCCGCGCTTGTGGAAAGCGAAGGCCAGTTTGCCGTTCTCAGTAGTGAAGCTGTATTCGATTTTGGTGCGGTAGCCGAAAAGTTGTCTGGCCTCGTAAAATTTATCAAGCCGGATGGTCTCTTTGGTGGTCTGGTACAGCAGGTCTTCCACCAGGCCTTTCTTGGTCTCAGCCTGAAAAGCGTAGTCCATGATCTGCCAGGGTGAGCAGCTTATATAATGATCTTCCTTCGGCGGTATCCTTTTCGGGGAAGGCGTGAGCACTTCAATGAGCTCCGTTTCCATGAAATTGCGTTTTTCAAGGGTTACGCGCACGCGGGCGGTTTCGCCGGGCAGGACGCCGTAGGCGAAAACCACTTTGCCTTTGTGGCGGCCGAGAGTCTTGCCTTCTCCGACTATCTTTTTAAATTCCAGGGTTATTTCTTTCATAGTTGGCCGTCCGATGCGCATAGCGGCGGGATTGAGCGAATAGTGAAGAAGAGTGCGCCGATCGCGCGGATATTGAATTTCCGAGCTACTACATTTAATATAATTTGGAAGGCGGGAACAAATAATATGAAAAATGCCGGCGCAACGCTAAAGGAGACGCCCCTGTATGAGGGGATACTCCGGCTCAACATCTGGCTGGTGTTCGCGGCGCTCCTTGTAAATATCTCCATCGGCTGGAAATCATTTCCCGGTCCCTCCGAGGGCGAGGCGGCGGCCTATCGCGTCTATGGCTGGGCCTATGGCCGGGGAACGGAGGCAATAGGCATAAGGGAGCCGGCGCCGGTTTTTCCAGTCAGAGTCCTTAAAAGGGCCGGTGTTCCCGTCCCGTTGGGCGCCAAGATCATTGGGGTGTCGGCTTTTGCCGGCCTTACCTGGCTGACGCTGGTTTTCCTTAGAAGGCGTTACGGGGCGGTGGCTGGAGCAATCGGCGCCATGCTCTTGTCGGTTAATCCGTATTTTTGCTATTACGCGGTCAGAGGTCCGGCCGAGATCTTTTCCCTGCTGTTTTTTCTGGCTTTCTGGTATTTTGTGGAAAAGAAGGATTTTGCTTTTAAAAATCTTGCCGCGGCGGCAGCATGCGCCGCGCTGGCGGCGCTTTCAAAAATAATTTTCCTGGTGTTCGTTCCCGCCACCCTGGGTTTGTGGATACTTGAGGAGCGTTCTGTAAAGCGCGTCCGCTTCGCCCTTTATTCGGCCCTCCTGGCTTGCGCACTGGTTTCTCCATATCTCATATACCAGAATTCGGTTTTCGGCCGCCCGCTGAGCCTGCAGGAAAACCTGCTCAGACAATGGCGGAACCTGGCCCTGGAGGGGCCGATCCTGGAAGCGCCTTTCAACGGCGGCCCGCTCAGTCCCTCGGAATTCATGTTCGGTGAAGGCACACGCCGTTCCGCGGCCTGGTTCGCCGCGGGTTTAAGAAAAATCTTCCTTTCCGGGTTGCCCGAACTGGCTTATTACAGGATAGAGCTTTTTTTCGGCTTGATGGGGCTGGTCCTGCTGTATATGAAAAAAAGCCGGTCCTTTGCCTCTTTATTTTTCTTATTCATCCTGCCGGTCGCCTTTATAGCCGCAGTGAATCAGGTGATGATCACGGGCGGCATAGAGCCGAGATTCTATCTTGGGGCTTTCTGGCTGGTCTGCGCTTATGCTGGTTTCGGCTTCCAGGAACTGTTGGTAATATCAAAGCAGTTACTTCTTGCCGGCGTTCCGAGCCCCGCATCAAAGAAATGATTTTTTGCTAGGATATAATCATGGCTAATAATAAATACAAATTTACGGCGGTGGTGGCTTTTATATTTCTGTTGCCGTTCCTTATACTGAGCCGGCATTTTATCGACGGCAATAACGAGCTTGGAAAAAGGGACACGCTTTCTTATATGGCGCTGCGAACCAGGACCGTCGCCAATATTACGGCCGATCTGCTGACGCTTAATTACGATATTTCCGGAATCTCTTCATCCGCCAATTTCCTTAACGCGTCCGGAGAGACCCGGAAAAAAATGCTGGAGGGCAGGATAAAGGAAAACCCCAGCATCTACTCTGAATTTTCGATACTGAACGCTTCCGGTAAGGAAGTATTGAAAACCGGGACGACTTCCCCCAAAGATCTGAAAGATTATTCTAGGACCGAGCTTTTTAAAAGCGTTGTTTCCGGACAGGAGTCGTCGGGAGCGGTCGAATACGGAGAGTATACTCCGCCGGCTCTTGTGCTGGTGGAACCGATGAGCAAAGTCCGCGGCGCCAAAGCTGAAACATTTCTGCTGGCCCGTATGAGCCTGGCTTACCTTGGAGAGATCGTGCGCGTTATCGGGCGCAATTCGTCCGGCAACCTGGGTTTCATGGATGCCGGCGGCCAGCTGATAAACGATTCGCTTGGGCGGGCTATAATAAGTCCCGGCATCAAGGCCCCCGCCGAGGTCCGGCGGGTTGTGGCCGCCGCTTCCGCCAAGGGCCTGGATGATTTCAGGAGCGAGGTTTCGTTTAAAGGGCGTAGTTACCTTGTATCCGTGGCGAATATAACCGGCACCGGCTGGTGGTTCTTTGAAGTGGCGGATGCCTCAAAACCGCTGGATTATTCCTCCGGCTTCCGGGTTAAGCGCGTTATACTGACGGGGATACTGCTCATATTTATTTTTTCCTTCATTTCCTACAAATTGGCCCTCCTGTGGCTTCTGCCCAAAACGACAGAATATATAAAGGAGGGGAAATAGCGTTTGTGGGAATTCAAATCGGCAGTCCGCTGCCCCCTCCCATTCCGTACATGATGTTATCCGCCAATGTGGTTTAGGATAGGTCCTTCGGGTTGTGATGATGGGTCTTTTGCCCTTGAATATGCATAAATTCTCTGGTATATAAATACCATGTGTTTTACCCGCTTTCCTAAAATAGTTTCCGGGTCGGTGTTTTCCCTTTTTTTTGCGCTGTCCCCGGCTTATGCCGGCCTGGAGGCCGTCCGTGAGCGGGCCGGGCTCCTGTTTGACGGCTCTATGCCTGCCGCGCCGCTGGGCGTGGAGCAGCCGTCTGACGCAAGGCTTTCCGCTTCTTTTGAATTCCTGCAACAGACGAAGGAAGTGCTGTCATCCGGCCGCTGGAACGGGGCCGTTCCCGAGGTAAGACAGTTCATGTTTAGGAACGCCAAAGAAGGTTGGACGGCCCAGGCCCAGAGCGTAGGCCTGGAAGGTTTCCTCTGGACAAAGAAGGAGCTGGAGGGGAAATACGGAGAAGGGCGGTTCATTGCGCAGCTTAACGACTATTTTGCATATCTGGATACCCTGCTTAAGCCGGTGGCCTGGACCCAGGAATTACGTTCTAAACTTTCCGAACTTAAAAATTCAAATCTGACCGATTCTGAAAAAAACGCCGCCTTGAACCGGATGCTGGAATATTACGTGTCCGGCCTGCAGGCCAATATGGCGAAATATGACCAGGCCGATTGGTCCAAAAAGGCCCGCATTTATGAGCTGTTTCCCCGGGCCTACAATCTGTCCGGCCGCAGGACCGCGCCGGGTTTTAAATCTCCCTCCGACCCGGAAAAGACGCTTTTTTTCAAGGATTTCAGGAGTTCCGACTTTGACGTAATAAAACGCATGGGCTTTGACACCATTTGGCCGATGGGGATACTGCCGATAGGCGTCCTTGGGCAGACCGGCTCCGGCGGTGGCTCGCCGTATTCCATAAGCGATCACGGCGCAGTGAATCCGGATCTGGGTACGGAAGAGGATTTTAGGGGGTTCGTTAAAAAGGCCCACGCCTCGGGCCTCAGGGTGATAGTCGATTTTGTCGTGAACCATACTTCGCTGGACTCAAAACTCCTGGCCGAGAGCCCTGATTACTTCATTAGTTACCGCCGCGAAGGCGCCTGCCCGAGCGACGGATATTTTGAGCACTACCGGCAGAGCGTTAAGTATTGCGTGAGCAACGGCGGATTCGAATACGGCGGCGGAGTATCAACCTGGATGGACACGGCCCAGATCAATTATTCCAACCGCGTTCTCCGTTCCCGCATGACCGAACTGGTCAAAGGCTGGGTCACCAGGTTCGATGTTGACGGCTTCCGCGTGGATATGGCTTATCTGGCGCTGAACAACGTTTTCTCCCGTACCTGGGGCAAAACTATGCCCTCCGAGGAGTTTTACCGCCAGCTGATCTGGACGGTGAAGACGGCCAAACCTTCCGCCGCCTTCATGGCCGAAGCCTATGCCTATCAGGAAGATCTTTCGGCCTGCGGCTTCGATTCCATCTACAGTAAGTATGAGACCGCGCGTCCGGAAGGACAGACCGGCTGGTATAACGCCACCGAAAGCGGCAATCCCGGAGAAATTCAGAGTACGGTCAACAGGGCGGCTTACCTGGCCTGGCAGAAAGGCGGAGCCGGCTCGGTGGTCTTTCTCGGCAATCATGATGAACCGGCTCCGGAGAAAATTTACGGACGCCGCCTGCCGGCGGCGCTTATGCTTACGATCCTCTATCCCGGAGCCGTGATGATGTACTCGGGCGCCGAGATCGGCTACGATGCCGCCATCCCCGGCGGGGAACCCAAGCCCCTGCCGTTCAGTGTGCCGGCCAGGATAGACTGGAACGCCGGCAGCCCCTGGGTAAAACAGGTGTATCAGGACATTCTCGCGCAAGCCGGAAAAATAAGGGCCGAGATGGGGGATTATGATATTGTTCCGATCTGGCCTTCCGACGGCGGGAAGTGGGCGGGTTACACTCTGATCTCCAAAACGGTCCCGGGTCTTAAAAAAGCCGTGGTCGCGAATATCTCTCTGGATGGGACAAGCGCCCGTATTCCGGAATATGGCTTCAGCGCCTGGCTGGCTCCGGGAGATTATCGGATAATAGACCTTAAATAAAGCGGTCTTGGAATTTGATATAATGAAAATGGCGGGGGGGATGGTGTTTCCGGCATTCCGATCATAATCAAAACGAGGTTACAGTGTTACGCGCTAATCCGCATTTAATCGAGATCAACGCACGGTTATGGCTCAAGACCTTGAGGAAAAAGTATTCCCTCAACGAGATGACGCTTTCTTCCATCCCGGAGGACGAGTGGCTGGAGCTTAAACACCTGGGCGTGGATATTGTGTGGCTGATGGGTGTCTGGGAACCCAGCCCCGAATCCTCCGGAATAGCCCTCGCGGACGATAAACTTTTAACCGAAATAAAAAAGATCTCCCCGGAGCTGGGGCGGGAAGCCATAGGCTCGTCCCCATACGCCATTCATAACTACAAGCTCAGCCCCGACCTGGGGTTTGAATGGGAGCTTAAAGCCCTTAAGGAAAAACTGAATTTCATGGGCATGAAGCTGTTGTTGGATTTTGTTTCCAATCATACCGCCAAGGATAATCCATTCGTTCATGAATTCCCGGACTGTTTCATCACGGGTTCCGAAGAAGATTTTAAGGCCCATCCGGACTGGTTTTTTGAGACGGAGATAAAAGGGCGGAAGACTTATGTGGCCTATGGCCGCGATCCGAATTTCCCGCCCTGGACCGATTCCGCCCAGTTTAATTATTTCAATCCCTACACGCGCGAGAAAAGGCTGGAACTCCTGATGCAGCTGGCCGACGTATGCGACGGCGTGCGGTGCGATATGGTGATGCTTACCCTGAACGATATCCATGAAAGTACCTGGGGCTGGCTGTTGAACAAGAATGGTTTTAAGAAGCCGGAAGAGGAGTTTTGGGAACACGCTATCCGGACGGTCCAGGAAGCGCATCCGGAATTTATCTTCCTGGCCGAAGTTTACTGGGGTCTTGAGTGGCAGGTGCAGCTGATGGGTTTCGACTACACTTACGACAAGGTGACTTACGACCGCCTGCGCTTTATGGGCGCCGAAGAGGTTAAGGGGCATCTGCGCGCGGAAAAGCTTTACCAGAAACGTTCCGTGCGCTTTATAGATAACCACGATGAGTCGCCGTCGATAGAGGCGTTCGGGCGGGCCAAAGCTTTCGCGGCCGCCGTCATCATCTCGACCATAAAGGGCCTGAGATTCTATAACGATCTGCAGCTGGAAGGGCTGCGCCATAAGGTTCCGCTGCAACTGAAGGAGATCTGGGAACGCAAACCGGACCTCGCTGTGCGCAAGTATTACGAGAAGCTTTTGAAGATAGTGGATCATCCCGCCTTCCACGGAGGCGAATGGAACCTCCTGGAGGTGCGCCAGTGCTCGGCGCAGAATAATTCCAATAAGAATATACTGGCCTGGAGCTGGGCGCAGCGGCGTACGATAAAGATAGTGGTGGTGAATTATTCCCCCGCTCCGTCCTGCGGCGTGGTTAAGATCTCCGTTAAGAGTACCGGCGACAGCACCGCCTTATTTGAGGAACTTTCAGACAGGTTTTTTTCTTTCAAAGAAGAAGATCTCGCCGAGGGCCTCCGCCTCCGGGAAATGCCGCCTTACTCCGCCTATATTTTCGACGTGGAATTTTAGATCAAAGCATTCATCCGGAGATTTATGACAAAAAAATTATTATTCCTGGTCATGATCGCGGCGGCAATGGCCATGAGCGCTGAGGCTCAGCGGCTTGAGACCGTAAGCGATGCCGCTTTTGCCGGGCAGCTTGATATTGTAGGCGTACAGGCCGCCGGGCTTGTTCCCTGGCGTAATGTGGCGGAAGATCAGCTTATAGCCCGTCTTTCGGATAAAAAACCCGCCGTAAGGCGCGCCGCGCTTTCAAAGGCAAAGGAAATGGTTGTTGTCAGCGAGGCCGTCAGGAATAAGGTAAGCGAAATGGTTTTAAACCGCGCCGAGCTTGAAGATATAAGGATTTCCGCCGCCAAAACGCTTGTTCCGGCCGCAAAATATGAAAAACCCGGCGCGGCGCTCATGTCGGCCGGACTTTCGGATGCTTCTTTGGCGGTGAGAATAACGGCTTGCAAAGCGCTTTATGAGGCCGCCGCGGAAAGTTATGAGATCAAGACCTGGATAATTGCAAGGCTTTCCGAAAATAATCAGAAAATGCGGCTTGCCGCCGCTTGGGCGTTGTTTAAAGCTTCGCCGCAGCTTGATGTGCAGGCCGAGCTTTGGCCTTTATATGGAAATAAAGAGGAAAGCGCCGAGATACGGACTGAAGCGCTTAAAAGTCTTTTTCTCGCGGTTGAAACCGACGATATGCATGCTCTTACTTACATGATCCATGATGTTTCTATTATCGGCAGCCCGGAGTCGGTTCATGTCGCCGGCATAATGCTGCTTGCCGCCGACAAAAACCCCAATGACAGACGGGATATAACAAACCATATTATAAAAACCCAGGCCCATAACGCGGTTATTGTCGCCGCCGCAAAAACTGCCGCTAAAGGCCGGACAGCCGAAGTGGAAAAATACTTCCACCTTGGCTATAAGCTGTCGGACGGGACGTATGTGGCGCCCATAGATATTCCATGAATTAGCCCGAATCCTGCAGTTCAACTTGGTTTCCATTGGGAGATCAGGTGAACAAAAAAATGCAATACCTGCGTAGGTGCCGTATAAGGGCCTATGGCCATCAGACGGCCAGGATTCCCCGCAGCAGCGGGTCGTTAATTTTCAGCGCTATGCGCGGAAATTAACAATGCTTGCGCAGGTGCCGTCTCAAAGGCCTATGGCCGTCAGACGGCCGAGGGCGTATCCGTCGCGAAGCGGCCCCTGAGCACTGCGAAGGGGAAAAATGCAACTGCATTTTTCAGGTTAGCTGTAGCCGGGTTAAACCGGTAATTCCGCCAAAACAAAAAACCCCGCTTTTTGCGGGGTTTTTTGCTTGCAGTAAGGCGGCAACCCTATTTTGACGGTTGCGCCGCGGCTTTCTCGGCATTGATCTTGCCTACGATGCTTGAAAGGCCGGCCAGAAACAGGCGGTGGTATTTTTTTGCGTCAACCAGTCCCAAGTGCAGGTCTTTAGCCATTTTAAGGCTTATGCCGTCGGCATAGACATAGAAGTTTCCGTCGCCGTATTTGTCCAACAGTGTTAAGGGGGCCACGGTTTCGGGTTTGCCCAGGATCTGGTAGCTGCCGGTTACCAGATACTTGTTGCCGTCTTTTTTTGCGGTGACATGCACGTCCATCGCGTCAAAAGTTATTTCATCCGCGGCGCCGGACATTGTCCCGGTAAGCTGGTGTGTGTCTACTTTGCCGTGCGCGAAGTATCTTCCGTCGGGGCGGGCGTCGCAGATCACATGGATGCGCAGGTAGTTGTCGTCCACCCTGAAACCGTTTTCCTTCTTGCTTACAAAGGAATTCATCATTTCCTCAAAAAATGAATTACTTCTTGCCGATTTTAGCGCGGAATTTTCCTTGTGTTTCGAAGCCCCGGACATTTTAGACGGATCTAAAGCCTGTCCTTTTTCGTCCTTATCCGCGGTGTCCTGCATCCTCAATATCGTGCAGGTAAGCGCGGAGAGGAACTTCTTGTCGTACATGGACAGATCCACTTCTCCGCTTATCAGGTCCAGGTCAACGGTAAGGTCTATGCCTTGCTGGAAGATGTAATAGCGTTTGGGTGAAGTCCGCGTCATGTAAAGGATCTTGTCATAATTGCCGTTTATGAGTATTTGATACACCTGATTGCCGTCTTTGCGCGAAACCTCGAGCGTAAGCCCTGTTCCCTTGAAAATAAACGTGGGATACATGGCTGGGGTTCTGTACTCGACCTGGCCTTTAAAGTCTGCGCCGTCTATATTGGCCGAAACGGTGTAGATATTGGTTATCGGCTTTTTGCCGCCGCCATACAGTTCCAGCGTTTTGTCGCGGAATTTGTATTCCGAGAGGTTCTGTACGATCTCTATGTCCACATCCTGCTTTTCGGCTTCGGACGGCTGCGGGTCCGGAAAATCCAGCTTGACCTGTCCGGCGGGAAGCGCGGGAAGCTCATTCGCCGCAAAAAGCGGTAAAGCCGGCCCTGCCATTAACGCGGCCAGTACGAGGGTTATCGTTTTCATAAGGGTCCTCCGTTAGCGTTTTGGTGATACGGAACCGTTCCGGTTCATGGTTGTCTAAACCGAGTATAGCTGATAATATATTTGGTCGCAAGGGCCTAAGGTCCTATTTAAAGAACCGCCATGTCAGGCCGGGATCGGCGTCGTGCGATCAAGCAGGCGGCAGCCGATTACTCCTCTGCTGTTTGCCGTGTTCTCTGCCCTGGCGGTTATGGTTCCCTTGCCAGTGTGAAAACAGCCGTGCCGGCGGCTCCGGAGGCCGCCAGCGCCCTTGCCAATTCGTCCGTTGTGGCAAGAGTGGTGGCAACGTCGTCTATAATGAGAATCCGCCTCCCTTTCACCAGCTCCGGTTTTGTTATCCTGAAAGCCCCCTTAATGTTTTCATGGCGTTCCCGCTTTGACAGGCCGGTTTGTGAAGGGGTGTTCCTGACCCTTTCCACGGAGTTCTCAAGTAAAAAGAGCTTCCTTTCTCTCGCCAGAACCCTGGCCAGCAGTTCCGACTGATTGAAGCCGCGTTCACGCTCTTTGTCCGGAAAAAGAGGAACGGCCAGCAGGAATTTGTAATCTTTTAATTCCGGACACCTGTCATAAGTTCCGGCCATGTCCAAGCCCAGAGGTTCCGCCAGGTTTTTCCTGCCACGGTACTTGAAAGCGTGGATAAGCGATTTGAGCTCCGGGTTAAAGGTGAAAGCGGAACGGACCAGATTTATTTTCAAGCGTTCGCTTTTATGTCCCCGGCAGTTGAAGCAGTACTCACCGCCCGATTCAAGCGGGCTGCCGCATTTTAGGCAGCAAAGCCCGGTTATCGGTTCAAGTGAATCCCGGCAGGCCGGACATAATGGAGCGGTGTCCAGGTAATGCAGGTCTTCCTTGCAGTGCGCGCAGGTCCTGGGCAATAAGACGTGCAATAGATATCTCGAAATTTTAAAAAAAGTGACTTTAACGATTATCCCCATAGGCCAGATACCGTTCTAGAACTGGAACGTCAGAGTGCTGCCGCCCTGATAGGAGATATATTCCTCTTCTTTCAGATATTTGTGCCAGAACCGCTGGATCCCGGCGTTAAAAGTGAGGCGGAGGTTTTTAGCCGCTTCGTAATCGGCGCTTGAATTAAGCGTGAATAAGCGGTTGTTGTCCGTCAGAGTGATCGGAGATTTCTTTATGGCGTAGCTTAAAGTGGTGGTCCAGGTGATACGGTTTGTGAAGGCGAAGATCCGTTTAATGAACGGCAGCCTCAGGCCCTTAGGCAGCTGAGTGTCGGCTTTTATCAGGAGGCTGGGGGTTATGGTCTGGGTTTGCTGGGTTATTATGCCCAGACCCCCTCTGGTGATGTCGAAAGCGTAATCCACTTTCGGGGCGAAACGGAATTTCATGTAGTCAAAGGAGCTCTGGAAGGTCGCGTCCTGATGCCGCGTGCTCTGGACTTTCACGTTGAGCCGCAGGTCCTGGCGGGTGGTTAGCTGTGTGTTATAGCTCATGGCCGTGTCGAAGTAATTAAACAGTTTCAGGCGGAAGTCCGCGCCGTAGGCGTTGGCCACGTCCAGGCTTATCAGTTTTGTTTCATTCGTGTTCTTGGAATATTTCAGGTTAACGGTTTCATTCTGAGCCCAGCGGCTGGTGTGCGTCAGGAGTTCCAGCTGCGATATGGAAAAGATCAGGTCGGGGAAAGTGCGGTTGATGCTCCTGGTGATGGTGCCGGTGACCTCGGATCTCTGAACGGAATTGGAGAAATTATTGCTGACGCTGATAGTGTTCAAAGGGGCGAACATGCCCCGGAGAGCGAAGCCCTCAAAAGGTTGCCAGCGCTGCGAGGAGCTTATGGTGTCGCGCAGGGTTATTGAGTTCCTCTGGGCGAAGAATCCGTCGGGGCTGAGGGAATCCCGGAGCCAGAGTTTCTGTTTTACATTCAGGCTCTTTTCAATGTTCTGCCAGGAATCTCCGTCCTGGATCTGGTAGTTGGAAGAGAGGATGATCGAACGCAACAGGCGGTTCCTGGGCATAATATCGTTCATATTAAGGGTCAGGCTTATCCCGCCCTGTGCCGTGCGGTTTACGGTTTTGATCTCGCCCGCATTGAAGACCGCGGAAGTCGATAATTTGGTTACGGTTATGGTGTTCAGATTATTGTTTTCCATGGTGGTGATGGAATAGTTTACACCCGGATTCACCCAGGAGAGGAGCCTTAAATTTGAATTAAATTCCGCGGTTTGCTGCATTGATTTGGGGTAGTTATCTACTGTGTCCGGGGAAGACAGGGCGAAACGTTTTTCCCTGACCTGTTGCAGCGAATAGCCGGGGTTGAACGAGGAACCGCTCCAGGGGGTGAACGTGAGGTGGGCGCCGAAGATGTCGGTCCGCTCATCCGTGTTGAAAAGTCCGGCGGCGGCGCTGGTGGTGAGCTTTATCGCGTCATACGCAACCTTATTCCTGCCCAATGAATAATTGACATTGATATTGTTAGGCAGAATGAAAAAATTGAACGGCATAGTATATGCTAGGTTCGAAGCGTAAACATCCGTGTCGTCCCGGCGGGACAGAAGATTGTAGTCGGCGCGGCTTTTAGTGTAGTTGAACCCCAGTTTGGGCAGGGTTCCGGCGCTGAAACTGCCGGAGGCCGTGCCGTCCATTCGCACGACTTTTCCTTCCTGCAGCGAGTTGACCAGATTGTTGGCGCCGGTGTTCGCGGCGTTAGGCGTGGTTATGATCTGGCGCCCGCCCGTGAAGCTCATGGGCAGGAAGGCCAGCCGGGTTATGTTAAGATAGCCGGTCTGTTGTTCGTTGTCCTGGTTCGGTATAGCGGTCACGGGAGTCTGGAAGTTCCTGTCGACATAGCGATGCTTACCTCCGAAGTTCATCCAGCCCGGGATCTCGAATGTGCCCTCCACTTTCCGTGCGTTACCCACGCGAACGATCGGCTCCGCCACGTGCAGCTCGTTCACATAGACCTGGCCCGAGTGCGAGACGTTGTCGGCCACGGTTATGCCCATTGTTATCTGCGGTATCTGCTGCAAACTGGGGGAGCCGCGTGAGGAGGTGTAAACCGTATAATTGGAACCGTTGAACCAGGCGTCCGGGATCCCGTCTTTGGTCAGATCGGTCTGATCTATGGTAATGAGGCGCCAGGTGTTGATGAAGTCCAGCGGGACCTCCGCCCGGTAATAGTTGGATTCATCGCCCAATTGCAGGAAAAAGCGGGCTCCGTCATCCGTTTTGTCCCGGTTGTTCAGCAGGAACAGGAATTTTTTATGCTGTGAAACGTCTATCGGCCGCGGGAACTTACGATAGACATTGGCGGTGGAGGTTGAGGCGATGTCGCTGTAGTTGATGGCTAAGGTCTGTTCCGAAAGGCTCCGGCTCTCCTCGTCCGTGACCGCGCCGTAAAGCTTGCTGAAAACATCGGTGGCTTCGCCGCCCACCGAGAATATGGGTTTGTAGCCCGGGTCGTCTATGTTGTTTGTGGCCAGGACCTGGAGAGCGCCGGTGGTGGCGCTCGGTTTGACGGCCCAGGTGTTGCCGACCGCGGCCACACGCGCGAATTTTATTACGCCGCTGACGGCGCCGCCCGCCGCCTGTTTTAGAGAGATGCGGACATGTTTGATGGCGGCCCAGCGGTATGTGTCGGTTGAGGCGATGGAGATAGGGGTAAAAAGCGTACGCCACCCTGAAAAATCCACCGTGTCTTTTAATGTGCTGTCGGTGTTGTCTCTAAACTTGGAGCCAGGCCATGCGCCCACCGGATAGCCGAAGTCTCCGCCGGTGAAGTCCTGGGTGTCCATGCGGCCGTTCTTGTTAAGGTCTTCGGAATCCATGCGGCCGTTGCCGGCCCCGTAAAATTTCTGGCCTTTGCCGGTAGGCGCGTAAAGCCAGCCCGTGTCCTCGGAGGGCGCCAGCTGCCCGTCGCAGTTTGTGTCCTCGCTCTTAGGCGCGTTGTTAAGCGTTATGCCCCTTGAGCAGACGAAATTCTGGCCTCCGGCGCCGTCGGCATCTTCGTTCACCTGGCCAAGATGGATGTTAAGCTGCGGGCCGTTGTTGTTGTCGCCATAGACGACCAGCTCAAGCGCCGTCTTTTGGGAAAAGTCCAGGCCGGTGAGCGAGAGCGGATAAACAATGGAAACTTCGGAGGAAACGCTGAAATCATAGTTAACGCTCAGGACCTGCTGTGTGCCGTCGGAGGTGGCCGCGGCGTTGATCTCTTTGGCTTTAATGTCCTGGCTGGCCCAGGTTACGGAGTTCGGGTCCGCCGGGCCGTATAGTGAGCCGAGCGGGTTGGCGGATATCTGCCATAAATTAGCGTCCAGTCCGGCGGAATCGTCCTGTTTGACGCCTTCCATGTTGTCTATCAGCGCGCTGCCGTTAAGGTTGGGATTTAGACGGGACTGCGCCACTTCGCCGCCCAGCGTGGTTCTTAAGCCCAGAAGGTTCAGGCCTTTTAGCTGGGCGTCGCCTTCATAGACCAGCATGCTGTTTGTAAGGTCGGTGATATTGGGGACGGTGTTGGATTTGATGCCGCCCTCATAGAGCATGGTGCTGCCGATGGAAAAATGCTTGTTCATGTCATAGGAGATCCGTCCACCCACCAGCGACTGGTTCCCTATGCCGCCGAAAGGCGAAACCTCGTAGATGATCTCTATTTTTGAATCCTGCTTTATGCGCTCCGGATAATAAAAAGTGATGAAGCCGGAGTCGTAGTCTATGAAATAGTCTTCATTACGGTTTACCTTGACGCCGTCCACGCGGATATTATCGGATTGCGTCACTATATTCGGTTCAAGCATGAAGGTCTTGAAGCGGTAGGAATATTCCACGCTGATTATGCGTTTTGAGATCGGCGCGGCCGAGTAGAGCTGCGGATCGGGGGTGGCGGCGTCATCTTCCTTCGCGAAAGGGTTGTCGAGATTGAAGATGCCCTGCTCAAAATCCACGCTGATCGGCCCCGGATAGGTCTGCGTCGGGTTCAGCGAAGAGCCGACCTCGCTGCGGTTGAGGTCTTTTACTTTCAGGATAAAACTACCGTGCCCATCGTCGTGTACGATATTGGTCTGGCCCAGGCTGTAATAGGTCTTTAATTCGCGGTTGTAGCCGGCCTCCGTGTTGGTGGAGGTGAAGATATCGCTCCGTGTTTTAAGGAGGACGAAGGTCTCCGGGCGGGTCACCGGATTGTAGCCGGAGATGTCCGCCGCGTTAGAAGCGGAAGAGCTTTGATAGAGTCTGGTCCCGCTGGCGTTCTCAAAATCTATTATCAGCACGTCCTGGGGGTTAAGCGTCCGGTTGAAGGTTACCAGTCCCTTGATGTAGTCGATGACATAATCTATGCCGGGGTTCATGATCTGGAACCGGCCCGTGTAAGTGGAGTTCTGCACAGCCAGGTCTTTGGCCGAGAGATCGAAGATCGTAACCCCGTCCGCGATAGCCTGCGTCTGCTGGTCTATATAGATACGCTCGGTGCCGGATTTTATGGGGAGACGGTCCCTGTTGCCGAAAGTGACGTCGTAGTATTTGCGCCGGAGATAATCGATGTCCCGGATCTCCGTGCTCTGAAACTGCGTATTGCCGGTGAATTGCTTGGTTTTGGTCACACCCTTGGTGCGCGAACCGATCACGGTAAGTTTGAAGTGGCGGGTCTGGAGGTCGGCGCGTATGCCGAATACCTGTTTGTTGTAAGAAACGAACTCGGTGGCCGGCAGGGATAGATCTATATCTCCGAAAGAAACATTCTGGACGACTTCGTTGGGGTCGCCCTGGTAGACTACGGAGATATCCTGTTTATCCAGCTTGGTGTCGTCATAATCAACATTGACCGTTATCTTGCTTCCGACCTTGCCCTGCATGCGCACCTGCATCTGCTGAGTGATCTCGAACAGGCTGAGCGAGCGCGGTCTGACGACGGCGACCTGTTCGGTCAGGTAGCGCTTGGAGGTGTAGTTAAGCGTTATGACCTTTCTGCCGGTGACTGAGAGAGAGGTGCCGGAATCTTTGAACTCCACTTCGGGCGGAGGGAGGGCAGGGGATTCGGTGGAAATCTGCACTTCTTTTACCGGTTTGAGCCGATCGGGGTTAAAGCGTCCGGTCTCTATCTGCTCTCTTACGCTATTCCAGGAGTCGGGCGAGTATTCTGCGGGTGTTATGGCGTCGAGGCCGCGCTCTCCTTCCCCCGGTTCTTCCTCCTCTCCGGTGGTTATAAGCCGGCCGGGGTCCGGCCGGTCAAGGAGCAGGAAACGCGCCGCGCCGGTAGACGGGGTCTCAAGGTAAGGTTCCGCTGACCAGGCGAAGCCAGGGAGGAGCACAAGGGGGATAAATAAGAGGCGTAATTTCTTTTTCACTATTTCAAGCGGGCTACATGCGTCCGGAACTATATTATATAATAGAATAAGAGCATGCGCATTCCTATATCCCAGAAATACGTCCTGCGGGTTTTTTCGCATTTCCTTGGCCTTTCACTTTTTGTTTTTGTTTCCATTTTCGTGATGGTTAATTTCGTGCAGATAGTGGTCCAGGGGGCTTTGGGCGGGCTTTCAGTCTATTTTCTTTTTAAGAGCGTTCTTTATCTTCTGCCGAATATAGTTTCAATGTCTCTGCCGCTCTCCTTCCTGCTGGCGGTGCTGCTTAGTCTTGGTCAGATGAGCCAGGAAGGGGAGATCGTAGCCCTGAGGGCCGGAGGGTTTTCTTTCACCGATATTCTGGCGGCGATGTTCTGGGCTTCTATCCTGGCCTGCGCGGTTCTCCTGGCTGTGAACAACTGGCTTGGCCCTGTCGCGCTCAAGCGGTCCACTGATTATTCCCTCACCATGATAAACCGGGTGACCAGAGTGGAGCTTAAACCCCGCACTTTTCAGAAGATTTCCGATTGGATCATCTATTCGGACGAAGTGGACGCTATGTCCAAAGGGCTGAAGGGCGTCAAACTTATCCGGCGCGTGAATATTAAAAACGAGCCTGTTTTCGTCACCAAAATAAACGCCGGGGAGGGAACTTACTCGGTTCTGAGGGAACGCGGCATAGCCATAGAACTGCGCAATGGGCAGTTCAGCCAGACGGATTATAAGGACGCCGATAAGGTTCTCTATGGCGATTTCACGTCTTATAAGACGCTTATCCCGTTCTTTTCCGACAGCGTGGATTCGCGCAAATTGTACGCGCGCGAGATTTCCACCACCGGGCTTATAAGACGTCTTTCGGACGGGACCGTTGACTCGGATACCGCCGGCAAATACCGCATAGAGATCGCCTCGCGCTTCGCCATGGCGCTCACACCGCTGGTGTTTTTCCTTATAGGGGCGCCGTTGGGAGTTGTGCTTGAGAAAAATAGCCGTTCCGCGGGCTTCACTTTGAGCCTTTTGATCATTTTTTTATACTACGGCGTCAGTATAACTTCCATGGTGCTGGCCAGGAAGTACGCTTTGTTTTTCCCCTGGGGGATGTTTGTTCCCGCGGCCGCCGGTTCGGCCCTTGGATTGTGGATGTGGAAAAAAAGGCTGTATGTGCGGTAGGGGAAGTGCGCATTTTTTATCATGAACAAGGTTTTTTTCAAATACATCGCTAAAAGTTTCTGGGGGCCGTTTTTTTTCGGCCTCGGGGTTTTCGTTTGTCTGCTGCTTTTCGGCAGCCTTTTTGACAAGATGAGTTTTTTTATGAAGACCTCTTCCGGTTTCGACACTTTTCTTAAATACCTTTTCTACCAGCTCCCTTATTTTGTCGTGAAGATGATGCCGCTTGCCACCCTCCTGGCCGTATTGTTCGCCTTGGGCGGGATGATCTCCAAGGGTGAATGGAAGGCGGGTATGGCCGGCGGCTGGCGGCCGTTCAATATGGCGCTGCCTCTCCTGGTCTGTTCCGGTGCGGCGGCCTTGCTGCAACTGGGAGTTCAGGAGACCGTGGCGCCGTCCTTCTACATGAAGGCGGAGTATGTTTTCCAGGGGAAGATGTGGGGGCGCGCGGACTGGAAGCGGCTGGTACGCAGGGACGTGGCGTTTGCGGCCGGGCCGGAAGTTTTTGTGACGGCCCAATTATTCGACGGCGGCCGGGAGACCATGGAGCGGGTGCTGGTGAATGTTTACAACGGGGGGAAGATCTCTAGCGAGATAAACGCTAACAAGGCCGTGTGGGATAAGTCCGCCGGAGTCTGGATCTTTGAGGACGGCGTGCTGATAAAATACGGGACCGACGCCAAGTCCAGGCCGGTGACATCGGCGTTTACCAGCTATGCCGGTCCATTGACGAGCCCCCCGGGGACGCTGGTCCTGGAGCGGCTGGTGCCGGATGGGGTGAATATAATGGCTATCTCCGACCGGATCGGCCGGTTGAAAGCGATAGGCGCGCCGGTGGTCGCGGAGAAAGTGCAGCTATATGAAAAGCTTGCCGGGCCGCTGGCGAATATCGTGCTGGCGGTGACGGGGATTTCCCTGGTGCTGCTGGTGCGAATGAACCGGTTATTCGGCTTCGGGGTCGCGCTGGCCACCGGCTTCTCTTTTTGGATGTTTATGACGATGGGGCAATACGCGGGGGAAGCGGAGCTGGTGCCGCCGGCGGTGGCGGGTTTCGGCCCGGCTTTTATTTTTCTTATCGGATCCTTCCTGGCCCTTCGCAAAGCCCGGATATTCTAGCAGTCGGTTTGAAAACCAGCCGGCCGGTCCGGCGGGTGTCCGCTGAATAAGAGGATATATGGATACTGAAATGGTAACCGAATCCCGGAATAATGCTTTCAATGATCCCAACCCTTACGCCTGCTGGGCGTGCGGGGCGCATATAGCCGCCGATGATAACTATTGCAGAAAATGCGGTAAAGGCCAGGGCGGGTTCGTTTCCTGGTATTATAAGCATTGGGGGGCGATCCTGCTCACCCTGGCCCTGGGACCTTTTTCACTCTACTTCGTCTGGCGGTCCCCCATACTGCCCCGGAAGGCTAAATGGATCTACACTGTTTTAATCTCGCTTATCACCTGGTACGTGGCGGAGAAGCTATATCATTTCTGGCTGTTTTTTCAGGGCATGCTGGATGGTATGCGGTTCTTGTATTGAAAATTTTATTTTCCCCCGAATGTAACTTTATCCGATTTGCTCTTCACCAGCCACTCCAACAACGCCATAAAACCGCTGAAGTATATCCTGGCATGCTTAAAGCTGCGCAATTTCTTAATATACGAAAGGATGATGCGAGGCCGGAAATAAAATTTACGGAAGGCCCGCTTCGAATAGGACTCCAGTTCTTTTGCCGTTAAACCGTGCGGGACGAAAGTCGGCAGCCAGCCGTTAAGTTTGTCCCAATCGTTATCGAATGATCCGTATTCCGTGGCCCGCGCGTACACTTCCGAGCCGGGGAAAGGGGTTAGGAAGGAAAAATGCGTTTCATCGATCGGCAGTTCGAGGGCGAACCGTATCGTCTCTTCGATGGTTTCTTTGGTCTCGGTCGGGCTGCCGATTATGAAAAAACCACAGGGGCTGATACCCGCGTCGCGGGTCATCCGTACGGCGTCCCTGGCTTGTTTCGTGGTGATCTGTTTTTTAAGGCGTTCCAGGATCACGTCCGATCCGCTCTCGATCCCGTACCAGATCTGCCAGCACCCGGCTTCTTTCATCGCTTTGAGCGTAGCCGGATTTACCATGTCCACCCTGCAGGCGCAGGTCCAGACCAGGTCGAGCTTTTCATTCTTGAGCAGGGCGCATAATTCCAGCATCCGGTTGCGATAGGCCGCAAAATTATCATCGCGCAGCTGTATTTCGCGGATGCCGTACTTGTGATAGAGCTCCTTGATCATCCTGAAAACATATTCGGCGCTGTATGCCCGCAATACGTTGCCGAAAACGCTGCGGTCGCAGAAGACGCATTTACCGGGGCAGCCGCGCGACGTCACCAGCAAAGCGGCCGGTATGCGTTTTAAGGTGTGTACCGGGGGGCAGTAATACCGCGCCAGGTCCGGCAGAAGGTCCCATTCGGGCGTGGGCAGGCCGTCCAGGTCCGTAATGCGCGGCGCAATTCCCGTCTTTACCAATCCGGTATCGCCCCTGAGGACCAGTCCCTTTACGGCGGTCAGATCTTTTTTCTCTTCCAAGGTGGATAACAGCTCGACAATTATCTGGTCCGCTTCGCCTATTACCCCGATATCGAATTGCGGGAACATGGACATTGTTTCCAAAGGCATTGCCGTGAAATGCGGTCCGCCGATTATGATCGTGAGCGCCGGGGCGGCCTTCTTGAGCATGGCCGCTAATTTAGCGGCGTGCGTTATGGAGATGGTGACCGCGGTAATGCCTACGTAATCGCAATGGCTGTCGATAATGGATCGGACGCATTGCGGATAGTCCAGTTTCAGGGCGACGGCGTCAAGGATCGCGGCTTCAAACCCGTGCGCGCGCGCCATCGTCGCAAGGTTCAGTAAGCCCAAAGGCGGAGTCTGGCCTCCGCTTTGCGATTTGATCCCGTAGCGGTCTTCAATGGAGAGGGGCGGGTTTACGAAAACTATTTTTTTCATATTATTTTAGCGAATCCCAGGCTGTATTAGATTAAAAACCCCGACGCTTTTGCGTCGTTATAAAACATCTTGACCGTATCCAGAGAGAACTCATCCAGATCTTTTTCCACCAGCTCAAGTTTCTTAAGGACGTCGTTGGTAACCGTGATGATTTGACAGCCGATGGCGTCCGCCTGGAAAATATTCAGCAGTTCGCGCGGGCTGGCCCACAGAAGTTCCGCGTTGGGCGCCGTGCGAAGCAGTTCCACGGCTTTTGCCATCAGGGGAACCGGGTCTCTGCCGGTATCGGCTATGCGGCCCGCAAAAACGGAAATAAAACAGGTTGGTCCGCCCTTGACAGCGTTTGCCGTTTCTTTCACCTGTTCAAGCGTCATCATGGCCGTAATATTAAGTTTTACACCCGCTTTAATAAGACGGCGGATCAGGTCGTAGGAGGGTTCCTTTTTAGTGTTGGTTATCGGGATTTTAACATTGACATTTTTACCCCAGGAACTTATTTCAACGGCTTGTTTCTCCATCTCGCCGAAATCGTCGGAGAATACTTCAAAAGAGATCGGACGGTCGGGGATCTCGCCGATTATATCCATGGCAAACGCTTTATAATCCCTGATATCGGCCTTGCGCATCAAGGTGGGATTTGTCGTGAACCCTTTTATGAACGGTTTGCGGTACATCTCCAGCATGCCCTTTTTATCAGCCCCGTCCGCAAAAATCTTTATTTTAAGTTTTTCCACCGCATCCATCCAGTTCATATCCGCTCCTTTTGTTTCTTGGCTATTATATGTCGAACCGCGTTCCCGAGATCATTCGCCGTATGATCGGGTTTATCCCCGCCCCGGTAATCGGCCGAATGCGGGTTTTTGATCAATATCGTTCTGCATCCGGCCAGCCGGCCGCACTTAATGTCGCTGTCCCTATCTCCTATCATCCAGGACCCTTTAAGGTTAAGGCCGTATTTTTTTTGCGCCTTAAACAGAAAAAAAGGCGAGGGTTTGCGGCAGGCGCATTTTTTCGCGTATTTCGGCACAATGCCGTCCGGATGGTGAAGGCAGTAGAAAGATTCCGTTATCCGCACACTTTTTTTTTCAAGCTCATGCTTAAACTTTTCGGCTATTTCTTTTGTAGCTTTCAGGGTTGTTTTGCCTTTCGCGTAGCTTGGCTGGTTCGATACGATGAATAATTTAAAACCGGCGCCGCTCAATTCTTTTAACGGCTTAAAAACATTCATGCAGAAAACCAGGTCTTCAGGACGGTGCGGAGATTCGTAAGCTCGTGTAGCGGGATTTAAGACGAGCTTGTTGATAACGCCGTCCCTGTCTAAAAAAATAGCTTTTTGGGCGGGATTCATTTCACTGATTCCCATTTCATTTCAAAAGTCTTCAAAGCCGGATGAGAAACTATCAAATGCCAGACTACCGCCTGGAAAGCCTCGGTATGCGGGGTAACCGTGTCGCCGCTGATGGTCGGCACTATAACGCAGGCGTCGGCAGTTTTTGCGGTATAGCCGCCGTCCCGTCCCACGATCCCGATGATCTTCGAGCCTTTTTGTTTGGCGTATTTCAGCGCCTCCACCAGATTGGCGCTGATATTCTTTTCGGCATTCCCGCCTCCGACCGAAAACACCAGTATGCAATCCCCGGCATTGAGCCGGCTGCCCTTAAGCCAATTTGCAAAAACCGTGCTCCAGCCGTCATCATTAACCCGGGCGGTCAATTCGGAAACATTGTCGGTCGGCGCGTATGCTTCTATACCGGCTATTTTCCGGAAATCGTTCACCGCATGAGAAGCGTTGGCCGCGCCTCCGCCCACGCCCAGGATAAAAAGCCGTCCGCCGTTCTCTCTGGTATCAAGCAATATCCGGACCGATTTCTCTATCGGCTTCCTGTCCATCTCTGTGATGATCTCAGCCGCCTCGGATAGATATTTGTCGATATATTCCATGTTGTCCATATTACCTCGTTATTGGCGCTTTTCAATTACTGAGCAGATATTCTTCCAGGTCCCGAATTCCACCGGCAGTGCCGATTTCATAAAATCTTTCCTTTACTTCATGCCCCGCCAGCTGCTCCCTGTCGCAAAGATATTTGTATAATTCCGCCAAGTCGAATTTGTCTCCGAAACCGGCGGTATCCATGGCGGCTTTGGTTAAAACGGACAATCCGTAATCAATATATTCCATTCCGGCGTTGATACGCTTTTTGTCGTAAGTCAGTATTTTGCCGTTCCGGTACGAAATGTTGCTCGTATCCCATTTGTTTTCGTTGTGAAAGACGGTCATTAAGGCCGGCTTGCCGCTTTTTTTGAACGACTCCTGGACGGTGCGATAATCGCAATCAAGGTAGGAGTCTCCGTAAAGCACGAAAAATTCGTTACCCAGACCCACCAACGCTTTTTTAAGGGCGCCGCCTGTTCCCAGAAGGTCCGGCCAGTCAAAAGAATAATCAACCTGCAGTCCCAGCTTATGGCCGTCGCCTATAACATCCCTGATCATCTCTCCGCGGTATCCGACGCAGAGGACCACTCGCTCGATATCGTTCTTCTTCAATAATTTAAGTTGACGGACTATAAAAGGCTCTCCGGCGATGTCGACCAGCGCCTTGGGTATTTTTTCGGTGATCGGCCTCAGACGCGTGGCTAGTCCGCCGGCCGGGATTGCGACAGGGAGCATCATGATTGAATAACTATTTTGGTCCCCTCAAAATCGAAACGGAATCTTACTTCCTGCAAGCCGGATTTGATCATGGCATGGCGCAGTTTGGTCTTATCCTCGGTATAAAACATCAGAAATCCGCCGCCGCCTGCGCCGATAAGTTTCCCGCCCAATGCGCCGTTGTTACGCGCGAGTTTATACAGCTCATCGATATGCGGATTGCTCATGGAATTAGACCGCTTCTTCTTGTATTCCCAGTGTTCATTCATCAGAGCGGCGAATTTATGCAGGTCTCCGGCTTCAAGCGCCTCTTTGCTCCGGCAGCCTAAGTCCTTGATAAAATGGAGGTTCTCGGTCATAGACCGGTCATTTTGCCTGCTTTTCTCGTCCTGCTCCTTAAGGATGGAGGAGGCGCTCCTGGAATATCCGGTAAAAAAGAGGAGCAGGTTGTCCTCCATGTTGTAAAGAGTTTCGTTGGAGATCTTGAGCGGCCAGGCTTCCACCTTGCCGTCCTTTCGGAAATTAAAACAGGTGATACCGCCATAGGCCGCGATATACTGGTCCTGTTTGCCTATGGGCTCTCCGACTTTTTCTATCTCCACTATGCACGCCTGTTCGGCTAATTCTTCCGGAGCGACGATATTCTTTTTAAGCGCATGCAACGCTTTAAGGAGAGCCGTGGTGAAACTCCCCGAGGAGCCGAGTCCGGTGCCACCGGGGATATCCGCCATGCTGGTTATTTCAAGATGCGGGTTTGTGATCGCCAGTAATTTCAGCGCCTCCCGTATGATCGGATGCTGTACGTCCTCGATCCGCGCGACTTTTTCCATTTTCGAATATTTTACTATCAATTCCTGCACGAAGGTCTGGTGCAAAGTTATGTAGGCGTATTTATCTATGGCCGCGGCGATAAGAAATCCCGTGTGTTCCCGGTAATATGACGGCAGATCGGTTCCGCCTCCGCCCAAAGAAATTCTTAAGGGACTTCTTGTGATGATCATTTTTTCATTCCCCTGTATATTTTCGACACGACTTCAAGGGCGGCTTCCGCGTCTCTGAGGCTTCCGTTTATCACGCCGTTATCGTTGATCGTTTTTTCAAAGTGATCGAATTCCAATTGCCAGGAATTGTCCGCAAAGGGGTATTCCCATATCGTGGTTTCCGGAGGTCCCATTTCAGGAAGCATGTGGTAATACGACAAGCGCTCGGTGCCATAACTGCCGCCGAGGCCGTCTATCTGCAGTTTCCCGGTTTTACCGTATATTTCAAAACAAAACATATTCTTCCACTCGGTGCAGCTGGCATGAAGCCAAGCCGCCCGGCCTTTGTCCGTGCGTAAACACATGAAACCGTTGTCTTCCACCGGCATATCCCAGAAATAAGTGTTCACAAATCCTTCAACAGCGGTGAAATCGCCCAAAAACCACCGGGAGAGATCGATCAAATGAACTCCCTGGTCCAGCAATTCTCCTCCTCCGGCGATATCCGGGTCGGCCCGCCATTCCTTGTCGTAACCGATCCTGCCGCCATGGCCGTATCGTCCGCGGATAAACATTAATTCCCCGATGGCGCCGGAGTCGGAGATCTCTTTGGCTTTCATTAACGCCGGATGAAACCTTAGGTTGAAGCCCGCTTTTACTTTTTTCTTTGACCGGCTTTCGGCCTGTAGTAATGCCCTTATTTCATCGGCCGAACGCGCGGCGGGCTTTTCTACGAGCACGTGTTTGCCTTTTTCCAAAGCATATAGGCTTACCGGAACCAGCGAATCGTTGGTCGTGGCCACGATAACAAGGTCCACATCCGGATGCCCGGCCGCTTCCTGCCATTTTTCGGCAAGGATGACCTTTTTGCCCAATTTCCGGCTCAATTGAAGAGCTCTTTTAGGTTCCTTGTCGGAGATGACTATTACTTCATGGTTACCTAAAGTTTTAGACCGTTTCTCTCCGATAAGTCCGCACCCGATAATTGCGATTCTCATATTAATGGCACTCTCCGTAATTTACCGTCATCAGATTCGGCAGCCCCGCCAAATTTTTCGGCATATTTGATGTAATCTTCCCTGACATGGATCAGCCGGCCGGAGATGCCTTTATTCAGATCGGGATCGCACAAAAAGTCCACTAAGCCGGTGATCAGTTCCGGGGGGGTTCCGCCCGTCAATAAAACATTTTCCGCGTCATTTTTCTCTTTTGCTCCGGCGGTATCCGCGCTGCGTATTATCTCATCCATCATGCCGGTTTTTACCGCTCCCGGAGCGACGGCGTTAATGATTATGTCCTTGTGTCCGGAGATCCGCAATTCCTCGGCCGCGTTTTCAACTAACCGTAAAAGTCCGGTTTTGGCCGCGGCATAAGCCGAGAAATTCGGGCGAGCGCAGGTGGAGCCGCCCCCGGAAAAATGTATTATAGAACCTTTGCCTTCCGGCAACATGGCGGCGATCGCGGCTTTGGTTATAAAGAAACCGCCTAACAGATCTATATTAACGGCGGCCGTCCATTCTTCCGAAGATAATTCCCATAAGTGTCCTATAGGACCCTGGATAGCCGCGGTATTGATCACTATAGCTGGATAGTCTCCAAAAAAACTTTTGTGCGATTCGAACGCCGATTTGACCTGGATCTCGTTCCTGATATCGGCTTCGATTATGTTAATGAATTTTTCGGGCCCCCGGCTTTCCCGTTTTAATTCTTCAAGAAGCCGGAAATTTCTTGAGGCGGCGCTTATTCGTCGGTTTGCTTTAATAAAATGACGCGAAATAATTTTCCCTATGCCGCGTCCGCCGCCGAAGATCAATACGGAATAGTTCATATTATTTTTCTTTAAAAACCCATTGATTATTCGCAAGGAATTCCGTTGTTTTAATAACGGCTTCCTTGATCTTCAGTTTGGGCGTCCAGCCAAGACCGTGTATCTTTGCGCAATCAAGGAAAATGAACGGGTTGTCTCCGATCCAGCCGCGCGTTCCGCCGGCATAAGTCAAGGCGGGATCGCAGCCCAGATGTCCCGTGATCCATTTAACCGAGTCATTGATCTCGCAATATTCGTCCGTGCCAAGATTGAAAATATTGACTTTTTCTTCGGCTTTGTCCACGGCAAGAAAAATAGCGTCGAGGCAGTCCTGAACGTATAAATAGGATTTTTTCTGATGCCCGTCGCCTAACAGCCGCAGTTCGCGGGGATTTGCCAGCAGGTTTTTGTAAAAGTCGAAAACATGCCCATGGGTGTATCTTTCTCCCAGGATCGAAACAAATCTGAAAATCCAGGCCTGGAGGCCGAACCCCTCGCAATATGCCGCAATAAGCCCCTCGCAAGCCAGTTTAGAGGCGCCATACAGGGAAGTCTGGACCGGGAAGGGGGCGTTTTCAGGAGTGGGGATAACAACGGTTTCGCCGTAAATGGAGCCGGTTGAGGAAAAAACTATCCGGCGGATTTTATTTTTCCTCATAGATTCAAGCACGTTAAAGGTACCGATCGTGTTTTGTTCAAGATCTTTGCGCGGGTGATCGGTGCCGAAACGGACATCGGCGTTCGCCGCCAGATGATATACGAAATCGCACTGTCGCATGGAGTCGGTTAAAAGATCGGGATCAAGGATATCTCCTTGCACAAAAGTGAAAGCCTTGTTTTGTTCCGCCTCTTTAAGGAACTCCATGGAACCGGTCGTCAAATTATCATATCCCGTAATTTCGTGGCCTTCCCGCAAAAGCCGGTCGGTCAGGTTGCTGCCGATGAAGCCCGCGCATCCTGTTATGAAAATCCTCATTTCCCCGCCTCATTTTTCTTTTTTTCGTACAACGGGCCGAATCTGAACCTGATCAAAGCCCAGAACCAGAGGAGTGGGTCTTTGAAGAATGAAACCTTTTTACCCTCGTTAAAAGAACGGGAATTGTAATTAACGGGTATTTCCAGCGGGCGGTAGCCTTTCCTGAGCAGTTTGATGACGATCTCCCAGTCAAAGTCGAACCTGTTCGCCTTGAAGGTCAGACCGTAGATGCAGTCTTTTCTGAAAACTTTATACATCGTGAAAGGATCTTTCAGCTTTTGCCCGCAGAAAATATTGAGCAGCGTCGCGAAAAAAATCTGGCCGAAATTCATGATCAGGGAGATCACGGGTTGATCGGCAAAGTGCCGCATTTTCCAGCCCTTTGAATGCCGGGAACCCAGGACAAAAGCTTTCCGGTACTTGAGAAGCGGTTCTAGCAATTCATCATAATCGTTCAGATCATATTCGAGATCTCCGTCCTGGATCATTATAAAGTCGCCTGTAGCGCGCGCCAGTCCCGCGCGCACGGCATGTCCTTTACCCAGAGGCTTTTCTTCAAAAACAAGCTTGATCCCGGGCGTGTCCTTATATTTCAGGACCTCTTCTCTTGTTCCGTCGGTGGAATTGCTTTCCACGATTATGATTTCCTTGTTTAATCCGTGTAATTCTTTTGCCGTCAATGCGCCGATAAGTTCCGGGAAAGTCGATTTTTCGTTATAGACGGGCACGATAATAGAGACTGTTTCGCGGGAATTCAACCGTGCTTTTCGCGCCAGCACATTCATCCCGCTTGCGACTAGCTTGATCCGTTTCCTTCTGAAATGCCCCGGGACCAGAACCATAAGAAAAGAAACCAGATCCGTGAAAAACGGGATCCTGAATTTTTGGAAATGGCCTTTTATATATTCCAGGGTCAGGTATTTATAATTAGGCGCGATATTGATTTCATTGAACCCTGTTTTCGCCAGGACGTTCTGTATGGTCTGCGTATTGAAATAGTGAAGGTGCTCGGTTTTGAATTCGGCCCAATTGCTTCTCATCAGCCTGGCGGACCAGCTGTCCAATGAGGGGGTAACGATAAAAATAACCCCGTCCGATTTAAGCAGATCGTGGATTTTCCTGAGGAACCCGACAGGGTCGTAAACATGTTCTATCACGTCGAAAAGGACGCATATATCGAAATATCCGGCCGGCAGATCGGTGTTTTCCAGCGTGCCGCATACGACGCGGTCCTCGCCGATCCTGTCATTAGCCGTTTTTGCCGCATGTTCGGAGATCTCTATCCCTTTTACTTCAAATCCCTTTCCCTTTGCCAACGCAAGAAAGTCGCCGTTTCCGCAGCCGATTTCTATAAGCCTGCCCCGTTCTCCTCCGGAATAATCAAGCAGATGGCTAAGGTACATTCCCGCCGTCCTGCCTTTCATTTCCGATACTGTTTTTTCGCCTTCGCTTGAAGCAGCCCCCAGAAAATACCCAGCTTTATAAATTCCCGCCAGCGTTTCTTCGGACGGCTGCGGATTAACGAACATGAAACCGCAATCTTCACATTGGCAGATGGGAGATCCGTTGGTGATAAAACGATAGTGTATGCGGCTACTTCCGCAAATATGGCAGGAGCCTTTCAATAATTCCTTGTCTTTTTCCATTATCCGGTCATTTCCCGCTTATAATTCGGCCTGTACAATATAATTGAAACATATTTAGATTAGAGTTTAAACCGTTAATATAGTGGGAAAGCGATGGATTCCAAGTTGGAAACAGGGCGTCAAAATTGGTAGAGTTAGGCGGATGCGGCCGGGAAATTGTGCGTTCGGTTTAAGCTGAAACGGCCCCAAAGGCGGATATCCACGAAACAATAGGTGAACGTATGGCTCACATGTTGATGATCCAGACACAGCCGGCTCCCTACGCGGGAACCGCCTACCTCAACGGGGCGGCCCGGTCCGCCGGGCATGAGTTTTCGCTCTTCCTTGGCGGCGATATCGGGCGAATATCCAAGGCCATACTGGAGATACGGCCGGATCTCATCGGATTTTCGTGCATGACCTGCTTCTGTTCTGAAATCCTGCATCTGGCCGGGCAGATCAAGAAAATTTCTACGATTCCGATTATTTTGGGCGGACCTCACCCCACGCTTTTCCCGGATGTTATTAATGATTCTTCGATCGACATGATCTGCCGCGGAGAGGGGGAGTTCGCCCTGATGGATCTCCTGGCGGCTATCGACGCGGGCGGCCCGGTGGAACAGATTCCGAATCTCTGGGTCAAGAAGAACGGAGCCATCCACAGTAATGATGTGCGGCGTCTGGCGGAACCGCTGGACCGGATCCCGCTCATTGACTGGTCCTGTTATACCGGAACACCCGTCAGGGACTCCTCTCCGATCGCATTCCTCGTGCGCGGGTGCCCATATTCCTGCACCTATTGTTTCAACGAGGCCATGCGCGGGATATACCGGGGGCGTGGAAGGTACGTACGGCATTTCAGCGTAGAGCGGTCGCTGGCGGAAATAGACGCGGCCCTCCGGTTCTTTCGTCCGAATCCCGTTCTGTTCAATTCGGATTCGTTCGGCATGGATTTGCCCTGGATGGAGGAACTGTTGGCGGGATTCTCCCGTCTGACCGCGCTTCCGTTCGTGCTGCTGCTGCGGCCGGAGCTCGCTACCGAGCGATGCATAGAGATACTCGCAAAATACCGGTGTCACAGCGTGGCTATCGGAGTGGAGTCCGGATCCGAGCGTGTCCGCAAGGAAATGCTCAACCGCCGCTACTCCAATAGCGATCTCTTGAACGTGGCCCATCGGCTGCACGCCCGGGGGATCCGTTTCCGCACGTACAACATGATCGGACTTCCCTCCGAGACGGAGGCGGAAATCTGGGAGACCATCCATCTCAACATTCAAATGGGCGCGGACTTCCCCCGGGGCGCTGTTTTTACGCCCATGCCGAACACCCGGCTGGCGGAAATAGCGAAGGAACGTCATTACCTCGGAGACGATTTCGAGTGCGACCGGATCCCTTCTACCATCCTGTCCAACACTATTCTCAAAGGTGTGGATCCGGCGCGGATCCAGAACCTGCTTTATTTTTTTCAGACCGCAATTCTGTTTCCCGGCGGTGAATCCCTGATCCGCCGCCTGCTGCGGATCCACCCGAACCGTTTTTTTAAATTTTGGTTCTATCTCATCTACGCGTATCTGCATAGGAAGTCGGAGGGCCGCGCTTTTGCGTCCTATCTGAGGTATCTTTTTTACAACCGAAAACACATTTGAGGCCGGGGCGCTTACTTCCCCGTGGTTCTACTGACGCGGGGAGGGGGAGGCATCCTTGGCGCGGCAACTCCCGCTCGAATATCGGTTAATGTTTAGGACTTCTATGTGATTTCCCAGTGCGGGATTCACCGGTTTTTATTTTAATGTACAATATATTCCTAAATTACTCATTCAAGTTTGCGGGATTTAAAATATGAACAAAAAAATATACTTCATCGTTTTTGTCACGGCATTTATACTGCGTCTGGGGTTGCTTCTCGGGTACAAAGGCATATCCCAGACTTATGAAAAGTTTGACGCGAAAGCGTATGAGGCGGTCGCGGTAAACCTTATGCAAGGCAACGGCTTTATTGAAGCGCCCGGCATGCCCACCGACGGCCGGCCGCCAGTCTATCCGATCTTCCTTGCCGCGGTGTATTCTATTACCGGGCATAGCGAGTTCGCCGCGCGGCTGCTACAGTGCTTCATAGATTCCGGCAGCGCCGTTCTTCTTATGCTGATAGCCGGCATGATATTCACCCCGGCTGTCGCCGCGCTTTCCGGAGTATTGGCCGCGCTCTATCCTCCGTTTATACTCTATAGCAATATGAAAATGACGGAGTGCCTGTTCATTTTCCTGTTCCTCCTGGAGTGTTATTACCTGACCAAGGCGTTTAAAGAGCGGGACAATAAAAGTTTCGTTTATTCGGGCATCTTTCACGGGATATCGGTGCTGGTCCGCGCGCCGACTTTGTTGTTCCCCTTGTTTCTGCTGCCGGGGATTCTGTTTACCGGGCTGCGTAAATCTCTTCTCAAAGGGTTTGTGCTGTATGTGATGATAAGCAGCGCTATCGTCTCGGTTTGGACCATACGTAACTATTATGCGCTGAATGATTTTCTTGCTGTGAACACCGGCAGCGGCTGGCTGCTCTGGTACGCCATTCAGGATGACGCGTGGAACGGCGATGAGATAGTTCAACTCAGCCCTTTGAGGGAATATCCGGAATTGAAAGATCTGCCCCGTTCTAAAATGGAAAGTATCGTCGGAAAAAAGGTCGTCAAATACGCCCTGACCCATCCCGGCTCATATTCGTGGAAAATGGCGAAGAATTTTGTGCGTTTATGGAGGCTGCCGATAGGGAAAGTTATGCTTGGCAGGGTCTCGCCGGCCCTTGCCGGCTTATATCAGGCGGCGCATTGCTTGCTTCTGATAACGGCCTTTTTCGGCTTATTTTATATATCGAAAAGCAATTTTATCTGCGCGCTGCCCACCTTTTTGTATCTGTCCTATGTTTCCCTCATGCACAGCGTGATCATCGGAACCCCCAGATACCGTCTGCCGTATGACCATTTTTTGCTGATGTTTTTTGCCGGCGGCTTGGTCTTCCTTTACAACCGTTTTAAGAAAAAACCTTTTGAGACGCCTCCGGCCGAGGATTTGCCGCATGAGGCGCATGGCGTTTGATGCCGCGCCGCCATAAGCCGGAAATTTTATGATCCCCCCTGTTTGCGGGAGCCGATACCGATGACGGATATTTCGTTTAAAGTGATCCTGTCCCGCCCGAGGAATCCGGATAATATCGGAGCGGCCGCCAGGGCGATGGCTAATTTCGGTTTCAGCGAATTGGCCGTGGTGGCCCCTCATGCGCCCACCTGGAAGGAGACGGCCGAAACCGCGGCCACGGCAGGCGGCGGGGAGCCCGTGTGGCTTATGGAAAGAGCCAGGGCCGCCGTGGGTGCGGCCGACGTTATAAGATCCGCCAAAATCTGCGCCACACTGGCCGAAGCCGCCTCGGACTGCCAGCTCCTGCTGGGGACTTCCGCGCTTCAGAGGCGCACGCCTAACAGGGATGTTGTGGTCCTTAATGAGGTATCCGGCTATATGGCTGGCAAGTCGCCGGCCGGGGAAAAGCGGAAGGTGGGTCTGCTTTTCGGCACTGAAAGGACCGGCCTGACCAATGAAGACCTCTCTCACTGTCAAGCCGTGCTTAATATCCCCACCCGTGAAAAACAGCCCTCCATTAATCTCGGTCAGGCCGTGGCGCTGGTGTGCTACGAACTGGCGGGGCGTTCTCCGGCCGCTATACCCCGGGCGGCCCGTCCGGCGGCGCCGGTCCCGTCTATTCGGGAGATAGAGAGGGTGGTGTCGGAGATATTCGTCCTGTTGGACGAGGTCAAAGGATCCGGCTCAAACGGCAGGGAGCATGAGGCCGAGATACGCAGGGCTTTGCTGGACGCCCGGATGACCAAGGGCGCCATGGGAATATTTATGACCCTCCTGCGCCGCGCCCGCTTGCGATAATGATGGCTAAAAAGGTAACGATGCTGTGAAGGCGCCGGCGGGTTCCCTGCGCGCTCCATTTAAGGGTTTAAGCCTGGGGGCTGGAGCGCATGCCTCCGGCACGGCGAGGAATGTTTGAGGGCAAAAGCTTTGCCTTTTGCCCGAGTTCCGCAGCCGGCGGAAGACCCCTGGCTTTTTCCCCGAAAACCCGGTCCCGGAGTGCGCAGGGAACCCCCCAGCGACTCATGCGATAACATTACATTACTTCCCCAAAAATTCCTTTATTCTGGCGGTTACGGCTTCGGGGGTGAAACCAAAGTGGGTGAAGGCGTCCTTATCCGGGGCCGATTCTCCGAAAGTCTCTATCCCTATGGCCAGGCAGCGGCTGTCGGCCAGCTCTTTCCAGCCGGAGCTCCGGCCTGCTTCTATGAAAACCTTAGGCAGGGCTTTATCCAGAACGGCGGAACGATGAGCCGAAGGCTGGGCGGCGAAAACTTCGGTGCAGGGCATGGAGATCACTTTAGCCATTATTCCGCCTTTTTCCAGCAGCGCGGCGGCATCCAGCGCCAGAGGCACCTCGGAACCAGAGGCTATTATCTCTACGTCGGAGATGCCCGCATTTCCTTTAATGATATAGCCGCCCTTTTTTAAGCCTTCTTTTATCCGGTCCTTGTGCGTTGCCTGTATGGGCAGCTTCTGCCTTGAAAGCAGCAGGCAGGCGGGTTTCCTGTTCTTTAATATCTGTTCCCAGGCGTAGAAAGTTTCATAGGCGTCGGCCGGCCGCCATACGGCCAGGTTCGGTATCAGGCGCAAAGACATGATATGTTCCACCGGCTGATGGGTGGGGCCGTCCTCACCCAGGCCCACGCTGTCGTGGGTGAAAACGAAGGTGGAGGGTGCGTCCATCATCGCCGCCAGGCGGATGGCGGGACGCATGTAGTCTGAGAATACCAGGAAAGTGGAACCGAAAGGCCGCAGGCCTCCGTGCAGGGCCATGCCGTTGATGATGGCGCCCATAGCGTGTTCCCTGATGCCGAAATGCAGATTACGCTCCGGGTAGCCGGCGAAATCTGTTTTGGTGGAGGCCGCCAGGTCCGCCGAGCCGCCAATAAGGTTTTCCACCCGCCCCGCCAGCAGGTTCAGCGCCTTGTTCGAGGCTTCGCGAGTGGCCAGTGGTTTGTCGAATAGCAGATCTTCGTCCTTAATAGCGCTTTCGGGCAGTTGGGGGGAAAAAAAGTCGTTGAGTTTTGCGGCCAGTTCGGTATGTTTCTCCCTGTAGGAGGCTAGCAGCTTTAACCATTTTTTCTCGGTTTTGATTCCGTTCAGGGCCAGCGCTTCAAAGTGAGGAAGCAGTTCTTCCGGATATTTGAAAGGTTCTTCCCAGGGCCAGCCCAGGGTTTTTTTGGTCGCCAGGACCTCTTCTTTTTTTAAAGGTTCTCCGTGGACGGAGCTTTTGTCCTGCTTGGGGCTGGCGAAACCTATATTGGTTTTGGCGATGATGAGCGTCGGTTTTAAAGCGCTTTTTTTGGCTTTTTTAAAGGCGTGGTCCAGTTCTTCCAGATCGTTTCCGTCCATAACCTCCAGAACGTCCCACTCCAGGGCGAGGAACCGCTTTTTTACGTCCTCGGTAAAAGTTATGGCGGTGGAACCGTCTATGGTGATACCGTTGGAATCATAGAGGCAGACCAGTTTATTGAGTTTCATATGTCCGGCAATGGATGCCGCTTCGTTGCTCACGCCCTCCATCAGGTCCCCGTCCCCCGCAAGCGCGTAGGTGTGGTGGTTTATAATGCCGAATTCCGGAGTGTTGAAGACGGTTGAGAGATGCTTCTCCGCTATCGCCATGCCTACGGCGTTGGCGAAGCCCTGGCCGAGCGGCCCCGTGGTGGTTTCCACGCCTTTTGTGCGGCCGTATTCCGGGTGGCCGGGGGTGAGGCTGCCGGACTGGCGGAAGCGCTTAAGTTCATCCATGCTCAGGCCGTAGCCGAACAGGTGCAGCATGGCGTAGAGCATGGCCGAACCGTGGCCGGCGGACAGTACAAAACGGTCCCGGTTCAGCCAGTCGGGGTTAGAGGGATTGTGGTTGAGGTGCCGGCTCCATAAAGCGTAAGCGGCCGGGGCCAGGCCCAGCGGCAGCCCCGGATGGCCGGAGTTGGCTTTTTCTATCATATCGATAGCCAGCGCCCGTATAGCGTTTACCGCCAAAGTGTCAATCTCGTTAAAAGGCATGGTGTTCTCCTGTTGTTATGAAGGCTGAAGCCGGCCGTCTGAAGGCCGCCCGCCTAAGGCTTATGCGGGTATTGAGAAAATCCCCTTATGTGAACCCTTCAGTCCTAAGGTATCAGTCTTCTTTATCGCGCCGCAGCGCGTACGCCTGCAGCGCGATAATGGTTTTGGCGTCGCGTATCTTACCGGTCCGGGCCAGTCTGAGCGCTGTTTTAAACGGCATTCGTTCCACTTTAATAAATTCGTCATCGTCGGGCTGTGTTTTTCCCGCCTTGAGTCCGGTGGCGATATAGATATGCAGGAGCTCGTTGGAGAAAGCCGGTGTGGGCCAGAAGGACGTTAAGGGTTTAAGCGAAGCAGCGGTATAACCGGTTTCTTCCCGGAGTTCGGCCCGCGCCCTTTTGACCGGTGAGTCATTTTTAGAATGGAGCTTGCCGGCCGGAATCTCAAGCGTGGCTTCTCCCACGGGATAGCGGTATTGGCGTACCAAGATGACTTCGCCGCTGGCCAGCACCGGGAGAACGGCCACCGCGCCTGGATGGTCCATAAACTCCCGCGTGGCTGTTTTGCCGTCCGGCAGGCGTATGCTGTCGGCCCTGAAATTCACGGCGCCTCCGGAGAATATTTCTCTGCGTTTCAGCCGCTTTTCAAAAAAGGTTTTGTTTTCCATATCGTGATTTATAAATTATATAATTACTGGGTACTGTAATTCTACAATTAGATATAAACAGAGGCATTTCCTAAAACTAATGAAATCCGCGGGTTTTATCCATCTTCACAATCATTCCGAATATTCCCTGCTGGACGGGATGCTGCGCATCACCGACGGCGCCGGCAAGCCTTCTGATTTTCTTAAAGGACTGGCGGATAGGAAAGTTCCGGCCCTGGCTTTCACGGATCACGGCAATATGTACGGCGCCATGGAATTCTATTTTACCGCCTCCGCCGCCGGCGTCAGGCCCATTCTCGGCTGCGAAGTTTACACCGCCAAGGGGTCGCGCCTGGAAAAGGAGAAAACCTCTTCCCGCAGGGACAACGGGCATCTGACCGTTCTCGCAAAGGACGCGGCGGGCTACCAGAATCTGATAAAACTGGTATCCAAAAGCTTTATTGAAGGTTTTTATCACGACCCGCGCATAGATCTTGAGATCCTGGCTCAGCACCGCGAAGGATTGGTGGTGCTCTCAGGCTGCCTTAAATCCCATCTGGCCCGCGCCTGCGCGCTGGGCGATATAGACGGGGCGGTTAAGATAGCCTCGCAGTATTCCGAGATTCTGGGTAAAGGCAACTTTTTTATAGAGCTGATGGACCACGGCATTCCGGAAGAGACCGCGGCGCTTAAAGGCCTGCTTGAAACGGCAAAACGCACGGGCCTGCCGGTAGTGGCCACCAACGACTGTCATTACCAGCGTAAAGAGGATTGGGAAGCGCATGACGTCCACATCTGCATCTCCACAGGTTCCCTGCTTGCCGACCCGGACCGCATGAAGATGACGACTCATGAACTATATTTCAAGAGCCCGGAAGAGATGATCCAGCTTTTCTCGCACACCCCCGAGGCCGTGAAGAATACACTCGCCATCGCCGAGATGTGCAACCTGAGGATAGACTCCGGACAACTCCATCTTCCGGACTTCGATATCCCCGCCGAATACCTGGCGAAGTACGCCGGAGACGCGCAGTTCGAATACCTGAAGGCTCTCTGTGTCGGCGGTCTGGAAGCCAAGCTGGGCCGGGTCAGCGACGAGTACAGGAAGCGGATGGAGTATGAACTTGGCGTCATAAAAAGGATGGGGTTCTCCAGCTATTTTCTTATCGTCATGGACTTTATACAGTATGCCAGGACGCACGGAGTCCCGGTGGGACCGGGCCGCGGTTCCGGCGCGGGTTCTCTGGTGGCTTTCGCGCTGGATATAACCAGGGTGGACCCTATAATCAATGGCCTGTTGTTCGAGCGGTTCCTGAACCCGGACCGTAAGAGCATGCCCGATCTGGATATAGACTTCGCGGACTCCGGCCGCGAGAAGATAATAGAGTATGTCCGGCAGAAATACGGCGCAGGCAACGTCGCCAATATCATCACTTACGGCACCATCAAATCCAAGACCGCGGTGCGGGACGTGGGCCGCGTAATGGGCATTCCGCTTACGGACGTAAACTCTATCGCCAAGCTTATTCCCGACGGAGAGACGCTCTATAAGGCCATTGAGACCGTGCCCGACATTAAGGATTACCAGAAAGATCCCAAGATAAAAAAAATGTTCGAGATCGCGCTGAAGATAGAGGGCCTGCGCCGCCAGACCGGCGTCCACGCGGCCGGCGTGGTCATCACCAGGGAACAGTTGACCAATTACGTGCCGCTGGCCAACCGGAACAACAAGGACGTGGTTACCACGCAGTATGACGGCAACATGTTGACCAAACTGGGGCTTTTGAAGGTGGATTTTCTGGGTCTCAGGACTTTGACCATCATCGAGACGGCTTCCGCTCTGATCCGGGAAGGCAAAGAAAAAGATTTTGATATTTATAAGATCCCGCTGGACGACAAAAAGACCTACGACCTGCTGTGCGACGGCCGCACGACCGGAGTTTTTCAGCTGGAAAGCGAAGGCATGAAGAAGCTTATCAAGGGCCTAAAACCCTCGCAATTCAGCGACATCGCGGCGCTGGTGGCCCTTTACCGCCCGGGCCCGATACAGAGCGGGATGCTTGACCTGTTCGTGGAGCGCAAGCACGGCCGCAAGAAAATAGTTTACGACCACCCGATCCTGGAGCCCATCCTGAAGGACACGTACGGCACGATGGTCTATCAGGAACAGATCATGGAGATCTCCAAGAAACTAGCCCTGTTCACCCCCGGCGAGGCTGACTCCCTGCGCAAGGCCATGGGCAAGAAGAACGTGGAGGCCATGGAGGGGGAACGCGTTAAATTCGTGGAAGGCGCCAAGAAAAACGATATAGCCCTCAAGCTCTCGACCAAGATTTTCGACCAGATGCTTCAGTTCGCCGGCTATGGCTTCAATAAATCCCACTCGGTGGCTTACGCGCTGGTGGCCTACCAGACCGCCTGGCTTAAGGCCAATTACCCGGTGGAGTTCATGTGCGCGCTCCTGACCAGCGAGATAGGCCATAACGCCGTGAACTCGGAAGATAAAGAGAATAAACAGGTCACCTATATCGGGGAGGCCCAGGCCATGGACATAGAGATCCTCGGCCCGGACCTCAATCATTCCGGCAAGATCTTTACCATAGAAGAGAAGAACGGCAAACCAGCCGTGCGTTTCGCTTTGACCGCGGTAAAGAACGTGGGGGAAGGCGTGGTGGACGCCATTGTGGCCGAACGGGCCAGGAACGGCCGCTTTAAATCTTTTGAAGAGTTTACGCTACGCGCCGATACCAAGCAATTGAACAAGCGCGTCATAGAATCCATGGCCAAGAGCGGGGCGTATGACAATCTTTACCCTTCCCAGACCGTAGAGCTGGCCCGTACCAAGGCGCTCAGGGCGGTGGAAAATTTCAGCGATACCGGGACTAAAAGCCGCAAAGAGGCCGAGGGGCAGGACATGCTTTTCGGGGTGACGGCTTCGCGCAAGCCCTCGGCGGCCGCGGCTGTCCTGCCGTCGGAGGCGCTCAACGAGCATACCATCCTGAAATATGAAAAAGAAGTGCTTGGTTTTTATTTCTCAGGGCATCCGCTGAACAGCTATCGGCGGCATATCTCAATGATCGCCAATTCCAATATCGAGAAAATACTTACGGCGGGTTTCAAGCCAGGCGAGATGGTGCGGGTGGCGGGTATTGTCCTGCAGTCCAAGGTCATGCAGACCAAGAAGGGAGAAACCATGGCCAAGTTCGAACTGGAGGACCTCTCCGGAAGCATCGGCGTATGCCTGTTCCCTAAAAAGTATGTCGTATACGGTCCCCATCTGGCGCCCAATAAGATCGTTGTGGTTACCGGCAAGGTGCAGGAATCGGATTTCGGAGCCAATCCTTTTGAACTGATAGCGGAGGAGGTCCTTGGGCTGTTCGACGCTATGAATAAGTGGGGCAGGAATATTGTGGTACAGCTGCCGGAGGGAATACTGTTCGATGAAAAGCAGTTGACGGACCTTAAGAACACGCTGAGCAGAAGCCACGGCGATTGCCCGGTTTACCTGAGGATAAACACGAAAGCCAAAAGCGCGTATGTGGTGGAAACCCGCGACAGGGTCGTCCTGAACGAGGCCCTGTTCAAGGATCTGGAAAAAATACTGGGGGAAAAAACATGGCAGGTGAAAAGCGCATATTGATCGCCGACGACGATCCTGATATCGCGGATTTGCTGGAAACGTATTATAGGAAAAAGGGGCACAATGTCACCGTAGTGGGCAATGGGAAGGACGCCCTGCGGATGATGATGGAAACCGGAAAATTCGACATCGCACTCCTGGATGTGATGATGCCTTACATAGACGGTTATCACGTGGCTTACGAGATCACTTCCAAGTTCGGCGCGGACGCTCCCAAGATCATTATTATGACTTCCAGGGACGTGGCCAGTGAAAAAGGAATAGCTATGCTCAGCGGCGCTTTGGACGTTGTGCAGAAGCCGTTCACGCTTGAGGATCTGGATAAGAGGGTGAAGGCTTTGCTGGGAGAGCAGGAAGAGTGAAACTTTTTTTGCTCTCACAAGTGGTAAAATACAAGGCGGAAGTACGGACTTCTTTAACATATTGTAACTGCGACCTGAGACTTGATTAAAGGACGGTATATCATGAAAAAAATAAAACTGCTGGCGGCGCTTCTGGGCGCTATTTTGACGCTGAACTGCGCGGTTTTCGCCGCCAAGGACAGTAAGGAGAAGGATAAGGGCGAAAACGTGGTCCTGCCGGATACCGAACTTGTGGATATTCCCACGGCGGGAATCCTGGACTATTACGGTTTTCAGGTCAAGACCCGCGCCTATTCCGGAGGCGGCGTGGTCGGCGGACTGAACTTCGGGGTGCTTGAGCGCCTTAACCTCGGCACCGCCATGATGGTGGACAGGTTGATAGGTTCCGCTTCGCCCATCAAGATGCGCAAGCCGGAGATACAGGTTAAGTTCCGCTTTTTCGACGGTGGGTACTACATTCCCGCCGCCGCCGTGGGGTATGACGGCCAAGGCTATTATTACAACAGCGACTCCAAAAAATACATAGAAAAAGGCAGGGGGCTTTACATTGTCGGTTCCAAGGAAGCCGGCATTTCTAATTTTGTGCTGCATGGCGGCTTCAATGTTCCGGATTTTGACGCCACTTTGCTTTTCGGTTTTTTGGGCGCCAACTATACGCTGGAAGACAAGATCTCCTTCATCGCCGAGTTCGATTCCCTGTTCCATAAAGAGGCGGACCGCGCCCGGTTCAATGTGGGCACCAGGATCTATATCACCCCGTATTTCCAGCTTGACATGGGCATAAGAGAACTGAACGCGCATGGGGAGCTTGCGGAAAACTGGCCGAGAAAGAGAGAACGCATCGTGCAGCTGCGGTATAACACTAATTTCTAGGAGTATCCGTTGATCGTTGGTCGGTTTTGAAAAACTATCCGGAGGGCTTATATGGCGAATACGGCTAAGAAGAGGATCGGGATCTTGACAGGCGGCGGAGATTGCCCGGGGCTTAACCCCGCGATACGCGGCTGCGTGTATGCGGCGGAAAGATACGGTTATGAATGCGTGGGGCTGACGGACGGCTGGAAGGGCCTGGTGGAAGGCACGACCACTCCGTTGAACAGGGAGATAACGGAATATATCATTATGAAAGGGGGCACGATACTGGGGACCTCCCGAACCAATCCCGTAAAAGTGGAGGACGGCGTCAAAAAATGTCTTGAAAATTTTAAAAAACTGGACCTTCACGCCCTTGTAGCGATGGGCGGAGACGACACGCTGGGCGTGGCTACCAAACTTTATAAAGATCATAAGCTCAACGTCATCGGCGTGCCCAAAACCATGGACAACGACCTTAATGTTACGGATTACACTTTCGGTTTCGACACCTCGGTAACGCGGGCCATGGAAGCGGCGCAGTCCCTGCTTGATACCGGAGCCAGCCATCACCGGATCATGGTGCTGGAAGTTATGGGCAGGCACGCCGGCTGGGTGGCTCTATATACCGCCATCGCCTCGGCGGCGGACTTTGTCTGCATACCCGAGCGGACGATAGACACCTCTGAGATGATCCGGAAGCTTAAAGAATCCTATGCCAGGAAAAGGTTCGCGCTGGTCGTTACCAGCGAAGCCGCGGAGTTGCCGGCGGCCGGAGAAGATAAGATGAAACACGCCGTGGACCAGTTCGGCCACCGTATCCTTAAGGACAGAGGCATGGGCGAACATATTTCGCAGTTCATAGAGAAGCAGACCGGCATAGAGACCCGCTTTGCCGTTATCGGCCATATGCAGAGAGGCGGCTCGCCTACGCTGTTCGACAGGATGCTCGCTACCCGTGTCGGAATAAAAGCGGCGGAGCTTGTGCACTCCGGCCAGTTCGGCATGATGAGCGCGTTGGTGGGAAATAATATAGTAGGGGTGCCGCTTGAAAACGCCACCGGAGAGCTGAAGACCGTATCTAAAGACTGGTTTGATACGATGGAATTGATGTTTTAATCCTAAAAATGCGGTTGCATTTTTTCCCTTCGCGGCGGTTGAGGCGCGACATGCTTTGCCGGTTGATTGGTATTGTTCCTGTGTCCGGCCTCGCTGTCGGATGTGGTTTTTGCCGATGAATGACGGTGAGGTCGTTGTGTTTCCGGCCGGGAAAGAAGCCGGCGTGGAGATAAAAAGTAAAAAGGAGCGTTTATGACTGAAAACACTCAAACAAAACCGGCGCAGCAATTTCAGCGCAAAACGATACTGATCAAAAAGACCCTCCAATACCGCTACATGGGGCTGATATTTATAAGCGTGCTGATAGGATTTTTGATAATCGGGCTGGAACTGGTGTGGACCATTTCTAAAGTGGTAACAGAGCACCCTATGATGCTGCCGCTGCTGGAGGATATGTCCTCCTACGCGCCGATCTTCCTGCTGAAGATGGTGATATACATGCTCATAGTCCTCATAGCGGCGGTTGTCGTCTCGCACCGGATGGCGGGCCCGATCTATAAATTTGAGAAGAGCTGCGCGACTGTGGCGTCGGGCGATTTGACCCACCGCGTCTATTTGCGCAAAGGCGACCAGCTTACGGACCTGCAGGACCACTTCAACAACATGGCGGGAGCCGTGAACGAAGTAGCGAAACAGCTGGAAGCTTTTAAGGCGGAAGCCTCGGCCAAGGACCCCGCGCTTAAGGTGAAGGCCGAAGAAATAAATAAAAAAATAAGCGAAATAATGCCGGGGTACAAAATATAACCCCTAAAATATCGGTTAAACTTTTTTTGCGGGCGAATCCTGCGGCCGGACAATTTTGCCAATGAAAGTCTGTGAGTCTTTTCGTAAAGAAAATACACCCCCCCCGGTATTTGAGCGGATATCCGCCGGGCCGGGAAACGGGATTTTCGGGTTAACCCGAATCCTGCAATTCAAGCCGGTTTTTATTGGCAAACCGGCGGCACAAAAAAATGCAGGATTCCCCGCAGCAGCGGGTCGAAAACCAAGCGCAATGCGCGCTAGGTTTTCGAGGGTGTATGCCGCGCGAAGCGCACCTGAGCTCCGCGAAGGGGAAAATTCAACTGAATTTTTCAGGTTAAAGAATCTCTTAGCGGCGTTGATCCTATTCGCTTCAGCCTTGCAATCCCGTGCCGAGACTCCCAGGACTCAGGACGTTCTGACATTGGACGAAGTGGTTTCGCTCGCCGTTAATAACAATCCCACCCTTCTCTCTTCCGAACAGGATATTATTATCGCCAAGCAGCGGGTCCATGAGGCGCGTTTTATGAACATGCCTCAAATGGCGCTTTCCGGCACTTTTTCAAGGGTCAACCTTGAATATCCAACGATTTTGGGGCCGGAACTGGGCGACAGGTATCTGGATCCCACCGTCAGCAAGAATTTCTACACTATGAGGGCTTACGCTCTTCAGCCGCTTTACACCGGCGGCCGCAACAAGAACACTCTGCGCATGGCTAAGACCGCCCACAACCAGGCCAAAGTCAACTATGACACGGTTAAAACCGACGTGGTTTATAACGCCAAAAAGATTTTCTATACCCTGCTTCTGAATAAAAAACTGCGCGAGCTTACGCTTCAGCGTAAAGCCCAGGCCGCGGCCCTGATCGGCGGGATACGCAAGGACGCCTGGGAAGCCATAGAAACCAGGATACTTCTGGCCGGCTTTGAAAAACAGGCCGAGCAGGCCGAACATGAAGTCAATGCCGCAAAAATAGAACTTATCCGGATCCTTAACCGGGAACCGTCCTATCAGGTGGATATCACGGGGGAGCTGTCCGCCCGGCCCGTGAACACCACGGTGCAGAAAAGCCTTGTTACCGCCATGGAAATGCGCTCCGAGCTGAAAAGCGAGATGTACAAGGCTCAAATGGACGACATAGCCGTCAACATGGCCATGATAAGACGCTATCCGAACGTCTATCTGGGCGCCAGCTACGACGTTATCGGTTACAGGATAGATTCCCTGAACGATAATTCCATCCGTTCCAATAATTGGGCGGCGTCAATCGCCATTCATTTCCCGCTTTCCTACGATATCTGGACGCAGGTGGTACAGCGCCGGGCCCAGCAGCGTCAGGGCGATCTAAAGCGCGCGGAGCTGCAGGTTCGTATCCGTTTTGAGAACCTTACCGCCCATAAGGACCTGGAATTTTGGGATACCAAGACCGGGAAGAGAAAGGCGATCCTGGATTCGGTGGAGGTGGAATATGAAGGGGCGCTTAAGGCATCCCCGGCATCGCCGGCCGCTCTGCGGGCTTTGTGCGCCATCTCGGATCTTGAGAGAACCTATCTGGAAAGCGTTTATCAGCAGCTTTTGGCCCGCATAAAACTTGAGTGGGCCCAGGGGCGGGATCTTACGGAGTAGCCGGGGCGATCATCAGCATCTATGCCGAGGTTTTTTTTAATACTTATAATTTTCCTGGCTCCGCTGTCCCCGGCCGGCGCCCGGGAGTTTACAAAAGATGACGAGATCCTGCGCGAATTGATGTGGGATAAGCTTGTCCAGATGAAGCAGCCGGCCCGGCCCGGAGTGGGATTGGCGCTTTCCGGCGGCGGGGCCAGGGGCTTTGCGCATACCGGAGTCCTGGAGGCGCTGGATTATGCCGGGTTTCCCGTTGACTATGTTTCCGGCACCTCCATGGGATCGGTCATCGGCGGACTTTATTCCTCCGGAATGAGCGTGCCGGATATCTGGAAATTCGCCAACGCCGCCTCGACCCTGAAAGTCTCCAGGGATTTCAAAGGCATAAAAGTTCTGAGCCTGCTGATAACGAACAAGCTCATAACGCCCACCTATATAAACCAGTTTATAGAGAAAAATCTCGGCTTATTGACTTTTGAACAGCTTAAAAAGCCTTTCTCCTGCGTCGCCATGGATTTCAGGACCGGCGAAAAGATCATTTTCGACGAAGGGCCGCTTGGCATCGCGATCAGAGCCAGCGTTAATCTTCCCGGCATATTCGCGCCGGTGGAATACCGGCATCGCTATCTGGTGGATGGGGGAGTGGTGGATTTCATTCCCGTGGACGCGGTGCGTCTTCTGGGCGCGGACTGGGTCTTGGCCAGTATCACCGCCGGAGCCGCCAAGGAATTGCCGGGGAACGTCCTCATGTCTCTGCTGCAGGTTATAGATATCCGGGGTTCCATGCTTGCCAGCAATGAGGAGAAAGAAGCCGATTTCGTGGTAAAGCCGGATGTCGGAGAGGTAAAGATGGCCGACTTCGACCAGTGTATGGAAGCGGGCGAGGCCGGACTTATTGAGGCGGCAAAGCGCATAGACGGCGCGCGTGAAGCTTACCTCATATTTTCGGCGCCGCGTCTGCTGGAGGGGCTGTGAAACGCGTAGTGATGCTTACCGCGGCGCTGCTGGTTCCGGTGAACGCGGCCGCTTTCCTGTTTGGAGGCATTTCCGACAAAAAGGCCGAGGATATGCTGGCCGGTATGGCCGCCAATTTTGAGAATGGAGACTGCCGATCCGTAGCAGAGATCTCCCAGACCTTGTTCAGGGAAAAACCCTCCTCCGCTATAAGGGAGAAGGCTTATTCCTACATCGGCCGTTGTTATGAATCCCAGGGGCTGCCCGACAAAGCCATAACAGTTTATAAGCTGGCCTACGGTCTTTATCCGGAAAACGATTTTTTTGCCGCGCGCCTGGCATCTATCTATTTAAAGACCGGATTTTACGCTACCGCCGTCCCGTTGTTTGAAAAGGTGCTGAAGGGCCGTTCCGATGATGTGGAGGCGAACTCCGGTCTGGCGCGCTGCTACGCTTCTTTGGGGTTCCTCTCAAAAGCCAAGCCTTATTATTCCAGAGCCGCCATTCTGGGCGACTTCGGCGACCTGAGTCTGCTGAAAGAATACGCCGCCCAGATGCTCAGGAAAAGGGATTGGGAAGAAGCGGCCCTGATAGCGGATTATGCCTTGAAACTGGCGCCCGGAGATGCCGCGCTCTACGAGGTTATGGCCAGGGTCGCTGCCGGCCGCGGTGACTATAAACAAGCCGCCGCGCATATGCGCGCGGCCGTAAAATTAAAATCTTCCGGCACTGAGCTCGTCCTCGAACTTGCGCTGCTGGAATTTCTGGGCGGGAACTACGAAGCGGCGCTGTCCGCCCTTCCGGCCGCGGGAACGGAGCATGGCGCTCTCTCCCTAGTGATCCGGGGAATGGCCCTGTATAAGAAAGGGGAGCGTGCCCGCGCGTTGGAGTATTTTAAGGAGGCGGCCGGCAGCGGCCAATCTTTCATCTCCGCTTTCGCCGCCGCCCTGGCAAAGGGAGAAATGGGAAAGTAGGGGATAGTTGTCGGTGGTTGGATTTTTAATAATCGGTAATAATGAAGAAGGGTACTAATGAGATTGAAATTTTACAAAATGTCCGGAGCGGGAAATGATTTCGTGCTGCTTTCCGGCCGTGCTTTTACCTCCGTCGCATTGAAGAGCCTGGCGGTGAAACTTTGCGACCGGAAAGCCGGTATCGGCTCGGACGGGCTTTTGTACGTAAATAAATGCGGCGCGGAAAAAGTGTCCATGCGCTATTTTAATTCCGACGGTTCCGAGACTTTCTGCGGCAACGGCTCGCGTTGCGCCGCCTGGTGGGCGTATGAGACCGGGCTGGTAAAAGACGAGAATTTTAAGTTGGCGACTATCAGCGGCGTTCTGCCGGTGCGGGTAATGGGGCGTGAAAAGATAAAAATGCGCATGCCGGATGTGCCGGTTGTTACCCTTGATCATAAAGGGAAATATCCGGCCCCGGTGAAAATTGTGCATTTCCTGAATACCGGCGTGCCGCATGCCGTGGTTCCGCTCGGTAATATAGACGCGCTCAACGTTGATGCGCTTGGCCGCCGGCTGCGTTTTCATAAGGCGTTCGGACCGGCCGGCGCTAATGTGGATTTTGTGGCGCTTAAAGGAGGCCGTATCCGGATCAGGACCTATGAAAGGGGCGTGGAAGCCGAAACCCTTGCCTGTGGCACCGGAATAACAGCCGGCGCCGTGGCGCTGGGGCTTAAGAAGGATCTCGCTTGCCCGATCCTGGTCACGGCAAAGAGCGGCGAAAAGTTCAAGGTATGGTTCAAAGCCGGCCCGCGCTGCTCCGCCGATGAGATATACATCGAAGGTCCGGCCAAGATAGTTTTTGACGGACAAATAGATATTTAAAAGGTTTTTCCAGGAGGTTTTATGATGCAACTTAAAGGTTGTTTTACCGCGGTGATAACGCCGTTCAAGGACGGCAAGCCCGATCTTGATGCTTTTCGCAAGCTGGTAAGGGCACAGATAAAAGCCGGGGTGAGCGGCCTGGTCCCCTGTGGTTCCACTGGGGAAGCGGCAACGCTGACTCCTGAGGAGTATGGGGACGTTATAAAGACCGCCGTGGAAGAAGCTAACGGCAAGGTGCCGGTCATGCCCGGAGTCGGCACCAATTCCACCGCAAAATCCGCGGAGATGCTGAAAAAAGTGGAAAAGCTGGGGGTGGACGGTGCGCTTGTTATCGTGCCCTATTATAATAAGCCCACGCAGGACGGGATGATCGCGCACTTTTCCGAACTGGCCAAAGCGGCCCCGCTGCCGCTTACTCTTTACAATATTCCCGGACGCACCGGCGTAAATATGCTGCCGGCCACGGTGCTTGCGCTCAGGAAGAAGTTCGGCAACATTGTAGGTATTAAGGAAGCTTCCGGAAGTCTGGACCAGGTGAGCGAGATAGTGAACGGGGCGGATAAGGATTTTGCCGTGATGTGCGGGGATGATTCTCTGACGCTGCCGATGATGTCTGTGGGCGCGAGGGGCGTTATTTCGGTGGTAAGCAATGTGGCGCCTAAGGAGATGGTCCGGATGTGCGAGTTGTTCGTGAAGGGCGGGATAGGGGATGCAAAAAAACTGCACCACAGGCTTTTCTGTCTTATAAAGGCTCTTTTTGTGGAGACGAACCCGATACCGGTGAAGTATGCGATGCACTTGCTGGGCTATTGCGCCCCGGACATGCGGCTGCCGCTGACCCCTCTGAGCGAAAAGCACCGCGACCCCCTGAAAAAAGCCCTGATAAACGCGGGGATCAAACTCTAGGTCTGGTCGGTTTTGGCTTAAGCACCGCAGGATAGTAAAGCGGGGTCCTGCCGGGACCAGTCTTTTTCGCGTTCCCTCGGAAACCTGCGGGGTCAAAAAAGACTGGCCCCGTCACCCCGCGTAAAACTTACGCACTTGATGTTCGCTTGGCTTATCGTTTATGCACGTCTTTCTTAAAATAGAATATCTTAACCCCGCCCAGTAATGGTACGGCGTAATTGCCCACCCCGTTGTTCATCTATAAAAAGTTGCGCTCAAACAGGGTTTGCCGCATAATATCCAAAGGGATTATCCGGCATATTAAAAAACGCGCCCAAAGTTCATTTAAACTCATCTTAAATCGGGTCTTAAGACCTACACGCATATACCCTTAGGACACTTCCACGCGGAAGCGATCTCAGCTAAACTATAAGGTATTACCTTGTAATTTGGCGGATTGGCGCCAGAGTATCCACGATCGGACCGTAATCCGGTGCATCCAGGGAAAACGAAATCAAAAAATCGTTTTCCTTTTTTTTGTTTTAGGGGAGATTCATGAAAAAAACGATAATTGCGCTTGGAACTTTTGCCGCCCTTTCCTTTGTTGTTATGGGGTCGTTGGCTCTTTATATTTATAACCTGGACTTAGGTGTGGATTATAAAGGCCGCGCCCGGCTGGACTATAATTGGAAATACTATTTTGCGGCTTGCCCTAAAGAAGAGCATGGATACGAGGGCAAGTTCTTCTCTTTTTCGTATCCCAGCTTTACTCCTGAAAATCCCTTAAAAGAAGTTATTGATTCCAATGGTGGTTTAGTGTTTTCTGGCGATCAGTTTTTGGATATTATATGGCATCTGAATGAGGCGGGTTCGATAAAATCCGAATTAGCTGCCCATCTTTCGTATAGCGGAACTGATTTGCCCGCGTTCTCGGCGGAATTTATGCAATGGGTCTTGTGTGAGTCGGATAAAGAATATCTTGACTCGAATAAGGTTTACAATAAGTATCTGGAAAAAATTAATTTCAGGAACGGTGGATCTGCGATTTTGCTGTCGCTATGGAGTAAAACTGAACACAGACCGCACCGCAAATTTATAATCGGCATTGCTCCCAACGGATATATTTTCAAAGTAAGAAATATGGTGCGTTACAACGCAACAGAGGCTACCTATAGGGAACTGGGGATGCCTTCTCATTATAGAGGAGGAGTATATCCGGATGCAGCGCGGGATGCAAAAAGCGCTTGTGTTTTGAATAGAGTTTTGGAAACGTTCGAGTTTAAAAAGTAATTGGAGGGATATGAGAAAAGTTATATTTGTTATGGGTGGGACAACCTTTTTGTGTTGCATAGCGGTTTCGGTGGCTATGGCCGGCCCGGCTTTTGAATCTTTGTCGGCTGCCGCTGGTACGGACCCATCCATGGTTTTTGATGGCGCTTCCCCCGGTGCTGTTGTTCGGCTTCACGCCACGCCTTTTAGCCATAACGGTGATACTGGAGGAAATGTTATGCGCAATAGCCTTCGGTATAGTGCATTCCCTATTCCCGTTCCGGAGATTTCATTTTCCGATGATAACGTCGCTATTTATGAAAAATCAAAGTTAGAGAGTCTTCCCTTGGGGCTGGAAGAACAAAAAATAATAAATAGGGGAGTGGAAACACTAAGTGCGACTAGTACCGGCAAGCCTCTTGTGGATTTCTTAAAAAAAGAGGGTGTTGAAATACGCTGGAAGAATCTATCTTTAATAAACTCGGAGCCTAACTATGCCGAGGCTTGTCCACCGAGTGAGTGCAGTGGAAAAAAAGTGGTGTATTTAAATAACATGAATAGGGCCTACATTGATTTATTTCTTGATGCCAACCCGACGTTCCTGGCTGTTACGCTTGCCCATGAGCTATCCCATTTGGCCGACTTTAAAAACATAGGGGAACCTAAAAAAGGCACTTCGGGCGAGTTGTACCTTGAGTTGAACGGTTGTTCTACTGGGGTTTATATCTATCATCAGCTTGCTAATGTTCATATAGCCCCGAATCCTAAAGTTGAGAATAAAGATATACAATTGATCCGTCTGCATTTGGCGATTAGGGACTATGTGAACGGAGGAAAAAGACCTATGGCAAACGACTTCCCTTTTATCAAAGGTTTAAGTGGGTTAGGTTTTGACGACTATATAAATAAAGTTACTGGCCAGCAAAGAAAAGGAAGCATGTCGCTTGCCGGAGTTGTTGAACTTACTTATAATTTTGATGACCGTCTTGAAAATCCTGTGAAACCGGCTTCGTATGATTATGCCGGTCTTCAGGAATACGGTAAATATGAGAAACTCAGTAAGTCATTAGGCCTCAGGACTGCGGATTACCTGCATTGGAAAGAGGCCAATAATATATCTGCGCCGAATTCTCAGTCGGATGATAACGACTCTTCCGACCCGGGTGGATACCAGGACGGGCCCGGCGTTGATGGTGGCGGAGACGGCAGCGGGTATGATCCGCATTTCCAGGACGGGATATAATTGGGAAGGCTTTGGAGACGGTTCTTAATATTATATCGTGAGGGTGTGAGAAAGCAGTATAAGCCTTTTGGGTTATAGCCTCGGGTGGGGGCGAATTGGCCCTGAGTCATGCGGTATTTAGTATGTATTGCACAATTTCTATTCTCCAATAAAGGAAATCATGGAAAAGCGTTATCAGGTTTTTATTTCTTCAACTTTCATGGACTTAAAAGATGAGCGGCAAACAGCGCTTAAGGCGGTTTTAGAGCTTGATCATATGCCAGCGGGTATGGAATTATTCCCTGCGGTTGATGATACCGCATGGCAACTAATAAAGGATGTTATTGATGCCTCAGATTACTATGTGGTTATTATCGGTGGGCGTTATGGATCTGTAGATGAGGAAGGGATTGGTTATACTGAGAAAGAATACGAGTATGCAATTTCCACAAAAAAACCAGTTATTGCGCTTCTTCATGAAAAGCCAGATAAACTACCTCGTGAAAAAACAGAAACTGATGGTGAAGTTTGGAAAAAGCTACTTGCTTTCCGTTCAAAAATTGAAAAAAGACATACTTGTGTCTATTGGAATAATGCCGAACAGCTTAAAGCAAAACTAATTATCGGCTTAACAGCGGAAACAAAACGGTGTCCTGCTGTGGGTTGGATTCGGGCTAATCAAGTCCCATCCCAAACTACGTTGGCGGATATCTTATCACTCCGTAATAGAATAGCGGAGTTGGAAAATCAGCTTCGACACGAAAGAACCGCCCCGCCAACTGGTATAGAAGACCTTTTACAAGGAGATGAAGAATTCCCTATAAAATGTTCTTTTAGGTCATCAGGGTCAGTTAATAAACCACGAGAGTCTGTAGGTTGGACCGGAACACTTGAACCGAGCTGGAATGAAATTTTTGCTGGTGTGGCTCCATTACTAATCCAAGAAGCTTCGGATTCGCGCCTTAGAAGGCAATTTGTAACTTTATTGGAGAGATTGGGGAAAGATGCCTGGGCAAAGGACAAAGATTTCAAAGGATTCACTTTGTCTAATTTCGAATTTGCCGATGAAGAACAAATTACCACATGTATTATACAACTTCGAGCTTTAGGACTTATCCAAGAAAGTCAAAAAAAACGCAGCATCCATGATAAAGGGATTTATTGGACTTTAACGCCTTTTGGTGATCAGCAGATGGTCCAGTTGCGTGCTCTTAGACGGACTCTACCTTCAACTCCTAAAGTTGGAGAAAAAAAATCGACTTAAATTCTCTAAATTATGTACTGAGGATAGGTAAAGTAGGCGGGGTTGTCTAGACCAGTTCTAGGCACGCCCTAAGGTGAAATTGTCAAAGCCTTCCAATCTCCCTGCTACTAGCGGCAACCTG
>Ga0156409_114_pt2 | contig 83007 bp, 68 predicted proteins | sample RifOxyA2_FD_108052 | JGI IMG/M metagenome (GOLD analysis project Ga0156409, IMG submission 108052) | Elusimicrobia bacterium RIFOXYA2_FULL_53_38 | reverse complement strand
GCGGAAAAGGCACATACTTCATATCCGCCTGACCGGCAAGCTGCGTTTTCACTTCATCAAGCGAGGGCAGCGCGGGAAGACCTTCCGCGAACACGGACGGGACCAGCGCCGCGCCCATAACCAACGTCAATAATATTTTCATAAATGTTACCTCACGCAAAATATCCCCTACATATCCCTACTTATATGATACCAGACGATAAACCGCCGCACAAATGGCTTTAGCCCCATATGCCCCTGGGCACAAAGACCCATGTGAAAGTCCCCCGCATAGTTCCCATGGCAAGAATGATTACCAGCCATAGGAGTATCCCCCTGTATAAGCAAGCGGCGGCCCTCTTCTGAACCGGGTTATCCAGTCCGGCAGCAACTAAAAAGCCTGCCGCGGCCAGGCAGAACAGCCCCAGTGAAAGCCTGCCCTCGCAATGCCTGAAGCACTGGAACATTGAACGCTGACGCCACTGCAGGATCAGCGCCACAAGCAGGATCCATGGAGTTACCGCTTTCAGCCACAAAGTCCGGCGCTCGCCAAAAACAAAATATATCAGCGCCGATTCCAGCATAATCAAAGCCGAGAAAAGCGGAACCATCCAATGGTGATGTATACGTTCCCCAAAAAGCCGCACCACAGCCAGGAAAATGAGCAGATTCCCGCCCGAAACCCAAAGCCATGCAAAGAGACTGTTGTTCAGTATCTTTTTCATATTCCAAGACTATTCGTAAATTTTGCTGCGGACTTAAGGCGCTTACCGCGCCTTAAGCACTAACAGCCATTCCCTATCATTTGAAACTTAAGTCTGCGGCAAACCAGGAAAACCACCGGGCTTTCCCGGCGGTTAAAAAACAAACCATGCCTGTTATTCTACACCCAGAAGTTCCACTTCAAAACACAGATCCGAATTCGGCGGGATAACGCTGCCGGCCCCTTTTTTACCGTAGCCAAGCTCCGGCGGAATAAAAAGTTTTCGCTTTCCCCCTATCCTCATTCCGGACACGCCCTCATCCCAACCCTTTATCACCTGTCCGGCTCCAAGTTTGAAAGTAAAAGGCGTATCGCGGTCGATGGAACTGTCGAATTTTTTCCCGTTCGGGAACATGCCCGTATAATGAACTGTCACATTTTTACCGCTGACGGCGGCTGGCCCCGCCCCTTCCTCCACGTCCACATATTTAAGCCCGGACTTCAGAACAACTTCGTTTTCGGCCATATTACATCCTCCCTTATTTTCACGGAAATATTCACGAAACTTTAAAACAATGCTCTCTCCGGTCGGACTCTTCCGCCGCATTATCATCTGCCTTTATAATATTTAAGAGCTTCGGGAAGCTCCGCCTGGATTTTTTTAATACGGGCGGCATCCGAGGGATGCGTGGAAAGGAACTCGGGGGGCTTCTTGCCGCCGCCGGCCTCCATACGCTGCCAGAATGGAACGGCGGCGCGCGGATCATAGCCGGCCTTGGCCATAAGTATCAGACCTATATGGTCGGCTTCCGCCTCATGACTGCGGCTGAAAGGCAGCAGCACTCCCACACTAGCGCCCAATCCGAAGGCGCTCATAACTTTCTGCTGGGCAGCCGGATCTTTATTCGCCATGCCGACTTGAAGCGCCGCTCCGCCAAGGTTCACAAGTTCCCCTTGGCTCATGCGCTCCGCGCCATGGTGGGCCAGCGCGTGCGCCACCTCGTGCGACATTACCACGGCCAGGCCCTCCTCGCTCTCGGTTACCGGCAAAATTCCGGTATAGACCGCCACGCGCCCGCCGGGCAGACAAAAGGCGTTGACCATTTTGGGGTCGTCTATCAGTTTGAACTGCCAATCAAAATCCGACCGTTCCGCCGCGGCGGCTATCCTCTGGCCTATACGGACAACCATGGCTGTCGCCTGCGCATCAGTGGAAAGTTTCGCCTTAGAGAGCGTCTCCTGGTATGCCTGCAGGCCCATCTTGTCTTCCTCGGCGCCGGAAATGATATTGAATTGATGGCGATTGGTATAAGGCACTGTCGCGCAGCCGGCCAACACCGCCGCAAACAGCAAAGGATAAATGTAATTTTTCATGCGGTTATTTTAGCAAACCCTTCATATATTATGCTCCAATATAGAATTATCAGCCTGCAAATATGCCTGTAGGCCTTGACAAGTCAAGACATGCCTGATATGCTATGAGGGTTGACTTTTGCAATGCTTTCAATCTCGAAATATGCTGATTTAGAGAACTGTATGAAAACAATAACACCAATGGCAATATGTATTATTTTTTGTATGGGCATAGCCAATGCAAACACAAGCAAGGCAATTTCGGCTTTTAATGATCTGGGCATCCAAGCCGACCCAAAGCTTTCCGAGCCGGAGTTCCGGGTTGCGCAACCCCAAAAGGGATATACGGGACACAAGAGTGTTATTTCAGAAAAGATAAAAGACATACTTTCCGAATGCTCAAATACCGGAGCGCCCTCTGATGTTTATGTATCGCTTAATTCTTCCGGATCAGTTGTGGTTGAGCGCAACGGGATTATGCTGCGCGTCTTCACAGATCCTGCGGTTAAAAAAGAACTTTATAAAATATTTAGCGACAATAAAGAAGTGGTAGAAGACTCTTGGGAAGAGCAAAAAGAAGAGCTTTCAGCGGATGGGTTACTCAAAAAAATTTGCCGATATTTTTTTCAAAAAGTTTGCGAGTGGATATCCTGTCCATACCCAAATCAGCCTCAAGATGAATATCATGGTTGCGTGAGAGAGTGTAAGATCCGGATAACACCTCTTGGTTGCCAAAACGTCCCGGCAAATAGAAGTAGGATGCCACCCCATGGAAAATAAAAACAAAATGGTTTTGAGCACAACCCTGAACACCTTAGCTTGGATTTTTCTGTTTGGAGCAGGGGCATTCGTATCGTATGGCATATATGGACGATTTGCCGTGCGAGTCAAGCTCTATGGCCCGACGAATATCTGGGATTTACTTATCCCGGCATTCTGGTTGTTTGTTGTGGGAATGGGATTTTGGGGACTTAAAAAGTTGGCTAAAACGACTAACAAATAGACAAAAGGTGCCAGACACATTTTCTTTCAACCTGAACCCGACTACCACCTTAGAAAGCAGATCCAGGTAGTAGCGCCTGTCGTCATCATTAAATAACCACTAAAAGGTTCCCGGCACCTTTCTATACCTCCCCAAAGAACCGACTCCCGACCGGATATTTCACACACAATAAAAAAAGGGGGGCGCGCAATTTTCGGATAAATGCGGCCTGCTCCTTCTTTATTTAAGGATCTCTATCTGCCCTATCGACGGCTGCGGAACCAGGGCCTTGGAGACGGCGCTTACCCCCTCCCCGACATAAAGAGCCGCGACAACAACCACGCTGGACAGCAGGATCCCCACCGCAAGATTTCCTTTCTGCAGTTCTTTGCCCGCCTGCAGCGTGCGGCCGAGTCTGCCGAACAGACGCAGTGTGACCGAAATCGTAATAACGGCGGCCAACATGGAAATACTGAGATGGCCGAGCGAGAGCAGCGAAAGTTTACCGATGCCCAGGCCGTTTTCACCCGGCGCCGACATGTAAAGACGGAACATACTGACCACGGACCCCATGCCTTTCTGAAGTATCATCGAAGCCGAGAACAGTATAGCCGCCATAAGCGTTCCCACCGCGGTGTTACCCTTCTTAATTTCATCTTCCATGTCGAAATCGGGATTGGCCTTTATAAAGATCTTATAGGTGAGATAGATCACCATCCCGGACATTATCACTGCCAGCGCGAACTCAAATATACTGACCAATATTCTTGTATTCAGCATTTCCCCTCCAGTTCCAGTATTCCAGACTATATGACGGCGACAAATTCCAACACGGCAAAACACAAGTTAGCAGACTGTCAGAAAAAAGGCTCAATAGTGTAACTCGCAGAACCTTCCAGCAACGAGGCCGTGTTCCTGCCCACCGAACCCGGTTCAAGCCAGGCCGGGCCGGCCGGCTCCATAAGCACATATTCCAAACCCTCATATCTTACGAACATATCGCCTTTTGCGGGAATCCTTCTTATTGCCATCAAATAGTGACCCGGTACGGCTATGCCGACCATACGTATCCTGCTCCAATTGCCGAGTATTGACGCCACCACGCCCGTTTTGGTGTCACAATCCCCCCAACCGCTCAGGAGGGCTCTGGCAGGCGGCAAGAGGCCTCCAGTATGCCTGCTGCCCTCTACCATGGGGGGGATTTTATAGCGGATGGACGTTTGCACCATCGCCAACACCGCGCCTACGGTTTCTTCGGCCCCATATCCGCCTTTTGAAGCCAGCTCCTGGAAAGCCAGGGCCAACGATTTAAGCTCCGGGATATTGCGTTTCACTATGCCGGGCATATTGCATTCCACTACGTTTCCGATCCTGAGGGCTAAGCCGCGCAAAAACAGTAGTCTGCGCAGCCTGGTGTCGTACTCGACAGCCACTTCTTTTATAGCTTTCTCAGCTGCCGGCCTTCCACCTTTCACAATAGCCTTGCTCCAGGCGGCCTGATGCGCTTTTTCACGCCAATCCTTGAGGGCGGACAATTCCGCATCCGAATAGCCGTATCCGGAAAGATAGTTGCTGTACTCGGTGACGGGCATGCCGAACGAAACGCTGAGTTTTTCCCGGTTGAAATTGATGAAATGATATTGAGCCTTAAGTACGCCGTTTTCCTTCCAGACTTTTTGCGAGGTGGCGGTTTCAGGCCTGCTTTGAGGAACAGCGTCCTCCTCATCCTCCTCATCCTCTTCATCCTCCTCATTATCCTCATCCGCGGCCTGGGCATACGGCAAGTCCATTCCTTCCGGATTTACGGCAAGCTTTTCCTCCCATTCCGAGGATAGGCGCAGGGAAACTAAAAAGAACCCCGTCAGCAGGACACCGCAGCAAATTAGCAAGCGTAGATCTTTCATACAGGTCGTATTATATCAATAAACTATTCACCGGTTGAAAACCGCGCCCGCGTCGCATTGCGTATCGCCGGAATCGGCAGTCTGCTGGTGGATTACAACCTTTCCCTTTTTGCCGCAACGGCATGTCTTCATAATACCCAGCCGATTCGTCACAGTTCCCCATGCCGAATTCAAGCGCCCATCTCCAGGGATATGGCGCGGCGGCGCACCTGTAAAAATACCCACAGGGCCCCGTTGGAGAAGGTCAGGACCACCGGGTAAAGCCAGGTAGATGGGGTATATTGTTTTATCGCCAGCAGGGAAAAAGCCGCCCCCAGGCAGGAAAAAAGATAACTTACAGCCATCTCCTCCTGCGGTTTCAACCATGATTTGCGTACGGTGGGAAGGTAGCCTATGGTATCGATAAAGCACACTATCAGCACCGACCAGAACGGCGTTTGGGTAGCCACCCAAAGCGGTATCGCGGACAGGGCGACGGCCAGCGTTATCCAGTCGCCGCGCCTTATATCTTTCTCGCCTTTAAAAAAACCAAGAATAACCAGCAGGAAACATGTGGCCGAGCCGAACCCGCGCGCCCAGGAGCCGGGGCCAGCGCCTTCCGCCACCTGGGCGGCAAAACCGATGCTGGAAATTGTGCCCCATATCAGCCACGAAAACACATGCGGGTGCGTTTTGCCGCGGAAGATACTGGAAAAATATCCCGCGCGGGAACACACCATCATGGCTATGGATAAAACTCCGAATACAAAGTTATGGTCTGCCGGGAGCATCATATTTTCTCAACCAAAGATCGGACGCCACAGCTTATAATAACAAAAAACCGCCTTGCAGCGGATACCGGGGAAAAGTTCCGGAAAAAGTTCCCGCCGCTTTTTCCAAATGCGCGATTTGATATAATATACGAAGTCAGCATAATACCGACATGGAGGAATTTGTCATGAAAAAAACGTTGGTCTCCGCCTGCGGGCTCGCTTGCCTTATGTTCTCTGTTTTCCACTTTGCTTCGGCTCATGAAGCGCTGTCCCAGGAGTTTGAAAAAGCCCGGACATTGTCTTTAGCCGGACAAACCCCGGACGCCAAAACCGAAAGCCAGGCGACTCCGGCATACAAGCCCGTAGAGCCGGGCCAAGACCTGGTGGGCAACGTCACCGGCACCAATATCGAAATGAAAGCCTATGACCATACCGTTGCAGGGATCATCAACGGCGGCATCGCGTGGGGATTTTTTGATGAAGCCGCCGGCTCCTCCAGGCTGATAATGAGGAAATACGGGCAGGTCATCTCGGCGGAGTTCAAGAAGCAGGCCGACAAATCTTTGGGGGGAGTCATCACAAGCAGCGACGGCTCTTCTCAGCGTACCACGTCGGTGTTCATGGCCGGAGCGGACCCCGCGGCCCGCACGTTTAAACTCCGCATCAACGAAGAAGAGGTTGTGGTAACGATCGTTCCCGAGGCGATGTCGAGCGGACATTTCGTCAATCCGACCTACTCTGCCGTGATCGACGGCAAGCCGGTCAGCTACCGGATCGAAGTGGAAGGCTGCCTAGGATACTCCATCCAGATGGGGATGATGATCCTCGGAGCCTACGCGCACTAAATCACCGGCATTTTCAGAGAAAGAAAAAACGCGGGGAGGGATTAATTCCTCTCCGCGTTTTTTTATGGCCGCCCCATATTATAAAAAAAGGCCGGTTAACAGTCTGCTGGACTCTATTTCGCTCGCTTTGCCGGCGTACGCAGCACCACGGCGGTTCTTTTTATTTCTTTGCGGAAATCGTTACTGGTATCCGCCCAATCCACCGACTCCACTCTGAAAGGCAGGCCGGCGCCCGCAAAAGTCGCGGCCAACTTTTCCATGCGCTCCACCCCAAGCGGCTTATCCGTCATTATGGCGAGGTCCAGATAAGAATATGGCTTTGCCGTTCCGCCGGCCCTTAAGCCGTAAACCAGAACCTCATACTCCGGGACCGCCCCGGCCAGGATGCCCTTAACCGTCCGCATATACGCCGGTTTTAAATCTATCATGATCTTCCACCTTTAGCAGGACCGTCCAAAGCCATACCTATCTTCTATCATATATCCCCCCATCCGGCCCAGCTATTTAATGATAATACCGGAGGGGATATACGGTTACAGTTATTCTTCCTATTCATAAAGGTCTCCTTATTTCCTAAAATAAGAAGGGTGGAAAATTTAACGATATTCGGTTGAGGATAACGATATGGATAAAAAAAGAGTTCTGCTGATCATACGCGACGGATGGGGCGTCGCTAAGCCCGATAAATACAACGCCGTCGCCAACGCCAAAACCCCCGTCATGGACCGCCTCCTCAAGCAATATCCCAACACCATCCTAGAACCCGCCGGAGAATTCGTCGGCCTGCCCAAAGGCTACCAGGGCTCCTCCGAAGTCGGCCACCTCAACATGGGCGCGGGCAGGATCGTCATACAGGAACTCAAACGCATCATGGACATGATAGAGGACGGCTCCTTCTTCAAATGTCCGGCCCTCTGGAACGCCATAGACAACGCCGTCCGGAACGGATCGACCCTGCACCTCATGGGACTGGTACAGGACGAAGGCGTCCACGCCCACCAGGACCATATGTACGCCATCATCCGCCACGCCCACAAAGCCGGAGCAAAGAACATCCGCATACACTTCTTCGCCGACGGCCGCGACACCCCGCCCCGCAGCGCCCTCAGCTTCCTCAAAATGCTGGAAGAAGTCATCAAAGAAATCCCCTCCGCCAAAATAGCCACCATCATGGGCCGCTACTACGCCATGGACCGCGGCGAAAAATGGGCCCTGAACGACCAGGCCTATAACGCCATCACCAAAGGCGAGGGAGCACAATCGGCTTCCTCCGAAGAAGCAATAAAACACGCCTACGCCGGCCTGAAGAACCCCAACGGCCAGCCCATGGTGGACGAATATATCCCTCCCACCGTCATAGACGGCTATACGGGCGTCAAAGACGGCGACTCCGTAGTCCACTTCAACTTCCGCCAGGACCGCGCCATAGAACTGACCAAAGCTTTCGTAGAAGACGACTACCCCGGGGAACGCCGGCAAAAACTCAACATAACCTTCTGCGGCCTCACCCGCTATTACGACTCCTTCAAGTTCAGCGCCCTGCCCCCTATGGACGAGGGCGGCGCCATGGACCATCTACTGGGCCAGACCATAGCCGATTACGGATTAAAACAGCTGCGCCTGGCCGAAACCCAGAAGTTTAAACATGTGACCTCCTTCTTCAACGGCAAACTCCTCGAACCCTATAAAGGCGAAGACCGTGTGGAAATAAAAGGCACTTGGGACCCGTCCAGTTTCGGCGAACATCCCGAAATGAACGCCCCCGAAGCCGCCGACCGCGCCCTCACCGAAATAACCTCTCGGAAATACGACTTTATTCTGGTCAACTTCGCCAACTGCGACATGGTAGGCCATACCGGCATCTACGAAGCCGCGGTAAAGGCCGTGGAAATAGTGGACGCCGCGGTAGGCAAGCTCACGACCGCAGCCCTTGAAAACGGCTGCACCGTGATGGTGACCTCAGACCACGGCAACGCCGAAGAGATGTGGGATTATAAAATAAATATGCCTAAAACCGCCCACACCACCAATCCGGTTGAATTCATCTTCATAACCGGGGATGGTTCCGGCATGAAGCTGCGGCCCCGCGGTATTTTATCCGATATCGCCCCGACCGTGCTTGAGGTTTTGGGACTGAAGCAGCCGGCCGACATGACCTCGCAGTCGTTGATACAGCGTGTAAAATACGAAACCGGGGTGAACGTCGCGGACGAATTACGGTGGAAGGGGTATGGCGACGCGCTGTAGGGGATATTGAGTGTTCTATAAACTGAAAGTGCACCCCGATTCCAGACAGGATAAGCTGGTCCGCAAGGGGCCGGACGCTTTTGAGCTATGGGTTAAAGCTCCGGCTGAGCGGGGCTTGGCCAATGCAGCGGCCATCAGGCTGCTGGCCGCTGAAATAAAGACAGAACCGAAAAAAATAATGCTGATCAAAGGCGCCCGCAGCCCGGCCAAAATAGTCAGAATCATGCCCTGATTTCAATACTGATTTCAACAAAGTGGTACGATTCGCCCAACAATAGTATAATTACACCTACAATTATGCCGGCAAAAAAAACAGCCAGAAAAATTCTGATATCAATAATGCTGGCGTTCGCGGCGACGCTGCTCACCCTTTTATGCCGCCAGTTCAGCATCGGCCCGGCCAGGCCCTCCCCGGCCTGGAGAACTTTCGGCCCTCAAACCGCAAAAATACAGATCTACGAATATACCGATTTCGCCTGTCCCGCCTGCCGGGCGGCCGAGGGCGACATGAAAAATGTTATAAAGCTGTACCAGGACTCGGTACGCGTCAATTTTAAGCATTATCCGCTTTCAACTATCCACCCCTGGTCTTTCCACGCGGCGGCCTACGCGGACTGCGCCGGGAAACAAGGCAAGTTCATCGAGTACGCCGCACTTTTGTTCGAGAACCAGGAAAAATGGGCGCGGACCAAGGATAAACCCAAAGAATTCTCGGAATTCGCCAAAAAGCTGAAACTGGACGTCCCTGCGCTGGAAGCCTGCACTGAAGAACAGGACACAATCCGCCAGGTGCAGTTGGACGTGGCGGAAGGAGACCTACGGGGCGTAAACGCCACCCCCACTTTCATAATCAACGGCAAAAGAGCCGTGGGCGGAACCCAATTCCTTGAGCAAGTTAAGAATTTTGACAATCTATTGAAAAAATGAACAAACAAACAGGGATAAAAGATCTGCTTGGCATAGCCGCAAGATTTATAGTGGGCGGGGCATTCATCTACGCCGGCTGGTTGAAAGCCGTGGCTCCGGCGGAGGAGTTCGCCTACGCCATAGAAACATACAAAGCGGTCCCGGCCTCCCTTACGATATTCATTGCCCTGGTCGTACCCTGGCTAGAGATCTATCTGGGGCTTTTCCTTATCACGGGCGTTTTCACAGCCTATTCGGCCTTATGTCTGGGCGCCACGCTCCTCGGATTTGAAGGCCTCCTGTTGCAGGCCATAATACGCAAGCTTCCGGTAACCTCATGCGGATGTTTCGGCGCCTCAAAGGGCAACTCTCTAAGTCATGAGTTTATCCAAAATCTGGTCTTACTCGCTTTTACCGCGCTGGCCTGGAAATACGGCAGAAAACTTTCCATAGATTCGTTAGTTGAAAGCTATGATCAATCCGAATCCCCCGGTTAAAAAAATCCTGACCCTCTCCCTTATGCTCGTTTTCACCGGCATAGCGGTCCACGCTTTCCGGCCTTACTCCAATGGCGCCGAAGCCAAGACCTGCTGGATGACGGTGTCTTCGCTCAAGACCGGGCAGGCATATTATATGGAACTGGCGGCGGACGGGGCCATGGTCACCCGAACCGAAACAAGAAAGGCCATCGTCACAAAACGCGGCAAGATCCCGACCCAGCTGGCTAAGGACTTTTTTCGCGAAATAGAAAGTTCCGACGCCATAACTTCGCAAAGCCCCCGCGAGAATAAGCTGGTATTCTACAAGGGAGAAATACTCAAGATCTCGGCCTATATCAACGGAGAGCTGAAACGCGTGGAATACCCCCTGACCAACTTCGGCGAAGCTTTCTCCCACGCCTTCGGCGAGGTGAAAAAAGCCTCGGAAAAGATGACGGTAGAGAACAAGCTCAAAGGCTTCCTAGTTACCGAACCGATTGCGGGCGCCGCGCTGGAGGAATTCCAGGTCAAAGCCTCAAAAGAAAGAGAAAGCAAGCTCATAGAGACCTATGACATACAGAAAATGCCGCCTCTCCTTAAAGCCATTAAGCAGCCTCACCGGCTGATCCCTCTTGAAACCGGAGCGGAAATCAAAAAGATACAGACCTTTATCTCTATGCGCGGACTGTACGGGCTCAGGAACCTTTTCTACCTTTCCTCCACACGCGGCACTTTCAAGTGCCAGATCCTGGATGCAGCGAAGTAAGAAGAAAAACAACGCATCAAGAGCGGGGATCGGCGGGATAATTTCTCAGGCGATTCTCTATTTTACATACTTAATTTTTGTTAGAATAAGATTATGGCGGAAGAAATAAAGATAAAGGTCATAGCGGTGGACGACGACGAGACCATCCTCGACATCTACGAGACCGGCCTGGCCGCCGACGGATACGACATCAAGACTTTTTTCAGCCCTAAAAAGGCCAAAGAATACTTCTCTGCCCTGAAACCGGGCGAGGCCCCGCATGTAATTTTGATGGACATCATGATGCCGGGCATAGACGGCATCAGCCTCATGCACGACATCCATTCTATGGACAACACAGCCCATGTCCCCATAATAGCCGTGAGCGGCCTCAGCGACGCCGCCACGCTGAACGACGCCCTGCTGTTCGGCGCCATGGATTACATGGTAAAGCCCTTTGAAATGGAAACTTTGGAAGCTAAGATAAAAAGGGCCTTTGAACTGGCGCAGAAAAGAGCCCCCAAGCCCAATTAAATGCCTACCGGCGAGACCGGCAATAACAGATGCGGCTTCCTGCCGTTGTTTTTATTTCTGGCGGCGGCCGTAATATCGGCCTACAGCCCGGTCTTAAAAGCCGGCTATACCAATTGGGACGACCCGGCCTACACATACGAGAACGCTTCGCTTCAGGCTGTTTCAGCCGCCAATCTTAAAACTATTTTTTGCTCTTTCAAAAATTCACAGTATTATCCGGTTTCGGAACTCTCGTTCCTATTGGAGAACGCGCTCTTCGGAGAGCGGGCGGTAGTGCATCATGCCGGAAACCTCCTCCTCCATTGCCTGAACGCCTGGCTGGTCTTTATTTTTTTACGCTCTTTTTCTAAAAAACGGAACCTGTCCTTTATCGCCGCGCTGCTATGGGCCGTGCACCCGGTGAACGTGGAATCCGTGGCCTGGATAGCGGAACGAAAGCAGGCGCTTTACGCTTTTTTTTACCTGGCCGCACTCACGTCTTATTGGCTGAATCTGGAAACCGGGGCTAGAAAGTTTTACCTGGCCGCTCTTGCGCTTTTTATAATATCTCTGGCCTCAAAACCGGCGGCCGTCACTTTCCCCCTGGCTCTGCTGCTTCTTGAGACCGGGCGGGCATGCCATAACCTGCCGAAGATCGCGCGAAGAACCGCGCCTTTTTTCGCGTGCGCGGCATTATTCACTGCGATCTCCGTGTGGGGCCAAAGTTCCGGCGGAAAGATCCTGCCGGCGCAGGCGCCGGCGCTTTTTTCTTTTTATCTTTTAAAAGCCCTGGCGCCGTTCAACCTTTCGGCGGTATATCCATACTGGGAGATGCTGGCGGTTTTCAAGACTAATGCGGTTCTCTATACATTACCGGCGCTCGCCTTTACGGCGGCCTTCATCTTCGCCTACAGGCGCAACAGGCCGGCCGCCTGGGGCCTCGCCTTTTTTGCCCTGCACATTTTACCGCACGTTTCACTTTTGACTATTGGGAACATGATAGCGGCGGACCGTTTCCTTTATCTGCCGGCTGTGGGCCTTATATACGCTTTGCTTGAAACGGCCGAAGCGCTCGCGCCCGCCGGCAGGGCAAAAAGGGCCGGACTAATCCTCTCGGCGGCGCTGTCCGTCTTATTAGGCGCGGCGACTTTTGAGCGGACCAAAGTCTGGACTTCCAGCCTCACACTATGGGCCGACACCCTGGAGAAGTTTCCTCTGGAACCAGTAGCAAACATCAACATCGCCGAGGCCCTGGTAAAAGCCGGACGGAGCGGAGAGGCGCAAGCCCATTATCTGACGATCCTCAAAACAAACCCAGGCCACAAGGACGCCCTCTACAGCCTGGGCACGCTTTACGGAATGGCCAACCGTCACGCTATGGCGCTCCCGCTGCTGGAGCGGGCCCTGGCTTTAGACCCGGCAAACGGACCCGGCTGGAACAACCTGGGACTGGTGCAGCAGACACTGGGCCGCCGCGCAGAGGCCCGTAAGGCTTTCCTTATGGCCACGGCGGTATCTCCGGATTACGCCCCGGCTTACGCCAATCTCGCCGCAAATGAAGCTGCGCAAGGACAGTGCTCCGCGGCGAAGGCCCATCATTTCCAGGCGCGGCGGCTGGGATTTACGGCGGGGCCGCTTCCGGGAAATTGCGCCGAAGGCGGGACGGGCGGTGTTAAGCGTCGCTAGGAGCCTGTCCGACATAAGGCTTTCATGCCGAAATTTCCGGTTTTGAAGCCGAGCCGAAGCAACGCGAAACGAGCAGGCTCCAATGAACCTGTAAGTTGAGCGGTGCGAAGGCGCAGTAGGGGAAACCGCAATGCGGTGTCCACCTGTGGGTAATCCCCGGAAAGGGTCCCGCAAAAAGCGGCAATTGCAGGCGAAATTGCTTATGTCGGACAGGCTCCTAGTGCAGTATCCCTAAAGCCTACGCCGGCGTAAGGCCACGGAGTTCTTCTTTCAAAGCCCGGCTGGACACCGCGGTTATAGGACAAAATGCAGATAGCCGACAGACGGGTTTCAAAGATAGACGGCACTGTAAAACTGCTGTTTAAATTCCATGACGGCGCCCCGGCCGAATGCGTCGTTCTGTTCAATAAAGGCCGGGCTTCCGCCTGCCTTTCCTCTCAGTCCGGCTGCGCCTGCGCCTGCCGGTTCTGCGCCACCGGCGCTATGGGATTCAACCGCGATCTCACCTCGTCCGAAATAACGGCGCAATTCGACGCCTGCCTTAGCGAAGCGGGCGGGGATCTGGGAAACATCGTCTTCATGGGCATGGGCGAACCGTTCCTAAATTGGGAACATGTTAAAAACGCCATACTATTCCTCTCGGACCAGAAGGGCCCCGCCTTTCCGCAGAGTAAAATGACCGTTTCCACCATCGGGATAGTCCCGGTGATAAATGAACTGGCCGATTCCGGTCTGAAAATAAAACTGGCCGTATCGCTGGTTACCGCCGATAACCATCAGCGGGCCGGGCTGACCCCCATGGAGAAAAAATATCCGCTGACTGAGGTGCTGGAAGCAGCCGGGAAGTACTGCGGGAAGTCCGGCAAATCCGTGTTCTTTGAATACATACTCTTTGACGGCTTCAACGATACCCACCGTTACGCCGAAAAATTGCTGGACCTGATAAAGGGCATTAATTGTAAAATAAACCTTATACTTTATAACAGATTTCCCGGAAGGGATTTTTCGCGGTCCAGGATGGAACGGGTTAAGGAATTTCAGAAGGCACTGATGAAAGCCGGGATACGCACGTACCTGCGCCGCGAGAAGGGCTCGGACATCGGCGCCGCCTGCGGCCAGCTGGCCGCGATACGAAACGGATAAAGCGTCTATCCGTTATTATATATACTGGAGTATATGAAGAGCACACCTCGCATAGTGGTACTCGATGATAACGAAGTGTTCGCCTCCCTGGTGTCCGCCACTCTGGAGGCGGACTACGAGGTAGCTGTGGGCCATAACGGCCTGGAGGGAATAGCGCTGTGCCGCGAAACCCCTACGGACGCGGTCATCACGGATATCGGCATGCCGGATCTTGACGGCATAGCCATGCTGCGGGAATTCGGCAAAGATCATTACCTGGCCCGCATACCCGTACTGGTTGTGACAGCCACCCATTTTACACGCATCAGTCGTGAAGCGGTGCGTCGCTTCCCCCAGGTGAAACGAGTGCTTTCCAAAACCACCGGCATGGACGTCCTGGCGCAGGAGCTGCAGACGGTCCTGGAAGAGACCTACGGCCCAAAGCCCCCGGTTCAATGATCTTCTTTCCTCTTTAACCTGGGGAAAACGTTCTCCGGCCTGCAAAACCCCCGCTATTTCAGCGGACTAATTTTCCGGGGAAACTGAGCGGTAAGGGGGAATAGCCAGGACACTTTTGCACCCCGCTTTCCCATAAAAACCGCCTACAATCGTGATTTACGGCTCGGCATTGCGGAGAATACACGCAGGAGTCCGGCTTGGCGATTGCGATTTAAAGGGTTAAAATTATAATATATATGTTTGATTATCCCACATAAGGGGCTGCTATGATAAAAATGATGAGGACTGTTTTCACGCAAAAGACCCACGACGGCACTACCGAAAGACTGTTGCAGCTGGCTCTCGCTTATTTCGCCACCTATATCGCGACCGGCATAGCCCCGAAATATTTCATGAACACGGCTCCCGGCTATCCCGCCATGAACGACGTTCAGTACATGGTTTATTCCACGCTCTTCTCAAGCCTTTTTTGCGTCTCGCTGGTAATAGCCTGGAAATGGTACAAATTCCAGTCTCAGGGAAAGATAACCGTGCTGGGGATGACTTTCCCGAAAGAATTTCTTTACATCATCCCGTCCGGGGTCTGCACCGCGGTGGTCATCCCCACTACCACGCTGATGTATCTGCTGCCCATCTCGGTCATGGTAGCCATGATCATCATGCGGGCCAGCATCATTGTGATAAGCCGCATCATCGACACGATCCAGATCTACCAGGGCATCCTTACCAAGAAGGTTTACTGGGAGGAAAACGTCGCCGTGATCTTCGCGCTTTTCGCGGTGGCCCTCCAGCTTCTTAACTTCAAAGGCGCCATCACCCTGGCGCGGGACACCGGGAATTATATGCTGTTCCTCCCCCAGCTGTTCGTCTTCGACCCCAATAATTTCGCCTTTCTTACCAATGCGGCGGCCGTGACGATTTTGACCAGTTATATCATAGCCTACGCTATCCGCATCTATATCATGAACTATTTCAAAAACACGCGTACCAAGGGCGTGCCGTACGACAATAAAGGTTTTTTCGCGGTAGAGCAACTGTCCGCCAGCGGCGCCATGGTCCTGGCCACTCTGGCCGTGGTGTTCCTTATGACCCCGGATCCGTCCAACGCCAAGGATTTTGTGGCAAACTTCCAGAGCGCCTTTTCGATGCCGCACCCGCAGTGGTTTAAAGCGGCCATCGCCGGCATTCCTTACGGCATAGGAGCTTTTTTCTCGGTATTCCTGTTCATGTTCAAAGGCCGTACCGCCACTTTCTCCGGACTGGTAAACCGCCTGACCTCTCTGATCGCCGGAACCATAACCACGCTGCTGGTCTTCCTGCTGATGGCGCAGAAGCCGCCCAAAATGGAAGATTGGCTGGGACTGATAATCATATTGGTAGCCATATACTTCCTGGGCCTGGCGGAAAAGAAACGGGCCTGCGAACTGGCCACTGCGCACGAGATCGAGCCCGAAAAGGACAGCGAGATCACAGCCTCGTGCGACACGGAACAAAAGAGATCCTGATCGATTCATAATTCTAGCGACTTAAAATGGAGCCGGACATGAAAAAAGAAAAAAACGACAAAGCGAACATTTGCATTATCGGCGCCGGCTATGTGGGGCTGGTAAGCGGAGCCTGCCTGGCCGAGATAGGCCACCGAGTGGTCTGCGTTGACTCCGACCCGAAAAAAATCGCCATGCTGAAGAAAGGGGTGATGCCGATCTACGAAGACGGCCTGCAAAGCGTGGTCAAAAAAAATGTGAAAGCCGGACGTTTGTTCTTCACTAACGCCATAAAGGACGGCATGCACCACGACGGCCGCCGGGCGGAAGCTATCTTCATAGCCGTGGGCACACCCCCGCGGGACGACGGCTCGGCCGATCTCTCGGCCATAGAAAAAGTGGCCGAAGAAATAGCCCGCAACATGAGCGATTACACCGTGATCGTGGAGAAATCCACCGTACCGGTGGAAACCTGCGAGTGGATATACAAAACAGTAACGCGCCACAACAAAAAACACATCCCATTCGACGTAGCCTCAAACCCGGAATTTTTGCGTGAAGGCACCGCGGTGCGGGATTTTCTGAAACCAGACCGGGTTGTGCTGGGCTGCCCCTCCAGGCAGTGCGAACACGTAATGCGCAAGATCTATAAGGCTATGAAAGGCGCGCCGCTGCTGGTGACCGATGTGAAGAGCGCCGAACTCATAAAACACGCCTCAAACTCTTTCCTCTCCACAAAGATCTCTTTCATCAACGCCGTGGCCCAGGTCTGCGAAAAAACCGGCGCCGACGTGGAGATGGTGGCCAAAGGCATGGGGATGGACAAAAGGATAGGCATGAGCTTTCTGAAAGCCGGCATCGGCTTCGGCGGCTTCTGCTTCCCGAAGGATCTGGAAGCTTTTTACTGGCTCAGCCGCCGCAAAGGCTACAATTTCGAGCTTCTAAAAACGGTCAAAGACATCAATGAGCAGGCCAAGCTGTGGATGGTGAAACAGGTGCAGGACGAGCTTTGGAACCTTGAAGGAAAGACCGTGGCTATGCTCGGCCTGGCGTTTAAACCGGAGACGGACGACATGCGCTTCGCCCCCAGTATAGACATTGCCGCCGAGTTCAAACGGCTGGGGGCCAATGTACGCGGCTATGACCCGGTTTCCCAGGAGAACGCAAAAAGCGTCATCAAGAACATCTATTTCGCCAAGGACGCCTATGACTGCGTGGCAGGCGCCGACTGCGCGTGCCTGATCACCGAATGGGCGGAGTTCGGCAGACTGAACATGAAAAAGGTACTGGCCCACCTGAAGCATCCGATCCTGATAGACGGCCGCAACCTTTACAACCCCGCCAAAATGCGGGAACTCGGTTTTACCTACAAATCAGTCGGGCGCCATTAACCGTAACTCCGCAAGTTAAAGCTGCTTTTGTTGATAATGCCGGGGATACAATGCCTGCGCAACTTCCGAAAGGCTAAAGGATAAGACGGAATAAACCGCGGAACAAAAGGAACTTTTCCACCCTGATCCTTTATACCTCCCGGCCTTTACCTGAAAAATTCAATTGAATTTTTCCCTTCGCGGAGCTCAGGTGCGCTTCGCGCGGAATACACCCTAGAAAACCTGGCGTGCATTGCGCTTGGTTTTCGCCCCGCTGCTGCGGGGAATCCCGGCCGTCTGATGGCCATAGGCCCTTATACGGCACCTACGCAGGTATTGCTTTTTTTGTTCGCCTGATTTTCCAATGGAAACCAAGTTGAACTGCAGGATTCGGGTTAACATTTAGGAGATGATAAATGAGGATTCTCGTTACTGGCGCCGCCGGCTTCCTGGGCAGCCATCTTTCCAGACATCTGCTTGACAAAGGCCATTCGGTGGTGGGGCTGGACAATTTTATCACAGGCAACGTTGACAATATCCGGGACCTGTTCAAGAACGGCAGATTTGAATTCATCAATTACGACGTCACAAATTACCTGCACGTGCCGGGGAAACTGGACGCGGTTCTGCATTTCGCCAGCCCCGCCAGCCCCATTGACTATCTAAAATTCCCCATCCCCACGCTTAAAGTAGGCGCACTGGGCACCCATAAAGCGCTGGGACTGGCCAAAAACAAGAACGCCATCTTTATGATCGCCTCAACTTCCGAGGTGTACGGCGACCCGCTGATAAACCCCCAGCATGAGGGTTACTGGGGCAATGTGAACCCCATAGGCCCGCGCGGGGTTTACGACGAGGCCAAGCGCTTCGCCGAGGCACTGACCATGGCCTACCACCGCTACCACCATATGCAGGTGCGGATAGTCCGCATCTTCAATACTTACGGCCCCAATATGCGCCTGAAAGACGGGCGCGCGGTGCCGAACTTTATGGTGCAGGCGCTTAAAGGCAGACCGATAACGGTCTACGGAGACGGCCGGCAGACCCGCAGCCTCTGCTATGTCTCCGACCTGATAGACGGTATCTACCGCCTGCTGAAGAGCGGCATAAACGAGCCTGTCAACATCGGCAACCCGCGCGAGCTCACCTTGCTTGAACTGGCCGAAATGGTGAAGACCGCCGCCGGCAGCGGATCAAAAATAATATTCAAGCCTCTGCCTGAGGACGACCCCAAAGTGCGAAGGCCCGACATCACCCGCGCCCGCAGGGAACTGAAGTGGCGGCCGAGGATCTCCCTTGAAGACGGCCTTAAGAAAACCGTGGCCCACTTCAAATCCCGCATTTAAACACCACTACAATAAAAAAACTGGGGCCGGCATAGCAGCCGGCCCCCGTTAAACTTGTTTCAATCCGCTATTAAGGCTGAGCTATCCAATTGATCAGTTCATCCCAGTTCGAATAAACCGCCCACTGAAGCTCGTTATATGCGGCGGGCGCGGCAACGCCGGGCAAATAAACGGCTATGCCGCTGGAATTACTGTAATCAGCGGGAGGCGCGAACCAGCCGCCGCCGGCGCCGTTAGTCGTCTTGTTGCGCAATACCAGGGAGGTCGTTATGTATTGCATAAGAGCTTCGCCTTTAGCTTTAACATCCGCGTCCTTGGTACCCGCGGTTACCAGCTTGGCGAAGTGATACAAGTCCTTGTTCTCCGGATAAGCGTAAGCCTGGGCGCCTTTCATGGCGGTTTTGGCAAGGTCCTTTTCACCGGCCTTGGTGATCGCGTAGGCGAAGTCGTTGGCCGCTGAAAGGAAGCCGGGAACGGCGGACGACTTGATCAGGCTCTGGGTGGAACCCTGTTTAAGGGAGGCATAGTGTTTTGCATAGGCGTCCACCGCGACCTTTCCGAACGCCTCGGCATCCATGGCCGGCTTCGCGATAAGCGGAGCCAGGAGATCGTTGTACGTATAACCGTCCCCCGGCTCGGTCTCTTCGGACCCCACTATATAAGAAACATAATCTTTGATCTCATAAACCACTTCGGCCATCTGCATAAGGCAGGCATCCGAACCGTACAGATCCACGCCGCCCATTTCCTTAAGCAGGGCTCCCATCTGGGGAGTAGTTATATGGTTTTTGCTCTCGTCGTCATACGAAATGCCTTTCACACCCGAGGCGGCTTCAGCGCTCTTGATCCAGCCGGCGCCATGGTTCCAGATGATAAGCATGGTTTTCTTGGCGGGATATTTAACTTTGGCCCATTTACCAAAAGCGGAGATATTATTATAATCGCCCATGTCCGTCTTGCCCAGGTTCTGCACCACGCGTGAGCTTATTTTGGCGGTATCCGTGTCTTTGGTTATCAGATAGCGGCGGGTTCCTGTCCAGTCCCCGTTAGAGGAGTCAAAACCCGCCATGCGGCCGATTTCAACCACCACATTAACCTTACCAGAGGACCCCACCATCTCCATCTCGTTCACATCCTTGAGGGCGAATTTCTCCAAGTTGTTCTTACCATTGATGTAGACCATGATGGTCCATTCTTTGACCCTGGAAACTTTCTTGGCCGCTTCCTGAACTGAGAAAACCGGGGCGGCCAATTCGATACTTTTGATCTCTTCGTTAAGATCGTTGGCTTTGGGGTTATCGAAGTTTACCGCCGCCACGGATAAAGAGGCAAGGGAAGCAAGGGCGACCACGGAAACCGAGAGTTTCTTAAACATATTCACGACCCTCCTGTATAGACTGGATGTAAGCCCCGTTAGAACGCCGGCAACCGTCACTTCGCTATTTCAGCCGGGGATATTAAACAACCGCATGTTTTGTCTCCCCCCGATTTCCGCCGGAGGGTTCCTCTAATGGGGCAAAACCACGCCTATAGTTTACTCCTATTACCCATGCCGGACAAGAGACGAAGGTCCCACGTCCGGCTGGGCCAAAGGACCCCGTACAATAACGCCACCGATTCACAAAGGCGCCATAATGAAGAAGGCCGGCGGTTAAGCCGGCCCTCTCCTTTGGTACTGCCATACTAAGAATTACTGTTACTTATTTGCTGTACCAGCCTATAAACTCGTCCCATTGAGAGGCCTTGGCCCAGGCCAGCTCGTTATAAGAAGCGTTGGTATAGCTGGGCATATATATCGCCAGACCCTTGGAGTTGCTGTAGTTGCTGTTCACGCGGTTGTGAAGGATCAGCGTGCCGGTCAGGTAGCTCTGCAGGGCCTTTGCCGCAGCCTTCACATTCGCATCCTTGGTGGAAGCGGAGTAGAGGCTGAGGAAGTGCCACAGGTCTTTGTTTTCGGGGTAGGCATAAGCCTGCGCGCCGCGCATGGCGGTCTTAATCAGGGCTTTATCGCTGGTGGCCATGGCGGCCTTCACGAAGTTGTTGAGAGGGGCGATCAAGCCGTTCATGGCGGAGGCCAGGACGAGGCTCTGTGTATGGTTCTCGGTGCCGTAATGATCTGAGTAGGCGTCCACGGTCAATTTGCCGAGTTCGGCGCCGGTCATAGTGGGTTTGGCCGCGAGGGGGCCGAGCAGCAGGTTATAGGTATAACCGTCCCCGGGCTCGGTCTCTTCGGAACCCACTATATAGTCAGCATAGTCTTTGATCTCATAGTTAACCTCGGGCATCTGCATCAGGCAGGCGTCCGAGCCGTACACGTCCACCTTGCCGATGGCTTTCATGGCCATACCCAGCTGGGGGGTGGTCATGTGGTTGCCGGTCTCGTCGTCGTAGGAAATCCCCTTGATATCGCCATTGGGGGTTTTAATCCAGCCGGCGCCATGATTCCAGACTATGAGCATGTATTTCTTGGCGGGGTAAGCGGTCTTGGCCCAGTTGGCGAACTCTATAAGGTGTTTATAGTCGCCCATGTCCACCTTGCCCAGGTCTTTAACCACGGGAGAGGTGATCTTATTCACGTTGCTGTCTTTCTTCACCAGGTAGCGGCGGGCGGTCTTCCAGTCGCCGTCGGAGGAAGCATAACCGGCTATGCGTCCCACTTCGGTGACAACATTGACCTGATCGGAGGAGCCGATCATTTCCATCTCGTTCATATCCTTAAGGGCATACTCTTCCAGATTGTTCTTGCCGTTAATGAAAACCATAACGGTCCATTCCTTGATCTTGGAAGCTTTCGCGTCCAATTCAGGAGCTGCTTCAGGCACGCTTAGTTCAAGGTTGGATATTTCCTGCTGTATGCTGGTATTCTTTGGGGTGTCAAAAGAAATCTCTGCTGACACTAGGGTGGAGACTGCGGTGATTATCGCAAACACTGCGGCTGCTTTCCTTAACATTATTCCTCCTGCACTGCGGTTTGGTCTGAACGCGCTGGGCTCGTTTTACAGTTTAACACTTCTTTGACCATAATCAAGGACAAAGGACCTAGCCCGATAATAGTCCTTAGGCCTATTGATTTTTGGGCCCAAAGGCCTATAGCCACGTCAACCCCCATTGGGAAGACATGTACAAATAGAACGCTTTTTAAAAATAGGCGGGGGGTGACGGACAAGAGCTTGAGACTAAAGGGCCTATGCTATAGGCCTTATGGGCTCGACTGGCAATGCCTTGCCTCAGGGCGTATCTTTCAAATTTTGCGGCGGGGCAGGATCATGCTGGCCTCAAAAGCTTATCCACTTTCCTCAACAACGCATCCGGACTGAACGGCTTCTGCAGATAAGCCGCCTTTGAGCCTAGTAATTTTTCAAGCTCATCTTCCTTATCCATATAGCCGGACATACATAAGATTTTCATATCTGGATACTTTGCGGAGACTTCTCCGGACAGTTTCAGCCCGTCCATCTCCGGCATCGCCAGATCGGTGATCATAAGCGCCGGAAGCTCCAGGCTCTCAGAGAGAAAAGCGAGCGCCTGCCTGGCGTCGGCGGCCTCAGTGACGGCGTAACCGGACGCGGCCAACACCCTCTTTGTGATCCTGCGCATGGATTCATCATCCTCCACCACCAGAATGCGGCCTTTTCCGGCGGCCAATACCGCGGCCGGACCCGCTTTCTCCTCGGCCTCAACCACGCCGCCCTTGATAAGAGGCAGATATATCTTAAAAACAGACCCCGTTCCCGGCTCGCTTTCCACCTGGATCTCGCCTCCGCTCTGCTTAACTATCCCGTAAGATGTTGAAAGGCCGAGACCCAGACCGTTTTCCGCTCCGAATTTTTTTGTGGTAAAGAAAGGCTCGAATATCCTCGCTTTTACAGCCTTGTCCATGCCGCAGCCGGTGTCTTTAACGCCCAGCACAACGTAACTTCCGGTTGGGATTTCGCCCCCATCGCACTCGGCCGGCGCGGAGAGCTCCAGACCGGAGGTCTCGATAACGATATCTCCGCCCTGCGGCATAGCATCCCGGGCATTCAGCACAAGGTTAAGTATCACCTGGTCCATCTGTCCGGGATCAACCTTTACCGGACCTATATCCGGAGCCAGCGCGAAAACAAGACGAACACGTTCGCCTATAACCCTGCGCAGCATGGCGCCTATATTATTCACCCGGTCGTTCAGATTTATGATCCGGGGCGCCATAACCTGCTTGCGGCTGAAGGCCAGAAGCTGGCGCACAAGGCTCGCGGCCCGCTCCGCGGCCTTGATTATCTCTCCGACATCCTCCCGCCTTGAATCCCCGGGAGTAAAACTTTTTTGCAGCAGGCCGGCATAGCCGATAACCGGGCCAAGCAGATTGTTCAGGTCATGCGCGACGCCGCCCGACAACTGGCGTATAGATTCAAGCTTCTGCGTCTGACGCAGACATTCCTCGCTCCCACGCAGAGCCTCTTCAGCCCGGATGCGCGCGCTGATATCCCTTAACGAACCTTCGATGCCGGCGGGGCTTCCCTTCTGATCAAAAAAAACCCGCGCATTCACCGAAACATAAACCGGCCTGCCCCCCTTAACCTTAAGACGCAGCTCATAATCAATAATTTCGCCGGCCTTTTGAAAGACGCACATAAGTTTCGCGCTGTCTTCCCGATCCACGTACATCTCCGCCACCAGTCTGCCGATCAATTCCTCCCTGGTGTAACCGGATTGTTTTTGTATCGAAGGGCTTATTTCAATTATGCGGCCGTTCATATCTGTCTGATAGAAAACATCCTGAAGATTTTCAAAGATCCGCTTATATTTAAACTCGCTTTGCCTGAGCGCCTGCTCGCTCCGCTTTACGCCGGAAATATCGGTCGCTATCCCGTCTATAATGACCTCGTTCCCGAGCAGATGCATCCCCACAGATCTGTCACGGAACCATTGCCAATCTCCGGTACGGCTCTTTATCCGGTATTCCAGATCAAAGCCCCTGTCTTTGGAGAACCCGCTTATCGCCTGCGCGACGCGGGACTTATCTTCCGGGTGAACGCTGCTGTCCCACAAGAAAGGGTTTTTAAGGAGAAAATCACAGGAGTAGCCAAGGACGGCCTCCACACTTGAAGAATAATAAACCCTTCCCCTCTTGGTTGAATAAGAATAAATTATATCCGGTATATTTTCCACAAGCCGCCGGTACATCCCTTCGCTCTCAGCCAGGCGCTTCACTGTATCGGCCAACTCCTGTTCCTTGACCAGAAGCTTGCGGGAGAGGACTCGCAGATAGTCATGGTCCACTTCCGCCCCGGCTGCAGGCGCTTGCGCGGGCAATGCGGACTTCGCTTTATCGGCTTTTACAAGCTCCTCCTTGATCGCGGCCAGAAGAACGTTTATATCCGCCGGCTTGGCGAGGAACCTGACGGCGCCCATACCGAGAGCCAGTTCTTCCTCGTCTTTTTCGGATTTTGTTCCGGTATACAGGATAACGGGAATTTTTTTAAGCCTTTCATCCGCTTTTATCTTACGGCAAAAAATGAACCCGTCCATTTCAGGCATCATAATATCCGAAACGATCAGGTCCGGCGGAGAAATCCTGGCTTTTTCCAGAGCATCACGGCCGTTTCCGGAGGACTCGACTAGATATCCGCGTTTTTCCAACAGTTGTTCCATGAGGGTTCTGATACTCTGATCATCTTCAACAATAAGTATTTTCATATTATTTCCTGAATACAATAGTTTTTGGACTTATGGCTGCGCCGCATATGGCCAGCGGCGGCCACGGACACGCCCACATTCCGCGGCGGTTTCTCCCGCGTCAGACGGATCGTACGGCCGCCACCCCCGGAAGATATATCGTGAAAACCGACCCTGTTCCCTGCTCGCTCCAAACCTCCAGCCACCCATTATGCCGGTTGACTATCCCGTAAACCGCGGCAAGGCCCAATCCCTTGCCCTTGCCCTTGGGTTTAGTGGTGAAATAAGGTTCAAAAAGACGGCCCAGCGTATCCGCGCTCATGCCGGCGCCGGGATCGCTGACCGAGATCCTGACGAATTGCGTACCGGGTTCCACCGGCCGCGGGCATTTCGGCATAGAGCGGCCCAGGTCCGCGTTCTCTATAGACACCTTTATCCGCCCGCCTCCGGACATAGCATCCCCGGAGTTTACCAACAAATTGATGAGCGCCTGCTCAAGCCGGCAAGCGTCGGCTGGAAAGGGTCTAAGGTCCGGGGCGGCGAAGATCTCAAGAACCACATCCTCCCCGATGAGCCTCTTAACATTACTCACAAGCTTCGCGATAAATTCATTCACATCAATGATCGCGGTCCGTACCCCTTTCCCGCAGCTGAACATGGCGAGCTGTTTGGTGAGCGCGGCAGCGCGCTGCTCCGCCCGGAGTATTTCCTCAACGTCGGGCCTGACAGGATCGCCCGCGGACATGGCTTTCAGGATAAAAACAGCGTAGCCTTCTATGACACCCAGGATATTGTTCAAATCATGGGCTATGCCGCCTGCCAGCCGCTCAAGCGCGTCCATCTTCTGCGTCTGGTAACGCCGCTTCTCAAGTTCATTTTCCATTAATCAGCCCCCGCCTTTCAAACCGGATTTTCGCATTTCCCGCCAGACTTTCGTCCTCTGATTTAATATATAATATAATTCCGGGGTTAGGATAGAAGATTATGGCAAAGATACTTATCATAGACGACGACGCGATCGTACGCGACGCGCTCATGGTGTTTCTAACACGTTCCGGTCATAGTGTGGAGATCGCGGCCGACGGCGTCAACGGCTTGATCGTCTTTAAGAACTGCCTGCCCGATCTTGTAATTCTGGACAGGGATTTGCCGGGGTTAAGCGGCTCGGAGGTCATGGACGGGATACTGGCAACCGGCCAAAAGACCCAGATAGTCATTTTAACCGGTTATGACAATATTGAGGACGCCGACCACTACCTCAACTCCGGCGCGACCGCCTTTCTTTCGAAAAGCGACGGCCTCTCAAATGTCCTTACGGAAATAGACCGGCTACTCGGCGCGGCACGCCAACAAGCCGCGGATCCGGGTTATGAACGCGCCCCCGCCGCGGAGCCTCCCGCGCCGGAGGCCGGCAGGATCCTGGTGGCGGATGATGATGAAAGCGTGCGCGCGATGCTAGGCCGTTTCCTCGTTTCACAAGGCTATGCCGTTTTTTCCGCGGCTGACGGAGATGCCGCCCTGGCCGCAGTAGAAAAACAAATCCCCGACATCGTCCTTCTTGATATCGCCATGCCGGCAAAAGACGGAGTAATGGTTTTGAAAGAGCTTTCTGAAAAAAGGCCGGACATAGGGATATTGATGATAACCGGGAACGAAGACGAAGAAACAGCCCGCGTATGCCTCAGGAACGGCGCTTTCGACTATATAACCAAACCCGTCAATCTGGATTCGCTTGCGACTATCGTTAAAGCCCGCCTTTTAGTCCAACAACAAAAAAACACATGATGCGATATATGAGCGTTTTCTCGGGCGCGTTTAGCCGGGGGCGGGTCACTAATTTTTCAAGGAATTACTATGACGTGATCTTTTCCGTCTTCATGGTGGCCATAGCTTATTTTTACCGGAATAATTACCGCATAGTCTATCCGACCATCCTTTATTTCTTCCTGCTACTGATGGCGTCCAATGTCGTCTTCAATCAGCTGCTGCGCACACGCGTTTCGGTCAGCCTTTGGGCGATAGACTTTATTCTGCTGTTCAATCTCTGGGTGATAACCGGGGTGCTCTATTACTCAGGCGGCGGGGAGTCTTATTTCTGGGTGCTGTATCTTCTGCCGATCTTCGCCGCGGCCATGCTGGGGAGCTTGAAGGATGTGGCCGGGGTGGTGTTCCTGTGCGCGCTTGCGGCGACGCTGTTCTCATGGCCGCTGCATCCGGCGGATCTGGTGGAGGTCATGAGTTTGCTGGTCAAACTTTCAGTGTTCATCCTGTCGGCCGCGGCGGTCTACCGCACCGCGGAAGCGAAGAAAAAAGTGGAAACCGTACTGATCTCGAAACGCCGGGAAGTAGAAGCAATGACCCGGGAACTTATAACAAAAGACACGGAACTGGCGCAGACGGCCTCCGCCGGAGAGGTCGGTCAGCTAGTGAGCGGCGTCATGCACGACCTCGGCAATTCGGTCTCCGTAATACTTTTAAGCGCCCAGATAGCCTGCGAAGAAGAGAGCGTGGATAAAAAAGACCTGGAACGCATAATCAAAGCCGCCCAATTCTCAAAGAACGTCATCTCCAATGCGCTCGGCATCGTGCGCGGCCAGGAGTATATCTTCAAGCCGGGAGACCTACGCGAACCGCTGGAAAACGCCGTCCATTTAGTGGATTACGCAGCCAAGAAAAAAAGCGTGACCATAAAAGTTGAACTTTCACCGGATCTGCCGCCGATTAATATGAGCAAAGTGCACATGGAGCGCCTGTTTGTAAACACCCTCTCTAATTCCCTCTCCTTCGTCCCGCAGAAAGGAGAGGTAACGGTGAAAGCGGCCCGCACCGAAAGCGGCATAACGATCGACATTTCGGATAACGGCCCCGGCTTTCCGGAATCTATGCTTAAAGACGGGATAAAGGCTTTCAGAACCACCAGAAAAGAGACGGGCGGAACCGGCCTGGGCCTGTATGTTTGTTCGCAGATAGTTGAAAAACACGGCGGCAGCCTTACCATTTCCAACGTCCCTTCCGGAGGCTCCATTGTTAAAGTAAATCTGCCGCTCGGTTAACCCCGATCCTGCTGATGGAAGCGGCTTACATTGATAGATAAGGTGGATGGGAATATGCGGGATGCCCCGCGGAAAGCGCCCTCGCTATGCAAGGGGAAAGTTTAAAGGCTATGGAAAAGTGCCGCATCAAGGCCTATGGCTTACGGACAGCAGACTGTTAACTCCGGCCAGACACGGAGTAAAGAAAGAGGGATGAGAAAATTTAAAATTCCTTATAAACTTCCTTCCTTAATGTTTGGAATAAACCTCGTTCAGCGTGTAAAACAACTCCGCCATATTGAAAGGCTTGGGCAGAAATGGAACGCCTGATTCTTTGATTTTTTTAAGAAGCTCGGAATTGAGCAGATTCCCGGTGGTGAAGACGAAGCCCGCCGTAGAATTCATTTCCAGCATCTTTTCTCTTACCAAAAACCCCTTGGCCGGTCCCATCTCCACGTCGCAGATCACTATATCATATTCCCCTTTTTTCAATTCCTCAACCGCCTCAAGGGCGGAAGACGCGGTATGGACTATCTGACCTTCGGCCTCAAGCATCCGCTTCATCATTCCAAGAAAATCAGGCTCATCGTCAACAACCAGCACCCTTTTTCCGGGAGAAGGTTTACAGGCCGTTTCGCCCTCACCGGCCGCCTCTTCCCCGATCATTTTGACTATCGGGAGCTCAAGAGTGAAGATGGCGCCCGCCCCCGGAGCGCTGGCGCAGGTTAAACAGGCGCCATGCTCCGCCGCTATGCGCAGGCAGATCGGCAGCCCCAGGCCGGTTCCCTGCCCCTCCTTTTTAGTTGTGAAAAAGGGGTCGAAGATGCTGGACTGTATCTCTTCCGGGATTCCGGGGCCGTTATCGAAGACCGAAATAAAAACCGAATTTACGCGGTGAAAGATCTTGATCTCTATTTTTTTCTCTCCCTCTTTATGCGAAAGAGCGTCGCAGGCGTTCTGTATCAAGTTGACCAGGATCTGTTCTATCTGATGAAAATCCGCCATGACCGGGGGGATATGCCCGCTTTCCATCTGCGTTATGGCGATATTCTCCGTTTTTCTGAGTTTGTAAGCCATAAGGCCTATTGAACTCCTGACTATCTGCGAAATAGAAACGACCTGCTTTTTCTTGCGGCTTTCCCTCACAAAGGCGAGCAGATTGGCCACTATTTTTCCGCACCGGATGGCGCTTTCATATATGTCCGCCATATCCTCGGCGGGAACGCAGACCGGATCCGTTTGCGTTTTATGCAAAAGTTCGGAATAACCTATTATGACGGCGAGGGGATTATTAAGTTCATGAGCCACGCCCGATATTAATTGACCCACAGCGGATAGCTTTTCCGCCTGTATAAGCTGGGCCTGCAGCTTACGCTGCTCGGAGGTATCCCGTATCACGACCGTCCACTCCTTTCCCGAACTTTTACCGTTCCCTGAACCCGCCCATGTCACATCAAGCTCCAGCTTTTTACCCAGGGACGTGATCCCCGGAACGCAACTGCCGACAAAAAAACCTTTTTTTCTCACTTCCCGCATAACGGCTTCAAAAGCCCCGAGTTCGAACAGTTTCGCCACAGGCCGGCCGATTATATCTTCGGAAGAATAGCCGAAAAGAGCCCGCGCGCCCTTGTTCCACACGGTGATCCGCAAGGAAGCGTCAAGCCCGGCTATAGCATCCGGAGTATTATCCAGAACGGTCCGGTAACGCTCCTCCGATAGCCTGACATCCGTTACCAGGTTCGCGTTTTCAAGGGCTAGAGCGGTGAAATTACAGAACAGCATAAGTTTGTTCATCTGGGCATATGTTATTTGCTTGCCGGAATAATAATTATCAACGCCCATAACTCCAAGAACTTTCTGCTCGGTCATCACAGGCACAAGGCAGAAGGCTTTTGTGGCCACCTCGTCTATGAACCGTTTATTAACACGCGGATCTTCAAGGGGGTTCTCCACTATCACCGCTTTCTTAGTGCGCGCCACTTCCGCCAGAATATCGCCGCTGTCCAGAGGGACCCTTCTTTCCTGCATTTTTTCTTTTGTAAACCCGACATCCCGCGTGGAATGAACATGCCGGCCCACTATATGCGTTCTTTCCCGGTTGATCAGATAAAGCGTGCCTCTTTCAAAACCCAGCCCGGCCACCGCCGCCTCCAGGCAGATCCCGCAGATATGGTCCGCATCGAGCTTTTCGATAACCGCCACGCTCATGCCCTGCAAAACCAAAAGCTCCTTTACCCGGGACTCAAGTTCTTTTCTCCTTTCGATGAGCTGGCCCGCCATGTAGTTAAATGAGCTCGCGAGAACCCCTATTTCGTCATGATCGGTGATCTCCACCTTTTCAAACACCTGGTTTTTGGCAAGCCGCTGAGTGGCATCGACAAGTTTTTTAATGGGACGGGTCATTCCTTTTATAGTCAAATATATAAAAAGCGCCACCAGCGCGCCGCAGACAGTGACAAGAAAAACGGTAAATCTGCTTATTGTTCTGAGCGGAGTCTGAAAGTCGCTCAAGGGCGCCACTACCATAACCCGCAGATCGGTGCCTTCTATGGGCACGTTTGAAGTAAAATCGGAAGGAGAAAAGGGCTTCTTTTCAAGAATATCTGTCCCCGCAAGAACCGGGTTTTGCTGAGAATCCGTTATAAAGGTTTTTCCCGTGCTCCCGACCTGCAGGCGGTTCAAAATATCCTGCAGCGGTTTTAAGCCGGCTTCCAGAACTATCGTTCCCCGGAAATTACCAGCGGCGTCGAAAACAGGCCTGGCATAAGTGATTTTTGCGCCATACAGCGGATCAACGGATATCGGAAATCTTGTTATTCCGGACTTTTTATCAGCGAACGTCTTGTTTAAAATTTCATCCGATCTATAAAGATGCCCGGCCGCCATGATCTTTGAATCCTCTATCCCGCATACTTCGCGCCTTTTCGGATCGACATAAGTTATGCGGATGTAAACCCCGGCCCTCTGGGCGAATTTAAGAAAATACCGTTCAAGCTCCTGGCGATATTGTTCGGCCTCTTCCGTGAGGCCGTAATCGGCGTTATTGTAATAATCGGCGAGGAGAGACGTTTCCGAAAGGGTTTCCAGATCGTTCTGCCTTTGTTTGAAAAAATTTGAAACGCTGGAAGATACTCCCTGGCTGAAAATCCTGATCTCATTCCCCACGCTTCTTATGATATGGATTTTGGTCACATAAAACGCGGAGACGCCAAGCAGTATTATTCCGGCCAGCGAGATAGGGATCACGCCCAGCATAAACCGCTGGGCCAGGTTTGTTATTCTGGGAATTTTGATTTTCATTTTCCGCTTGCGGTTCCGTGAAATTTATTTTTCATAAGCCCGTCCACCGACGCATCCTTTGCGCCCGGCAGCCCATCAGACGGCCAAAATAAAAAATACGGAATAGGCCGAAGCCAGATAAACGAATATTGCGACAAGGATCCAGTAACTGGCGCGTCCCAGCCAGCCTCCCGGCCAGATCTTCGGGTAAATAAAAATCTGCAGCGATAAGCGATATGTCCATAATGCCGCCAGGAACGCGTCTACTCCGGCAGCCAGCCTGCCGCCGGCCGCTAATTCGGAAGAGGTTGCCATCACCATAATACCCGTGCCCAGTATTATATACGTAATGCTGCTGCCCAGAGCCAAAAAGATATGCCGGTTGATAGGCAGAAGTTTAGCCAGATCCTCCCTCCAGCTCAACATCTTCGGGGCGAACATGAGGGCCGGTACCTGGCAAAAATGCACTAATCCGGTAAAAAAGATAAGATTTTTAAATGTAACAAACGTCATCAATGTCGCGATCATGGTTTCACCTCAGCTTTATAAAATAAGGCTGCCGGGAGCCTGTCTTTCGGGCACATAGACCCGTTCAATTGTATGGTCGTAAACCACATCCAGGAACATGGAATGCGGAGGCTAGGAGCCTGTCCGACATAAGGCTTTCATGACGAAATTGCCGATTTTGAAGCCGAGCCGAAGCAACGCGAAACGAGCAGGCTCCAATGAACCTGTAAGTTGAGCGGTGCGAAGGCGCAGTAGGGGAAACCGCAATGCGGTGTCCACCTGTGGGTAATCCCCGGAAAGGGTCCCGCAAAAAGCGGCAATTGCAGGCGAAATTGCTTATGTCGGATAGGCTCCTAGTCATAGAAATGCGCCCTATAGAAGTACGGCATACGTGAAAGATAGGGAGTAAAAGAAAGGCCTTTTTTAGCCCCATATAAAGCTATGCGCTGATATGTGAAAATGCCCAGCGCATAGTTGTAAATATATTCGTCCACTTGCTCGGCTTTTTTCTTTAAGAGTTCAGGGTCGGTGGTCATAACCATATTGCTCAGCATGTCATCAAATCCCGGATCCCCCGCCAATGCGAAGGGAGACTTGGAATACAATGCCACGGCGGGAATAAAATATGAATGACACATCGGATCAGGAACATCTCCTATAGACATATCGTATTTCTGGCTTTTTACCTCTTTGCTGCCTGTCGCGTCGGAGGCCAGGATTATATCCAGCATTACGCCTACTTTCCGCAAATTGGAAGCGATAATTTTAGCCGTTCGTTCCGCGCTGTTCTTTACAAGGACTTTTAATCCGAATCCATCCGGATAGCCGGCCTTAACCAGCAGCTTTTTGGCTTTTGCCAAATCAAATTCATAAGGCACAAGGGAACTGTTATGACCGATCTCCCCGGCCATACTGAAAGTGGCGATAGGCAGACCGTTGCCCAACAGGTCGTAACGGATAAGACTTTGCTTATCTACGGCGTGGTTAAGAGCCTTTCGCACTTCCAGATTGCTCAAAGGCCCGGAGGAAAGATTAAAACACGGCGTAACGGTGTAAAAAGAAGCCTTCTTGATCACGGTAAGACGGGGGTTGGATTTAACGGAGAGGGTCTGGGTGCCCGAAAGGTTGGTCACAAGGTCGACTTCTCCGGAAAGAAGGGCCGCAAGCTGTTTCTCCTGCGGAATGAACTTGAAAACAAGGCCCTCTATTTTCGGATAGCCGGCCAGCCAGTATTCCTTGTTTGCGACAAGAGATATCTGTTTCCCTTTTTCCCATGACTTAAAAACAAACGCTCCGGTCCCCACCGGATTGGAGGCGAAATATTCCACGCCCTTTTCCTTTATATACAGCGGAGGAGAGATAAGGACAAAACCGGCTAAACGGTTAAGCAGTATTCCATCCGGATACTTGGTAATTATATCGGCGGTGTATTTATCCGGCGTTTCAACCCGGGCTATGGAATCTATGAACACCCTGGCCGGGAAATTAGTGGCGGGATCCAGATAACGCTCTATTGAAAATTTTACGGCCGCGGAATCAAAAGGTTCTCCATTATGAAAAGAAACCCCTTCGCGCAGTTTGAAGCGCATTCTGGCATCGTCTATTCTTTCCCAGGAAACGGCCAACGCGGGCTCAACTTTCCCATCCGGATCGAAACGGATAAGCCCATCGAAAATCTGCTGGCATATGGTATGAGTTTTCTCGGAAAACTGCCGTTGAGGGTCCATCGTAGTGGGGTCCGTTATGTCGTCAGAAACCACAAGATTCCTGGCGGACGCCGCCGGAACCGGCATAATGGACGCCAGCGCTATAAAAACCGCTATAAAGTTTTTCACGGTTTTCTCCCCACAATAATTTTTGACGGCTGGGCCGATCCGGAACAGACGTCCGATCCCAATATATTTTTGAACCCCGCCTCTTTCAGCCAGGTTTTATATTCATGCGATGAATATACCCGGCCCTTTTTTGTATAGACAAGCATGTGCACTGAAAACACGGCCGCGAACTCGGGGCTTGCCATATCCCGGTTGAGCATAAAATCATGTATCACCACCAGGCCGCCTTTGCGCATGGCGGAGAACGCTTTGCGCAGAAGATTCAGGTTTTCCACGGATCCCTCATCATGGGTCACGTGCGAAAACATAATAATATCGTATTTTTCCTTTCCGAAAGGCGTTTTATGATAATCGCCCGACAGGAACGAAACACGCCCGCTCAGAGGGTGCCCGGCGAAAATTTTGCGGGTGACCTTAAGAGTTTCCGGCAGATCCAGTATCGTGCCCCGCAGCTTCCTTTCCTTGTTCAGGAAGGCCGCGGTATAAGTTCCGGGCCCTCCTCCCACATCAAGCATCCGGGTCGAACCGGTAAGATCCAGCCTTTCGGCTATTTCGCAAGCCGGCCTGAGCGCGATATCGCTCATGCCGCGAATATATCCTTCCAGAAAATCATTTCTGCCGGAAAGGAGTTTTCTAAGCGGAAATCCGATTTTTCCTTTTTTGACCACATTCTCCAGTTTTGACCAGGCATCCCAGATAATGTTCTGATAATGCAGATTATGCCCCACATATTCCCGTTTCCCCGGCACAAGGAACCGATCGGAAACCGCGGAATTGCGATAAATACCAGACTTCTTTGTCAAAAATCCCATACCCGCCAGGGAATTCAGCAGTATGCCGGTCGCTCTGGGATCCGAACGCAGGGCTTTGATTATCCGCCCGGCCCCCGCGCCGGCGCCTCCGGTAAGGCAGAATAGATCCAAAGAAACGGCGACAAACAGGATCTTCGCCTTTCGGTATCCGCAAACAAGATCGCCTATCAGCTTTCGGTCGTCGTTCATTTATTTTACACCGCGAAGGTTTTATGCAGCACCTTTACCCTGTCTCCCATGGGCGGGGCTTCATCCCGGTCGGAGTTGACGTTTATCACGCAGGGACGCCCCGATTTCATCGCCGCCTTAAGGCAGCTTGTCAGTTCCCCCGGCCGGTTGACCTCGAAAGGCTCGGCCCCCAGGCTGCGCCCTATTTCGGCGGCGTTAAGCCTGCGCTTAAAGATCCCGCTTGTGAATTTCCCTCCGAATTGCAGCCGCTCTCCGTGGTAAACCAGCCCGTGCCCCCCGTTATTGAGCACCACCCAGATTACGGGGATATCCATTTCAACCGCCGTGTGCACTTCCATTCCGTTCATGGCGAACGCGGCGTCACCGACCAGCGCCACGACCGGCTTATCCGGCCTGGCAAGCCTGCCTCCTATGCACCCCGCGACCGCATGCCCCATAGAACCATGTCCGAGGTTAAGAAAAAAAGTTCCGGGTTCGCAGACAGGAAAATACTGAAGCGCCCAAAACATAACCGTGCCTATGTCCACGAACAATACCGCGTCGTCGGGAAGCGCGTCACGCAGCTCTTTTATGATCCTCTGCGGCTTCAACGGAATATCTTCCGATATAATTTTTTCCGGATCGTCGAACCGCGGGATCGAATTTTTGAACTCCTCTATCCATTTGCCGTCGGGACGGTCGTTTTTATCTATCCACCTGAGATCGCGCTCCACCTGATAATTAAGTTCGTTCAGCGCCACTTTCGCATCGCCCAGTATGCCGCGCGCCGCGGGATAATTTTTGCCTATTTCCCTTGGATCTATGTCTATCTGGATCAGTGCCTTGGACGGCTCCAGCCTCGGATCCCAGCCGCAGGTGACCGATTCCCCCAGGCTGGTCCCCACGGCCAGAAGAACATCCACCTCTCCGGATAAAAAATATTTCTCCGCGCGCATAGAGGCTCCGAAACCTAGAACGCCCATTGAATAAATATGGTTCTCGGGAAAAGCCCCCTTGGCTTTCGGCGACGTGGCTACGGGAATATTAAGCCTCTCGGAAAGGCGCCGTAATTCTTCCTGCGCGCCGGCAAGATTGACCCCATGTCCGGCCAGAATAGCCGGCCTTTTGGCATGGATCAGCTGTTTTGAGGCCTCCCTTATAGCGTCCCTGTCGAATTGGCAGGCGGTAACGCGGTATTGCTCCGGATGGACCATGCGCGCGTTCACGTTCTTTTTCATGAAATCGGCCGGAAGGTTTATATGGACCGGCCCCTTCCTTCCGCTCAGGGCTATGCGCAGGGACGCGCGTAAGACGTCGCTCATTTTCTCTGCGGAAGGAACCATAACGCTGCTTTTGGTTACCGACTTGAACATATCAACCACATCAATACCGTGATATGTGCTTTCCTGAACGGCCCCCTTGCCGAAAGATGAGATGGCCACCTGCGCGGTCAATACCAGCATGGGAATGGAATCCGCATAAGCGCAAGCCACTCCGGTAATAAGGTTTGTGGCCCCCGGGCCGGTTGTGGCGCAACAAACCCCCAGCTTTCCGCTAACCCTGGCATAGCCGTCCGCCATAAACGCCGCCCCCTCCTCATGTTTGGCCAGTATCGGCGTGATCCAACCTGTCTCAAAAAGGGCTTCGTAGAGCGGCATTAGCGGAGCGCCGGGTATCCCGAAAATGTAATCCACTCCTTCCTGCTTGAGATACCCCATGAGAAGTTTTGCCGCCGTAGTTTCTTTTACCGATGTCGCGGATTGCGCCGTTATCATAATGCCCCCTCAATGCGTCATCAATGCTTTTACTTTCCCCATCGGGACGTCTTTTCATGAAAGCCGCCCGAGCCTTTGCGCCGTTCAACTTACAGTCTCCTTCTAGAATGCCCGGTTCGCGTCGCTTCGGCTCCGTTTCCAAATCCGCTAAAACACCTTCGAGCGGGATCCTTCCGGAAGCTGTCGTGCGCGATCAGTCGAATTTTGTTTTCTTTTCCGGGCCGAGCAGGACGCAGTCCTTCATTGATCCGAAACGCTTTTCCACGGCCGGAAAAATAACGTCGCGCGTATATTCCTTCCGGTGGAAAACCGGGAAAAGCAAGTCCTCTTCACGCGAGATAACGCCGTCTTTCAGCGCCTGGCGGGCAAGAGGAGTTGAAGGATAAATGCGCACGCCTGTAATTATTCCGAAAAACGCCTTCTTCGCTTTCCGGACATTCCGCCAGGTTTCATTTACCGTCGCGACGCTCTCACCGGGGCCGCCGAACATGAGCAGAATGATGTAGGGCTGATCCATTTCGCCGCAGATGCCGGCTATACGCATCACATCGGAAGGCGCATAAGCTTTTCCAAGACCTTTCAATACCGTTTCGGAGGCGCTCTCCATACTCCAGACCATGCTGGTACAGCCGGCCCGCTTCATAAGGGAAATAAGGTCTTTGCCCGTATTTTCAGGGGTCAGATAACATGTCCATCCGATGCGGAGGTCATGTTTAAGCAAAGCCTCGCACACCGCCGCCGCATGGTCCGGACAGACATTGAATTCGGAATCCACAAAAAAGAATTTATCCACTATCCCCTTGCCGATAAACCGTCTTATTTCATCTATGATCTCTTCCGGTTCCCGCTTAATAATGGTCCGTCCTATAACATCGGGCTCAGCGCAGTAAGTGCAATTTTTATTACAGCCGCGCTTGGTCTGGATATTGGCAAGACTATGCGTCGGGTGACGCGAGAACAGTTCGTAATATTTAGGATGGTTAATCGTGCCGCGCTTAAGCTTCAACCGGAGCGGACGCCCCATCTCTCTGGGCGTGCAGACGATCTTACCGGTTTCTTTGTCCCTTATGACAAGGTTCGGCACACGGGCCGGATCGCCCAGATTTTCCAGCAGGCGCGGAAAAGACTCTTCGCCTTCGCCTATTATTCCATAATCGGCTTCAACCTCGCGCATGATCCCCGACGGAAGAAGGGAAAAACCCGCCCCACCCAGAACCACAGGGCCGCTGAAATAAACCCTTATGCCGGCAATAAGGGCTTTCAGTTCGGGAATGTAGCTGATGTTATTAAAAAGATGCCCGGTATCGATATTGCGCAGGGTAATACCGATGACGTCCGGGCGATATGCGCGGACCGACCGCTCAAGGCCCGCCGGGGACTCATGGGAAAAATCATAAATAACGGTTTCATGCCCCGCATTTTGCGCCGCCTCACATACGTATTCAAGGCCGATGGGGGGAACAGCGGGTTTATAGGGATTCCCATTAATAAATAATATTTTCATCGCAAGTTGTAAATGGCGGGAGCGTATCCCGCCCCCCTTACCTTAACCTGAAAAATTCAGTTGAATTTTTTCCTTCGCGGAGCTCAGGTGCGCTTCGCGCGGCATACACCATGCATTTTTTGTTCACCTGATCTTCCAATGGAAACCAAGTTGAATTGCAGGATTCGGGTTAAGCGGATCACATCAGCGCTCTTACCTTCTCCAGCATAACCGACGGAGAGAACGGCTTCTTTATTATGCATTCCGCGTTGCCTTTCAGATATTCTTCCTGTTCCTCCAAAAGCTGGTGTCCCGTTATAACGATTATTTTGATGCCGGCGGTGTCGGGATTCTGCTTAAGAGTGATGCAGACCTGGATTCCGTCCATATCGGGCATGACAACATCCAATATGATCAGGTCAAACCGGCTTTTTCCAAGCATCACAAGAGCTTCCATGCCGCTGGTGGTGGAACAAAACTCTATTTCTTCCGGATACTTCAAAAACGTCTTGCGCATCATGGACAGAACCTTTGTTTCGTCGTCCACCGCTAATATTCTAAACCTGCCGGAGCCAAGAGAATTGGGAACGGGAATCTTAAACTGCCTGAGAAAACGGACCAGATCCCACTGCTCTATGCGCCGGTGTCCACCGGGCGTTTCATGGGCCTTAAGTTTTCCTTCTCCTATCCAGCGTATAACCGTGGTATGCGCGACCCCGCAGATCTCTGCCGCTTCCGAAGTGGTTAAAAATTTTTTCATATTACCAGATTTATTAGTTTTGTTAATTTTGTTAATTTTGCCAAATAATTTGACCTATGTCAAGATACTCCGTTACACCCGCATGGCGTACGCCCCATATCGGCGCTCTTTTTATTTCCCACCTTATGAGACGCCTTGACCGCCGCGCAATTACCAGGTTAATAGTAAGTTCCTTTTCCAAAGCCGGACGCTCGGTCTTTAACCGTGTATTTTTCAAAAAACGGTGGGCACAGCAAAACTTAGAGCACAAAAACCGCGAGAATAAAGGCGGCGGCCGCCAACAAACATAGATGGATAAACCAGTCTCCGTGCGCCGCATACAAGCTGAGAGGCAGGCCGGAGTAAACGGGCGCTCTCATCGCCAAGACGCCCGACTCATTCAGGTCTTTCTTCGCCAGCACGCGGCCCCAGGGGTCTATGACCGCCGAGATGCCGTTATTAGCGGCGCGCACCACCAGTCTGCGGGTTTCCACCGCGCGGAAGATATTAGCTATAAAATGCTGGTAAGGCGCCGCCGTATCCAGATACCAGCCGTCGTTAGTTATATTAACGAAAACCACGGCCCCGGCTTTGGCGTCGGCGGTGAAAAGGTAAGTGAAGATAGATTCGTAGCAGATGGCGACGCCGATCTTTACGCTTTTTAAATCGAACAACTCCTGTTCAAGCCCGCCTTCCGCAAACTCCCCCAGTGCCGCCACCGGCGCTATGAATTTCCCGAGCAAACCGCGCAGCGGCACATATTCGCCGAACGGCACCAGGCGCCGTTTATAATAAGAAGCCGTTATTCTTCCTTTCGGGTCAAGGAGGAACGCCGCTACATGGCGCGCATCTCCCTTGGATACCGACCCCACAAGATTATAGCGCCCGCCATTCACGGATAAGGCCTTGAGCCAGGCCGCGTAGAACGGATCGTCTATCCAGCCCGGCAGCGCGTTCTCCGGCCAGATCACAAGTTCGGAGTCCCCGAGACCGCTCAAAAGTGTTTCCATCTTGCGCCGGATGACGCCGGCTTTTTCAGAGTCCCACTTATCGTAAAGATCAATGGCCGGCTGCAGCAGTGCCACATTTAAATAGCGGGGCGGCTTTTCAGCGCGGGCGTTTTTCAACTCACTCAGGCCATAGCCCCAGATCAGCGCGAAGACCAGGACGGCCGGCGTAAAGCGCATGACCTTCCGCCAGGGCGCGGAGTCGGATATCACCACCACTCCGGCCAAGGCGCCGCTGAAGCAAACAGCCGCGCCGAGACCGTATACGCCGGCCAGGGACGCCACCTGGATAACCGGCGTATACGCCCACTGCGTGTAGCCCAGCATGAACCAGGGGAACCATACCGCCTTAAGGCTCAGCAACACTTTGCCGTATTCCAGCAGCGCCCAGCCGGCCGCGAAGATATAAGGCCAGACGCGGGGGCCTGTTTTTTTCAGATAAAAACCGAACGCGGAAACAGCGATAAATTCCACCGACATCACCAGGCTTAAAGCAATAAGGCCGAAAGCCGAAACAGCCGGGATAACGTCTCCGGCGCGCATAGTGGGATAGATCCAGTAAAGAATCCCGGCGTAGAAAAAGAAGCCCGCCGTGAACCCGGCCAGCAGAGCTTGTTTAAGGTTTTTTGCCTTCCATATCGCTATGGTAAGCGGGGCCAGAGCAAACCAGGCCAGCCACCCCTGATTGAACTTTGGATAACTGAGAACAAGCAGAAGGGAAGTCAGCAGGGGAAGAAATGACGCGCAATAAGGGATAAAGGGTGAAAAAAGAAAATGGGGGATCTTTTTCCCCTTAACGCTCATTCCCTCATCGTTCATACCTACCCGTTTGCCCCATGGCATTTTTTATATTTCTTGCCGGAACCGCAGGGACAGGAGTCGTTCCTGCCTATCTTGAGATTGGCGTATTTTTCCTGGGGCTTTTTAGCGGTGGGCTTGGCCGGTTGGGCGCCCCCGGCGGGCTGCCCCCCGGATTCCTCTCCGGCCGGCCTAGGCCGGACCACGGGCGGCAGCTGTATCCTGAAAACATATTCCACCATCTGGTCCCTGACGCGGGCGAGCATCTTCTCGAACATCGCGTAGGATTCTTTCTGATACTCTATCAGCGGGTCTTTCTGGCCGTAAGCGCGCAAGCCCACGCCTTTTTTCAGGTGGTCGAGGTCGTAGAGGTGGTTCTTCCAGATATGGTCTATGATCTGCAGGAGCAATACTCGCTGCATTTCGTTAAAATCAACGCCGCGTTCGGAAAATTCCCTGAAGCGTAGGTCATAGATCTGCTCCACCTTTTCCCGCAGTTCGGTCTTAAGGGCGTCCTGCTGCATCGCATGGAGCTGATCCTTGCTGTAATCCAGTTTGAAGCCGAATGTTCTGGCCAGGTATAGATTAAGGTTCTCCATATTCCAGAGCTGGGAAGACTGGTCGGCGGGGGCGCACAGGTCTATCTGCTCCTCCAGGCCTTCCTGGACCATGCTTTTAACGCGCGGCGTTACTTCGGCGCCGTCAAGGATCACGTTCCTGAGTTCATAAATGGCCTGGCGCTGCTTGTTCATTACATTGTCGTAATCCAGCAGCTGTTTGCGGGCGTCGAAGTTCATTCCTTCCACGCGCTTCTGGGCGCCCTCTATCTGGCGGCTGACCAAAGCCGATTCTATAACCTCTCCCTCTTCCATGCCGAGCTTTTCCATGATCATGGAGATCCGCTCCGAGCCGAACAGGCGCATGAGTTCGTCCTCAAGCGACACGTAGAACACGGATGAGCCGTGGTCTCCCTGCCGGGCGCAGCGGCCGCGCAGCTGGTTGTCTATACGGCGGGACTCATGGCGCTCGGTGCCCATGACGTGCAGGCCTCCGACGGAGGCCACGTAGTTATGATTATCCTCGTCGGGCGGATTGCCGCCCAGAATAATATCGGTGCCCCGTCCGGCCATGTTGGTAGCGATGGTCACCTGGTTCTTTCTGCCGGCCTGCGCGATGATCTGGGCCTCCATCTCGTGATACTTGGCGTTGAGAACTTCATGCGGCACGCCCTTCTGGCGCAGCATCGCGGAAAGCTTTTCCGATTTATCTATGGAGCGGGTACCCACCAGCATCGGCTGGCCTTTTTTCCAGCGCTCTTCTATCTCCGAGACGATAGCGGCGTTCTTCTCGCGCTCCGTCCGGTAGATGCGGTCCGGAGAATCTTCCCTGATCATAGGGCGGTTCGGCGGGATCTCCACCACATCCAGTTTGTAGATCTCCCAGAATTCGTCGGCTTCCGTCATCGCCGTGCCGGTCATGCCCGACAGCTTGTTGTAGAGTTTGAAATAATTCTGAAAAGTTATAGTGGCCAGGGTCTGATTCTCTTCCTTGATACGCAGATTCTCCTTGGCTTCGATAGCCTGGTGCAGACCGTCCGACCAGCGGCGGCCGGGCATAAGACGGCCGGTAAATTCGTCCACGATTACGATCTCGCCGTCTTTCACCACATATTCCACGTCCTTGTTGAACAGGTGGTAGGCGCGGAGGGCCTGGTTCAGGTGGTGCGCCCATTCGGCGCCGACATCGTCGTAAATATTGCCCACGTTAAGGATCTTCTCGGCCTTTTTAACGCCCTCGTCGGTCATGATAACGGAATGGTTCTTTTCATCTATGACGGCGTCGTAACCCTTGCCCAGGTCCTCTTCATTTCGTTTCGCGTCTATCTCCTCTTTTTCAGTGATGAAACGGACATTCAACAGCGGGATGACGCGGTTGACGATGTAATATTTATCGGTGGACTCTTCGGCCGGGCCGGAGATGATAAGCGGGGTGCGGGCCTCGTCCACAAGGATGGAGTCCACTTCGTCCACTACGGCGTAGTTGCGGCAGCGCATGACGCGCTCGGATTTATCCATCACCATGTTGTCGCGCAGGTAGTCGAAACCGATCTCGTTATTGGTTACGTAAGTTATGTCACAGTCATACATCGCGCGGCGCTCTTCGTTGCGCATATCGTGCTGGACAAAACCCACGGTCAGGCCCAGGTACTCGTGCACGGGGCCCATCCAGAAGCGGTCTCGCTTGGCCAGGTAGTCGTTGACGGTGACAATATGCACGCCTTTGCCGGTCAGCGCGTTCAGGTAGGCGGCAAGCGTGGCCACCAGGGTCTTGCCCTCTCCGGTGCGCATTTCGGCGATCTTCCCCTGGTGCAGGATTATACCGCCAACCATCTGCATGTCGTAGTGGCGAAGTTTTATGGTGCGTTTGGCGGCTTCCCGCACGGTCGCAAAAACCTCCGGCAGGATATCGTCCAGCGTTTCGCCCTTGGCCAGCCGTTCCTTGAATTCTATGGTCTTGGAGCTAAGTTCTCCGTCGGTAAGTTTTACGAGCTCCTCTTCATAAGAATTTATTTGGGCCACTATCGGATGGATGGTTTTCAAAGCCCTTTCACTTTTGCTGCCGATAACCGATTCAACAAGTTTTTTAAGCATAGAGTCCTTATATATATAAAAGCCGACCCGGGCGCAGAACGTCTCATACTACATTGTGCCAAAATAGACTATCCGACTCAAGAGGGACGTTCTCCGCTTGCAAGCAACCCGGCGGCAATGTTCCGGCGGATCACGGATCCTCTTTTCGGTTTAAAGACGGGCGGGATAAGGACAAAGGCCGCGATCCCCGCGAAGGGAACCTTTGCAAACCCCATTAGACGATCGCCCCGCCCCCTGAAACGCCGGAAGAAGGCGGACTCGGGAAGGGTGCCGGATTATGGGAAATTTGCTACACTATTTACCGTCAGTGAGCGGATATTATATCGCGGTATGGATAGAAGCGTAAACCTGCGGCAACGCTTATGGTAATAACCAAAACACCCCATAGAATATCTTTTTTCGGCGGAGGAACGGATTATCCGGCCTGGTATATGGAGAATGGCGGGAAAGTGATCGGCGCCGCCATAGACAAATACTGTTATCTGGTGGTGCGGGAACTCCCTCCTTTTTTCGAATACAAACACAGGATAGTCTATTCCCGCATGGAAGACGTCAAAACCCTGGATGAAATCGCCCATCCATCGGTGCGGGAAGTCCTGAAGTATCTCAACTACCCCAAAGGGATCTCCATCCACCATGACGGAGATATCCCCGCCAGGTCGGGGATGGGCTCAAGTTCCGCGTTTACCGTGGGACTTCTCAACGCGATGTACGCCATGAACGGGAAGATCATCTCCAAAAACGATCTGGGCGCTCTGGCCATCCACATAGAACAACAAGTTATAAAGGAAAACGTGGGCTCGCAGGACCAGATCTTCGCCGCCCACGGAGGTTTTAACAAAATAGATTTCCTCAGGAACGGAGAAGTCAGGGTATCGCCGGTGGTCATGTCGAACGAGAACCTTTCGCTGTTCGAAGGCAAGCTCATGCTGTTCTTCACAGGCCTCTCCAGAAACGCCTCCGATATCGCGGAGGAACAGATAAAAAATATCAAGAAAAACAGGAACGAGCTGGCCCATATGAGCGCTCTCGTGGACGAAGCGTACGGCATCATAACCTCCCCGCGGCCCGAATTCGCCGCGTTCGGCCGCCTGCTGAATGAAACCTGGAAATTAAAAAAGAGCCTGTCGACAAAAATAACCAGCCGCCGCATAGACGAGATCTACGAAACGGCGGTAAAGAACGGCGCCGCCGGAGGGAAGCTTCTCGGGGCGGGCGGCGGCGGTTTTATCCTTTTTTACGCGGAACCGGAGAACCAGCCGAAAATAAAGAAAGCTCTGAAAGACCTCCTGTTAATACCCTTTAAATTTGAATATCTGGGCAGCCAGATAATTTACTATTCCCACGGAGTAGGCTACTAATGCCGCCGGGCGCAATAAGACCGTGGGCCGCGATATTATGCGGCGGAGCGGGGAAACGCCTGCGGAAAGTCCTGCGCGGCAGACCCAAACCGATGGCGCCCGTCGCCGGCGTTCCTTTCCTGGACTTTTTAATAGCCCATCTTTTGAAGTACGGCATCCGCGACATTGTTCTTTGCACAGGCTATAAATCCGGCGTGATAGAAAAACACTATAGGCGGGGAATACCCGGGGCTAGGATAGCCATCTCTAGAGAAGAAAAACCCCTGGGCACCGCGGGCGCGCTAAAACACGCCGCTGCGCGCATAAAAAGCGACCCGTTCTTTGTCCTGAACGGGGATTCCATCTGCGCCGCCGATCTCCGCCGCCTGCTCCGTTTCCATCTCAAAAAGAAAGCGCTGGCGTCGGTAGTGTTGACAAAGGCCGCCGGCCGCTCGGATGTCGGCTCCGTATTAACCGATAGAGCGGGCCTTGTGGTCAAATTCAGCGAAAAGAGCGGACGCTGCGCGTACGTGAACGCGGGAATATACCTGCTGGACAAAAAAGTCCTGGCGTTTATCCCTAAACGCCGCGCCTTTTCCCTAGAGTACGAGCTGTTCCCGAAATTAAAGAACTGTTATGGATTTAAAAGCCGGGCGGATCTCCTGGATATCGGGGTTCCGGAAAGATATAAAACGGCGCAACAGGTACTGAATCTGAAGACTCCGCCCGGCCATCCGGCGGACCTCCCGCTGAAACAGCTGGCAAAATACGGCCAAACTAAGAGGGGCTCACATGAAATATCCATTCGGCACCATAACGATAACGCCCAAGACAAAAAAACTGGTCAACACGATCCTTGACTCCGGGCGGATCTCCGGCGGGAAATACGTCCGGGAATTTGAGACAAAATTCGCCAAGCTGGTGGGAACCAAGGAGGCTGTAGCCCTCTCCTCCGGCACGGACGCCGACGCGCTAGCCCTGGCCGTGCTCTACGATTTCGGCGCCAGGAGAAACGACGAGGTCATAGTGCCGGCCCTGTCCTTTGTCGCCACCGGCAACGCCGTGCTTCAGGCCGGTTTCGTTCCCAGATTCGTGGATATCGATCTCCGCACGCTGAACATCGATCCGTCCAAAATAGAGAAGGCGATCACTCCCCGGACGAAAGCCATAATGCCCGTCCACCTTATGGGAAAGCCGGCGGATATGGACAGGATAAACCGGATAGCCAGGAAACACAAACTGCTGGTGGTGGAAGACGCGGCGGAAGCGCAAAGCGCCAGGTATAAAGGACGGGAGATAGGAACTCTGGGCGATATGGCCGCGTTCAGCCTGTACATAGCGCACATTATATCCACGGGGGAAGGCGGGATAATAACCACCGACAACTCCGCATACGCCGAGATTTTAAGGTCGCTGAGGGCCCACGGCAGAGCCTGCAAATGCGCGGCCTGCGTGCTCAACACCGGGAAAGGCGGATGCGCCAAAAGATTCAAATACAACACCGATATAAGGTTTATTTTCGAGAGGATAGGCTTTTCCGCCAAAATGAACGAGCTGGAAGCGGCGATAGGCCTTGGCTATCTGGATATTTACCCTGAGATATTCCGCAAACGGAAACGCAATTTTCTGTATATCCGAAAAAAGTTCGCCAAGTTCCGGCCCGCCCTCCTGACCATAGATCCGGGACCCGGAGAGGAAATGGCGCCCTACGCTTTCCCCGTGATCCTGTCGAAAGGCTTAAAATTCACGCGGGACGAGTTTGTCGCCTACCTCGAAGCGGCCGGCATCGACACCAGGAGCCTGTTCCTGTCCATGCCCACCCAATGCCGGGGATTCGGTTATTTAGGATATAAGCCTGGCGACTTCCCGGCGGCCGAATACGCCGCCGACAACGGCTTCCACATAGGCCTCCACCAGGACATAACGGAAGCGCACATCGATTACTTCATACGTCTGGTCGGAAAGTTCCTTGAGCTGAAAAATTAAACGCGGAGGATCCCATGAAATACGATATTCTGGTTACAGGCGGGGCGGGCTATATCGGGTCCGTGCTGGTTCCGGAACTGCTGTCGCTAGGGCACAAGGTGACCGTGCTTGATAATTTCATGTATTCGCAGAGCTCGCTTGCCGAATGCTGCCGGAACAAGGCTTTCAACGTGGTCCGGGGCGACGCCAGGGACTGGAGCAAACTCAAGCCGCTGCTGAAAAAAGCGGATATAATAATCCCCCTCGCGGCGCTGGTGGGCGCGCCGCTTTGCGACAGCGACACCACAGCCGCCAAGACGACCAACTTCGGCGCGGTAAAGCTCATAACGGACAAAGTCGGCGCGGCGCAGAGGATCATTTACCCCACCACGAACAGCGGGTACGGCATAGGCGCCAAGGACAAGTATTGCACGGAAAAGACCGCTTTGAACCCTATCTCCCTTTACGGCGTGGTCAAGGTGGACGCGGAGAAGACCGTTATGAGCCGGGCCAATTCCATCAGCCTGCGCCTCGCCACCGTGTTCGGCATGTCGTCCCGCATGCGCCTGGACCTTTTAGTGAATGATTTTGTTTACCGCGCGGTGAAGGACAGGTTCGTTATCGTCTTCGAAGGCCATTTCAAGAGAAATTATATCCACATTCTGGATGTTTCAAAGGCGTTCATTCATGCCGTCAGGAATTTTGAAAAGATGCGGGGCCAGTCTTACAATGTCGGCCTGTCCGAGGCGAACCTGTCCAAGATAGAGCTCTGCGAAAAGATACAGGAACATCTCCCGCAATTCGTGTTCCTCGAATCCTCCATCGGGGAGGACATTGATAAGCGGGATTACATAGTTTCTAACGAAAAGATAGAAAAAACCGGCTTTAAACCGGGACAATCGCTCGATGACGGGATCCAGGAACTGATCAAAGGGTACCGGATCCTGAGAAACTCCAAATACGGGAATATCTGACGACATGAAAACCAAAGAAAGAACCATGAGAAAAGTGGTCATCACAGGCATCACCGGCTCCGGCGGGAGCTATCTTGCCGATTATATAGCCCAAACCCATCCCGCGGTGAAGATCCACGGGATCTCAAGGTGGCACAGCACCGCTTCCGGCAAAAATCTTGCCTCATCGGCTTCAAAGATACTCATGCACGAATGCGACCTCACGGACCTCAGTTCCGTATTTTCGGTCCTGGATGAAGTCAGACCCGACGCCATTTTCCACATCGCCGCCCACGCCAATGTCCGGGCATCCTTTACCACGCCGCTGGCGGTGCTGAACAACAACATAATGGGCACCGCGAATCTTTTTGAAGCCGTGCGTTTGACCGGAACGGATCCCGTGATCCAGCTTTGCAGCACCTCGGAAGTGTACGGCCAGGTGGACCCTAAAAATGTGCCCATAACCGAAGACTGCCCGATGCTCCCCGCGAGCCCGTACGCGGTCTCAAAGGTCGCGCAGGACCTGCTGGGGCACGTTTATTTCAAAAGCTACAAAATGAAGATCATCAGGACCCGGATGTTCGCGTACATCAACCCCCGCCGGACCGATCTCTTCGCCACTTCTTTCGCGATGCAGGCGGCAAGGATAGAGGCGGGACTTCAGAAAGTGCTTCTGCACGGGAACCTGGATTCCACCAGGACCCTGATAGACGTCAGGGACGCCATGGAATCATACTGGGTCGCCACGGCAAAATGCGAATTCGGCGAGGCGTACAACATCGGCGGCGCGACCGTTATAACGGTCGGGGAATTCCTGGACACGCTCAGAACGTTCATGAAATGCCGGATCCCCGCCAAGGCGGATCCGAAACTTTTCAGGCCCTCGGATGTGACGCTTCAGATCCCGAACATCTCCAAATTCACGGGAAGGACCGGCTGGAAACCGAAATACACGTTCAAAGAAAGCGTTGAACACCTGCTTGCCCACTGCAGGCGCGCGGTGAAGAAGGAAGTCCGGGCATGAGCACGGCTTACGAAGAACTTTTCCGCCAGGCGCTGCGGATCAGGATGGCGGAAGAAAAGATAGCGGAACTATATCCCAGCGATAAGATACAAAGCCCCGTTCATCTTTCCATCGGACAGGAACCGCACGCGGCGGCCGTTATCGGGCAGTTGAGAAAAGGGGACGAGGTTTTCACCTCCTACAGGAACCACGCCGTTTATCTGGCCAAAGGCGGCGACATGAAAAAAATGTTCGCCGAACTTTACGGCAAAGCGGACGGTATCTCGAAGGGCAAGGCCGGCTCGATGCATCTTTGCGCACCCGAAGTCGGCATGATGGGGGCCTCGGCGATCGTGTCAGCCACTCTACCCCATGCTCTCGGAGCCGCATACGCTTTCAAGATCCTGCGCAAAAAAAACATCGCGGTATCCATCACGGGCGACGGCTCCACTGAAGAGGGCGTTTTTTGCGAATGCCTCAACTTCGCCTCTCTGAAAAAACTGCCCCTGCTGTTCGTGATAGAGAACAACGGGCTGGCCATTCATTCGCATATCGGAACGCGGCAGGCCTTTGATCTCAGAAAACTGGCGCTGGCCTATAATATCCCCTATTTGAATTCGGACGAAGGCTTCGACATGACGTCCATCGCGCTTAAAATGCGGGGGGCGGCGGCCCGGATCAGGAAAACTTCCACTCCGATGCTTTTTGAGATCCGCACCTGCAGGTACAAGCAGCATGTGGGCGTAAGCGAGGATTTCGACAAAGGATACCGGAGCCGGTCGGAATTCAACAAGTGGTACGCCAGGGACCCGCTTGTGCATAATAAAAAACTGATAAATAAATACCGGAGCGGCATCGAAAAAGAAATAAATAATGCCGTGGATTATGCGGAAAAAGCCCGCTTCCCCGGACGCGGCGAACTGCTAAAGGACGTCTGCTGATGGAAACAATCTCCTATCGTGACGCTATCACCCTGAGCATGCGCGACGCCATGCGGAAAAATCCCAGGGCCCTGGTTTACGGCCTGGGGGTCACCGATTTCACCGGAATATTCGGCACGACTTTGGGCCTGGAAAAGGAATTCGGTTCCGAAAGAGTTTTCGACACGCCCCTGGCGGAAGAGTCCATGACGGGTTTCGCGGTAGGCGCGGCGCTGAACGGCCTTTACCCCATCCACATCCACATAAGAACCGATTTTATGCTGCTGGCCATGAATCAGATCGTGAATTCTATCGCCAAATATAAGTATATGTACGGCGGTTTATTTAAACTGCCGATGCTGATACGGGCTGTAATAGGAAGAAGCTGGGGGCAGGGCGCGCAGCATTCCCAAAGCCTTCAGGCCCTTTTTTCCCATATTCCCGGACTGACCGTCATCATGCCGAGCTCCGCCCGGGCGGTCCTGGACGCTTATGATCACGCGGTAAACCGCTATAAAGCCCCTGTTATCTCCCTGGAACACCGCGCCTTGTACGATTGCACGTTCAACGTCTCCGAAAAGCGGAACTCCACCCCCCTGTCTTCGCATCTCGTAAGAAAAGGCCGGGACGTCACCATTGTGGCTACTTCGATAATGGTGGTGGACGCCATTCACGCGGCCCGATTTGTTAAAGAAAAAGAAGGCCTGGATGTTGAAATAATAGATCTGAATTGCCTTACCCATCCGAACAGGGAAATGATACTTTCAAGCGTCAAAAAAACCGGCAGGCTGATAGTGGCCGATACGGGCTGGGCTCCGTTCGGGGTATGCGCGGAGGTGTCGAGATTGATAGCGACCACCGCGCCCGGAATTCTGAAGGCGCCGATCATGGAAATATCGATGGCGCATTCGCCCTGCCCCACCGCGAAAACGCTTGAGAACTATTTCTACCCGGATATGGGCGCGATCGTGAATGATATTTATCGGCTGATTTTCAAGAAGCGGGCCGGCAAAAAAGAATTGCCTTCGGAAGAATACAAAAAACGCCTTTATAAAGAATTTAAGGGACCTTTCTGATAACCCGTAAAAAAAGCCCGCCGTCCGGACGGGCCCCCGCTGAAACAGCGGATGAGTTTTCAGGGAAGCTTACTTCCTCCCCATGAAATCGTTCGCCTCATAGATCGCCTGAACTTCCGAAATAGTCTCCGCCGGCAAGGGCCCCAGGCCGCTGGCGGCCGCGTTCTCCTCTACCTGTGCCGGCGTCAGCATCCCCGGTATCACCGATGTCACAGCCGGATACGAGATGCAAAACCGCAGGGCGCTTTGGGCCGGCGTCTGAGGCCGCTGTGTTTCCAGCGCCCCGGCGAACAACCGCGGGGCCTTATGCCATCGTTCGACCTGCTCCTTTGACCAGCGCCGGCGATGATCGCTTTCCGGCAGCGCGGAGGTATCCGGATATTGTCCGGTTAAAAAACCGAAACAGAGCGGAGTGCGCGCTATTATGCCGGTGTCGGTCTGCCTGCACAGCTCAAAAAGTCCGTCCGCCCTGGCGCGCTGATCGACAAGGTTAAAATTGACCTGCAGACACCCGACCTTATGCGCCCGTAAGAGAGTTATGCCGTCCTCTGGGGACCGGAGCGAAACGCCGTAGGAACGGATCCGGCCTTCCCGGACCAGCTCCTTCATCGTTTCAAGTATCCCGGGGGTCCGGATCAGCAGCTCCGCCGGCGGACTGTGCAGCTGATATACATCAAGATAATCGGTGTTGAGACGCCGCAACGTCCCATCCAATGAGGCGCGTATATGGGCGGGGGAAAAATCCTGCCGGCCGGCCGCGTCAACAAACCCGGCTTTGCCGGCAATGATCACCCGCTCCCTGCAAGCACCGAAGGCCCTGCCGATCAGGGTCTCGCTGTGCCCGAACCCGTAAAAATCGGCGGTGTCGAAGAATGTAATCCCCAGGTCCAGCGCGCGCCGCAGCGCGTATAAGGACTCGCTGTCATCCGTGGGGCCGTAAGCGCGGGAACCGCCTTTATCTCCCCCCAGGCCCCAGGCGCCGAAGCCTATTTCCGAGATATTCAGTTCGGTCGAACCCAGGCGCCGGTAATTCATAGCGCCTCGCAATTGTACAGATAAGTCCGCGTTTTGTTACCGAACCAGATCACATCCCTCAGCCAATCGTCCCAATTACTCCATTTAGTCGCCGTCCTGTCAACCCGGCAGCGGCACGCCTGAGGCTTTAACGGCATAGGGTTGCCGTCGAGAACGGATTTATAGTGTTCCCAGATATTGAAGCCGGAGGCTATTTCCGGGGCATCGCTCTGGAAGGGCAGCTTGATCAGACTCAGGTTTAAAACCATCGCGTCTTCCAGCCATGGGACCTGCGCTCCCCTACGCTCCGCCAATTCCCGCAGCAGGCTGCCCGCCTCCCGGTAAAAAGAGTCCAGTTGTTTTTCATAACACAACTTGATGAAGCTGTACTCATCGGTCATCCACCACATATTAAGCCATTGCGGCGCATGGCAATATTCCGGATTTCCGCGCTGAATATCGCGGGCTTTTTCCTCAAAAAATTTATAAATTCCCGCGGTAACCGGATACGCATCCGAAGGACGGTTCATAAAAGCCTCGATAAGCGCCCTGTAACCGATGCCGGCGTTAGTGTTTAAGAGCACGAACGGGAGCTGCAGGAGTTTATCGAAATGAAGGAGCATCGCCATCCAGGCGAATGACCGGGCCCGCACCCAATCTTCGGGCGGCATAGTCACGGTGGCTATCACCAGATCCTGGTATTCTGAGGCCTCTTCCGAAGATTCCGCCTGAATCCCATACCTATTGGTTATCTCCGAACGCACGGTGACCAGACCGTGGCGCCGGCGGTATTCCGGAGCGCCCATGATCGAATTGCTTAAGACGGACAGATTATTGAACTGGATCCGGTTATGCTGCCCGTTGGCGATGATGCGCTCGACCCCGTCGGCGAACGAATCAAAAGTTTCGCCGGGCAGTCCCAATATTATATCCGTGAACGTATCTATCCCGTCCCGCTTGAAACGCCGCTGAAGTTCATCGAACGCCTCCAGCGAGATGTTTTTCCGAGAGATCAAGTCCAGCGTCTCCGGGAACACCGATTGCAGAGCCAGCAGCGCGCCCTTGTTCAGGCCGTTTTTAGACAGAAGTTTTTGAATTTCATAAACGCGCTCCGGGGCGTTCTTACTGCCCTGCAGCGAAAAAGTGCGGGGATAGCCGTGCCGCATTTTAGCCTGGACCACATATTCCGCTATTTCAAGATCGCGCGGCAGGAGCCCGAAATTGGCGTCGCAGCAAAAAATAAATTCGATCTTATGCCGGGCCAGCCAGTCCAGCTCCGCCCGGACGCGTTCCAGCCCGAACGTGTAAACCTGGTTCATCGCCTTGGCGCCCCACTCGCAAAAGGCGCAGGAGAACGGGCAGCCGCGGTTGGTTTCCAATAATCCCAGCCATTTTATTTCCGGATATTCCGAAACCAGCTTGTCGAATGTGCCGTCCAAAAAAGGAGAAGGCAATTGCGAAAGATCGGTTACGCGGGATGTCCGGCTATGACTTTCACAAACGCCGTCGGCGCGCAGGTAGCTTACGGACGGGACGGTTGCCCAGTCTCTATCCCGCGCATGGTCGACTATCGCTTTAAAGACCTGCTCGCCCTCCCCGTGGCATACGATATCGATAAAACCATGCTCCCGCAGGAACGGCTCAACCCGGTCAGGCACCTGCGGACCGCCGAAAACTATCAAAACCCCGGGGTTGAGCGTTTTGAGTCTCCGGGCTATAGCCAGGGACAGGTTTACATTCCATTCATAGACGCTGAACGCGGCGACATCCGCGTCCGCCAGATGCCGCGCGGCCTGTTCTATTTTATCCCGCTTAAAAACCGGGGACAGGAACCGGTACTGGCCCGGCCGCTCTGCGTGTTTTTTAAGATACGCCTCAAGCATGCCCACCGAGAGCGGCAGATAATATTGTCCGGAAAACTCGTAATTGATCTGTACAAAACCCACCGCGACATCCCCGTATTTTGTCTGATTTTTTTCGTTGTCCATGGGCATAAACAATCTTTTGCGGCAGGCCGCGGGCCGGTTTCAGACTAGGGCGCCCGGCGGCGGCCGTAATAATTTATTAAGGGACTTTTCGCCCGACCAGAGCCAAAACAGCCTCTACTATCGCGGGAGCATCCAGCCCTGAACGGTTCAAAAACCATTCCCTGGCGCCATATTCTAAAAATTGTTTATCCGGCAAGGTAAGAGATATGAATGGGATCTTTTTGGAATGCCGCGCCAGGATCTCGCTAATGATCGTTCCCAGGCCGCCGCTGGCGGCATTCTCGTCCAAAACCACGAAAGACCGTGAACGATCCGCTAAATCCCTCAATGCCGATCCATCCACCGGTTTTAGACGGAAAATATCTATCACCCCGGCGCGCACATTTTGACTTTCCAGGGCATCCGCAACCGCGACCGCCTGCCGGGTCATAAAACCGCTGGCCACTATGGTAACATCGCTGTTCGCAACGTCCCGCAGCACCTTTAGCCCCGATGAGAAGTTGTCCCCGGAATTATAAAATTCCGGGAAAGTTCCCTTGTCTATCCGAATATACATCGGGCCTTTGCCTTCATACGCGAGGCGCGCGCATTGGGCCGCGGAAGCGCTGTCGCCCGGATTCAGGATCTCCATTTCCGGAAGCAGCCGCATTAGGCCTATGTCCTGCATCGCATGATGCGTCGGCCCGTCAAACCCGAACGACAGCCCCGCCCCCATCCCGATGATGGTCACAGGCAGCCGCATGCTGCAGATATTCACTTTGATCTGCTCATAACATCGGAAAGTGACGAATGACAGTATCCCGAAAACAAACACCCGTTTTCCGCAGGCCGCAAGGCCCGCGGCCACGTTGATCATATTCTGTTCCGCCACTCCGATATTTATAAATTGCCGCGGATAATCCTGCTTGAACTTCCGCAAGCTGAAAACATCCATATCATTGGTGATGATGACGACATTGGGATCGCGCGAACCTATTCGGCAAAGTTCGTCAAAAAAAGCGTCCCGGATATCTTTATCCGCCAAACTCATGGCCGCTCCTTCACTAACTCGGCTCTGGCCTTTTCCAATTCCGCGGCCGTGGGGACGGAGTGATGCCACTTTATCGTATTTTCCATGAACGAAACGCCTTTTCCCTTAATCGTTTGACAAATGATCAAAACCGGTTTTTCGGAGGTTTTAGCCTTCTGAAATGTTTCCAGCAGGGCCGGGATCGAATGGCCGTCCACATCATAACAATCCCAGCCAAGAGACCGGACCGCGTCAGGAAAACTGCGGAAGAAAGAATCATCGTCCAGCACCTCGGTCACCGATAACCGATTGCGATCGACAAGGGCCACCAGATTATTTAATTTCTTTTCTCCGGCAAAAGTGATCGCTTCCCAGATCGACCCTTCAGCGCACTCGGCGTCCCCCAAAAGCGTATAGGCACGATAATTTTTGCGGTCCATTTTTGCGGCAAGCGCCATCCCGGCGCAAACGCCTAAGGCGTGGCCTAAAGACCCGGTGTTCCATTCCACGCCGGGGATGCCGGTATCCAACTGGCCTCCGAGCCCGCCATTGTCCCCATAGGTGTCAAACCGTTCCTGGGACATAAACCCGAGATCGACCAGAATGGGATATAATCCCAAACAGGCATGACCCTTACTGAGAATAAACCGGTCCCGGTCGGGCCATTGGGGGCGGGAAGGATCAATTCCCAGACCCCCCCCGTAATATAACGCCACGAGAATATCCACGCAGGAAAAAGTCCCGCCCAGGTGGCCCTTTTTCTTGGCCACCGTCATCTCTAATGCTTTCAGCCGGATTTTTCCGGCGATGCGCTCCAGCTCCGCAGGGTTATTTATGTTCTTCATCGGTTCACAACGCCTGAAAGATCTGCTGGTTATGATCCGTCATGACTTCCACGAATAACGGCGAAGGATCGCTCATTATTTTCTTCAGTTTATCGTCGATGTCTTCGTATCGCTCTATGCATTCGTAATTCAAGTCGAAGGCCGCCGCGACCTTCCGCATGTTCAAGGTCCCGGTGCCCGTCGCCTCTTCCGTATCGATTCGCCTGCCTTCAAAACAAGCATCCTGCCATTTATGCATAGAGACGTAGCCGCCGTTATTGATAACGAATAACTTCAAGTTCAATTTGTAATGGGAAATGGTCTTTAATTCCTGAATGTTCAGTTCCAATGAACCGTCTCCGGTAACCGCCAGCACCTGAGAATCCGGAGCGGCGACGCAGGCTCCGATCGCCAGGGGAATCGTGGTTCCCATCGCCGCATTCGTCCCGGAAGTGATTTCCCGCTGCCCCTTTTCAAAACGAAAGACCTGGCCGCCGACGTAATAATTGGACCCGGCGTCCGTGATTAAAATATGGCGCCGGTCTGAAAGCCGGCCCAGGCGGTCCATAAAATAATAAAGATCGATAGGGTTGCGCTTTTGTTCGGGAAGCACCATCGGATGCGCCGCCTTGAGGGCCTGACATGTCTTTAGCCAGGGGCCCCAATGCGGGATCGCCGCCTTTTTTAATTTTGGAATAAACGCCTTCAGGAAATCCCCGACATCCGCATGGACCTTCAGAGAGAGGGCAACCCCGGGTTTATTCAATTCCGCTTTGTCGATATCAACCATCACTATTTTCGCCTGCGGAGCAAACCCCTCGAAGTTCAACCCGGCAAATTGCGGCGCGAGCCTGCTGCCGAGAGCGATAACGCAATCCGCCTGTCCCATCAAATCTTTGCAAAAACGCGACCCCTTGACTCCCGCTTTTCCAAAAACATTCGGATGCGTATGAGGCAGCAGATCCTGTCCCAGACGGGAGAAAACCGCCGGAAGGTCGAATCGCTCCAGCAAAATTTTCAATTCCCCTATCGCTTTCCCCTGGCGCACGCCCTGTCCGGCTACGATCAACGGCCGTTTTGCCTTGCGCAGCAGACGGAGAACCTTGTCAACCGCGCTCGTCAGATCAGTTTTCAAAAAAGCCGCGGCGGGAGGCGTATACCCCTTCAAGACTGCCGGATCGACCATTGCCTGCTGAATATCCAACGGAACATCCAGCCAGACCGGGCCGGGCCGGCCGGTCGTCGCCAGGCACAGCGCTTTTTCCAACAAATAACGGATCTTCCGCGGATCATCCACAACCGCGGCGAATTTTGTCAGATGTTGAACGATCGGCACGATATCTATCTCGGCTGTTCCAAACGTTCTTAAGCCCGGAATATTTGCGTAATGCGTGGTATGTTTTGACGTGACCTGGCCCGACAAAATCAGGACCGGCGCCGAATCCACGAAGGCTTCGGCCAGTCCCGGTACGGCATTCGTAGCGCCCGGCCCCGCCGTCACGCATACCGCGCCCAAAGACTGCCTCACACGGGCATAGGCCTCGGCCATCATGGGGGCGGTCGCCTCATTGCGCGTAGCATAATATCGGATGCCGGAAACCTTAATGGCGTCGTTTATATACATGGCGCCGGATCCAGTAAGCATGAATATATCCGCAACTCCCCGCTTTACCAGGAATTGCGCGATATAATCGCATAGCCGCATTTTTTTATCCGGCGCAGCTTTCCGTGATGATGCCTTTCGAAACTCTGTTGCCATAGATCAGCCTCTCCGCATAAAATCCCGCCATTGTAGGCAAGGCCCCCTGATATCCCCACCCTAAGCCGGCCCCTTAAAATCAATAATCCCTCCAGGCGCTCCTCCTCCCGGACGGACACGCCGCGCCGGCAAGCTGCGGGGATCTCATGCCAGCACGGCCGATTTCATATTATAACGTTAGAAAGCGTGCTTTGGCAACTTCTCCGCTTAAACTCTCGCAAAATGCCGCCAACATATATCCCAGGCTATACGGGACTACTCCGCCTTGCGCCAAAATTACAGATACGGCGGGGCGGGAACGAAAAACCGGCATTATAATAAAAGGTATAATACTTTTTTAATGAGAGGCCGGTTAAAATGAGCCAAAAAAAAAGATTCGCCCTTATTACCGGATCCGGAAGAGGATTGGGCAGGGAACTGGCTATTGTTTTCGCCAGGAACGGCTACGATATAATCCTTCATGGCAGGAATAAAAAGGACCTGGCAACGACAAAGACGGAGATCGATAAAGAAGGGGCGGTTTGCGATCTTTGCGCGGCTGATTTAAGCACGGACAGCGGGTTGAGAAAGATTTACAGGATGATACGCTTCCGGGAAATCGCGGTTTTCGTCAACAATGCCGGAGCACATTGTCCGCACCTTGGACTTGAAGAGATCACAGACGGACAAATTGACGAAATGATAACCACCAACCTGACGGCCCCTATAAAACTTTCAAGGGAAATTTACAGGCAATTCCTGAAAAAGTCGGCGGGCGCTCTTATTAATATTAATTCCGTGTGCGGACTTGAAGCCCGCGGTTTGCGGACCATTTACGCGGCAAGCAAGTGGGGCTTACGGGGATTCTCCGAATCTTTAAGGCTTGAGGCGGCTGAAAAGGGGATCAGAATTATTGATGTTTATCCGACCCGTATCAGAACGAAGCCTGTTTTCAGGGAAGGCATGTCGCCTAAGGCCGTCGCCCAAAAAATTTTTAATTTTTTTCGGAACACGGACTCAAGCAGGCTGATGCTGGACGAGAGGAAGTCAGCTAAAAAACAAAAATAAATTTCAGGGCGCATCGACGGGATATCTACGAATCAGCCGCTGGAACCGGACCCGGCAGACAGGTTTCACCGGCGCTTCATATCGGATCAAGCGTTACGGGAGTTGAAGGAGGCGTTTAACAATGGAATTGGGATTAAAAGGCAAATCCGCTCTTGTTACCGGCGGCAGCCACGGCATCGGGCGCGCCATATCTCTGGCGCTGGCGGATGAAGGCTGCAATATAGCAATTTGCGCGCGAAACAAAGAGCGGGTTGAAAAAACGGTTGAAGAAATAAAAAACAAAGGCGTAGAGAGCATTGGGATATGCGCCGATGCGACGGTTTTACCGGACATCGAAAATGTATTTAAAGCTGTTATAGGACGCTGGGCTACGGTCCACATATTGGTAAACAATGTAGGCGGGGGCGGCAGGTGGGGCAGAGAAAGCGTAGAAGAAACTCCCGAACATGTCTGGTCGGACGTTTACGACAAAAACGCGTTGGCGGCTATTCGTTTCACCATGAGAGCGATCCCGCATATGCGCAAGCAGAAGTGGGGCCGCGTGGTTACCGTGAGCTCCATAGTCGGCCGCGAAAGCGGCGGACGCCCCTGGTACAGCATGGCTAAAGCCGCGGAGATCAGTCTTATGAAGACATTAGCGGCAAACCCTTCTTTATCCAGGGACGGACTGACGTTCAACACGATCGCGCCGGGCGCCATAATGATACCGGATACGGGATGGGATGATGAACGGAAAAAAAATCCCGAAGAATTCGGAAAAATGGCGGATAGGAATTTCCCTCTCGGAAGGCCCGGCACCCCGGAAGAAGTCGCCGGACTCGCGGTTTTCATCTGTTCCGGAAGAGCAGGCTTGCTTAATGGCGCGACAATACCGATAGACGGGGGAGAGGGCCGGAGTTATTGATTTCCCCCCGTCATGTGGCCGGTCTGCGTCCCGAAAGCGCACACCGGCCCCGAAACCGGATATCTTTGGCATCAGAAAAAATTAGGAGGCGGAATGTTTTCAGTAGGCATAATAATTCCCAGTTGGCATTATTGGGCGAATCCCAGCAAAATACAACCGATGTACGAACTGCATTTCGCCACGGTAATTGATTCCCATTTTTCAAAAACCAAAGATGTAAAAGTCAGCATCATCGATCTGCGGGGTATCAGGTCCGACCAGCAGATCTACCATATTCCGGAACATGACGCCTACTTTTACTGGATACCCAAAACCGGGGATTACAAAGGCATGGTCAAAGTCGCCGGACAAATCAAACTTCATTATCCGAAGGCAAAGCATGCGGCCGGCGGGACCCACATTGATATATTCCGTGAAGACTGTGCCAATGATTTTGACGCGATCGTGATCGGCCCGGGAGAGGAATCGTTCATTTCCATTATTAAGGATTGCCGCAAAGGTTCGCTTAAGAAAATATACAAGGCGGATTATGCGGACATCCCCTATGGCGGCTATCCTTTTATGCGCCGCCACTACCTGCCCGATACCGCCATAGTGAACAATTTACTGTTCGAAAAGTACGGAGCGGACATAAGGAGCACCTGCGTGCTTTTTTCCAGGGGATGCTGTTTTAAGTGTAAGTTTTGCGTCTATAACGTCCCGTCGATAATTCAAATGAAAAGCCCGGCGATGATTGAGAACGAGATAAAATACCTCAAAGAGGAGTATTCCGTCCAGGCGATCAACTTAAAAGATGAGATCTGTATCCCTATCTCCCGTGATACGGCTATCCCGTTCATGGAAGCGATCGGGCGCGGCGGCGTCATGTGGCGGGGACAGACCACCGTAGTAGGGATAACCGAAGAAAAAATGGCCCTTGCAAAAAAGTCCGGTTGCATTGAACTTGCCGTCGGGGTGGAAAGCGTTTCGCAAAAAGTGCTGGACATTATAGACAAGAAAATCACAGTGGAGCAGATAAAACATTTCATAAAACTCTGTAAGGAACACGGGATCAAATGCAAAATGTGCCTCATTTTCGGTCTTCCCGGTGAACCTGAGAACATTGTGGATCTGACCCGCGCCTTTGTTGAAGAAGTAAAGCCGGATTACGTAAGCCTGTCGGGGCTGGACCCTGTTCCCGGCTCCGATATATATAGGAATCATAAGCGTTACGGCATTAAACACATCGACGAGAACTGGGAAAAACACGCTCATTTGCTGTACCGTTTTTCCGACAGCGAGGAAGTCGGCCTGCCGTTCGAATATGAAAAGGACACCAGCTGGGGAAAGGCGTTCTCCAGGGAAGACATAATCGAGAACATCCGCCGGATGCAGCAATATCTCAGAGATCAAAAGATGACATATTAACCCTGCAAACAAATGAAGAAAAAAAAGATCCTGGTATGCGGGGCAAGCGGCTTTATCGGAAGGAACATCTCCGAATTCTTCGCCGGTAAAGACGATTTCGAAGTTACCGGGACATTTCTGACCTCCCCCTCTTTGCGCATCCCGAACCTGAAAATGAAAAAAGTAAATCTCCTGAACAAGGAGGCTGTGAACGACGCGGTAAAGGGAACCGACATCCTGATACAGGCGGCCGCCACCACTTCCGGCGCCAACGACATCCTGAATAAACCTTATTATCATGTCACGGACAACGCGATAATGAACTCGCTTATTTTCCGGGCGGCGCATGATCACAATGTCTCCCGCGTGATATTCTTCAGTTGCACGACCATGTACCAATCAGGCGCCAAGCCCGTTAAAGAAACTGATTTTGACGCGAACAAGGAAATATATCCGGGCTACTTCGGCGGGGCATGGACAAAAGTTTACATAGAAAAGATGTGCGAATTTTATTCCCGTCTTGGAAGCACGAAATACACGGCCATACGACATTCGAACATCTATGGGCCTCATGACAAATTTGATCTTGAAAGATCGCATGTTTTCGGGGCCAGCATGACCAAGGTCATGTCCGCCGGGAATAAGGGGACGATCACCGTCTGGGGAGACGGGAAAGAGGCCAGGGATCTGTTGTACGTTTCGGATCTGGTTGATTTTGTCGATGCGGTTATTAGAAAGCAGGACTCCGCATTTGAGCTGTATAATGCGGGCTGCGGAAAGTTTCTCTCCGTACGGGAACTGGTGAAAAAAATAATAAATTATTCCGGAAAAGATTTGAGAGCGGCTTACGACCCGGCTAAACCGCACATAAAAACATCGCTGCGCCTGAATATCGATAAAGCCGGAGAAGATCTCGGGTGGCGGCCTAAAGTATCGCTGGAAGAAGGCATTAAAAGAACCTTGGAATGGTACAGACAGAATATCCGGATCGACGCGGCGGGAAGAATCAAGAAAGGCGGACGATGACCGATGCGGAATAAAAATATTTTATTTTTGACGCCCACTGACGACAGCCAGTATCTTAATTTTTTTGCCAGGGAATTAAGGAAGCATGTCGGCGATCTGCACGTGCTCAATGTGGTGCGATATTTTTTCAGCAATGGTCCTGAAAGAACGGAACAGCATGTGCGGGACCTGATAACCGATAAAAAGATCGGCATCATCTTCTTTTCCCCTTTCGCCACAAGCCATGAACTATCCGTGGAGTTTTACGCGTCCCTGAAAGGCAAGGTAAAGACCGTGCTCTGGATGTTCGACGATGAAATGTATTTCGACTCTTACAGCAAGTATTATGGTCAAATTGCGGATCTCGTGGTCACCAATGATTATTTCAGCGCCTTCGGCTATGAGAAAATAGGGATTCCCTCTGTCTATTTTATGGCTTGTTTCAGCAGGGAAACGTACTTCCCTGTTGAAACAAGTAAAGACATTGACGTCTGCTTTTTGGGAAATTGCAAAAAATCAGACAGAATGGAATATGTGAACTTTTTAAAAGAAAACGGGGTTTCAGTGGAGACTTTCGGGGTCGGCTCAAAAAATGGCCCTGTTGAAGAGAGTAAAATATCGGAAATATTTTCCCGGAGCAAAATCAATCTGGATTTCACAAAACCCGAATTAAGCTGGGCAAATCAGAAAGAGTTGCTGGTAAACAGAGCGCGGGTAGCTAAAGGACGATGGATCGAAATCGCTTTAACAAAATCATTTTGTCTCACCGAATACGCGCCTTCCACAAATATTTGCTTTGAAATCGGCAAAGAAATAGACGTTTTTTACAATAAGGAGGAATTGCTGGAAAAAGCGAGGTTTTATCTCGCAAACGGGGGAAAAAGAGCGGAAATCGCCGAAAACGCTTACAAACGCGCTCTTGCGGATCATGAATCGGAAACCGGCATCTCTAAAATACTGAAAAAAGTTGAAGAACTTTTAGAAAAATCCGGCGGGCAAAAAAAAGATTCCGATGAGATATATTTAAGCCGGAATTTCAAGGCAAGCTCCATAACCATGCTGACGTTTTCGATGCTTGTCCTGCTTAAAAACGGAAAATTATTCTATGCTCTGGAATTATTTTCGAAACTTTTCAAATACGGAAATTTTATTTTCTTTCGGGGTTTTTTCGGAGGGCTGATCCTGTCGGGTAAAAATATATACGCGAAAATCGCCTCTCAGCATGGACCGGACCCCTTAAGCTGAAAATCAATTTACGATCTGCTCGCTAATTCCATAATAAAGCAAAAACGTTTATGGATTTCTCCTTTCCACTATCCCCGCTGCGCATATAATGGCCCTTTAAATTTATGGCCACAGGACATCAGACCGGATTGACGCAGAGCCTTGCCCGTATCATCTGGTAGATCTTCCAAAACTCCTCAAGTTTAAAAACCGCGGAAATCACGAGAAAAGTCAGGACCCCCGCGCCGGCCGACGCGGCAAGCGTGATCGCCCTTGTCAACACGCTATCCTGAACAACACCGCTTATCCAGGCGTAAGTGAAGAAAACGGCCAGGCCGGAAACAGCGGAAAACGCCGTTATCCTAGACAACGACTTAAGAATTACCAGGCCGTGAAGGTTGGAGATCCGCTTTTTCAGGACAATAAAGTAAATGATGGCCGTAATAAAGGAACTGACCGCGGTCGACAGCGCTATGCCGCATGCCGGCGGGTTCATCAGTTTGATAAATATGAAATTCAAAATTATATTGATCACCAGGCCCGTGAACGCAATTTTCATAATGCTTATGGGGGCCTGAAAAGCGAACAACAGCCTCGCCATTATCGCGGTCGCGTAATTGGAAAAAAGAAGAAGGCAATAAAACACAAGTATTTTAGAGGTTAATTCCGTGGCGGCCGCGTCAAAAGCCCCCCGTTGGAAAAAAAGCTGTACGGCGGGTTTTGCAAGGATCATCATTGTAACCGCCAGGGGGATGAAGATGAAAGCGGACATCCGGATGCTCAATGAAACGGTATTCCTGATGTCTTCCGTCTTATTTTCCGCGGCCTGCGCGGATAAAAACGGATAAATGGAAGTGGCGATAGCGCCGGAAAAAATGATCAGGGGGACCTGCACCAGCTTATCCGCGTACGCAAGCGCCGTTATGCTTCCCGCCGGAAGCGACGAAGCCATATACCTGTTGACCACGGTATTAAGTCCCCAAAGAACTATGATTATCAGGTAAAGGAACATCAGATTCAAGGATTTCTGAATTTCAGGATGATTCAGGTCCACAACGGCGGAATGACGAAATCCGTATTTTTTCGCAAAATGCGCAAGGAGCAGGAACTGAAGGATCGTACCGGCAAGCAGCCCCCAGCCCAGCACAAAAACGCCCAATCTGTCCGTAAAAAACAGCATAAAAAAAATAGTGCATACCGTTATAAACATCCCCGAAATCGCCGGCCATAAAAAATGCTCGAACGCGTTTATTACGCCCGTTAAAATGTTTACCGCCCCGGTTAAAGTTATTCCGACGCTTATTATCCTCAGCATTTTCCCCGCGTTCGCAGCGGTTTCCGCGTCAAGCCCCGGGGAGAAAATGCGAATGACGTAGTCGGCAAATACGAAGGCAAGAATTGAGGCGGCAAAGAGAAAGATAAAAACAAGGTTTGAAACCGAACTGATGATACGGTTCGCTTCGCCCATATCTTTAGTCTTGTGCTTGGCGATAAGAGGAATGAAGATCATCGCGAAGGGAGACAGGAAAATGCCGTTTATCAGGTTGGGCACGGTCAGGGCCGCATAGAAAGAATCCATGGCTCTTGAAACGCCGAAGTAACTGGCGCTGAGAACTTCTTTTGCCAGCGACAGCGCATGGCCGAGGATGCTTGCGGCGACAAGGGTGGAGTACGCTTTTGCGATTTTTCTGTTAGTGCTCATTTACGAAGTTTCCCGCGCTTCAATTCCGCATGGCCGGCGTCTCTCAGCGTAATTCAGAAGGCGACTGATGCGGCATGCCGTTTAAGCGGGTCACACCGACCATTGGGGAAGGCGGGGGATCAATGCGGACACGCCTCTTCCGGCGTTTTTTCAAAAAAATCGGGAACGACCGACGGTTTACCGACCGCTCAGGAGCGCTAAACACTTTTTCCTGCCGCGCTCAAGGCCGAGCCGCCCGGTTTCTCACAGCGCCGGCCGCTTGATCTATTTCCAATACTTGGAGTTTTTGAGAACAGCCAGCTCTTCCGGCTTTATGGGGTAAGAATACTCGGCTCCCGGAAAACTCCTGTCGCGCACATGTTCGATATATGCTTTTATGGTCATCTCGGCCAGAACCAGCAGCCCGTCGCGCCTTTCTTCCCTGCCGTTCTTCCTTACATCCTTTATCCGCGAGATGTACTCCTTGAACTCACCGACCACCTCCGGGACGTAGCACTTGGCGAACCACGGGCGGAAAGCCTGATAAAAACCCATGAGGTCGTGCATTATAACCAACTGGCCGTCCACCTCGCCCCCGGCCCCTATGCCGTAAACCGGTATTTTAAGAGCCCTGGCTATCTGCCCGGCCGGCTCCGAAGGCATTGCCTCAAGCAGTATGGCGAATACTCCGGCTTCCTGAAGTTCCAGCGCGTCTTCCATCGTCTTTTCAAAGCTCGCGACGGATTTGCCCTGCACCCTGTAGCCGCCGAAAGAACCGGTGCTTTGAGGCGTAAGGCCAAGGTGTCCCATTACAAGCACCCCGGCGTCCACCATAGCTTTGACTTTAGGAATGATCCTGTGCCCACCTTCGCATTTTACGGCGTCCGAGCCGGCCTCTTTAATGAAGCGCAGGGCGCTTATTACGGCGTCCCTGTCCGAAGGTTCGTAAGATCCCTGCGGCATATCGCCTATGATAAAAGTGTTCGGCGCGCCCCGCTTGGCCGATTTTGCCAAAATGACCATCTCGTCCATGGTGACGGGATTTGTTGTGGAATATCCCAGTTGGACCATACCGCCGGAATCCCCGACAAGGATCATGTCGGTTCCCGCCTTCTCCGCGGCGCAGGCGAAGGGAAGATCATACGCGGTAACCCAGGCCACGGGAACGCCGTTCTTTTTCATTTTAGCCAGGTCTAAAAGGCTTCTCTTAGCATTGGCCAGCGGCTTTACCCCGACGAAATTACCGGCTTTGTTTGTTTGTTTTTTGTCTTCCATTATATTAGCCTCTTGAAGAATTGAGAATCTAAATGAACCGCCTACATCTTAACAAAATCACAGATAACAAAAAAGAGGACGAATTGCTTTTAAGAATCGCCTTTCTTCATGAGGAAGGGCTTTCCAGCGGCTCCCGCGGCCTCCGCTGTGGGCCCCCGCCTGCGACAGGCCACCATACCGCAGCCCCGCCTATCTTCCTTTTCTCAGCACATGTGTGTGAATATCGTCGGGCCTTATCTGCAATTCCATCCTTTTGTTTACTTCCCGCAAGGACTCGCGCACAAGGCTGAAAAAAGGCTTTTTCTTTTTGAATATTTTGCGGTAGATCACGCTGATCGTAGCCGTTAATCCGAAAGACGTCAGCATTATGCCGTATTTCAGCAAGAATCGTCTGATCCCCGCGGGCGCGAGCATGTAGATCGCCGCGTATTTATAGCGGTTGATCTTTTTGCGCTTTAAAGTTCTGAATAATCCGTGCTTTTTAATATACCCCGTTATCAGTTCCAGGAAGATGTAATGCTTCCAGTAGGCTGTTTCTTCCTTTTCGTAATCCGTGAAGTTCAGATAATGTTTGATATTATTCGCGTTCACGCCGTAAAGTCCTTTGACATATTGTTCTTCCGCCTCCAATGAAGGGCCGATCAGCCCCGCATTGCGCGCGTATTCGTATCCGGGAGTTCCCGGAACGGGTTGAAAATAGTTAACGACTATTTCGTAAGGCACCGTCATATCCTCCGGGATCACCTTGATAAGATTGCGGATGGTCTCGCTTATTGTCTCCTCGGTTTCTCCCGGCATGCCTATAAGCAGCAGAATCGCGGTAAAAACACCGTGCTTAAAGCACAGGTCGATCGCTTTTAAATTTTCCTCCACCGTGGTCCTTTTCTCCATCACATCCAGCATCTTCTGCGAACATGATTCTATACCGAAACTTATCAGCACGCACCCGGCCTCTCTCCATTTCAGGATCGCGCTTTCGTCGACCATGTTCACCCGGATCGCGCCTATGCTCCAGTTTAATTTGTTTAGTTTTAAATGATCTACGATCATTTCCGTCTTTTTTTTATCGCAGCCGAAAAGCTCTCCGAGGATCTGGATAAACCCTATGTCCCGCTTTTTCGCCAATTCATCGATATGGCTTATCACCAGGGACGGTTCAAAGGACGCATAACCTTTGAAAAATCTGTGGCAAAAGGTGCATCTTCCCACGCACCCCTTACTGGAGAAGACGCTGGCTATTCTTTTTTGGACATTCCCCGGAAAAAGAAATCCGTAAAAATCGCCCACCTCATCCTTATTTATCCAGTTTTTAAAAGGCCCCTCCGTGACATTAGGAAAAAAACGTTCTATATCGGTGAATTTAGACATTAAGCCGTAATTCATCTGGCCCAGGCCTTTTCCCTCCGACTCGGCGTGCCCGGTAAAGTACGGAACATCCCCGGACATGAAAACCAGGCCCTTTATATCCGAAAACAATTCCGGGACCGACAGATCGAATTTCGCGCCGCGCAGGCGGGCGATCAGAGCGCTGAACGCGGGTTCGGATTCTCCGGTGACGCAAAAATCAACTTCCGTGCGCTGAATGATCAGATTGGACAACACCGACATCTGCCCGCCAAGCACCTGCACGGTATCCGGGAATTCGCTTCTGAGAAATAAGGATAATTCTTTTAAATAGGAGTAGGCGTGGGTCAGGATAGCGCTGAAACCGATGATCTGCGGCGATATGGCGCTTATCCTGGCTTTGATCTCGTCGAACGACAGCCCGTAGTATTCCACGTCTATGAATTCTATTTCAGCGTCCAAAGACGGATCCAGACCGTCAATGACCCTTGAAATAGCTATCGGAAAAGCCTCCGAGGGCATGCCGCTGGGGATATTAAGAAGCGCGATTTTGGGACGACGGGAAGTATCCATATGCTTGACGGCAACCGATAAAAAGTTACACGTCATTATACCACATAAAATCAACCGGTCAGAAACGCATTCCAGCCACCAGCGTTCCAAAGCGAACGCGGTCTAATTCCGGCGAATTTCGACAGTAATTCCAGCTATGTTCCGAGCCATGGCGATACCGTAGAATGTCTGCTATACTATTGAGGTATGACACACTTTTTCCTGGCGGCTCTGCTCCTGTCTTCCTCGTTAGTTTTCGGGACGCTTCCGGCGCCGCGAGAGTCCCGTTTGCGGCTGTTCAATACCCATACACAGGAACACATCGACGTGGTCTACCGCCGTGACGGCGTCTACGATGCCAAAGCGCTGGACGAACTCGACCAATTCTTGCGTGACTGGCGGGTGAACAAGGTCAAACACTACGATCCGCGGCTTTTCGACCTGCTGAACGAACTAACAGTTAAAGCCAAGCTGCCGGATGGCGAGATATATATCATCTGCGGCTACCGCACACCGGGGACCAACGGAAAGCTCCGAAGCGCCAGTTCGGCGGTAGCCGGCAAAAGCCTGCATATGAAGGCGGAGGCCATCGATATCCGCCTGCCCGGCGTGCCGACCTCCCGCCTGCGCGACGCCGCGCTTGCGCTTCAGCGCGGCGGCGTTGGATACTATGCCGACTCCGATTTCGTTCATGTAGACATCGGCCGCGTTCGGCGCTGGTAAACCCCTTCCCACCACCACGATCCGCATCCTCTACTCTAAAACTGCCGCCTCCACCGCGGGGGCGCTTGTTTCACTGACGGAATCCCTGAAATCAGCCGGCGGGGGCGGCGGTACCGCGGCGTACCGCTTAGAGGAACCGTCGGGGGCCAAGATCCCGGGCAGCTCCGTTACCCGTTCGGCTTCCCCCTCCGTCATAAAAAGCACCTTGCCGGTATTTATATCAACGAGCCTGGCCTGAATTTTAAGTTTTTCGCCGGCCGCCAGCACCGTCCCCGTTACCACCGCGTCAACCGAGAGGAGATCCCGAAGTTTTTTCCTCCTGTCCGGCGAACTATTCGCAGCGGAAAAAACCCGCGCCTCCACCAGAACTTTTTCGAAGAAGGACTTTTCAATAAGGGCCGGCGTGGTTTGGCCGCCGAGTTGCGCGGTTATTTTTCCTGAAACATATTCCGCTTCTCCTTTTTCCGCCCCCTCTCCGGCCGCAAAGCCGGTCATGAGAATTTTATTCACATTACCGGTGTTCGCGTACCGGACGATCCGCATTGAAAGGTCTCTATAAACCTCATCCCCTGTACCGGTACCGGACGCGACCAGGTACGCCGGCAAGGCCAGCACACAGGCCATCGTAAAAGTCGCCGCAGTTTTTAAATTTATGTTTTTCATAATTCCGCCCTACTTATAGTATAGGGGACGGAACTACGGGAACCTTCCGGGAAGGTTCATATCTTTCTCATATATTCGGGAAATAGACAGGAAACGTGAAAAGTAAAAACGTTACTGCGCCACCGCAAGCCGCGCCCGCTGTTCAAAAGCGGCGCCCTCCGCCGCATCGCGGCTGTAGATGTCATCGAAGAAGCGGACCTCGCCGTTTTCCTCCACCTCCGCCGTTCCATACTGAATAAACACAGGGATCGGTTCCGTAAGTTTTACCGTGACCGTCTCCGTTCCCTCGATCGCCGCCCGGATGCGCTTGAGCGGCCAATCGGGTTGGTCGCGCAGCACCCAGGCCGCCAGCGCCTCGGGGTCTTTTACCCGGATGCAGCTGTGGCTGAAGTCCCGCCGCGATTCCATGAAACCGCGCCTTGCAGGCGTACCGTGAATATAGACGCTGTAAGCATTGGGCATAAGGAACTTTACCAAACCCAGAGAATTCTTGGGGCCGGACCTTTGCCGAAGGTAGAGCCGGCCCGCCCGGAGTTGGGCCAGAACCGCCGCGCTGACCGTCCCCGAGCTGACGATTGCGCCCTTGCTGTCTATAACGTCTAAGTGGTTTTTCTTCAGGTAGGCGGAGCTCTTCTCAATCTTCTGTACCAGCTCCCCAAGCTGTATGCTCATTGGAACGTTCCATGGCGGGCGAAAAACCACCTCGGTCAGCAGGCTCGAAAAAACCGGGGTCTCATGATCAAAGGCCACTCCGACCACCACTTTCTGTGGCGGAGTATCTCCGGCGTAAAGGCGGAATTCGGGAATGTTGACAATAATGGGCTGCCGTGAAAACCGGTGTGGCAGCCAGCGCCACCGCTCAAGGGTGAGGCGCAGCTGACGCAGACGCTGCTCCAGCGGCGTATTGAGCTGCTTAAGCGTCTGTTGGCTCAACAGGCCGTCGGGGGTCAGCCCGTGGCGGCGCTGAAAACGTTTAACGGCCTTAACCAACGGCCCCGCATACAGCTCCTGCGGCGAAGCCGCCTGCGGCGGAAGATCCCCTAAAAGTATCAACAGCCGCGTCAGCCGCGGCAATCCGGAATAGCGGTCCCCTGGTTTAATCCGGATCCCGGAAGCGGGCAACTGTCCGCCGTCATCCTCACGAGCGATCTCCATGTAGCGCTGCACGGCCTGAACCAGGCGGCGGTAGGAGGGGAACGGCGGCTCGACCGCGCTGAACGCCGCCGCCACATCCTCCGCGGGCACGACCCGTTTCCGGAGGAAATCCGAAGGGCCGCTGATGTCCGGCTCAATGTCGAGTATGGCGTGGAAAGGCCGCGGATTGATCCGGCCCAGGTGCAGATCGAGAATGTAACGTATTGCGCAGACAGTGAGCGCCAGGTCGAAGCGGATAAGCTGAGACTCTGAGGCGGGGTGGTCGGGAAGCTCCAGTTTAGCGAGGCGGTCCGCCCACAGGGGACTGTCGTAGTCTTGGGCCAGCAAGCCCTCGTTGTCGGCCGCCTGCAGCCGCTTAATTACGCTACGGGCCTTCGCCGTCGACCTGAATTTACTTACCCAAGCCAGAGTATAATCCCCGGACCGGTAAAATTCCCCGATCTCGGCCTGATAATCGCCGAACTTAGGCCACTGAAGGGTTTCCAGGCGCCCCACTGACACGATACTTATCAATTCTTTTTTCCCTTGCGCGGAGAGTTGCTGCATTTCAGCCGCTCCATCTAAAATTCCTTCCGCCGGGCTTGAGGAAAGCGGAGAAAAAAAAAGCGCACAGATCACCGCGCAAAGACAACAGCCCGCCCGCGGCCCGGGCGTATATTTTTTAATCCTTGCTGACAGCATATACCCTGTTGTAGGCATAATTTCGCCTGAAAGCGCTTATTTCACCGCAGGGGCGCAACGCGGCTTATTTCCGCGGAAAAGACTTTATGCCTTCCTTCACGGTTTTTCCCGGCTGTTCCATCTTTTCGGTCATTTCATCTTTTTTCGCTTTTTCTTCTTTGGCTTTTTTACTTTCTTTAATTTTGTCGGCCTTTTCCTGCTTGCGAACCCCGGAGCCTATATTCCGGACTCCGCTTATCACCGGACCGAGCTTCAACCCGAACTCTTTGGCCACATTTCCCCAGCCCAGGACCGGCGGGCCCTGGCGCAGCGCCACGATCTTATACAGGTTTTCATCCCTTATACCGCGAGGCATATTCTGAGCCAGGCCCAACACTATGGCGATCTCCCCGTAACCCAGATGCTTGAGGCGCAGGCCCGCCACGCCGGTTTCATCCACGCCGAACTGCGCATTTATTTTGTCGGTCACGCGCTGCTGCCCCGACGGCCGGGTGGCGCTTTTGTCCAGCTCCGCCGAGTTGGCCTCAAGTTCCTTCACTTCTTTAGTTTCTTTCTGGGCGAAGGCGGGAATGACCGCCGCGCACAGGAAAAGCCCCGCGAACATTAACTGCAATTTTTTGTTTTTCATTTTTATACTCTCATTTTTTTCCACCATTAGCATAAAACCTGCGGCTAAGCCCCGCGCCCATACCATAATGCGGATTTAAGTTCTCAGATATAGGCGATATCCGCGGCCTACAGCGGACACCGGCGGATCATATGCGCAAAAGTGAAAAAAAGGGGCAGCAGGTTCGTCCGGTATTAAGGCCAGCTGCCCCCCATTTCATGACCGCAATAAAAACTTAGCGCTTGCCGCCCTTATCGGGTCTTTCCGGCCGCTCCATTTTCTCGGCTTTCTCGGGCTTTCCGGGCTTTTCAGGCTTCTCCATCTTTTCGCCCTTCTCTTTTTTAACCTTGTCGGCCTTTTCCTGCTTGCGCATCTTGGCGGACATTTTCTTCATATTACTCATAACCGGACCTAGCTTCAAACCGAGGTCCTTGGCCATCTTACCCCAGCCCATGACCGGCGGTCCCTGGCGCAGCGCCATTATCTTCTGTACGTTTTCGTCCGTGATGCCGCCGGGCAGACCCTGGGCCAGGCCCAGCGCTATGGAGATCTCACCATAACCCATATTCTTGTCGCGCAGGCCCTGTACGCGTGCGTCGTCCACGCCAAACTCCGCCTTTATCCTGGCAGCCGCGCGCTGAGCCCCTTCGGGTTTGGCGGCGCTTTTGTCCAGCTCGCGGGAGATGGTTTCAAGCTCCCTCTCTTCCCTGGAGTTTTTCTGGGCGAAGGCGGGAATTACCGCCGCGCACAGGAAAAGCCCCGCGAACATTAACCGCAGTCTCCTGTTTTTCATCTTTTCTCCTTTTATTTTTTCCGAATAATTACGCTAAAACTTCCGATTGAAACCCGCGCTTATGCCTATGTCCGGGCTGCCGTCAGATATGCCGAGCATCAATCCGCCGGAAAATTGAATTCCGCCCGGCGCGCTATAAGAAAGCGTGCCGCTGATACTGCGGGGGTCCGGGTTCCCGTCAACTATGGCGCTTGAGGTTTCGTAAAGTACGGTCAAGGCCAGGTTTTCGCGCAGCGGCCTGTAAAAGCCCACATCCAGAGAGACTTGACTGGAGTTAAACCCCATGCCGTCCGGAACGCCTATAATGGTATAGTACACGTCGCTAAGCAGACTCCAGCGCGGAGTGACCTCTTTGGAGAACTCAAGCCCAACCCCCTCGTCCATCTCACCTGTACCCAGCCCTTTGTTTTCGTCGGCGGTGGGCAGCTTCAGCTTGCCGGCCAGCGCCAGGTCGAAGGACTTCGGCCCTTCCCGCTTAAGCGTATAGGCGCCGCGCACCAGTATATCGCCAAGGCCGGATTCCGCGGAAGTTACCGCCACCCCGCTTCCCCTGCCCACACGCACCGGAATGCCGCCAACCCTGGTTACCTGCCCCGTTGAACTTTGACGCAGGTACGGCGCCGTTACGGACACATTCGCGTTGTCATAGTAACGCTTCAGCGTGAACGGTATATAGACCGAATCGGTGCGATCCGGCGTGCCGTATTTTCCGGTGTCATAGTTGATAGAAGAACTGAATTTCCAATCCTCCGCCCCGGCCTTTGCCGGCAGCAGCGCCGAACAGACTATCGCCGCCGCGAGAATGCAAACCAGAGCCAATAATGTTTTTATATGTGTGTTTTTGATCATTCTATATGATACCCCCCCGTACCTTTACCCGCAATACGAAGTTATACGCGCGACCATAGGTAATATCCGCTATCTTATCCCGAGCTTGAGGATGAGATCTATTACATAGGTGCCCTGGCTCGAGTTCTTCCCTTCCAGGCTCCATAAAGGCGTTATTGCGTATTCAGCGATCACCCGCTTTTCCCCCCCTGGGGAGAGCACCTGCCCATAACTTATAAAAAGCTTACTGGTCAGATATCGCCCAGCGGTGATATCGGCCGTCCTATCGCTTGTCATCCGGAGATTAAGCACGTCTATGTCGAGTTTGCGCACCAGAGACCCGGCCGCTTTCTGGGAGAGGTAATTGGCGACTATATTGGCCGCCGCTACCTGTGACCCGGCCGTGCCGGTCTGTGAAGCCTGGTCTCCCGGTTTCCTGGAAAACTCATAGAGCGGTTTACCCGTAAGCAGATACGACATGATGTCCCGCTGCTCCATCTCCGGGTCGGAAGAAAGTTCGAGTTTGGGGTTCCGGAAAGTCCCTGTGGCGTTCAGATAGATCTTTATGGGACTTTCCCTGGGCGCGTTGGCGGCTTTGACCTCTATCTTCGGGTTCGGCGGAACCTCTCCGCCGAAAACGAGGGTTCCGCTCTCAACGGTAAAAGTGTTCCCAAGGTAGGTGTAAAACCCCTTCAGAGCTTCCACCATGCCGATGACGATGAGCGGATTGTAAGGCGTCTTTTTCAGGATCAGTTCGCCTTTCGCCTCTATAGAATTCGGCGGATCCCTGTACCAGGCGTTGCGGTCGCTTTTGACCTTTATGTCCATAGTGAGCGATTCATAAAACCGGCCCCTGGGCCCTGGCGGCGGCGACTTGCGCCACTGCTCCATGTCGAATCTGCATTCCGGAAAATCCACCGCCCCGCTGAGCGCCGGCAGCGCCCACGTTCCCCGAAAGTCTAGATCGCCGTTGGCTGTTCCGGAAAAGCCCATGGGAGTTGAGAAAGGCAGTTTACGCGCCTTTATGACTATGCCCGGCCCCGATGCCCCCATACCCCCCTGTGCCGTAACGCCGCCGGCTTTAGTCTTAGCCGAAGCGGTTATCGATGCCTCTCGGCTTTCTTCGCCGTGTGCGGAAACGCTGAGTTCGCTGAGCGTCAGATTCAGCGGTATTATTTCCAGTTGCGGGGATTCAAGCCGGATAACGCCGCTGTTAGTGAGCGCGGAACCTTTAAGTTCTATCTCTACCGCGCCGTTAAGGAATATCGTTTCCGCTTTGATCTCCGGCATAAAAATAAGGAGCGGCGCCACGTTCAGAGTGGAAGCCGTAACGACAAAATGAAGGTCCGGCTCACGGGCGCCGATAGCTATGGTCCCGGCGGCGGAAAGTATCCCGTCGTACACCTTCCAATCCGCCCGCCGGATATCCAGGCGTTTTTTATTGAATCCGCCGTTCAGTCTGACAGACCCTAGATCCATATTCTTGAAACGCAGACCCGCGACCGAAAATTCCATGGTCCCATCTTCCGCTCCTTTAACATAATCCGCGCGCGCACTCACCAGACCGGCCGGGGACAATGGCAGATCCCTGAGTGTTTCCAGGCTTTCCAGAGAAAAATCGGAAAGCGTGAAATTACAATCTTCTATAGACCCGCCGGAGGCATGAACAGAGAGAGCCGCTCTGGCTGTGCCGTCCGAAGCGCAAAAACCGGAGAGCTGATACCGGACTTTAGAAAGCGCGGTGGAGAAGGGTCCGCAAATCCGCCAGGCCGGGGCATCCCTCAGCAGAAAAGAAGTCCATACGGCTTTCCATTCTCCGCCCTTGAATTCGGAGGTCCCGCCCAGGTCCGCTCCTAAATAGACCGAGGAAAGCGCTACATTTAGCGTGTTTGCGGCAGGCGTACCTTCCGTTTTTAATCGGGCGGAGCCAAGAGCCTTTTTGCCTGAAAAGATGTTTTTAACTTCCGCGGTTATTTTAAACCGGGGGTTGGTGCCGGCGCGGAATTCTCCCTCCGTCAAAACCATAGCCGCGCGTGCCGGGCCGTAGGCCGCGGTCGAAACCAAAACGTCCCAGGAAAAAACAGGGGCTGAAATCAGGCCGCTTATTGCTCCCTTCCCCTTGAAGGCGGCAATTGAGAACGTTTTTTCCAAGGGAAATAAAAACGCTTTTGTTGAATTCAGTTCCCATACGCCGTTAAGCGCTCCTGCGGTGTATTCCACCCTCAAGGTCCCTTCCGCTTCCGGGGATCTCAGCGCCGCGTTCAACCAGGCGGCATCCGGCGTGAACTTTATCCCGCCTTCAAGGACGGCTCCGCGCGGAAGAGTTGTGCGCAATTGGGCAAAACCCGTCATTTTCCCGGCGGTAAAATATCTGCCTGAAGCTTTAAGCGCGGACGCGGCGGTGAGATCCGGAAGATCCTCACGCGCGAGTGAACCCGGCAGGCCGGAGGAATCCAGCTCTAATTTCCATCTGCTTTCGGAGTCCAACGACGCGCCAAAGCGGAGTAAGGCGTCTTTCAAATGTCCCGCCGCCCGCAGGGTATGGCTGCCGTCCGCGTCAAGCGTGTAATCAAAGCGCAGGAGCAGATCCGGGCGCCGGGAGGACGCGTCGCCCGAAGCGTTTATCCTGTTTTTTTCGTATTCTCCGCTCAGCGTGACGATAACGCCGCGAAATTCACCGCGCAAGGACTTAATGAGCAACCGGCCGTTTTTGAGAGAAAGTTCGCCCGCGATACCGGTTACCGCGCTTTGAGCCCCGGCTTTGGACTGGAATTCCGCGCGGAGATCTTCTACGCGTATCTTTTTTATTTCCAGCCAGGCCGGCAGGCCGGGAGCGGACTTTTTAGCTGCCGGCGCAGGTTGCGCCGGGGCTGGTTTTATCACGGCCCCTGTTATGATCAGCTCGCTCACGATTATTTTTCCGCGCAAAAGCCCGCGAAAACCGGGCTCTATCTCGGCGCGCTGTATATACGCCGAGAAAGCCGCGGTTTTCGCCCGGATGCCGTAAAATCTGAATCCGCCCGCCAGATCTCCTTCCACCCGTTCCACTTGAAAAATATCGCCGCCGCGTCTTTTCAGGATATACGCCGCCACGCCGGCCTGGAAGACCCATAGCAGCAAGGCTCCGGCCGCCACGAAAGCGGGCAGGATATATCTGAATTTAAATATTAACCTGCGCATAGCCGCTAGAAAGCTTCTCCTATACTGAAGTGAATGCGCCAGGCATCTACGACCGCCGGTTTGTCCGGGTTTAACTTGTAGCCGAAGTCCAGCCTGATCGGTCCGACAGGGGTCCTATAGCGCAGCCCCGCGCCGGCGCCATATTGCCAGTTTGCCGGCGCGGCGCCCCGCAGGCTGTACGCCACCTGTCCGCCGTCCAGGAACACCGCTCCTCTCAGGCTTTTATAGACAGGGAACCGTAATTCGGCGTCGGCTTGCAGTGAGACCTTGCCGCCTATGGGGTTTCCGTTAGCGTCCGCCGGCCCAACGCCTCTTTCCGCGTAACCTCGCACCGAATTTCCTCCGCCCATAAAGAACCTTTCAAAGATAGGGACGTCCAGAGTGCGCCCGGTTTCGTGGATAAAGCCGCCAGAAGCGGAGATAAGACCTGTGAGCCCCCGGAAAAGCCCGCAGTACGCCGTGTGGCGCATGGTGGCTTTGTAGAAATCGATGTCTCCGCCCCAGATCCCGCCGGAACGTTCCAGGGCGGCCTCGGAACGGTTGCCCGTGGCCGGATAGAAAAAATCTTCGGTCGTGTCCCTGTTTACGGCCACCGATATAGACCTGGTACGGGAAAGCGAAGGTGCTTCTGCAAAAAGCAGGGTGTCCACATTAAAAATGAGAGTTCTCTGCAGCCTGTACTGGACTGAGCCGTAAAGAATCGGAGAGAGTTTCCTGCCCAGGCTGAGCAAATTCTTCACGCTTTCCATATCGTAGCCATCGCGATGTTCCCGGCGCCAGGTAATGCCGTCCCGCAATTCGGTTCGGCTCAGCAGGAAATGGCGGTTCAGTACTTCCACGTGGTAGTCAAGCCAGATCCTGGAAAACGTGGCAATCGCCTGCGCCTGGTAGCCTTTATTGAGAAAATTGTTATGGGTGAACCCCAGGGAAAGGCGTTCTTTTTCTTCGGAGCCGTAGCCTATGCCGGCCTTCATCCACAGCATCGGTTTTTCACGGACCTTTATCCGGATGTCTATTTCCCGCGAGGCGGGCGAGGAGGAGACGGACGTATGCAGTTCTTCGAACCAGTTGGCGGCATAGAGCCGGCTCTGGGAGTTTATCAGCTTCTCATAGTTGTAAGGATCTCCGTTTTCATAGCCCAGTTCTTTTGTGATTGTTCTTTCGCTCAGGGCGCCCATGCCTGTGATCATGGTGGAACCGAAGCGGTACACCGGGCCCTCTTTTATGTTGATCGTGATAAAAGCGGAAGTTCCGCTCAGCAGGGACGAGACGACGGCTTGCGCGTCCATATATCCGCGGTTATGATAAAACGACGTAAGTATTTCTTTGGCTAAAACCCCTTTCCCTGCGGTCCAGAAGACTCCCGGCCGCAGTTCAATGGCATTGCCGAGCTCAGCGGACGAAATCACTGCGTTGCCACTGAAAACCACCGAGGACACGGTGACCACTGACCCGCCGGACGGCTCTAAAGCGGCAGCCCTAAGGCCGGAAGGGGCCGAGATCAAAAGCGCGCAGCAGAAAATGGTTTTTCTAAACATTTTTTAAAATTCACCCCGGCGATATGCTTTCTCAGGCCGGCGCTTTCGCCCTGCCGCGGCGGGGCGCGGAAAGGCGGCCCTCCCACCCCCGCATGAACCGGAGCGGGGTTTTTTACCGGGAGCCCCCAATAAACAGCGCCCCTGCCGCAAGGCAGGGGCGCTTACCGTTCAAACCGACACCTCTGCTACTTTACTATAACCGTGAAAAGCACCCGCATATTGGACTTGGCGGCGGCCGAATCAGCATCACGCTTTTTCGGCGAAACTTCCTGCGTTAAAGGCCGCGTCTCGCCGTATCCGATAGTGGTGATCCGGCCCGGCTCAATACCGCCTTCCATGACCAGGAACTCCTCAACCGCCGCGGCCCTTCTCTCGCTCAACAGCTGGTTGTATTCTTCGGTGCCTCTCATGGAGGTGTAGCCCGCGATACGCACTTTGGTGTTCGGATTATCCTTCAGGAGTTGGATATTGTCCCTCAGCGCCGCCATGCCTTCCGGCTTGAGCGTAGATTTGTTAAAGTCGAAATGCGAATCTTCGAGAGTGAACGCCTTGAGCACTATGGGCGCCGGCTCAACTACGGGCTCCGGCTCAACAGGCACGAACACAGGCCTGGGCGCGGCGGTAGCGTACAACGTCGCCGGCTTAGGCGCGACCACGAGCGGAGGTTTAGACTTTTGCGGGCAATGGAACTTGATGGTCAAGCTCAATCTATGCGAGGCGCCCAAGTCGCCGGTCGGCACCATGGCGTAATCCAATACCGTGGTTTTGCTGAGGTTATATCCCAGGCCCATGGTCAGTCCGGTCAGGCCGGTCAATTGGGGATCCGGATAGTTGATAGCGTAGCCGGCGCGGAGAGCCAGAGCGTGGGCGTCATCTCTATCTTCGCCGATCCAGTATTCAGCTCCCAGTTGGATGCGGTTCACCGCACTGTTTTGCAGTTCGCCTGATACGGCCAAGAGCAAGCGGTCGTCCGCGGTCCAGGCCGCGCCTAGGCGCATGCCCGAAAACAGCCGGCCGATATTGCCTCCCAATTTGATATTGGAATAGGCCACACCCAGGTCCAGGGAAGAGATCACGTTCCACAACAGACCTATATCAGTGGCATAGGCGCGATAGCTGGTACGATTAAGTTCCGACTGATTGGACTTAAAAGCGACACCTCCGGAAAAGCCGGGCAGCAATTCCATGCCCCAGCCCAGACTGCCGGAATAATCCCGGGCGTGGTAATTCGCGGTTGGAAGTCCGTCGGCGTCCCTGCCGATGAAACTGCCATAGTCCACGTAGCCCAGAGAGGCGGCGAGGCTGCCCATAGAGCCGCCTGTGCAATTCCCTTTACGACCTTGTGTGCAATTCCCGTTGACCTCACCCAAAGGCGCGCCGAAGATAGCTGTCTCCTGGGTGATGTCGCTGAGGCCCGAATTGTGATGAATGCCGATTTCCGCGCATCTCACGCGGCTCAAACCGGCCGGGTTCCAGAGCAAAGACGCCGTCCCCTGAGGGGTCGCGACCACGGCCGATCCCATACCCGCGGCCCTGGCCGTCCCGCCCGCCTGCTGCAGGGGCAGGGCCTTGGTGCCCGCGGCATAATCGGTTTCCCCGGCCGAGGCTTGGCCGCAGAGCAAGGCGGCGCAGACACATCCTATTGCGATTGATAATACTTTCATGAAAATCCTCCCCTTAATATTAATGCTGCACCACGAATTTTTTCACTTTTGATGTAAAAGAATCACTGCCGCCATAGTTTTTTTCCAAGCGGTAGAGATAGACGCCCGGTGCCAGCCTTTCCGTGTTCAGGAATGAGCGCTGCGCGCCTGCCGCCCTGGCATCCTCCACCTTGGCCACCAGGTCCCCGATCGTATTGTAGACCCGAATCTTAGCGGTACCGGCCTTGTTCATACAATATGCGAAGGTACCTACTGCGCCGGTGGCAGGCGAAGGGAAGAAGTAGTCATCCCCACACACGCTGTCTGCGACCACGGTGGCGGTAAGGGTGTAGTTATAATTAGCCGAGCACGAGCCGACGGTGTTCCAAACCAGGAGCGGCACTGCCGGCCCGGCAGTAAGCGCGCCGGCAAGCGGATGCCTGGGCGATACCGCGGTGATCACGGTGGACGTAGTATTCACCGAATAGGACGCGGCGTTTACCCCGTCAAAAGTCACGGCGCCCGCGCCGTAGTCAGCGACGAAACCCGTGCCGTTGATGGTGACCGAGGCGCCCCCGTCCGAAAGCCCGGAACCCGGATTGATGCTGGTTATAGTACAAGCGATCAGCGGGGCTCCGAATATAGAGACCGGGGCTATCTTAACCACAAAACCGTCGGTTCCGGTAGCCTGTACTCCGGTACCGTTTATCTGTGTGGTGAAAACACCGGCTGTGCCGCCCATCAGCGAGCCATTCACAAGAGGGAAGGTGTTGGACGGGGTGATACCCCCCACATAAATATTATGGAGGTAGTCTATAACTATACTGTTCGCGGCCTGTTTGGTGGCGGTGCCGGGAGACCCTCCCAGGAAAGTATAGAAGGGCCGGTCCAGTCCCGTGGGACCGATCGCCGCCACGAAAGCGGTTTCATCGGTCGAGGTGTTCGTCTGCACAGCCCCGGTCACATTGACGCTTACGCACGGGGATATGCAGTCCGTAAGCGTATCGTTCCCGGCGGGAGCCATATTCGCCGACTTGGTCCAGCCGGAGATATAAGCGTCGTCACGGGAGTCCAAAGCCATGGAATAGGCCTGATCGAATCCGACGCCGCCCACGTACGTCGCATAGATCATCTCCAGGGGCGTATCCGCCACCCCGGGCGCCGGGAGCTGGTTGGGATTCAGTCTGAGTATGAACGCATCCCAGCCGCCGAAAAGCTCTTTTGAGTGGACGGCGGTGCGTATCCCTCCCGCGTAAAAAAGTTTGTAGGCGGTGGAGGGAAAGTCCGTGCTGGAATTAGTGTACCCGGCTACGAACACGTTATAGGGCGTCACCCCGCCGTTGTTCAATTTGATGGCGGTCGCCGTTTCCGCCACATTGCCGTTGATATAGGTCGCGTACAGCAATCCGGTCCCGGACGCTGTAACCTGGGCGACGAACGCATCGATGTCCGGGGCTCCCCCGGTCTTCGTGCTCGCGAAATGATGCAATGTGGCGTCGAAGCCGGCGGGAGAGAAGGTGAGAGCGTCCGTCATGCCCGCCACCCAAACCTGGCCGAGGGTATCGACAGCGATGGCGTTAGACCTGGTAATACCTGCCTGGGGTCCCAACAACATCGAATATGCCACGGAAGCTCCCGCGGGATTGATCTTCATAACAAAGCCGACTTCCGAAGCCGCTCCATTGGTACCATAAGGAGCGACGCTGGGAACGGGGCCGATGATCGGGAAGTGAAAGGCCCCGACGATAGGCATATTGAGCGCGGTAGCATCAGGGGCACTGAACGTTGTCCCCGTCACATAGGCCGCGCCGAGCGCGTCCACCGCAATAGCATTGCCTACGGTAGCCAGGGCGTCAACGGAGTCGCCCCAACAGGTAGAGTAGACAAGGGCGGGGATATTCGACGGCTGCGCCAGCTCCGCCACGAAGGCCAACGATCCCGGTGCGGGGTTAATATTACACGTCTGCATCGCCGGGCCGGCGGCCGGGAAAGCTGTGCCGGCGCTGTTCGATTTGGTCGTACCGGTGATAAAAACCTTAGGTTCACCCGCACTGGAGCTGTCCAGGGCGATGCTGTTCGCTTGGTCATCAAGACTACCGCCAAGCCAAGCCAGCCAGATCAGGGAGGCCCCGTCTTCGCTGAGCTTAGCCACGAACACGTCATTCTTCGCACCCGCGGGATTAACGGGACTGTTAGTGTTATCCAGCGCTGTCGCCGGATAGGTCTTTGTGGCCGGGGGAAAGCCCATTACGCCGCCGGAAGTGCTCATACCCGATTTAGTCCAACCGGTCACATAGGCCTGCCTCAGGCCATCCACCGCTATAGAGGTGATGGAATCATCGACATTACCGCCAAGGTAAGTCCCGTACATTATCGCGGGGTCGATCACCAGTTCCTTGCTCTCTATATAATTCCCTACTTCAAACCGGACATGGCTGTTCGCCGCCAGCACAAAGCGTCCTTTCACGGATACTTTTTTGGCGCCCAGCATCTGGTACAGTTCCGGTTTCTTGTAGGTCATCTCACCATCCGCTAAGCGGAGGACCAGGTTGCCACGGGGATCCAGCCGGAGGCTTTTAGCGCCTTCGAAGCCCATGAGGATACGCCAGGGTTTAGCTCCCGGCGCCACAACGAAATCATATTCGACATTACCCTTATCGAAGCGATAGACCATGTCGATGCCGGGATAGACCTGGCCGAACTTCACCTTATTGTATTGCTTCACGCCGGTCTGCCATTTAGAAGGGTCGCTGCCGTAGAAATAGCTGGTACGCCCAGGCAGTACATTTAGGCCCTGGATCAGAGGGTTGGCATTGGCGCCCTTCAGTTTCATGCGAACCACGCCAGGCTGCTGGCGCTTGGGGTCGGCAGGGGGCATGACCATGACGGATTCAGAAGCGGTCAGATACAGATTGTAGCCGCTCGCGCGGGAGAAGAACTTCACGGAATCGTCGGTCTGGCCGCGGTTGGCTTCGAAATACATCGGAAGCTTTAACTGGCCGGCAGGCTGAACCGTGTTCTTTTCGCCGCCCGGCCGGGAAGCAGCCTCTTCCTTATAATTAGAGGATAGCGGAGCTCCCGTCAGCCCCGCATAGACCGGGCCCGTGGGGCCGGCTATCAAGCTCAACGCTACGAGCACTCTGCTCATCCGAAGAATCAATGGAATCGATTTCATTTTTATACCCCTTTTACTGTTCTGCCAAAGTTGGCGCTAGATAAGTATAACCCATCGCCTATTCTGAATCTATTCGGAGTTTTGCTTGGTCTTCTCAGTAATACTACGGAAGGCGCGGATCGGCGGTGATTACGGACATACCACTTTCTCCGACGAAGAAAGAGCTGGAAATGGTTCCCGGATCCGAAATAATCGGGAATAAAAATAATTTAAAATTGGGAAATACTCCAACCCTTTCAATCGCAACCCTGGCCGGACATAAAAGCGAACCTCAGCAGTATTTAGAAGCCATCCGAAAACCTCTCCGCGTTTTCGCGTATCAAAGGGGTTTTTGGATGCCTTAGTCTGTAGCATTAGAACGCCCGATCTCAACCCATACCTTATGAGAATTGACCGTCGTACATAATAAAGTCATAGTTGCCCCTAACGATGTGGCGGCGGCAGGCGGGATCCAGATACCCGCGGTTGTGTGCAGCAATAGAATATTGTCCGCGGTAGGGGGACTGGGGGTATCAGTGAAACTTACGGCTCCGTTGGTAGCCCAGGTCGCGACTACGAAAGTGACTATTTGCCCTTGCCCCACGGTTCCCTCGCTGCAGCCGCCGATGGTCGCTATGGGATTGGCGGCGGTTAGTGTCATCAGAACCACTCCTGAGCCATTAGCCGCAAAGGTAGTTACACCGCCGAGACTGACATACTGGGAAGTATTTACAAAGCCTTTAGCGGTAACAGTAGAAATAAAGGTGTTCTGACCTGTGAAGGTTTGTGTGGATGCAAGATAAACATCCCCTCCTCCGCCGCCTCCAGGCTGCCAGCTTGCCAAACCGCCCGCATCAGAAGTCAACACTTTGTTCAAGCCCTGCGATCCGTCAACCAATTTAAACGTTCCGACAACTGTAAGAGTAGAGGTCGGCACAATAGTGCCGATACCGACGTTGCCGGCTGAAACTATCAACCCCGATGATATTGTAATCCCCGGCACGGAAGCATTTTGCGCGGTGAAAGTCGCCGTTGACGTAAAGGTGTTACCTCCCGTGAAAGTCTGCGTTGCGGCAAGAACCGCCTTCCCATTCAGCTGCGTCTGTATCGCGGATGTTACGCCGCCTACATACCCAAGTTCCGCACTACTGACC